>Ga0307502_10000025_pt1 | contig 40680 bp, 39 predicted proteins | sample 16_S_MG_FD_201364 | JGI IMG/M metagenome (GOLD analysis project Ga0307502, IMG submission 201364) | Soil microbial communities from Populus trichocarpa stands in riparian zone in the Pacific Northwest, United States - 16_S | ecosystem: Environmental > Terrestrial > Soil > Riparian zone > Trees... | reverse complement strand
TTCATCGCGGCAGGGCTGAAGCTCGCGATCCTGCCCGAGCACAAGCTCTTCCGCCGTCGGCGGGCCGAGCGCAGCGGTGGACGCGACAACGCCACGCGACGTCGCGGCGCGCTGCGCTCGTTCGCCGATCTGCGCACCGGCGACATCGTCGTCCACGAGGACCACGGCATCGCGCGCTTCGCCGGTTTCGAGACGAAGACCGTCGCCGGGGTGACGCGCGACTACCTCTACCTCGAATACCACGGCGACGATCGCGTCTTCGTCCCGTCAGACCAGCTCGCGAAGATCAGCCGCTACGTCGGCGCGGGGGGCGCGCACCCGCCGCTGTCCCGGCTCGGCGGCAAGTCCTGGGATCGGCTCAAGGCTCGGGCGCGCCGCGCCGCCCAGGAGCTCGCCGGAGAGCTGCTCAACCTCTACGCCGAACGCCGCCGCCGCAAGGGCCTCGTGTATCCGCCGGACTCCGACTGGCTGCGCGAGTTCGAGGCCGCATTCCCGTACACCGAGACCGCCGACCAGGCGGAGGCGATCGAGCTCGTCAAGCTCGACATGGAGTCCGAGCGCCCGATGGATCGCCTTGTCTGCGGCGACGTCGGCTTCGGCAAGACCGAGGTCGCGCTGCGAGCCGCGTTCAAGGCCGCCGACGCCGGCAAGCAGGTGCTCATGCTCGTGCCGACGACGATCCTCGCCCAGCAGCACTACGGCACCTTCTCCGAGCGGCTGAAGGACTACCCGTTCACGATCGAGCACGTCAGCCGCTTCCGCCCGGCGGCGAAGCAGAAGGAGGCGATCGCGGGCTTTCAGAGCGGTGCCGTCGACATCCTCATCGGAACGCACCGGTTGCTGAGCCGCGACGTGCGCGCCAAGGACCTCGGGCTGATCATCGTCGACGAGGAGCAGCGCTTCGGGGTCAAGCAGAAGGAGCTTCTGCGCCAGCTCAAGCTGCGCGTCGACGTCATCTCGATGAGCGCGACGCCGATCCCGCGCACGCTGCAGATGTCGCTGGCAGGCCTGCGCGACATCTCGGTCATCAATACGCCGCCCGAGGGCCGGCGGCCGGTGAAGACCTACGTCGGCGAGTACGACGAGGCACTCGTCAAGCAGGCGCTCGTGCGCGAGAAGGCGCGGGGCGGCCAGGCGTTCTTCCTGCACAACCGCGTCGAGTCGATCGACGAGACCGCCGAGCGGCTGCGCGGACTGTGCCCGGACATGCGCTTCGAGGTCGTCCACGGCCAGATGGACGACACCGAGCTGGAGAACAGGATGATGACGTTCCTGCGCGGCGAGGCGGACGTGCTCGTCTGCACGAGCATCATCGAGTCGGGGATCGACATCCCGCAGGCCAACACGCTGATCGTGGACCGCGCCGACGTGTTTGGCCTGTCGCAGCTCTACCAGATCCGCGGGCGCGTCGGCCGTGCCCGCGAACGCGCGTACGCGTACCTGCTGTATCCGAGCGCGGCGGCGCTGACGCAGGAGGCCGCGCACCGGCTCGCCGCCCTCAGCGACTACACCGAGCTCGGCGCGGGCTTCAAGATCGCCATGCGCGACCTCGAGCTGCGCGGCGCCGGCAACCTGCTCGGCGACGAGCAGTCCGGTCATGTCGCCGCGCTCGGCTTCGAGCTGTACATGCAGATGCTCGACGAGGCGGTCGCGGCCGCCGAGCAGGCCGACGGGGGCGAGGGCGTCGAAGCGCCCGAGCCGGTGCGGCTCGACGTCAACGTCGACGCCTACGTGCCGGCCGACTACATCCCCTACGAGCAGGCGAAGATCGACGTGCACCGCCGCATCGCCGGCGCCGTCGACGTCGCGGATCTCGAGCTGCTGCGCGAGGAGCTCGACGACCGCTTCGGAGAGCTGCCGCAGCCGCTTTCGAACCTGATCGACCTTCAGCGCGCCCGCATCAAGCTCGGCCAGGCCGGAGCGACGGCCGTCTCCTTCCGCGGCGGCCGCCTCGCGGTGACGCCGATCGAGCTTGACTCCGTGCGTGCCAAGCGCCTGCGTGCGCAGATCCCCGGCGTGCTCTACGAGTCGGGCAAGAGCCAGCTCTCGATGCGCGTGCCCGACGACCCGCGCCAGCGCTTCCCGGCTGTCGTGCGCGCAGCCGACATCCTGCTTGCGGTAACACGTGAAGCCGCCTGAGCGTTCTCAGCCGCGTGATCGCGACGTGGCGTATGTGAAGCGTGCGTGAAGCACGGGGGATGGCCGCGGTCGCTCGCGGGTCTTCGCTAGGATCGTCCACGCTGTGAACCGAATCCTTCGCTTGCTTCCGGCGCTTGGCGCCTTTTTTGTGGTCGCGATCATGCTCGCGGGGTGTGGCAACTCCGTTCCCGGTAACGCCGTCGCCGCCGTTGACGGATCGCCTATCACCAAGAGCAACTTCAATCACTGGTTCGGGATCGCGGTCTCGACCAGCCAGGGCCCGGCAGTCAAGAAGGTCCAGTACGTCGCGCCGGACTTCGTCGCCTGCGTCGCCGGCAAGCGCAAGACCGCGCCGAAGCCCGCCAAGGGCCAGCCGCAGACCACCGATGCCCAGTTCAAGGCGCAGTGCAAGCAGGAGTACGAGGGTCTGCGCGATCAGGTCATGCAGTTCTTGATCCTCGAGCGGTGGGTCGACGGCGAGGCTTCCTCGCAGGGCGTCAAGCTCTCCGACAAGGAGGCTGACACGCAGTTTCAGGCGGAGAAGAAACGTTCGTTCCCGAAGGAGAAGGACTTCCAGGCGTTCCTCAAGGCCAACGGGATGACGCTCGGCGACGCGCAGTTCCAGGTCCGCTTCAACAGCATCTACACGAAGCTGCGCGAGAAGGCGGTCAAGGGTGCGCCGAAGGTCTCTGACAAGGCCGTGCAAGAGTTCTACGCCAAGAACAAGGCCCGCTTCTCGACGCCGACCACGCGTGATCTGCGCGTCGTGCTGACGAAGACCAAGTCCAAGGCCGACGCCGCGCTGAAGGAGCTTCAGGGCGGCAAGAGCTGGAAGGCCGTCGCCAAGACGTACTCGATCGACCAGGCGTCCAAGGCCACCGGCGGATCACTGCTGGGCATCGCCAAGGGCTCGCAGGAGAAGACCTTCGACGACGCGATCTTCGCTGCGCAGAAGGGCAAGCTCTCCGGTCCCGTCAAGACCCAGTTCGGCTACTACGTCTTCCAGGTCCAGAAGACCACACCCGCCAAGCAGCAGCCGCTGAAGACCGCGTCGGCTGCGATCAAGCAGCAGCTCGACGCGCAGGGCAAGCAGAAGGCCGACGACAAGTTCAACCTCGATCTGCGCAAGAAGTGGAAGGCGAAGACCAACTGCCGCGACGAGTACGTCATGCAGCAGTGCAAGAACTACAAGCCACCGAAGACCTCGACGGCCGCCCCGGGCCAGGTGCCGCAGCCGCAGCAGGCACCGCCCCAGCCGCAGCCCTGATCGATCGCGAAGGAGCGCGGCCGGCCGTCACGAGGGTTTCGGTGTCCGCTCCCGAGATCACGGCGGCGCTCGGTCGTCTCGACGACCTGACGCGCCGCCTGCGTGCGGAGTGCCCGTGGGACCGTGAGCAGGACGAGCGCACGATCGTTCCGCACACCATCGAGGAGGCCTACGAGCTCGCCGACGCGGCCCACAAACGCGACGACGCCAAGCTGCTCGACGAGCTCGGCGACGTGCTCTTCCAGGTCTACTTCCTCGCGCTGCTGCTTGAGGAACGCGGTGCCGGCGACCTCGGCGCGGTCGCCGAGCACTGCCGCCAGAAGCTCATCCGCCGCCATCCGCACGTCTTTGGCGACGTCGAAGCCGATTCCGCCGGCGAGGTTCTGCGCAACTGGGATCAGATCAAGGCCGGCGAGGACGGCCGCGAGCCGGGGATCTTCGGCGACGTGCCCGAGAACCTTCCTGCGCTGCTGTACGCCCGCAAGGTCCAGCGCCGCGCGGCGGCGGCCGGGCGGATCGAGCGCTCGCCCGACGAGCGGCCCGACGACCGCGACGCCGCCTTCGCCGAGGTCGGCGAGCGGCTCTTCGAGGTCGTCGACGAGGCGCGCTGGCTGCGCGTCGACCCCGAGCTTGCACTGCGCGCCGCGTCCCAGCGCTTCCGCGACCGTATCGAAACCGAGGGAGAGACCGCATGAGCCAGCAGATCGAACGCGTCCACGCCCGCCAGATCCTCGACAGCCGGGGCAACCCCACCGTCGAGGTCGAGCTCGGGCTGAGCTCCGGCGCGAGCGGCCGCGCGGCGGTTCCCTCGGGCGCGTCGACCGGCGAGTTCGAAGCCACCGAGCTGCGTGACGGGGGAGAGGCCTACGGTGGCAAGGGGGTGACGACCGCCGTCGCCAACGTCAATGGCGAGATCGCGCAGACGATCCTCGGACGCGACGGGCTCGACCAGGCGGGCCTGGACCGCGCGCTGATCGACCTCGACGGGACGCCGAACAAGTCGCGCCTGGGCGCGAACGCGATCCTCGGAGTCTCGCTGGCGGCGGCCCATGCCGCCGCCGCACACGAAGGACAGCCGCTGTGGCGTCACCTCGGCGGTGCGGACGCCCGGATCCTGCCGGTGCCGATGATGAACGTCCTCAACGGCGGCGCGCACGCCGACAACAAGGTCGACTTTCAGGAGTTCATGGTCGTGCCCGCCGGAGCGGCGAGCTTCTCGGAGTGCCTGCGCACCGGCGCCGAGGTCTTCCATGCGCTGAAGAAGACGCTCCACGACGCGGGTCTGGGCACGGCGGGCGGCGACGAGGGCGGCTTCGCACCCGACCTGGGCTCCAACGAGGAAGCACTGCAGATGCTCATCCGTGGCATCGAGGCCGCCGGCTACGCGCCGGGCGAGGACGTCTTCATCGCGCTGGACCCGGCGACCAGCGAGATCTTCGACGGCGGGGCCTACGTGCTCGAGCACGAGGGCCGCTCGCTGAGCGCCGGCGAGCTGGCCGACTACTGGGCCGACCTCTGCGCGCGCTACCCGATCGTGTCGATCGAAGACGGCATGGACGAGGAGGACTGGGACGGCTGGAAGCTGCTGACCGATGCCGTCGGCACGCGCGTGCAGCTCGTCGGCGACGATCTATTCGTGACGAACAGCGAGCGCTTGCAGCGCGGCATCGACGCCGGCGTCGGCAACTCGATCCTCGTCAAGGTCAACCAGATCGGCACGCTCACAGAGACGCTCGATGCGATCGCGACCGCCCGCGCGGCGGGGTACAGCGCGGTCATGTCGCACCGCTCGGGCGAGACAGAGGACACGACGATCGCCGACCTCGCGGTCGCGACCGGCTGCGGCCAGATCAAGACCGGCGCGCCCTCGCGCTCGGACCGCGTCGCGAAGTACAACCAGCTGCTGCGTATCGAGGAAGCGCTCGGCGACGCGGCCGAGTTCCCCGGGCGCAGCGTCTTTGCAGGCGCCTGACCCGTTGCAGGAGCCCGCCGGCGGGCGCCGAACCGAGAGGCGATGCATGACTTCGCTCCGCGCGTGCGTTGGGACCGTGTGGGTCGCATGGCGCTGCTGTTCGTCGGCCTGCTGGTGATCTACCTGTACATCAACCCGCTGCGCACCTACCTGTCGACGTGGCAGGAGGCGAAGACCAAGCGCAGCGAGGTCGCCCGGCTGGTGCGCGAGCACGATCAGCTGCTCCATCGCCAGCGTGCGTTGCGCAGCCCGGGCAGCATCGAGATCGAGGCGCGCCGGTTGGGCATGGTCAAGTCCGACGAGCGTGCCTACATCGTGCGCGGGCTGCCTCGCGGCGAGTAGCGCCGGCGGCCGAGGGGTACCCTGCCCCGGCCGTGGTGACGAGCTTTGAGATCGCGTTCGAGCAGTGGCGAGAGGGCGAGCGGCGCATGGCCGGCGCACCGCCCGAGCAGCGAGCTGCGCTGGAGACCGCCGTCTCGGCGATCGAGGCGGAGCTGCGCCGACGGCTCGGCGGCACGTTCACGACCGACGAGCTGACCGACCTCTACGAGCACGGGACGGACTGGTGCACGGACCTCGCATCGCGCGTCGCGCCCGACGCGCCGTGGGCATGGGACGCTCGGATCGTCGCGGACGCGGCATTCCTGGGCTACCTTCGCGACGCACGCGATTTCGCGGGCGGGCGTCGGACGGAGCCCTAGCTCCGGGGAGGGGCGGCACGCTCCGGGGACGGCGCACGCTCCGGGAAGGCGAGCGTCGCCGGAGATCGCCGTCAGTCGTCGGTTTCGGCGCCCGCTCGCCGGATCACGATCTGGTCCTCCTCGATCGTCACCTCGACGGGGCGGTGGCCGGCCCAATGCTCGGCGTAGACGGGGTTGTCGGTCACGGCTGGATCGAGCCATAGCCCGTATCCCTCCTCGCCGTGGTCGAACGTCCCTTCGAGCGCGCCGGTGGCCGCCTTGGCGCGGCTGCGCCCACCGCGGCGACCGCGTCGCCGCGGCTTGGGGGGAGCGTCCTCGTCGTCGCCCTCGTCCTCGCCGGCCGCCTTGCGGGCTTCCTCCTCGGCGAGACGAGCGGCCTCCTCCTCGGCCTTGCGGGCTTCGAGCGCCTCGAGCTCTGCGGCGACGAGCGCGTCATCCTCCGCGCGCAGGTCGATCTCGTCCTCGAAGTCGACGCCCGGAGCCTCGCTGTTCTCGGGATCGACGGCGGCAAGGTCGTTGTCCTTCTTGAAGGTCTCGATCTGCTGCACCGTGGCCTCGAGCTGGTGTGCGATCCAGGCGTCGGTGCGGCCTTGTCGGACCCACCCGCGGATCTGGTTGAGATGCGGGCGCAAAGAGCGTCGTGCCATGGGCGCGGACCTTACAAGAACGGGCCTCGCTACCGTCTGAGACGTTGGCCTGTAGGTACTGGTCGTCCGGGCGGTTGCCATTACAGACCGAACCTGATTGAGTTGCGCCGACAAGGAGGGTGGCCGAGACATGCTGGTCCTGACACGCAAGTCCAATCAAAGCATCATGATCGGTGACGAGATCGAGATCTCCGTCCTGTCGATAATGGGCGAGAAGGTTCGGATCGGCATCCAGGCGCCCCGGGACATCCCGGTGTTCCGCAAGGAGGTCTATCTGGAGATCCAGGCCGAGCGCGGGCAGGTCACTGCCAGCGCCGAAGTCGACGTGGCGCTGCGCAAGCTCAGCTCGTAAGACGGCGGGTGCCTGGCCCGGGTTCCAGCCCGGCTACCCCATCACGATGTACAGCGTCTGGAACATCGCCACGGTCACGATGGCCGCTGTCGCGATCAGCACGAGCACCAGAATGATGAAGCGCGCGGTGCCGCGCTTGTGGACGCGTTGGAGGTCGCGTTCGCGCGAGCGCATGATGGCCGTACGCCGCAACGAGTCGCGGCGGGCCCGGTCCTCGTAGGTCTCCTCGACGAACGCACGTTCGAATTCGTCCAGCGACTGTCGCATCCGGGTTGCCATGCGTTACGGGAGCCTAGCCCACTGAGCCTCGTCCGGGCCGACCGGCCTCAGCAGGCCGCCCATAGGCCCAGCTCCTGCTCGCGCGCCCGGCGGCCGGCCGCGCGCAGCTCGATCGCGCGTTCGATATTGGGGGCGATCGTCAGCGGTGTCGCATAGCCCTTGCGCACGAGCTCGTCATTGAACAGGCGCCCGCCGGCGTACAGGTAGACGAGCAGCCGCCCGTAGCGGTCGCGCGGTTCGATCCCGACCACGACGGTCACCCGCCGCCCGGCAAGCCGCCGCGTGACGAACGCCGACGCCTCGCGTCCGAAACACTCCGGGCGGCGGCCGTGACCTCCGGCGTTCTCTGGAGTCGGGGAGGGTCTTCGGGTGACCTCTGGAACCCGCTGGTTCCACCGGAGATAGTCATCGACCTGAGCAAGTGTCCTCCTCGTGCGTTGCGAACGCTGAGTGGTGCATTGCTCGCACAGCCCATTTGTTGCAGCGGGCGCTCGCGCCCTGGCAAGCAGCACACCAGGCACAGCGGCTCGGTGGGGCGGGGTCTGGCCGTGGACGACCTACCATCACCGACAGTCGGTCGAAGCGTTCATCCGAGGCGACGAGCGTTTCGTTCTGGTCGGCCCGAGCTGACGTGCGGCGAGTGCCACGTCGACGGCTGCGACCGGCTGGCCTGCACGGGCAACCTCCTCTGCCGATCGCACGACCAGCGTGGCGCCGCACCAGCCGACGCGAGGCCGCGAGCTCGCGGCGTTCCTGGCGATCGAAGCGATCCGCACGCGCGAACGCGGGTCATCAAGCCGCGCCACGTGAGCGTCGTCTCGGCCAAGACCGTCGATCTCGGCGCCATCGGTTCACACGCTTCGCGCCGAACCGCTGCTCGGACTACAGAGCAGCGTGCGGCTCGGCCGCCAGGTTCCTCCGGACGTCGTACTCAGCTCGCCGGCCCCTCCGCCAAGGGCTGCAAGGGTTCCTCCTGGGATCTCGTCGAAGCCTGTCTCGCAGCCACCGACTCGGCATTCGTCGACGGCGGACTCGTGGCCGGCCTGTCCTGCGGCGAGGGCCTGATCGCCCACGTCGGAGACGCCGCCGAGAGCACGACAGCGACGCGTCCGACGACAAGCGTCCGGCTCGTGGTCGAGCAGGAGTTCGCCCAGGTGCTCAAGGTCCTCGCCCGCAGGGCAACACGCTCTCGCCCGTCGTGCGCCAGGCATGGGACGGCAAGCCGCTGCAGGCGATGGTCCGTCACAGTCCGCTGCGCGCCCGCGAAGGCCACATCGCGATCATCGGGCATATCACCCGCGACGAGTTGCTGCGCTACCTCAACGCCACGGAGCTCGCCAACGGCTTTTTCAACCGCTTCCTCCTCATCGCGGTCGACCGCAGCAAGCTCCTAACGTTCGGCGGCACCCTGCAGGCCGCCTGCCTCACCGCCGTCTCCGAGCGGCTCCGGGCCGCACTGCGGTTCGCGCAGACCGCCGGGCCACTCACCTTCGACGACCCCGCCCGCGAACGCTGGATCGCCGCCTACCCCGTCCTCTCACGCGGCGAAGCCGGCCTGCTCGGCGCCGCGACCGCCCGTGCCGAAGCCCACACCGTCCGGCTCGCGCTGCTCTACGCACTCCTTGACTGCTCGCCCGCCATCCGGCTCGCTCACCTGGACGCCGCACTCGCCGTCTGGGCCTACAGCCACGCCAGCGCCCGCTGGATCTTCGGCGACAGCCTCGGCGACCCCACCGCCGACGACATTTGGGCGCTCGCGAAGAACCGCGCCGACGGGGTCACACGAACCGAGGTCCGCGACCTCTTCTCCCGCAACAAGAGGGCGCGCGAGATCGACCGCGCCCTCACGACGCTCGAAGAGGCTGGCCGGCTCCAACGACGTGAATCAAGCGACGGACGAGGGCGCCCCCACCGAGATCTGGGCACCCCGGCGCGCTTCCTGACGCGGTCCGAAATCATGGCGATCGGCGCGGCCCGATGACCGCTGCCTGGGGCGGCACCCGGCAAGCCATGAAACGAACGCTGCATAGACACGAGTTGTACCTCGGCTGCGACGCGTTCAAGGCTGACGGCGTGGTCGTCGTTAAGCAGGACAGGCGATGCCAGCGCCCATCGACTACTACCTGTGCGGGATCTGCGCGACGCGGTCGGAAAAGGCGGGCGACTGCCCCGAGTGCGATTCGGACGCCATGATTGCCGTCACGAACGGATATCTGTCGGGCTTTCCGGCGGACAGCGTCCCGTGCCCTTGCTGTGGCTCCACCGCGACGCCGCTGGTCTTCCGGGGCTGGGTGCGCCTGTACTCCTTCGCGCTCTGGACACGCGAACAGCGGATTGGCAGCTACACGTGTCGCGACTGCGCGCTCGCAGAGTCGACGAAGGCGCTGCTGCTCAACGCGATGCTCGGCTGGTGGTCCTTACAAGCGTTCTTCTTCTACGGCTGGCGTGGCACGTACCACAATTGGCGTTCGGTCTGGAGCGCGCCTGCGCATCCGCCTGATTGGGGCGCGATCAGCGCCCAGGAGTTCGCTGCCGACATCCAGGCAGAGTACGACGACGCCTTCGCCGCGGCCGAGGAAGAGTGGCTGCTCGGCGAGACACCGCTAGGTGCCCTCAGCGACACGAAGGCCGGCCTGGTGCTGAGCGCCGAAGGCCTCTACGCACAACTCGCGGTGTCGCCCGATGCCTCCCTTGACAACTTGCGCCATGCGTTTCGGCAGCAGGCGAAGGATGCCCACCCCGATCTGCATCTGCACGAGGCCACCGGTAGCTCGACGGACGAGATGGTCCGTCTCAATCGGGCGTGGGAGATCCTCCGAGATCCGCAGATGCGCGCCGCCTACGATTGGCTCGAGCAGCAGCGCGTTGTGGGGCACGCGGCATGAAACGGGTGCTGCTGCTTGCCTCCATGCTGCTCTCGCTGTGGCCCGTGGGAGCCATCACCGCGAGCGCATTCTCGGAGTCCTCCACCACGTACACGGAGGGCGATTCGGCGGTGACCTATCGCGACGACGGCGACGCCACCGTGACGATCGGCGAGAGCGACACGGGCAGCGCGAAGGCGGTGACGCTTCCGATCGAAGCGGGAGGAACGACCTACAGCTGCCCGCTTGACGTAAACGAGAAGCGCGCACCGTACGACGGCCTTGCAGGTCGAACGAAGGCCGACATTCAAGACGTGAGGCGGGAACTCGACAGGCTCGGGGCGCGCTACGCCGACGGCGTTGCGCCCTCCGCCGTCGTGCGACGCTACAACTCCCTCAGATCGCGTGAGAAGCGGCTCATCGCGCGCTTCAGCGGCGCAATTGACAAGAGCAACGCGATCCTCGAGTCCGACTGTACGGTCGCGGCTGGATAGGGACCCAGCGTGGAGTTGAAGTTGCCACGGCGCCGCTGGCCACACGCCCGCTTCGCCGTAGTCGCACTGACGGCATTGTGCTCGGCGCGTGCGGCGACAGCACTGGAGCATCGTCGACCCCGCCCGAGGCAACATCGACCCGACTCCCACGAAGCTGGACGGAACACCCTCGCACGAGTTTGAACAGGACGATCTCGATGCGGCCGCGACGGCGAGCGACGCCGTCAAGGACTACTGCGCCGGCGCGGTTTCGGAGGCGCAGCGGTTAAGGTGCGAGTCACACGCCACCGATGACGAACTTCCATGACCGCGGCCCCGAGGAGATCCCGATGACCGATCCCTCGCTCGACAGCAGTGCGAGACGCTGGCCGTGAGCAAGGGCGCGGACTTCGCGATCGAGCCGGTCGTCGTCAGCGGCTGCTATCCCGATCTCGTCGAGCCAGCCATCAAAGCGCTCTAGCCAACGAGATGTTCCCGCAGACCGGACATTCCTCCACCTCGCAACGGCCATCGGGGGTGGCGTAGCCGTATCGCTCCTCGTAATCCACGGTCTCGCGCAGTCTCTGCTCCTCGTCGTCCAATGATGCGTGGTAGGCAGCGGCCGCGCGCTGACGCTCCGCGGTGTCGACCTTTTGAAGGCGATCCTCCGCACGGTCGACCGCCACGTCCATCGAACGGACCGCGGGATGGTGATTGAGTTCAACCAGCGCGCTGATTTGCTTTTCGCTCAGGCCTGCGACGTGTTCCTGGTCCGCGTCTCGGGCATGTCGGATCGCCCACGTGACCTTCAGCGCGTCGCGGAGCGTCGCGACTTCGACGATCGTGAAGTTCGGGGTTGGTTCCTCGCCGACGACGGGAGGCAGCCACGTCGGGCCGTCGGCACGCAGCAGATGGATGACGCCTTCGGGACCGGGAGTGCCCTTCTCCTCGATAACCTCGAGGAGATAGTGGGCCGAGCGGATGTGCGACGGCCTGTCGGACTCGGCGCCGGGCCACTCGGCGGCCACGATTCCGGCCAAACCGTTCGTAAGAGCTTGGTCGAAGGCCCCTTCAGCGCCGTCGGTGATCCGGTCTTGCGTCAGTGCGCACGAGCAGACCGCGTACTGCCGGGCCCGCCGCTCTTGAGTGTCGGTGCGCATCCTCGGATCATCCACGGTGGGGTCGGTACCTCTCCAACGAGCGTCCGCGAGCGAACCGCGGGATCCGCACCGTCGTCGTCGGGTTCATCGGGCGGCGGCCGCCGACATCATCTCGATTCGTGGTCCGGCCCGTCACAAGTCGCGGGTGACCACAGCCCGACCTCTTCGTCACGGGCTCGGCTGGCGAGCTTGCGAAATCGGCCCGCGTAACGAACGTTCGGCGCGATCGTCAACGGCACCGCGAACCCCTCGTCGATGAGCAACTCGTTGAACGACCGCCCGTCGGGAAGCGTCAAGTAGATCAGGCTGCGGCCATAGCGATCCCGCGGCTCCGCGTCGCGCTCAACCTTCACCCGCATGCCTGGTCGCAGCGTCCTCTTCGCGAACTCCGAAGCCTCCTCACCGAAGCAGCCGGGGCGTCCGTACACCTCCGGTGTGTCGATCCCGATCAGTCTGCTGTTGCCTGCCGACCCGAGCACCACGGTGTCGCCGTCGACGACGCGCACCACGGTGTCGCTGACATCTGACGCGCTCTGATCTCGGCCGTTCGGAGTGCTTGAGCGATCGGATGTCGTGACGCCAAGAATGGCGACGGCGAGTGCCACGATGATCAGCGAGCTGGCACGCCTGCCACGCCGCCTCATCGCGGGCTCCGGGAACGGTCGTTTTGGTCGTACAGACTTAGCGCGCGGTCAGCCCGGCGCACGACGTGTTCATCGCGCCACGTCATGGGCACCGTCATCGATGTTGAAGCGGCACGGCCGTTGACGGAATCACCCGTCGACTCCAGAGAACGATCGTGTCGACGCCGATGAGCCGAGCCCGGTCACCGGGCGCGAGCGTGACGGTGTCGCCGTCGACGACGCGCTGAATCGTCGCATCGAAGCGCCCGGCTGCGGCGGCGGCGGGCTTTCTCACGACCCCGCTCCCGGCTCCGCCGCAGCCCCCGGCGAGCAGCGGGATCGCGGCGGTCAGGGCGATGAGGCGCCAGGAGGACACGCCCGACACGCTAGGACGCCCGCAGAACCTCAGGCAGCGCCGCGGCAGGATCGTTGCCAAGCGGCGCGCATTTTGTAACGGGTGCTACGCGATCGTGATCTCGTCGGAGAGGTAGACGTCCTGGATCGCGTTGAGCAGCGCGGCGCCCTCCTCGATCGGGCGCTGAAAGGCCTTGCGTCCGGAGATCAGTCCCATGCCGCCCGCGCGCTTGTTGATGATCGCGGTGCGCACGGCCTCCGCGAGGTCGCTCTCGCCCGACGACGCGCCGCCGGAGTTGATCAGCGGCGAGCGGCCCATGTGGCAGTTGGCGAGCTGGTAGCGCGTGAGGTCGATCGGGTGGTCGGTGCTGAGCCGCTCGTAGACGAGCTTGCTCGTCTTGCCGTACGAGCCGTTGAGCGCGCTGACGGCCTCGAAGCCGCGATTGGTCTCCGGCAGCTTCTGCTTGATGATGTCGGCTTGCATCGTCACGCCCAGGTGGTTGGCCTGGCCGGTGAGGTCGGCGGCGACGTGGTAGTCGGTCCCGTCGATCGTGAACGCCGAGCTGCGCAGGTAGCACCACAGCACCGTGAACATGCCCAGGGTGTGCGCCTCCTCGAAGGCGTCTTTGACCTCCACGATCTGGCGCCGGGACTCCGGCGAGCCGAAGTAGATCGTCGCGCCGACGCCGGCCGCGCCGAGCTCGTGCGCGCGCTTGACCGTGCCGAAGAAGATCTGGTCGTAGGTGTTGGGGTAGGACAGCAGCTCGTTGTGGTTGAGCTTGACGATGAACGGAAAGCGGTGCGCGTACGTGCGGCTGACCGAGCCGAGCGCACCGATCGTCGAGGCGATCGCGTTGCAGCCGCCCTCGATCGCCAAGCGCACGAGGTTGTTCGGATCGAAGTAGATGGGATTGGGAGCGAAGCTCGCGGCAGCCGAGTGCTCGATGCCCTGGTCGATCGGGAGGATGCTCACGTAGCCGGTGCCCGATAGGCGCCCGGAGCGCAGCAGCCACTGCAGGTTGCGCAGCACGATGGTGGAGCGATCGGATTCGACCATCACCCGGTCGACGAAATCGGGCCCGGGGAGATACAGGTCGTCGGCTGAGATGGTCTCGCAGCGGTGCGTGAGCAGATCTTCGGCCTCTGGTCCGAGCAGCTCCTCCAAACGGCTACTGGTCATGGTCACGGTCGCCACGGCGTCATCCCCTCGGTTGGCTTCGCGTCTGTTTGAGCAGCGTAGCTCGAAATCAGGGGCCGCTCCAGACCGAACCCCTGCGGGTACGCTCCCGCGCGATGCGCCAGAACTTCAACGGCCCGAGCTTCACCGTGGGCGTCGAAGAGGAGATGATGATCGTCGACGCGGAGAGCTACGCGCTCGTGAACGCGATCGAGTCGCTACTCGAGGACACGGGCGCCGCCAACGTCGAACGCGAGGCCGGCGAGATCAAGCCCGAGCTGATGGAGTCCGTGCTGGAGATCGCCACCAAGCCGTGCGCGACGACCGTCGCGGCCGGTGAGCAGTTGCGGGCGCTGCGCCGCCAGGTGCGCGAGACGGCCGCGGGCCGCGGGCTGGGGATCGGCTCCGCCGGGACCCATCCGTTCGCGATGTGGGAGGACCAGCGGATCGTCGCCCGGCCGCGCTACCGCGACCTCATCTCGGCGCTGCGCTTCGTCGCGCGCCAGGAGCTCATCTTCGGCATGCACGTACACGTCGGCATCGACGACGCCGACAAGGCGGTCCACGTCGCCAACGGCATGCGCGTACACGTCCCGGTGCTGCTCGCGCTGAGCGCGAACTCGCCGTTCTGGCGCGGAGACCGCACGGGGCTGATGTCCACGCGGACGCCGATCTTCCGAGCGTTCCCGCGTGTCGGGATGCCGCCCGCCTTCAAGGACTGGGCCGACTACGAACGCCAGGTCGAGTTCATGGTCTCCAGCGGCGTCATGGAGGACTACACGTACCTCTGGTACGACGTGCGACCACACCCGAACCTCGGCACGGTCGAGATCCGCGTATGCGACTCACAGACGCGCGTCGAGCACACCGTCGCCCTGACCGCGCTCATCCAGGCGATGGTCCACGAGCTGGCCGCGCACTTCGACGCGGGCGAGACGCTGGCGGAGTACCCGTGGCAGATGCTCGACGAGAACAAGTGGCTCGCGGCGCGGCACGGGTTGGAGGGCGAGATCGTCGACCTGCCCTCCAACGAGCGCGTGACGACGAAGGCGCTGACGCGGCGGCTGCTCCAACGGTTGGAGCCCCATGCCCAACAGCTCGGGGCGGCGGATGGATTTGACGGGATTCGCGATCTGCTGGATCGGGGGAACGGGGCCTCGCGGCAGATCGTCGTGTACGAGGCGAACTACGACCTCAACGAGGTGATGGCGGAGATCATCGCGGCGACGGCGCCGTAGCCCGGCCGCGAGGAGATTCTTCGACGAGCTGGCCCGGTCGAGCCCTAGAATCGACAGCATGTCCGCCCCAGACCTCTTCGTCGTGTGCAAGAACTGCCAGGCAGAGGTCAGCCCCTATATCACGGAGTGCCCCTACTGCGGCCAGCGGCTGCGCAAGCGCGCGCCGAAGATCGAGCGGCCCGACGCTCCTGTCAAGCCGCCCAAGCGCGGACCGCGCATGCCCCGACGCGGCCGCGTCAAGGAGACGAAGGCGCAGCCGAGCGCCGCACCGCGCCTCGGGCGGCTGCGCAGTGGCGAGATCCCCGGCATCCGCGCAGACGAGCACGGCCGCCCGTGGGCGACGATCGTCCTGCTCGTCCTCTCGTTCGGCCTCTGGCTGTCGCTCGGGTTCTACGTCAAGGCCGACTTCGCCCTGACGGCGCTGTCCGGCGACCCGTGGCGCTTCTTCACAGCGGCGTTCCTGAACGACGGCACCGCGGCGCAGTTTGCGGCCGTCATCGGACTCGGCCTGTTCGGCTGGATGATCGAACGCCGCCACGGCCCGTTCGCCGTCGTCGCGCTGTTCTTGCTCTGCGGCCCTGCCGCGCTGGCGGCCGCGACCGCGATCGATCCCGGCTCGCTCGTCTTCGGGACGCATGGCGCGGCGCTGGGGATGCTGTGCGCGTGGCTCGTGCCGACGCTGCTGGCGCGCCACCGCGGGGGCGCCGAGGACGCCGACCTGCTCGGCGCGCTCGTCATCGCCGCGGTCCTGCTGCTCGTACCGTTTCTGTCGCAGGGCAGCGCGCTCGCAGGGGCGATCGGTGCCGGCGCCGGCGCGCTCGCCGGCTTCGCGCTCGCCGCGCTGAAGCCAGCCGCGTGATGGCAGGCGAGAGCTACACGGCGCAAGAGGTCGATGCTGCCGTCGAGGCGCTCTCGGACCCCGACCGCTTCGGCCATGCGCAGGCGATCGTCACGCATGCGGCGCCGGGCCTGCAGCGCGTGCTCGGTGCGGCGCTCGAGGAGGGCGGCTGGTTCGACGAGGCGCACGACTCCCAGCTCGCCAGGGCGGCGGCCACCGAGGATCCGCAGGAGCGCGTGCAGCTGATCCACGCGCTCGTCAGCGAGGAGACGCGGCTGGGCATGCTCGTCGGCGTCTCCGTTGGGTTCGAGCTGGCCCGCGAGCTCGCTGCGCGGCGCAATGACAACGAGGAAGGGGAGGGTCCATGACCCACGCGATCGTGCTCGTCGAGGCCGAGCGGGACGTCATGTCGACGCTGGGAGCCGCACTCTCGGGGGTCGAGGGGGTCCGCGAGGCGTACTCGGTCACAGGCGAATGGGACTTCGTCTGCATCGTCCACGTCAAGCACCACGAGGATCTCGCCAGCGTCGTCACCGGCAGCATCTCGACGATGCACGGCGTCGCTCGGACGCACACGATGGTCGCGTTCGAGGCGTTCTCCAAGCACGACCTGGAGTCGATGTTCTCGATCGGTCAGTAGTGGGCCGTCGTGTGGATCCGCACACCACGGATCCTTGTCAGTCTTCCTGCGAACCGCGGGCGAACCAGACCGAGCGGTCCTTCCAATCGTGCGCCATCAGGGCGACGCCGACGGCGCCGCAGAAGGTCAGGAACATGCCCGTCGCCCCATGATGGCAGCGCTGACCGAAGATCCACAGGCGATGGCGAACGCGATCGTAATGAATCGGCTTATGGCCGTATGGATGAGTCGTGGTAGCCATCTTTTCATCACTGATGTCGGTATCGGCGTGTTGATGCAACGGTGCAGCAGATCTGACGTTGCGGCTAGTCCAGAAGTCCAGTTTTCGGGTCCGCCCGCGTGACCGTCAAGATGGGTGGGGTGTCCGCGGTCAAGCCGCAGTACGGGCCGACGCTCGTCCAGATCCTCGCTCGGCGGTCGCTGGCCGTGCGGATCGCCGCGGCGATCGGTGCGGCGCTGCTACTTGCGTGCGTCGTCGTCCTCGCGCTGATCACGCGACCCGACGAGACGCAGGTGCTGATCCGCAAGCCGACGACGTTCAACTTCGTCTACGGACCGCAGTTCAAGCGCGTGGCGCAGCGCAACTCGATCGTCGCATTGCGCAACGAGCGCGATGGTCTGTTCCTCGACTCCTACGTCATCCGCGATCTCGAGCTTCCGCCCTACCGCGGGGCCGTCGGCGGGATGCTGCCGCTGTACTCCAACGGCTACCTGGCCAAGCTGCGCACGCGCTACCCGAGCTTTCGCTTCGTCGGCGAGGCCCGCGCGCGGATCAACAATGGCATCGGATATCAGCTGACGTTCATCTCCAAGATCGGCACGCGAACGCTCTACGGGCGACACCTGCTGCTCGTCGAGGACCTTCCCGACGGGCACCGTCGCGGCGTCATCATCGAGCTCGAGTCGACGCCCAGGGCCGGAACACCCAATGCGCTGGCGATCGGCACGGCGGGCGCGCTGAAGGCACCGCTGCGATCGTTTCGCTTCGGCGAGGATCGCGAGGGAGGGACGTCGTGATCGATTGGGCGGACTTCGAGAAGGTGGACATGCGCGTCGGTCGGATCGTCGCCGTGGAGGACTTCCCCGAGGCGCGGCGGCCGGCCTGGAAGCTGCGAATTGACTTCGGTTCGCAGATCGGCGAGAAGCGATCGTCGGCGCAGATCACGAACTACACCCGTGAGGAGCTCGAGGGCCGGCTCGTCGTCGGCGTCGTGAACTTCCAGCCGCGACAGATCGGGCCGGTGCGCTCGGAGGTGCTCGTGCTCGGCGCGGTCGCCGACGACCATCCCGTCCTGCTGCTCTTCGCGGATGCCGGGTCGCAACCCGGCGACCGGATCGCCTGACGCGCTTACGGAACCATCGCCGCGGCGCCGCCGGTGCCCGGCGCGGTCTGCGCGGTGTCCGGATCGGGCTCGGGCACGGGCGTAGGCGTAGGTGGCACGAGCGACGCGGTCGCGGGCGCGGCCGGTGGCGCGGGGGCGAGGATCGCGGGCTCGGCAGGAGCGGCGGAGCCGCCCGTCTGGGCCGGTGGCCCGGCCGCGCCGGTGAGCGTCGTGCTCTCGCTCTCGGTCTGCGTCGGGGCCAGCGGCTGTGGAGTAGCCGCGCCGGCGATCTGCGCCGCGTCGGCGCCCGTGGTTGCGATGGTCGTCTCGTCGGGATGAGTCGTCGTGCCGGCGGCCGCAGCGGTCGTCGTTGCCGCTTTCGCACGCTTGACCGGTGTCGACGGCTGCTGCGTCGCGGCCACGACCTCCGGTGCCGTCGGCGCGGTCACCGCGACCGGCCGAGGCGTGGCGGCGGCGATCGCGCGCACGGGCGTCTTGGTCTGCACGTGCTTGACCTCGACCGCACCGGCGGTGACGATCGCGGCGGCGGCGAGCCCCGCCGCGGCCTTGGTCGTGACCGTGCTGATGCCCGCGGAGATCGCGCTCGTGCCGCCGGTGGCGGCGGCGGTCATGGTGGCGGCCCCCGCTGCGGAGCCCGCGCCCGCCGACGCGGTCATGCCGAACTGCGCCAGCAGCGCCTTCTTGAAGAGCAGCATCGGCGCGACGGGGAAGACCGCGGCGAGCGCCTTGTTCGTCATCCGCAGCTGGGCCTTGAAGCCCTGGCAGCGCTCGCAGGTGCGCACGTGGCGGCGAACCGGAGCGCTCGAGCGCTTGAGGCCCTCGGCGACCTCGCCGAGCTCCTCGCGGACCTCCTCACAGCTGAGGTGCCGCGCCTCGGCGGCCTCGGCGAGCGAGACTCGGGCGCGGACGAGCAGCGACTTGACCGATGGGATCGTCGTCTCCATCGCCTCGGCGATCTGCTCGTAGGAGAGCGCGTCGATCTCGCGCAATAGCAGCGCGGTCTTCTGCGTCTCCGGCAGCTCCTGCACATCGCCGACGAGCAGGCGGAAGTCCTCGCGCTTGTGGACCTTGTCGGCAGTCGTCGCGCCGCCCTCGGAGAGGTGGACGTCCATCGAGTCGACGCCGATCGGCTGCACGCGGCGCAGGTGGTTCAGCGAGCGGTTCCGTGCGATCCGGTACAGCCACGGGCGCACGTGGATCGGGCGCTCGTCGGCGATGATCGCGTTGAACGACGCCGCGAAGACCTCCTGCAAGACGTCCTCGGCGTCCTCGCGCGAGCCGAGCATGTGGCGGCAGAAGGCCAGCAGCCGGCCCTGGTAGCGCCCGACGAGCGCCTCGAAGGCGGCATGGTTGCCGCGCCGCACGAGCACGATCAGGCGCTCGTCGGATTGCAGGCGAAGCAGCGGGGTAGGCCCCCGCAGGCTTACCGGGACGGACGGGTTGAGAGCTGAGACTTCCACGTGTGATGGCGGCGTTCCGTGCCGCTGGGTATTCAAACTCCGCAGCGGCCCGGAAGTTCCGAGGTTGGTCGCGGAGAAGCTCCGAGGGTAGCGCGGCGCGCAGCGCCGGCGGATGGATCAGTGCCCGGGGCGGGATTCGAACCCGCAAGCTCTTGCGAGCAGCGGTTTTTAAGACCGCCCGACTTCACCTGCTTGTCAACCCGGGCGCGCGTCCGACCGCCCCATCGTAGGGCGTCGGACGCGCTCGGGCGAGACCACGGTCAGCGCTTGTAGTTCTTCAGTTGCTTCTTGAACTCCTTGAACGCCGGGCGGATCGTGCCGTCGGAGTTCGTCAAGCCGGCATCGAAGCCGTCGCAATCGGCGCCGGTGAAGTTGTAGTTGTAGAGGCGCACGACGTCCTTCTGGAACTTCTTCACGAGCTCGAAGAGGAACTTGGTGCGGCTCACAGGGCGGCTCATGCTGCACGCGAACGCGCCACCGAAGTTCACGATCCCGCCGGTCTCCGTGTACCAGAACTTCGCCTTCTTGTTCTGCTTGCGGACCGCCTTGATGATCCGCGCGGTGCCCGGGTAGCGGTCGGTGCCCTTCTTGATGCGGCGGTTGACCTCGGAGTAGTTGTGGATGCCGATGACCTTCGCCGACTTGCCGGCCGCGCCGGCGGCGGCGAACCACTTCTTGATGTAGCTCTCGACGCCCTTCTGGTCGAGTACGTCGAGCGCGACGATCGTGCAACCGCTGCACAGGCTCTTCATCGCCTTGTAGAAGGAAGCGGCGGCCTTCGGGCTCTTATAGGTCGGCTGCGTGACGTGGTTGGCCTCGTTCCAGGCGCCCCACTCCTTCACGCCCATCGGTTTGAACTTCTCGATCAGCGCGGCGATTCCGAGCTTGTACTCCTTGAGGCTGGGCAGCTTGGCCTTCTTGGCCTGCAGGTTGTTCGTCGAGATGTGCATGAGCACCTTGGCGCCCGCGCTGTTGGCGGCCTTGACGAAGTTCTCGGCCTTTTGCATCTCGTCCGGCTTGGTGGCCGCGTCCCAGTGGATGAAGTAGCGCACCTTCTTGATCCCGAGCGACTTGTAGTTCGAATTGTCGAACATCTTCGCGCTCTGGTCGCCGATGCCGACGGCGACGTTGATCTTCGCCGGCGCGGAGGCCGGGATCGCCAGTACGACGAGGGTGGCGAGCAGCAGGGGGAGCGAACGGCGGGGCAAGAGCGTGTCCTTTCGGCGAGGTAGACCGTTCCAGCATCGGCAGAGCGGCGCTCAGCCTGAAGCCTAACCAGCCACCGATCGGCCCAGCTACGTTTCTAACCGACCTCTCACGCGGCGCGCGCGCCGCGAGCGGCGATCGCGCAGACGCCGTCCAGGATGGCGGTCGCCAGGCGCTCGTCGCCCTTGATGCGCAGGCCGCTGCGGTCGGCCCCCGGGCCGAGCGCATCGATCCAGTCGTGTTCGCTGCCGGCCACACGCACGTTGGCGTCCGGCGTTTCGTCCTCGCTGATCGTCACGGACCCGCGTGAGACGGTCAGCGAGTAATGGCGCGTCGTCCCGTCCGCGTGCTCGACTCGGAATTCGCCGGCACCCGACAGCGACGTCGGCGGCTGGAGCATGCCCGGGGCGATCCGCAGGATCGCGCCGATATCGATCGCCTCGCCGTCGCGAGGCGCGGTCCAGGCCCAGTCATAGCCCCAGCGCGCCAGCGCTCCGAGGACCGGCAGCAGCTCGCGCGAACGCGTCGTCAGCTCGTAGTCCACGCGCGGTGGAACCTCGCGGTAGCGCTGGCGGGTGAGCAGGCCGTCGGCAACCATCCGGTTCAGGCGTGAACGCAGCTGCTCGGTGGAGATTCCCGGCAGCACCCGCTGCAATTCGACGAAGCGGCGGGGTCCGGCGGCGAGGTCGCGGACGATGAGCAACGTCCACTTGTCGCCGACGAGGTCGAGCGCGCGGGCGTCCGGCGCCCATTGGTTATACGGGTGGCGCTTCGGAGGTGGGGTGGCGGGCATGAGGTCTTTCTGCCGGCGCGATGTGGGAACCCGGCGTCATGGGGCATCTGCCCCGCGGTGGGGACGATAGCCGCGGATCTTGTGGCCCGGGGCGGTATAGCTCAGATAGTGGACCCTTGCAACCCCAAATCCGGTGCGAAGGTTCCCGACAGTTTGGCCTTCGCCATGCGTTATGTAGTGCGTGGGAACTGTCAGCTCGCTCGAACTGCATCGGATCAAGCGCCGCGGGGCGCGCCAGCGGCTGCCGCGGGCGACGCTGTATTTCGATCTGGCGTCGCCCGATACGTACCTTGCCGCCGAGCGCGCCGAGCGGCTGTTCGCCGGACTGGAATGGCAGCCGGCGTGCGGAGATGTCCTGCACTGCACCGAGTTTGGTCCCGACGGCACGGCGGCGGTCGCCAAGCGTGCGGCGCTTCTGGGCCTGCCGCTCGTCTGGCCGGACGGATACCCCTATCGCTTCCGTGCGGCGATGCGCGTCGCCGGGCTCGCGGGTGAGCTGGGCTGCGCGGCGGCGTTCGTACTCGCGGCCAGCCGGCTCGCGTTCTGCGGCGGCTATGACATCGACGATCCGGAGATCCTGGCCGAGGCGGCGGCCGCCGCCGGCATCGGGCTGGCAGAGACGCTCCAGGCCGCGGGCGACGTCGGACGCGACGGTCCGATCGAGGAGGTCGGGCGGTTGCTGCTTGCCGGCGGGGCGCAGCGACTGCCGGTGCTCCGCGTCGGGCGCCTGTTGTTCTGCGGCGAGGACCGGCTGCTCGAAGCTGCCGCCGCGCGCGCCGCCGTATAGCGGCACCGCATAGAAACGGTCGTGTTCATTGATAGGGTCTCCGCCGCATGCTGACCGGGGGAGGGCCTTGAGCGAGCCGATCGTCGTGGGAGGACACCTCGTCGCGCGGCGCCTGCGGTCGCACGGGGTGACAACGCTCTTCACGCTCTCCGGTGGGCACCTATTCCCGATCTACGACGGGTGCCGGGCGGAGGGGATCGACATCGTCGACGTCCGCCACGAGCAGGCGGCCGCCTTCGCGGCCGAGGGCTGGGCGAAGGTGACGCGGACGCCCGGAGTGGCGGCGCTGACGGCCGGGCCGGGCGTTACCAACGGGATGAGCGCGATCGCATCCGCGCAGCAGAATCACTCGCCGGTGCTCGTCCTCGGCGGGCGGGCGTCCGCGGGGAGCTGGGGCCTTGGCGCGCTGCAGGAGCTCGACCATGTGCCGTTCGTCGCGCCGCTGACGAAACACGCTGCCACGCCGGCGTCGACCGCCGAGATACCGGCGGCGATCGACGCGGCGCTTGCTGCTGCGGTGGCGCCGCACTCCGGGCCGGCGTTCCTGGACTTCTCGATCGACCATGTCTTCGGCGAGGGCCCCGAGGATGCGCCGCCGGCGCCGCTGCCCGATCCGGCTGACGGGCCCGATCCGGACGGCGCCGAGCTCGAGCGAGCGATCGCGCTCCTGCGCGCTGCCGAGCGTCCGGTCGTCATGGCCGGCACGGACCTCTACTGGGGCCACGGCGAGGACGCGCTACGCGCGCTGATCGAGCAGCTGCGGATCCCGGTCTTCCTCAACGGCCTCGCGCGGGGCTGCATCCCGGCCGATCACGAGTTGTTCTTCTCTCGCGCGCGTGCGACGGCGCTCGAGGGCGCCGACGTCGCGGTCGTCGTGGGGGCGGCGATGGATTTTCGCTTGAGCTTCGGGGACGCCTTCGGCACGGAGACGCAACTCGTCGTGGTCGACCGCGTCGAGCCCGCGCGCGAGCATCCGCGAGCGGTTGCGGCGCGGCTGTACGGCGCGATCAGCCGGTCGTTGGAGGATCTGTGCCGGGCTGCGGATGTCGGTGCCCCGAACCGCTCCGCGGCGTGGCTGCGCGTGGTAGCAGCGGCCGAGCGCGCTGAGCGCGACGCCGAGGCGGCCCAGCTAGCCGACGACCGCGCGCCCCTGCATCCGATGCGCGTCTACGGCGAGCTGGGCAAGCTGCTGGATCGCGATGCGATCGTCATCGGCGATGGCGGCGACTTCGTCTCCTACGCGGGGCGAATGATCGAGTCCTTCCAACCCGGCTGCTGGCTGGACCCCGGCCCGTTCGGCTGCCTCGGCTCGGGACCTGGCTACGCGCTTGCGGCGAAGCTCGCGCATCCCGGCCGACAGGTCGTGCTGCTGCTCGGTGACGGGGCGTTCGGCTTCAGCGGCATGGAGTTCGACACGTTCGCACGCCACGGCGTCAACGTCGTCGGCGTGATGGGCAACAACGGGATCTGGGGGCTCGAGAAGCATCCGATGGAGCTCATCTACGGCTACTCCGTCGCGGCTGAGCTGCGGCCCGAGACGCGTTACGACCGCGTCGTCGAGGCGCTGGGCTGCCGCGGCGAGCTCGTGCGATCGCCATCCGAGCTGCGACCCGCGCTCGTGAGAGCGTTCGAGGCCGACCGGCCTGCGCTCGTCAACGTGCTGACCGATCCGACGGTCGCATACCCGCGCCGCTCGAACCTGGCGTGAACATGACCCCGAACGTGAGGAAGCCGCCCCCAGGGGAAAGGGCGGCTTCCTGCGTGATGGCCCCGCGGGACGGGCAGGGGTACGTGCCAGCGAGGGCCTTATTCGTAGTGGTCCAGGCGGCGGGGGGCGCCGCAAAGCGGCTTGCCTGGACCTATATCCGATGGGTCCCCTTCAAGAGGGCGGGTCCCTACCGGCACCGCAAGTATCGGGCTCTGAGGCCAGAAGGTGAATCGGACATACGTCCGTCTTTTCTGAGCGACCGTGTACTAGACACCGCGACGTGGCGATCGGTCGGCGAGGCGCAGCGCGGCCCCTCGAAGGAGGTCGTGCTCGGAAACCTCGACCTGCTCGAGCCCGAACGCCCGCATCGCCTCGATGAGCATCGCGACGCCGGCGACGATCGTCGGCGCCCGGTCGGGATGCAGGCCCGTCACTCGCTTTCGATCGTCATTGGTCATCTGCGCCAAGCGCGCAAGCAGCAGTTCGCAGGTGCCCAGCTCGAGCGTGTGACCGTGGACGCGCGCGGAGTCATAGGGATCGAGCTCGAGCTCGATCGCCGCGCAGGACGTGGCCGTGCCCGCGACGGCGATCGCGCTGCTCACGCGCTCGCGCACGTCGTGGGGGATGGCGTCGATGAAGATCTCCTGTGCCTCTTGCGCGAGCTGCTGCACGCCGTCGGGCGGCGGCGGGTCGTCATGCAGATGGCGCTCGGTCTGTCGCACCACGCCGGCCTGAGTCGAGACATGGAACGTGATCTCGCCGGCATGCGTGCCGACGACGAACTCCGTCGAGCCGCCGCCGATATCGACGACGACGACTTCGGCGCCGTTGCGCGGCCGCTCGCTGTGCGCGCCGGCGAAGGTGAGCGATGCCTCCTCGTCTCCGCCGATCGTGCGAGCGTCGAGGTCGAAGCGCTCGCGCACCTGTGCCGTGAAGTCCGGGCCGTTGGTGGCGTCACGGACGGCGCTCGTGAGGACCGCGGTGGTGGCGGTGACGTGGTGCCGGTCGATCAGCTCCCTGAAGTGCGCGAGGGCGTCGAAGACGCGCTGCATGGCCGCGTCCCCGAGCTGGCCGTTGGCGTCGACCCGATCCCCGAGCCGGGTCACGACCGACTCCCGCGCGAGCTCGGCCAGGGCGCCGTCGGACGCGACATCCGCGATGAGCAGGCGAGTCGAATTCGTGCCGATGTCGACAACCGCCACGCGCATGTCAAATCGAGGGTAGTACGGCCCCGAACACGTTGCTCGTTGCGGTACGACGTTGCTAAGCTGAGAAGTCCACGCCGCGGGGTGGAGCAGTCTGGTAGCTCGTCGGGCTCATAACCCGAAGGTCGCGGGTTCGAATCCCGCCCCCGCTACTACGGAAACCCCCTCTCGCCAGGGGGTTTTCGTGCTTAGGGGGTCGGTTGGCCCCTTCGGCGTGTGGTGTGCTGGACCAGGGTGCTGGACCAACGTGCGTCCGGGGCTGTCGGTCACCACTGTCGGCGTCGAGGATCGCGGCCTCGACGTGGCGTCGGATGCAGCGCACGTGGCGGCCGAGCTTGACGCGCGGCAGCGTGCCGTTGCGTCCCCTTTCGCGCACGGTCGAGGTCGGCGGGTCCTTCGGCGACGGCAATCGCATCCCGAGTGCGCTCCTTCCACGCGAAAGCGGAAGGTAAGCCGGAAGATCGCCCGACCGCGCCTGCCCGAACGGCATCCCGACGTGTTGCCGCCCGCCTAACAAGCGGCACAGGACCCAGCCGAACCCCCTCGGCCGCACTACGGAATCGAAGGTCAGAGGTTCGAATCCTCTCGGGCGCGCTCTCACAGAAACCCAGCGGGGCCCGGCGGGGTGGACACTGAACAGTAGAATCGCGGTCGTGCCGTTCACCCTCAGGAACCTCAAGGAGGATCTGGAGGATCTCGGGTCCAACTTCGACGGCGCGCCGGACCTGGAGTTTCGCCTCGCAACCAAGGCGCTCGAGCTTGAGCAGTCCGGCCTTAGCTATCAGCGCATCCCGCCCGACTATCGCTTCCCGTACGGCCACACGCACAAGGAGCAGGAGGAGGTGTACGTGGTCGTGGGCGGGAGCGGGCGGATGAAGCTCGACGACGAGATCGTCGAGGTAAAGAAGTGGGACGTGGTGCGCGTCCCGCCCGGTACGTGGCGAGGCTACGAGGCCGGGCCGGAGGGCCTCGAGATCCTCGTGGTTGGTGCGCCCAATCTAGGCGAGGATCCGCGCGGAGACGTGGCGGGTCAGCGCGACTGGTGGGCTGACTAGCGGCCGGTGGAACCAAGGTCAGAGGTTCGAATCCTCTCGGGCGCGCTTCTTCCCCCCGTGGGACTCGCAATCTCCGCATCGCAGAGCGCAATCGGACTAGCCTCAACGCCCCACCGCATCCGCAGGAGTCCGCTGGGGGACGCTCGCCAGGGGCCTCGACGTACACCCCGTACTCACGAGGCTCATGAAGCCGTCCGGCGCGTCGCCAGCCACTCTGCTCGCGCTCCATCCAGGTCGGTTGGTGGATCCTGGGACGGGTTTGCCCTTCTCCCCTGGGGATCCTGGAGTCCCACATCACGGACGCCGTCACGGGTTGGGCCGAAATCGCGAGGGGCGAGCTCTGTTGCTTTCACGCGGAAGCGGTTATGTGGAATTCCGCATAACCGCTTTTATGCCGACCGTCCGGTTATGCCGACTTGGGGTTTGGCGGCGGCGGTTTGGCCTGCGTTAGGGCGGGTTGGGGTGGTTGGCCGGTCGGCATAATCGGCCGCGTTGGGTCGAGGCTTCCTGTTTGGGTTTCTGCGATCGGACAGGAGGCAGGCGATGGGAGCGAGGGTCCGCGTCGGGACGGTTTGTGGGCCGTTGACGCGGTTCGCGGCGGGGTTTGAGCTGTGGCTCGCCGCTGGGGGCTATTCATCTTCGGCGGTGAGGCACAGGCGGTGGCTGTTTGACCACTTGAATCGCTGGCTTGCGCTTGAGGGGCTTGGGGCTGACGAGCTGACCGCGGAGCACGTGGAGCGGTTCTTGGGGGCGCGGCGCGCGGCTGGCTATACGACGTGGGTCTCGCCGCGCAGCGTGGCGTTGGCGCTTGAGTACTTGCGCGAGGTTCGGGCGGTACCGCCGGCCGTGGCGGTGGTCGCGGAGGGCCCGTTGGAAGAGCTGCTTGACGGCTACCGCAGCTACCTGGTGCTCGAGCGTGGGCTGGCTGGGTCGACGATCGCGGAGTATGAGCGCGTGGCGCGCCTGTTCTTCGGGCAGCGGCCGGTCGGGTTGGCGCTGGGGGAGCTGGCGGCGGCGGATGTGAGCGGCTTTCTCGCGCACGAATGCCCGCGGCGCAGCGTTTCGGGTGCGAGGCATCTGGTGTCGCCGTTGCGCAGCTTGTTGCGCTATCTGCATGTCGCGGGGTTGATCAGGGCGCCGCTGGTGTGGGCGGTGCCCGGCATCGCTGATCTGCGGGATCGGTCGTTGCCGCGGGCGGTGGAGCCCGAAATGGTCGCCAGGCTGTTGGCGAGTTGTGATCGGCGCCGGACGGTCGGTCGGCGCGATTACGCGATCTTGCTGTTGCTGGTTCGACTCGGGTTGCGTGTCGGCGAGGTCGCCGCGATCGAGCTCGACGATGTCGACTGGCGTCGCGGCGAGATCCTGATCCGCGGCAAGGGCAATCGACAGGACCGGCTGCCGCTGCCCGTCGATGTCGGCGAGGCACTGGTTGCGTATCTGCGCCGCCGCGGCCCGGATGAGTGTCGGGCGCTGTTTTTGAAGGTGCACGCGCCCGCCGGAGCGCTTGTCGGCAACACGGTCTGCGGGGTGGTCGCCGACGCGTGCGTGCGGGCCGGGATGCGCGCGTCGGCGCGCACCGGCTGCGCCACACCGCGGCGACCGCGATGCTCAGGCGGGGCGCGTCGCTGGCGGAGATCGCGCAGGTATTGCGCCACCGTGAGATCAAGACGACCGCGATCTACGCCAAGGTCGATCGCACGAGACTGCGAGCGCTCGCGCAGCCGTGGCCGGGAGGCGAGTCGTGACCGATCTGCGCTCAGCCCTGCACGACTACTTGGCGATCCGCCGCCAGCTCGGCTTTGAGCTGAAGACCGCCGGACGGCTGCTTGAGGACTACGTCGACTTCATGCAGCGTGCCGGTGCCCCAGCGATCACGAGCGACCTCGCGGTCGCGTGGGCGAAGCTACCCAAGGACGCGCGCCCGTACCGGTGGCGCCAGCGGCTGGGGATGGTGCGCGGATTCGCTCGCTACGCCAGCACGATCGACCCCCGGAGCGAGGTTCCGTCCGAGGACCTGCTGCCTGCTCGGCGGCCGAGGGTCGCGCCGTATCTGTACTCGCAGGCGGAGATCGCGGCGCTGATGCAGGCCGCCCGAGCGTTGACGCCGCGGCTGCGCGCCGCGACGTTCCAGACGCTGATCGGACTGATCGCCTCAAGTGGCCTGCGCGCCGGCGAAGCGCTCGGGCTCGACCGCGCTGACGTCGACCTCAAGGACGGGGCGCTGCACGTCCGTGCCGCCAAGCACAGCAAACAACGCGAGGTGCCGCTGCACGACAGCACCACCAAGGCGCTTGGCGAGTACAGCCGGCTGCGCGACCGCTACCTGCCGCAGCCGGCCACGCCGGCGTTCTTCGTCTCGATCAGCGGCGGGCGGCTCGCAAACGGAGCGTTCAACGCCACGTTCGCCACGCTCATCCGCCAGACGGGCTTGGAGGGACGCGGCGAGCGGGCACGGCCCCGACCGCACGATCTCAGACACACGTTCGCGGTCCGCACACTGCTTGAGTGGTATCGCGCTGGGGTTGACGTCGATGCGCAACTGCCGTTGCTCTCAACGTTCCTTGGGCATGTCGACCCGGTCTCGACGTACTGGTATCTGCAGGCCTCACCGGAGCTCCTGGCGGTCGCCTGCGAACGACTGCAGCGAGCAGGAGCCGACCCGTCATGAGCCTGCTCGCCCCGACGCTGCAGGCATTCTTCACCGATCGCCTGATCACCCAGAAGGACGCCAGCCCCAGAACCGTGGCCGCCTACCGCGACACGTTCCGGCTGCTGCTGGGCTTCGTCGAGCAGCAGACCGGCAAGCAACCATGCGAGCTGGACCTCGCCGACCTCGACGCGGCGCTGATCGGCGCGTTCCTCAACCACCTCGAACAACAGCGACACAACAGCGCCCGGACCCGCAACGCCCGGCTCGCGGCGATCCACTCGTTCTGCCGCTACGCCGCGCTCAGGCACCCCGAGCACGCCGCCACGATCGCAAGGGTGATCGAGATCCCGTCCAAACGCTACGAGCGCAACAACGTCTCCTACCTCACCAAGTCCGAGATCGACGCGCTGATCGCGGCCCCAGACCGGACAACCTGGCGCGGGCGCCGGGACCACGCGCTCCTGCTCACCGCGATCTCAACCGGCCTGCGCGTCTCCGAACTCATCGCCCTACGCGTGTCGGACGTGTCGCTCAGCACCGGGCCGCACATCCGCGTGCACGGCAAAGGCCGCAAGCAGCGCAGCACGCCACTGAAGGCCGAGACCGTCGCGGTGCTCCGCGAATGGCTCCAAGAGCGCCAAGGCGAACCCGAAGACCCCGTGTTCCCCACCCGGCAAGGACGGCCGCTCAGCCAAGACGCGATCAGCAAGCTCCTCGCCAAGCACACCGCCCAGGCCGCGACCCGATGCCCATCCCTCGCGGCCAAACCCATCAGCCCGCACGTCCTGCGCCACACCAACGCGATGCTCCTCCAAGCCGCACGCGTCGACATCGCGACGATCGCTCCGTGGCTCGGCCACGAAAGCATCAAGACCACCTACATCTACCAGCACGCCGACAACGCCCTCAAACAACGAGCCATCGACCGCACCGCCCCGATCGGCACCCCACCCGGCAGATACCAACCCCCCGACACCCTCCTGGCGTTCCTCGAGTCGCTGACGATTATGCCGACCACCCACCAACGCCAACCCGCCTCCAAGCAGGGCAAACGAGCATCCCCGACCGCCAAGTCGGCATAACCGGACCGTCGGCATAAAAGCAGAAGTGGCCGATGAGCCGAGGTCGAGCAGGTATCGGCTCGAACTCGGGTGACGGCGAGGTGCGGATTCACGGCAGGGCGGCTAGGGCAGGATCTCGACATACCCGTCCGTTCCGTGTAGGCGGATCCGCTGGCCATCCCGGATCAGCCGGGTAGCGTGCTCCACCCCCACGACGGCCGGCAAGCCGTATTCCCGTGCGATCACTGCGCCGTGGGTCATCAGGCCTCCCGCCTCCGTCACCAGACCCTTGATCGCGACGAACAGGGGCGACCAGCTGGGGTCCGTGTAGGCGGTGACCAGGATGTCGCCAGGTTCGAGGTCGGCCTCCGCCATGTCGAGGATGACGCGGGCCCGCCCGTCGATGGTCCCGCCGGAAACCGGTAGGCCGATCAGCGCGCCGGTCGGCACGTCGTCGCGTTTGTACGCCCCAGCGATGACCTCGCCTTCCGACGTGAGCACCCGGGGCGGTGTGAGCGCTTGATATGACCTGAACGCGTGCTTGCGCTGGCAGATGAGCTGGTCATCGACCTGGTTTGTACGCACGACGTCGTGGAGCTCCGGGAACGTGAGGTAGAAGATGTCTTCCTTCTCACGAAGCACATGGGCCTGCACGAGGCGCTCGGCCTCTTCCAACAAGGCCTGCTTGTACACGAAGTAGCGGCTGACGATGAAGTACTTCGGATACTCCCGGTACCCGATGAAGGTCTGGACTCGGTCGATCTTCCGCTTGGTCTGTTCGGCCTTCCGTTCTCCGTCGGGCAGGGCCCGCAGGCGTTTCAGCAGCTCTTGTTCCTTCTTCAGCGCCTCCTTCCGCCCCTGCTCGAAGCGCCGCTCGCCGTCACCCGGCTCGAAGTTCTTGATGTTGCCGAGGATCAGGGGCACGAGCGTGGTGGGGCGTTCGCTCCAGCGGGGCCTCGTGATGTCGATCTCGCCGACGCAGCGCATGCCGTACTTGTCGAGGTAGGCCCCGATGGCCTCCCGCGCTTCCGGCCCGCCCGCAAGCGTGGCCAGCTCGTCCAGGAAACCCTCATCCTCGACGTCTTGCAGAAAAGCCACCACCTCCGGATGCGGGCGGATCACGTCCGCGACGTCCAGGAGCGCCAGCCCCATCTGCGACGTGACGTTGTGGGGGACGGACTGCGTGAGCGTGTCGGCCGCGTTCTTCTCGCCCAGCCACTCCTGCAGCTTCTCGTTGAGCCACCCCGAGGCGTCCATCGCCCCCATGTACACCTGATGGCTTCGCGGATCGAAGAGGATCCGCTTCAGCTCCTGGATGTCCGCCAGGATGAAGTGGAGCAGCGCCGATCCGGACTTCGACCGGATGTTGCGTTCCAAGGCGGCGTTGGAAGCCTGGCTGCGCTCGATCAGCTCGGTGACGATGGCCGGATCGGTCTCGATCGGGGCTGGCGCGTGGCGAGGCGGCGCGCCCCCGGGACCCTCGTCCGGGAGCGACGGGATGAAGTCGTCGCGTTCGAGGATGGTCTGCAGCGCGTCCCCGATCAGCGGATCGGACTTCCCCAAAGCCTTGAGGATGCCTCCGCGGGTCGCTGGCGAAGCCAGACCCTGGATGACGTCGACGAACAGCCTCCCGCCGGCCTCGTACATCCGCGGGAGGGCCGTCAGTTGCCGGAGGGAGAGCCCCAGGGGCTTCATGGGGTCGGTCATCATCTGCTGATGACCGACGGAGACGTAGACGTGGTTCTCTGGGTCGCTGGCGGCGGGGATGGGGAACAGCGTGGTGACCGGTCGGCTCTGGACGATTTCGAAGCCATCGCCGACCAGGCACCATTCGATGTCCTGGGGGCGGCCGAAGTGCGCTTCGATCCGCCGGCCCAGCCGCGCGAGCCGCACGACTTGCGCTTCCGTCAGCGCTGGCTGCTCCTGCTGCGCCGGGTCGATCGTCTGTTGCTGGGTCCCGCCCGCCGGTGAGGCGTGGATGGCAAGCTGCTTGGTGGCGACCGCCTTGGCGACGATCTCCCCGTCGCGCACCTTGTAGAGGTCCGCGTTGACCAGGCCTGAGACGAGGGCCTCGCCGAGGCCGAAGCTGGCCTCGACGGAGGCGACCTTCCGGTTGGACGTGACGGGGTCTGCCGTGAAGAGGATGCCGGCTGCATGCGGGAAGACCATCTGCTGCACGACGACGGCCATGTGGACCTTCCGGTGGTCAAAGCCGTTGCGCAGGCGGTAGGTCACGGCCCGCTCGGTGAACAGCGAGGCCCAGCACCGGCTGACGTGCTGGAGGATCGCGTCCGGCCCCACGACGTTCAGGTACGTGTCCTGCTGGCCTGCGAAGGAGGCCGTCGGCAAGTCCTCTGCCGTCGCACTCGATCGGATGGCGTAAGCGGCTTGCTCGCCGAGACGGGCGAGCGCGAGGGTGATCGCCGCCGCCACGTCGTCGGGGATGGCGATCCCTTCGAGGGTCCGGCGGATCTCCGCGCTGAGCGTGCGGATCGCCTCCCGGTCATCCGCGTTCAGGCGCGACAGCCGATCGAGCCGATCGTCCATCGATGGCGCTTCCCCCATGATCCGCCGGAAGGCGTCCGCCGTCACGCAAAAGCCCGGCGGCACGCGGATGCCTTCGATTCGCGAAAGCTCCCCCAGGTGCGCGCCCTTGCCGCCAACGACCGCGACCTGCGTCTCGTCGATCTCTTGAAGATCCAACACGTAGCAGTCGGGCTGGAAGGTGACGATCCCCGTCGGATCGCCTCCAGTGATCATCGCCGCATGCTCCTCCGTGCACATCGCGTTGCTCCCTTCGTTGCTTGCGGCGAGCGAGTATGGAGCACACCCCGGGGCTTGAAACAAGCCCCCCCGGCAGCGATACTTTGGAAGTGGCGGGGGGCGCAGGCACCGTCGCAGCGCTAGAAGCGGCCCGGTCCAGTAGCCGCTGATCGCCGCCAGCATCGCCCACCGTGCCGTGATTGAGCAGCGGGCGGTCGCGATGCTCGGCGATGACGCCAACGCCAGCCTCAGCGAGATCTTCACCCAAGCTGGTGTCCCACAATCGGCATCCGCGACGCGCTTACACGCGATAAGAGAAGCGCGCGCGCCGGGCCTCCGGGCCAATCGAACGTCCATCCATACGTCTGTCCGAGGATGGATGGACGTTCGGGCGCTTCCGGATTGCGCGAGGACCAGCGCTCTGCTCCTTGGCGCCGCGCTGCGTGCCCCGCTCAGCGCCCCGCACCGAGATCACCGGACGCGTGATGGGTCTGGCGCGCTTTAGTTGTCATGGCCGCTCGGCCACCCGCGGCGGGTAGAAACTTACGTGGATCGGGGCAAGGGCACAAGATGCTGAACATTTCCCCATCAGGCGTCGACAACGAGGCCATGTATTGACCGACCTGCGCCAATCCACAGAGGCCCCGTGTCCGACACCGTCAACACCGATCCTCGACCTCCTCGAGTGGATGGGCCCCGACCCCCCTACGCCGACGTGCTCGAGGCGTGGCGGACGTCGTGTCCGCGCTTGCCCGTGTGGGAAGACGCCAACGACCGAGGGTTCATCGCGTGTGATCATGCGCCGGACGCGGCGCGCTCGTCTCGGTGTCCGCCGCCGGGACGGAGAACCTGCGGAAGCACCGCCAACCGTCGCCGCGCTGACGGCGGGCCACGATGAAGATATCCATCCTCGACGACTACCACGACACGCTACGTACGCTCGACTGCTTCACGAAGCTGTCGGGGCACGACGTCGAGGTCTGGAACGATCACGTCCAGGACGTCGACGCGCTCGCCGAGCGATTGCGCGAGACCGAAGCGCTCGTGCTCATTCGCGAGCGCACCGAGATCCGCGTGGCACTCCTCCGTCGACTGCCGAAGCTCCGGCTCATCAGCCAGCGCAGCGTCTACCCGCACATCGATGTCGACGCCTGTACGGACCTCGGGGTGGTCGTCTCGTCGAGCATGCACCTGGGGACGCCGTCGTACGCCGCCGCGGAGCTCACCTGGGCGCTCGTCCTCGCGGCAATGCGTCAGCTTCCGCAGCAGGTCGCCGCCCTGAAGGCGGCGACGTGGCAGGTCGGCGTCGGCCACACGCTCCGCGGGAAGACGCTCGGCGTCTACGGCTACGGCAGAATCGGCAGCACGGTCGCAGGGTACGGGAAGGCGTTTCGGGATGAACGTGTGGGTATGGGCGCGCAGCAACTCGCGCGAGCGCGCGCGGAGCGACGGCTACACCGTGGCGCCCAGCAAGGACGCGTTCTTCTCGGAGTGCGACGTGATCTCGCTCCACATGCGCCTGGTTGACGCGACCCGCGGCATCGTCACGGCGGGCGACCTCGCCGGCATGAAGCCGACGGCGCTGCTCATCAGCACCAGCCGGGCACCGCTCATCGAGCCCGGCGCGTTGGTCGCCGCCCTGAAAAGCGGGCGCCCGGGGATGGCCGCGGTCGACGTCTACGAGGACGAGCCCGTGCTCGACGCACGCCATCCGCTGCTCGCGATGGAGAACGTCGTCTGCACACCGCATATCGGGTATGTCACGCGCGACGAGTACGAGGTGCAGTTCTCAGACGTGTTCGATCAGATCGTGGCGTACGCCGCGGGCACACCGATCAACGTCGTGAATCGGAGGGTGCTGGAGCGCGGCAGCGCGCGCTTCAGACGGAGCTAGACGCTGCGGCCTGTCGCGCTGGTTGGTGCGACAGAGAAAGACGGGCACCGGTCGAAGGACGCATGGCGGTCAGCTACCTGATGCTTGGGTAGTTCGCGAGCGGGACGATGGCGCCGCGGTCGTGTTTGAGCGTGACGGGTAGTTGCGTCCAGGTGTCGCCGGCGTTGGCGGAGTGCCAGATCTCGTCGTTGGCGAGAGCTGCGTACAGCTCGTTGGGTCCGGGCGCGACGAGTGCGTAGGGCATCGAGGCGAGCGGTTGCGGCAGCCCGCCGGCAAGCTTCTGCCATGGCCCGCCGCCGTGTGAGCGGAAGATGAACGCTTGGGCGTCGTGGCCGCGGTGGGCCTTGATCGGTCCGGGCGCCGCCGAGACGTACCACAGGTCTGGTTGCGCGGGATCGGCGGCGACGGCCCAGCAGTAGCGGCGGTCAAGCCCGTTCTTCGGGCGTGTCCACGTCTGTCCGGCGTCGCTGCTGAGAGCCGCGCCCAGGCCGCCGGCCTCATAGGCGAAGCGTCCGTCGCGCGCGTGGAACGCCAATCCGTGACAGTCGCGGGTCGCGCGCCGCCGGTGCCCGCTAAAGCTCTCGCCGCCGTCGGAGCTGCGCACTACCGCGCCGGCCTCTATGCCCACCAGCAGCACCCGCGGATCGGTCGGCGAGACGGAGATCGCCTGCACGTATGCGACATACGGCCGTTCGGCAGGCGAGGCCCAAAACCAGCGGCTGCGGATGCGGCCAAACGCCCGTAGCTCATGCCAGTCGGTGCCGCCGTCACGCGAGACGAAGACGCGAGCCGGCTTCGTTCCCGCGTACACGGTCCCGGGCTCGGACGGCGCGACGGCGAGGGCCGTGACCACGGCGCCGGGGAGTCCGCTCGACGTCCAACTCAAACCGCCGTCACCAGAGCGAAAGACGCCATCGCCGTGAGTGCCGGCGTAGATCGCGCCGGCGTCGACGGCCAGGCAGCGCACCCGCGGACCCGCGAGCGTCTGCTGCACAACCCACTCCTTGCCGGTCTGCGCGGCGCGCGCGATGCCGTGCTCTGTCCCGGCAAGAAACGCCATGGGGGCGGTGATCTGTACACTCGTCAAGGCCATAATCAGTCTTACAGTCTGTATAATAGATTGGGAGGTAGATGTCAAGTGAGCCCGCGCCAATACCGCCTCGGTCGCCGCGAGGCGTCAGTCGAGCACACGCGCGAGCGCATCCTGCAGGCAGCGCGCTCGCTGTTCTCAGAGGCGGGCTTTCATGCCGCAAGCCTCGAGCAGGTGGCGGCCCGCGCCGACGTCGCCCGGGCGACCGTCTATCACCACTTCTCCTCCAAGCTCGGATTGCTCGACGCCCTCATGTACGACACGCAGGAGCGCGCCGGCATGAACCGCCTCGCGCGCATCGAGGACGAGCAGCCCACCGGCGCGGCCGCCCTACGCGTCGGCATCCGCGAGCACTGTCGCTGCTGGGCGCGCGAGCACATCCTCTTTCGCAACCTCATCGGCCTCGCAGCCGTCGACCCCGAAGCACGCAAGGTCATCGAACACCACGACGAACGCTGGCGAGCAGGCATCGAACAGTTCGTGCAACGCTTGGCCCGCGACGGCTCCCTGCATCCCGACTACACACTCCAGCAGGCAACCGCCGTCGTCCACCTGCTCCTCAGCTTCGAGACCTTCGACCGCCTCCATGCCCGCAGCGGCCTCCGCGTACAAGCAATAGCCGATACCCTCGCCCACCTCGCCAGCGCCGTCATCACCCCCGACGAGCCGCCGACGTGAATCCGACGAGGGCCCATCCCGCGGGGAAGGAGCCATTCCCCACGAAGGTCGGCGCTTTCGCCATGGCCGGTGTGCTCCGGAAGGCGGCGTCCAGGTCAGTCGAGACGGAGCCGATACCAGCGCCGGTTGGCTTTCCTGAACGGTCCAGGTGTCTGGGGACACATCGAAGGGCGTTGTCGTCGATCACATTCCACCCGCAGTACGTCGCCGCGATCTCTTCGCGGCTGGCGCCGCGCGGCAGTGGGCCCCTCTGCACCCCGGCGCAGCGGCGTACATCAGCAACGTGGCGTCGGCGGCGGCGACCGCGCTGACCTTCCGATTAACCGGCTCGACGGGCGTTCTCCTCGCGCTCGTGCTGCAGTTCGACCGTCTGCTCGGATGAGCCTGGATCGGAGCCCACGCGCGCGTGGCGGTGCGCAGCACTACGGTCACGCGAGCGCGCGGCGCGCCGTGACGAGCAGTGGGTGCAGATCAGCGAGGACGTCGTCGGGCGGCGTAGACCAAGACACGCATGAACGGTGCACTAGACGCCTCCGGCGCGCTACTCGCTGCAAAGCGCGCGCCGGGGTCACCGGTCCCTCATGGCCGCAGTAGCGTCGGGTACGTGAGCGTGCGCAGTGAGCCGACATGGAAGGCAATCAGCGCGCTGGCAACGATCGCGACGCTGATCGACCAGGGCCTGGGCGACGCGCGCGAGCACTACGCGACGCTGTTTGCCGCCCAGCCAGATCCGTACGCATTCGACGCTGCGACGATGGCCCGCGTGAAGCGCGCCAACGCCGACAGCCTTGCGCTCTGCGACGTCTACGAACAGCAGCTACGGCGCTGGCGCAACCAACGCCTGACAGACGCTCAGCAGCACGAGGTGGCGCGCCTGGACAGCACGACACGCGAGCTGCGCCTGATGCTCACGGAGATCCTCGCGCTCGCCGACGAACTCGCGAGCAGCTCGACCGAACGCCAGCTCAGCAAGGCCGACGCCGAGCTCGGGCTCGAGCACCCGTTCGGTTAGCGACGGCAGCGGTGCCTAACGCGAGGCCGAAGCGAGCATCGACCTCTTCCGCGTGTGCGTCCGCGCAAGCGGCTATTCCGTGGCGGGAACCGCCTTCCGCGGTTCGGGAGCCGCCTCGCGCAGCATGCGCAGCTCGAACGCGACCGACCGTGGTCCCACCGTGCCCGTGATCTCGGTCGGGGTCGGCTCGCGCACGTCGCGCAACACGAAGCGCAGCCCGCCGTCCTCCTTAGTGCCGGTGCCCGCATAGGCGGGTTCGCCGTCGGGCGTGGCGACCACGAATTCGACGGCGCCGTCGCCCGGTGTGGTCAGGACGTTGAAGCGGACCCTTGGCCGTTCGTCTCCGATGGAACGCGTCGCAACCACGGCTGCGTGCCGGCGCTGCGCCAGCAGCGCCTCCACGACATCGCCACTGGCGAGCTCGGCGTTGATGAGCAGCAGGTGCGGCTCGGTCTCGCAGTCAACCCCGAACTGCAGACCGATCGACCGGTCGAGCTCCAGGGTCTGCGTCCCTGCGAGCCGCTCGACGGCGCGCGCGACTTCCGCGCTCGCAAGCGGCTTCGTCGGGGACGCCTGCCACGTCATGCCCAGCTGCGCGCGCAAGGCGTCGAGTTCCTCGAGGGCGCGTCCGGCGCGCATCCCGATTGCCAGGCGGGTGGCGAGCAGCCGGCGCCCGGAACGCTCGTCCTCGGGCTCGGACGCCTCCAGCACCGCCAGGCTGCGCGCGCTGCCGACCTGGCTGAGCGCCTTCAGGACCTGGGTCTTGACGCGGGCGTCGGAGACCCCAAGCAGGTCCAGCAGGGGACCTTCCACCACGTCCGGGGCCAGCGTCGCCAACCCCGCGGCCGCGTTGGTTCTGACGGCCACCGACTCGTCCGCGTCGGCGGCCACCCGCGCCAGAGCCTGGGCCGTCGCGGGCGACCGATCGGACCGGGCAAGCGCGCGCACGACGCGAACCCGGTCGACGCCCGGATCGCTGCGCCGATCGGCGAGGATCCTGCGCAGCGCGTCCACGTCCTGCGGCTCGACGACCGGCTGATCGACCGGGCAGGCGAATGCCATCGCCGCGATGCTCCGCGGAAGCTCGACCCCGTCTGGGCGCCCCGCCTGACTGCCCTGACCCGTGCTCATGACGAACCTCCGCACGGTCCGTGCATGGAGCAGTGCTTTCGCATCTTCGTGCCCTGCCCGGGCGTGAGCTCGACGCTCCTCTCGTCCGTCGACCCGATCCCATCGCCGTCCTCGTCGGTGCCCATGACGTTGTTGATGTCGGTGCCGTGCTCCAGCCCGAGATAGTGGCCGACCTCGTGCGCCAGCAGGATCCCGAACTCAAGGTCCGGTGCGACGAGCATGACGACGGCGCCCGTGCGGCTGAGTTTCGTCTTGTCGCATGGCCCGTCGACGTTGCTCCAGCCCGCCGCGTCCGTGATGCTCGTCACGAAGAAGACGTCGATGCCGTCGTTGTCGCCAGACCAAGCCTGCGTCAGCTTCGTTGACTCCTTCTTGTCCACCACGGTGAAGTCCCCGGCATCGGCGATCGGGATCGAGCTCCAGAAGATCTTGCGCACGCCCACCGCGACCTGGGCATACAGCTCGCGCATGATATGGATGCCGGTCTGGAAGCGCTGCACACCTCCTGGATGGTGAACTCGTCGCCCGCCGGGAACCCTGGGTCGTGGCCCACCAGAATCGGTGACAGGTTGATCGCATTTCCCCGGATCCGCGTCAGGTGATCGCGCAGCTCCAGCGGACGGGCCACGGCCCCGTAGCGGTAGCCGAACACGTCGCGGCGGATGCTCAGGCTCCCGGTGACGTCCAGGCACGACGCCGCCACTGCTCTCACGCTCGGCATGTCAGGCCTACCGCAGCGCGATGAGCATGTCGACCAGGCCGCGTCCCTCGTCCAGCGGCGTGAGCGCCTTGCCGATCATCGACCCATGCGCCTGGCGCAGCTCGGCGACCTTCATCGCATGGCCAGGGGTCGGCGACGAGGTGAGCAGATCTCCGGGCTCCACGCGGCCAAAGCTCGCATCCACCTTGCAGCTCACCTTGCCCAGCACCGAGATGGGCGCCCGCGACGGATGCTCGCCGTGGTGATCGAGGACGATCCCGGGACGGTAGTTCCCGGCACCCGAGATCACCCCGACGACCTTCGTGTCATACGCGCCGCACGACGGCTCGATCCTGCCGTCGGCGTTGAGCACCATCACGCTGCCCGGCTCGGCCTCGGCGTGCTCGGCCACGTCGAAGTGCTCGGCGGCGTCGCCGTTGCTGAGGATGACGTCGCCGTTCTGCCCGTCGAGATGGACGGTGACGTTGCCGGCATCGTCGCGGACCTGGACGTCGCCCTCGTTGCCGACCGCACCGACGACGAGGTTCGCGTGCCCGCTGTCGAAGGACAGGACCTCGCGACCGCTGCCGTCCTGCACCAGCAACTCGCCGGCGTTGCCTGCGGTTCCGATGCGGACGGCCCCGCTCGCGCCATTGGCCCGGATCACGAGGCGGCCCTCGTCGTCGCGCAGTTGCAGGTCGCCGCCGTTGCCATCCGCACCGAGGGACAGCAGCGCGTCGTCGCCCGCGAGTATGAACACCTGGCGACCAGCTTCGTCACGGACGATCAGCTCGCCCGCACTACCGGTGACCCCGATCCGCATGGCCGCACCGTCGCCGCGAACCCGGAAGACGTCGCGCCCAGCCTCGTCGCGCACAGAGATGTCGCCGCCGTTGCCGTTGGCGCCCACCAACAACTCCGCCTTGCCGCCGTCGAGCCTGAAGGCCTCCACCGCGCCCGCGTCGCGCACGAGGAACGTGCCGGGGCTGCCGTTCGTGCCGATGCCCATCGTTGCCTCGTCGCCATGGACGACGCAGCTCTCCCGGCCATCGCCGTCGAAGATCACGACATCACCCCCGTTGCCGAACGTGCCGACCGCGATCCGCGCGTCCTTGCCGATCAAGTGGACGGACTCCCGCGCTTGCTCGTCGGTCACCACCACCCGACCGGCGCGGCCGTCGGCGCCCGCGCGCACGAGCGCGCTCGCCCCATCGACCTTGATCGCCTCGCGGTTGGCGCCATCGCGCACCGTGACAATCCCGGGCAGGGATGCCGCGCCAACGTCGGCCGTGGCCTTGTCCGCTATCACCTGAAACGCCGTGACGCCCGTCCCGTTGCGGACGATCAGCCGGCGGGTCGTCCCCATGAGCTTGACGACCTCGTTGCCGGCTTCGTCGCGCACCGCAACGCCATCGAGCTG
>Ga0307502_10000024_pt1 | contig 40764 bp, 35 predicted proteins | sample 16_S_MG_FD_201364 | JGI IMG/M metagenome (GOLD analysis project Ga0307502, IMG submission 201364) | Soil microbial communities from Populus trichocarpa stands in riparian zone in the Pacific Northwest, United States - 16_S | ecosystem: Environmental > Terrestrial > Soil > Riparian zone > Trees... | reverse complement strand
GGGATCACGGCACCGATCCGAACACCGGGAGGCGCTGTCCTGGCTTGCGCGCGGCTGATGCATACGATCGTCCCCTTCCTGGCGTGGTGCGCGTAGAACGCTCGCGCATCGTCGTCAAACGGCCCGTGGACGGTGTGGACGACGGGCGTGTCGAGGCGATCCGCCATCGCCAGGGACGTGAAGCCGCAGTGGTCATGTACAACGTCGAACGGTGCCGCCCCGATCATGGCGGCATCGATCGCAGCGAACGTGCGAGCGACGTGGTCGGACTCGAACAACGAGGCCCCGATGCGGCCGGGGTGCGCGGCGGCGAGCTGCGGCCGCACCGTCGCGCTGGAGCTCGACCCGGGCGCACAGAACAGCTCCACGTGGTGGTGGCGCTCGACGAGGGCGTCGCAGAGCGGCGCGACGACCGCCTCGACTCCGCCGTATGCCGGCGGCGGCACCGGGATCCAGGGCGGCGCGAGCATGGCGATCCTCAGCGGGCGACCACGGCGAACTTCATCCGTCATCCAACGGCCTCCTTCATGACGAGCGATGCCCACGCCTCGATAGGCCGCCGATCCCCGTTGCACAAGCGGCCTCGGGCTCACCGCGCTCGCCCGGCCAGGTGCGCTTTGAGGAGAAGCTCACACGTCTCCCGGCGGCCGCGACGACCCGCGATCCCTCAGTCCAGCCTCCCCGGCAGCCCGAAGCGCTCGAAGACGGCTGCGACCTTCGACGCGTCGACCGCCTGGTCCGGGTAGCGCTCGAACTCGCTCGGATCGCGCGCTTCGGCGGATCTCGCGATGAAGGCCGTGACCTGCTCGACGCGGTCGCCTGCAACGGTCAGCACGTCGAGCGCGAACGGGCGGAAGCACTTCTCGTCCTCGCGCCAGGTGTAGCAGCCGACCGCGGCCTGTCCGCTGGCTCGAGCGGGAAGGTGGCGCCAGCGCCACGCGCCCGACAGCGGCCCGCGCGACAGGAAGACCCGGAGCGCGTCGTGCCCGCGATACCACGTCGCGAGCGGCGGCATCGACCAGGCCGCGTCCTGCGCCAGCATCGCAACGACCGCCTCGACGTCGCCGCGCTGCATCGCGTCCATGTAGCTCTCCACGAGCTCGCGCAGGCGCTCGTCGCCGAGCGCGCGCAGCGTCTCCTGCTGGCTTTGGTCCAGCAGGCGCTCGTCGACGGCCTTGCGGGCGCGCTGCAGCGCGCTGTTGACCGAGGCCACCGTCGTCTCGAGCGTGTCGGCCACCTCTCGGGCAGAGATCCCGAGCACCTCGCGCAGGATGAGCACGGCACGCTGCGTGGCCGGCAGATGCTGGAGCGCGGCGATGAACGCCAGCTCGACGCTCTCGCGCTGGTCGTAACGCGCCTCCGGCGCCGCGTATCCGTCCTCGAGACCGAGCATCACGTCCGGGTAGGGCTCGACCCACACCGACTCGACGAGCGGCCGGCCCGGCATCTCGTCGGGTTCGGCGGGCGCAACGTGGTCGATCGGCAGCCAGCGTTTCGGGCGTCGGGCGATCACGTCCAGGCAGGGTTCGTAGCGATCTTGTACAGCCACGCCCGCAGCGAGCTGCGCCCGTCGAAGCGCGGTAGCCCGCGCCAGGCGCGCAGCAGCGCGTCTTGGAGGGCGTCCTCGGCGTCGTGGACCGAGCCGAGCATCCGGTAGGCGTGGGCGTGAAGCTCGCGGTGGTGGGGCTCCACGAGACGGCGATAAGCCTCCTCGTCGCCGCCGCGCGCCGCCTTGAGCAGCTCCGTAGCCGAGCCCGCGGCCCCTGTCGAACGTCTGGCCATCTGTGGGCAGAGTAGACCTCGGCCGCTGCCGGTCGCGCGGCTGAGGTGGGCGGCGCGGCTTGCCCCGCGGGGGTCGCGACCTACCTGCGAACGCGTCGGATGCCAGTCTCACCGCCGCATGTCCAGGGTTCACACCGTTCGCTTCTTTCGCTGCACGACCTGCCACGCAGCCGTCGAGGATCAGCTCGTTTGGGCGATCGGAAACCAATGCCCGCACTGCGAGAACCCGATGGGAGCCGGCCTGCGAGCCGCGCAAGCGCAGTCCCCTCCGGCGGCGATCTGGAACCTGCAGTCAACTGAGAGGAGTACCCATGGCCGTGCCAGTCCTACGCCGTGACGTCCACCGCGCCCGCCAAGCCCCGGGCGACGAGCCGCTGCGCGAGCTCGAGCAGATCCAGGAGCAGACCTTCCAGCTCCTGCAGAGCGCGCTCGGCGGCAACCCGTTCGGAAGCGGCGGCATCTGGGTGCCGGCCGTCGACATCGAGGAGACCGAGGACTCCTGGATCATCGAGGCCGAGCTTCCCGGTGCGAAGGCCGAGGACGTGAACGTCGATGTTCACGAGAATGAGATCCAGGTCACGGGCGAGATCGTCGAGCGCGAGCGCAAGGGGATCATCCGCAAGCGCACGCGCCGCGTGGGCCGCTTCGAGTATCGGGTCACGCTGCCCGGACCGATCGATCCCGACGGCATCGACGCATCGCTCGACGAGGGGATCCTGAAGGTCGTCGTGCGAAAGCCGGAGGACGCGCGCGCACACCGCGTGCAGATCAGCACACCGCAGGGCGCCGACTCGCCGCAGGGCAACGGCGCATCGCAGGGCGAGCCCGCAGTGACCGCCTGACGTCGTCCCGCGAGTCGCACACGTCGGACGCGCGCGCAGCAGTGCGCGCGCCGTCCGGCGACGCTTGATGACCTCGCTCACAAACCCCCGGACTCGCCCGCGCGGCGCGCCCTCCGACCAGCGCTGGCGCTCATGGGGCTGGGAGACTGCAACGGTCTTGCACGGCGCCCCGCCAGACCTACTCCACGCGTTGTGCCCCTCAGCGCACGGGAAGTCGACCAGGCGCTCGCCCAGTATCCCGGCTGGCGGCGCGTCGGCAAGACGCTCATCCGCGATCTCTCGACGCGCGAGTTCGACGAGGCGCTGCGCCTGGTGGAGCGCGTGGCCCAGCTCGCGGTCGACTACCTGCGCCGACCGGACATGTGCATCTCGGAGTTCAATCGCGTGCGCCTGAGGATCGTCAACCTGCACCACTCCGGGCTGACGGAGGCCGAGTTGCGGCTGGCGGCCAAGACGAGCGCGGTCATCGACGAGCACAACGCCGCGGAAGCCCAGCCGGCGACGCACGCGGCGTAGCTCGGCCGGGGCTACGCCAGCTCGCGCGCGCGGCAGGCGAGCTGCAGCAGCAGCAGGTCGTCCGGGTTCTCCGGATCGATGTCGAGCAGCTCGAAGATCTGCTTGACGCGGTAGCTCACGGCGTTGCGGTGCATGTTCAGGCGCTCGGCCGTCTTGGTCAGCGAGCCCTGCTGATCGAGGTACACGTGCAGCGTCTGGATCAGCCGCTCGCTGCGGGCGCTGCTCAGCTTCGTGAGCGGAGCGAGCACCGTCGTCACCGCCTCCTGCGCGGTATCGGAGGCGTACCACTCCACGAGCGTGCGCCGCAGCCCGACGCTGTCGAACGGCACCGGCGTATTCACGCGCCCCGACGCGCGCGCGATCGTTACCGCGGCCTTGGCCTCGGTGACCGCCGCCAGCAACCCGGCGGGGCCGTCGTGCGCGCTGCCGACGCCGCAGCGAATGAGCGTCGCGGGCATCCGAGATCGTGCTTCGGCGAGCGCCGGGTCGATCGCCTTGGCGACCCTGGACGCCGCGGCGACTCCCGGATCGTCGTCGTAGGCGCGCAGCAGCACGAGCGCCTGACCGGCGCGCGCACTGTGCCAGATGTCGCCGCCCGCCTGCATTGCCTGCAGGACCGTCCGCACGAATCGCACGCGTGCTTCGTACACCGCCATCTCCTGGCCCGAGATCGGATCGGCGAGGTCCTCGAACTCCAAGCGCACCGCGACGTGCCATCCGTCGATCGGAAAGCCGAGCGTCCGCGCGCGCTGGACGAGCCCGGTGCGTCCCTGGGGCGGCGCGGACAGCAACTCGGAGAGCACTTCGTCGCGCGACCGGATCGGCAGCTCCGCGGCGCGGCGGGCGCTCGCGATCGCGCGCGCGCCCCCGACGGCGGCCGCGTGCAGCACGATGTCCAGGCCCATCGCGAGGTCACCCTGCTGAGCGGCGCCGGTGACCCACCCTTCGACGTGGTCGTCGACGACGACGGCTGCGCGCGGGCCGATCTGCGGCTCCGTCGTGACCATCCGCAGCGAGACGCCGAACGCGGCGCCGGCACGGGCGACCAGACTCTCGGGCGCTCCGCCGTCGGGGTGTGCGTCGATCGCACGCAGCGCGGTGTACGCGCGCAGCAGCGCGACGTCGGCGGCCCCGGCGAGCTCGCGCCCAATCGCCACGGCCAGCCGTGCGAGGTCCGCGTCCGCGCCGGTCGCCAGAATCGCGATCCCCGCCCGGTGGGCGATCGCCGACGACGTCGGCGTGATGCTCTCCGCGTGGCCGGCCGACAGGACGATCGCAGCCACGTCTCGGCTCCCGGCGACGCGCAGAGCCATGTCGAAGCGGTAGCTGCTGGCAGCCGTCGAGGCGACGTGCGTGAGCAGCACGATCGCGTGCGGCTCGACGCGCTCGAGGTCTGCCAGGTCCTCGATCAGCGCGACATGCTCGACGTCCGGGTCCGAGCGCGGGCGCGACAGGTACGCGAGCAGCGGGTGCAGGGCCGGGGAGCCGACGAGCTGACGCAGCGATGCCACGCGCTTATGCTAGATGCCCAAAATCCAGGCGGGTGAAGGACATGCTGCACCTCGACGCGTCGAACCTGCCCGCGCTCGCGCGCGGCTGCTCGGTGCTCGGCGCCGGCGGTGGGGGCGATCCCGGCCTCGGCGTCGTAATGGCGGCCGAGGCCATCAAGCGGCACGGTGTCGTGACCGTCGTCGAACTCGACGATCTCGACGAGGCCGCGTGGCTCATGCCCTGCGGCATGATCGGCGCCCCGACGATCGCCACCGAGCGGATCTGGGGCGGAGACGAGGGGACCGTGCTGCGCGAAGTCTTCGAGGACCTGCACGGCGGCCAGGTGGCGGCGCTCATGTGTTTTCAGATCGGCGGCGCCAACGGCCTGTTGCCGGTCTCGTGGGCGGCGCGCTGCGGGCTGCCGCTCCTCGATGCGGATGGAATGGGGCGTGCGTTCTCAGAGCTTCAGCAGCAGGCGATGCACGTCGCGGGCGTCAGCGCGTCGCCGGTCGCGCTGACCGACGGCCGCGGCAACACGATCGTCCTGCGGACCGCCGACGACGTCTGGGCCGGACGGCTGGCGCGCGAGGTGGCGGCGAGCCTCGGCGGCGTCTGCGCGGCGGCAATCTGCGGGATGCGCGCCGGGCGGGCGCGTCACGCGGTCGTCGAGGGCAGCGTCTCGCTCGCGCTGCGGCTCGGCGCGGCGCTGCGCGCCAAGGGGCTCGGCGGCGTGCTCGACGCGCTAGGCAGCGTGCTCGCGGCGACGCTGCTCATCGAGGGCCGCATCGTCGACCTCGAGCGTCGTGCCGGCGACGAGACGCTGACCGGCTCGGTGACCGTCCGAGCCGGCGGCGGACCGGCCGGAATGCGACAGCTTCGCCTGGAGATGCGGAACGAGTACATGCTCGCGTTCGAGGACGGCGCGCTGCGCGCCGCGGTACCGGATCTCATCTGCGTGCTCGCGACCGAGAGCGGCACGCCGATCGCCGCCGAAGAGCTGCGCTACGGGCAGGGCGTTGCCGTCGTCGCGGCACCGGCGCCGGCCATATGGCACAGCGGCCCGGGGCTCGCGCTGGTCGGGCCGCGGGCGTTCGGCTACGCGGTCGATTACGCACCTGTCGACGGCGGCATGGAGGCGCATGTCTGACCTGCGTATCGGCATCGCGAGCGGGACTACGGGCACGGATGCTGTCGCGATCGACGACCGCGATCGCCTGCTCGCGACCGCGAGCGTCCAGGCGGCCGGCGACGTGCGCGGCGCCATCGCGGCCGCGATCCGCGCCATCGTCGCCGACGACGCAGTCGTCCCCGGCGCCGTGCGCTGGGTCGTGTTGGGTAGCGGTCAGGCGCTCGAGGGCGTCGCGGCGGTGCAAGGTGTGCGCAAGGTTGCCGTCGTGCGCGTCGGCGGTCCGCTGACGCTGTCTGTCCCGCCGCTTGCGACGTGGCCGTCGGCGTTGCGCGACGCGGTTTCCGCGGGCGAGATCGTCGTCGCCGGAGGGTCCGAATACGACGGCCGCGCGATGGTCGCACTCGACGAGGACGCGATCGCGCGCTTTCTGGACGGGGTCGGCGACGAGGTTCAGGCGATCGCGATCAGCGGCGTGTTCGCGCCGGTCTCGCCCGAGCACGAGCTCGCGGCGGCCGACCTTGTGCGGCGCAAGCTCGGCAACTTGGTTCACGTGTCGCTCAGCCACGAGATCGGCAGTATCGGTCTGCTAGAACGCGAGAACGCGACCGTTCTCAACGCCGCGCTCGGTGGCGCCGCCGAGCGCCTTGCGGTGGCGGTGCGCGCCACGCTCGCCGAGGTGGGGATCGACGCCGAGCTCTTCTTCGCGCAGAACGATGGCACGCTCATGGTCGTCGAGCACGCCCTGCGCTTCCCGGCGCTGATGGTCGCCAGCGGACCGGGGACCACCATCCGCGGCGCGGCGCATCTCAGCGGTGTCGGCGACGCCGTCGTGGTGGCGGTCGGCGCGACCACGAGCTACGTCGGCGCCCTTGTCAACGGAATCCCGCGCGAGCGAACCGGACCGACCGAGATCGCAGGCGTGAGAACGAGCCTGCGTCTGCCCGACGTGCACCGCGTCCCGACCGGCGACGCGACGCTGGCGGGCGCTGTCGAGGACGCAAAGGCCGCGCAGCCCGCGGGGCCGCTCGTCGTCGTCGGGCGAGGCCAATGGCTCGTCCCCGACCGGATGGATGGCGTCAGCGAGGTGATCCGGCCCCGCGACGGCGAGTTCGCGCAGGCAATCGGAGCGGCGGTCGGCTCCGTCAGCGGCCAGTTCGCGCGCATTTGTCTCAACCGTCCCGATACGCGCCGGACCGTGCTCGAAGAGGTGCGGACGGCGGCGATCGCCAGGGCGATCGACGCCGGCGCGCATCCGGACACCGTCGCGGTCGTGGAGGTCGACGAGGCGCCGCTGACGTACCTCTTCCATCCGGCGCTACGGATCCGCGTGCGCGCCGCGGGCCCGTGCTGGTGACCTGGACTCAGACCCAGCAGCGGACTCAAGAACTTGCATGATGGCGTGGCAGGCGCCATTATGGCGCCAGTGCCCAGCATTCAGATCAAGGATGTCCCTGAGGAGACGCACGCCGTGCTGCGTCAGCGGGCCGCGGCGGCCCGCCAGTCACTGCAGGCATACCTGCGTAGCAGGCTCATCGAGGAGGCGGGCGCCCCGACGGTCGAGGAGATCCTGGATCGTGCTGGAGGGCGGTCAGGTGGCTCGGTTCCATTCTCGGCGGCGGCTGAGGCGCTGCGAGAGGACCGTGCTCGTCGTTGACGCCAGTGTCCTCGCGCCAGCACTTGCAGACGATGGGCCGGACGGCGACGCTGCGCGCGCGCGACTATGCGGGCAATCGCTCGTAGCTCCCGAGCTGATCGACCTCGAGACGACCTCGGTGATCGGTCGCCAGTTACTGGCCGGGCATCTCGACGCGAAGAGCCAGACTCGCCCTCACCGATCTCGTCGAACTGACCCTGCGCCGAGTTCCCCACCGGCCGCTGCTGACTCGCTGCTGCGAGCTCAGAGAAAACGTCACCGTGTACGATGCGGCCTACATCGCCCTCGCTGAGCTACTCGATGTCGTGTTGGTCACCGCCGATGCGCGGCTCGCGAACGCGCCGGGACGACGGTGTCAGGTCGAACTGCTCGATTGAGCGAACTTGCCCGACTGCCCGGAAGTCCCGGCTGGCGCATAGGATGCGCGCGGTGTCGGGTCCGCTGACCGGGAAGGTGGCGCTCGTAGCAGGCGCGACCCGCGGCGCGGGGCGTGGCACGGCAGTCGCGTTGGGAGAGGCGGGCGCGACGGTTTACTGCACCGGTCGTACGACCAGGGAGCGGCGATCGGAGTACGACCGGCCGGAGACGATCGAGGAGACCGCGGAACTCGTCGATGGCGCCGGCGGCGAGGGCATCGCGGTCGAGGTCGACCACCTGCGGCCGGCGCAGGTCGAGGCGCTTGTCCAGCGCATCGAGACCGAGCGGGGGCGCCTGGATGTGCTCGTCAACGACATCTGGGGTGGCGAGCTGCTGGCCGAGTGGAACACGCCGCTGTGGGAGCACGACCTCGACCGCGGTCTTCGGATGCTGCGCCTGGCAATCGACACGCACCTGATCACCGGCCACTTCGCGCTGGCGTTGCTGATCCGCCGGCCGGGTGGCCTGGTCGTGGAGATGACCGACGGCACGCAGGAGTACAACGGGGAGCACTATCGGCTCTCGACGTTCTATGACTTGGCCAAGACCGCGGTCATCCGGCTTGCGTTCGCGCAGGCCACGGAGCTCGCGCCACACGGCTGCACCGCCGTGGCGCTGACGCCGGGCTGGATGCGCTCGGAGATGATGCTCGACAACTATCAGGTCACCGAAGCCACCTGGCGTGACGCGGTCGTGGGCAACCCGCACTTCACGGCGATCTCCGAGACCCCGCGCTTCGTGGGCCGCGCCGTCGCCGCACTTGCCGCCGACCCGCAGGTTCACCGTCACAACGGCGGTTCGTTTTCCTCCGGCGGCCTCGCGCGCGAGTACGACTTCACCGATATCGACGGCTCCCAGCCCGACTGCTGGCGCTACATGGTCGAAGTCCAGGACCCAGGTCGCCCACCAGACCCAACCGGCTACCGCTGAACGCAGGCGCTCGTGTGAGAGCGCGCCGAAGCGGTTGTGGCGGGCGCTCAGGCCGTGATCACGCAGCGGCGGCCAGAATCTCGATCTCGGGATCTGTGTCCCACGCGAGCAGCTCGATCAGCCGCTGCACGCACGCCGAGGCGCCGACGATCGTCAGCGGCTGAGCCGTGCGGCCGCGCAAGGCGCGCATCCCGGCGACGTCGATGAAGTCGAGATCCTCCAGGTCGAGGCGCAGCCTGCCGTGGTAATGCGCGCCCAGGACGCCCGCGAGCGTGTCGGCGCAGCCGAAGTCCAACTCACCGCAGAGCCGCAACGTGGCCGTCGTGCCGTGGCCGACGCGCGCCGCCGCGAGATAGCCGTCACGGCCGATCGCCGCCAACTCGGGCGGGATATCGACGTCGTGCACGTCGGCGATCTCGCGAAGGGCTCCGGTGGCCAGGCGCCCGTGGTCGTACTGGCACAGGAACATGAGCGTGTCGTTCTCTGCGTCGTTGGTGAGCGCTTGCTCGTAGGTCGTGACGTCTTCACCGCCGGGTATGCGGCTGAGCGCACTCATCTCGCCGGTCATGCTGAGCGCCGCGTAGCCCTCGGCGAGCGCGGACGTGTGCTCGCTGGTCACCGTGTCGAGCATCCGCTGCCAGTCGAAGATCCCGTCGGGGGCGTATACGTCGACGGCCTGGCGCACGCAGAACTGGCCGGACTCCAGCGCCGATGCCATCTCCTCGTCCAGCTCCGCAAGCCGGCCGGTGAAGGCAGCGAGATCCTCGCGATCAGCGAGGTAGAGCACCTTGTGGCCACGGGCGAGGGCTTGTTGCACATAGCCGATCGCCAGCCGCTCGCGATCCTCCGCGTGAGCCAGCCGGCTGCACGCGTGCTCGCCAGGTCTCACCGCATCCGCAATCTCGAACACCGACATTCCGGAGCGGACGGTAGTCCGCGCCGGACGTCCGACAAGGGGAAAACACACCATCTTCACTGCGCCCGGCGAGCGCGGTAGCCAAGACATCGATCCTTGTGCATTGGCGACGAATTTTGGCCGGTATTGATGTGATGCTCCGAAGACAGCGCCGAGCGGCTTCGCCAACCTTTCGATCACAGCAGGCGGCCCCGCGGGGGGGCCGACCGCACCGGACAGGGCGCCGCGGGGCGCGCAGGACCATGTCACGGGCGGCCCAGATGAAGGCAACTTAGAGGGAGACGTTCCATGGCCGTCGTTGCAATCAATACGCCATCGTCGCGATCGGACATCGCGAACGCCGGTCGTATCCAGCGCAGGAGGCCGCGCCGCCGCAGCAAGACGCATGAGGGTGGACGCGATCGACTCGCTGCAGCGGCAGAGCGTGAGCTCGTGCTGGCAGCCAAACAGGGTGGCCCGGCCGAGCGAGAGGAGCTCGTCGAGGCGTTCGTGCCGCTGATCGGCAGCGTCGCGCGTATCTATCGCCACCGCGCGCAGGTCAATCGCAGCGAGCTCATGCAAGAGGGCGTCGTCGGGTTGCTGCGCGCGCTGGGACGCTTCGATCCCGACATGGGCACGCCGTTTTGGATGTACGCCTCGTGGTGGGTGCGCCAGGCGATGCAGCAACTCGTCTCCGAGCTCGGGCGGCCGATCGTGCTGTCAGACCGCGCGCTGCGCAAACTCGCGCGCATCAAGGACGCGCAGCGCGAGCATCTTCAGCGCTACGGTCGCGAGCCCAACTCCTCCGCGCTGGCGGAGGCGATCGGCGTACCGCGCCAGCAGGTCGAGAGCCTGATGGCCGCGGAGCGCAATCCGCGCGCGCTCGAGGAGCCCGTCGGTGGCGACCAGGAGGCGGGCATCACGCTCGGCGAACTGCTTGACGATCCGCGTGCGACCGAGGCCTTCGACCGCATCCCGCGTCAGCTCGAGGTCGAACTGCTGCCTGGGATGCTCACGATCCTCAACGAGCGCGAGCGGACGATCATCTGCTCGCGATTCGGTCTGAACGGCCGGGAATGCACGCTGCGCGAGCTCGGTGAGGATCTCGGAGTGAGCGCCGAGCGCGTGCGCCAGATCGAAGAGGCTTCGCTGAGCAAGCTGCGCGAGGCGCTGTAGCGCGGCGCTTCCGCCGAACGCCGATCGGCCAGCGGCGAGGTTCGAAGCGCAGAAGCTTCGCATCGGTCCGGATGAACGGGATCTTCGCCGGCGCGATCAGAAGGCTGCATAGTTGAGCATCTGTTCAGCTATCCTGCGGGGCGCATGGCTCGCGGCGGCGAACACGGGGATATCGAGCGGCTTCTCGACGACGTCGGTTTCGCGCAGACCGCCGCAGAGAGCGTCCAGGCGCTCTCGGCGCCCAGCCGACTGCGGATCCTCGCGCGACTGCACGCCGGACCGGCGTCGGTGAGCCAGCTCGCCCAGAGCGTCGACATGGAGGGCTCCGCGGTCTCGCACCAGCTGCGTGTGCTGCGCCACCTCGGCCTCGTCGTCGGGCAGCGCGACGGCCGCCAGATCGTCTACGAGCTGTACGACGACCACGTCGGCGAGCTGCTCGAACAGGTCGTATCCCACGTCGAGCACGTCCGCCTCGGGCTGCCTGGGCGCCACCGTCGCACCGACACCGCGGTCGCCTGACCGATCCTGCGTCCTTCATGGCCAGTCCCACGCACGCGCGCGCTCCTGCTCACGATCACCGCCACGGGCACTCCCACGGGCTTGTAGACGAGTCGATCAAGCGGTCGCGCGCCGGGGTACGCGCCGTCGCGCTAGCGCTGCTCGTGCTTGGCGTCACGGCTGCCGCCCAGGCCGTGGTCTTCGCGCTGTCAAACAGCGTGGCGCTGCTCGCCGACCTGATCCACAACGCCGGCGATGCCGCCACGGCGATCCCGCTGGGGATCGCGTTCGCGCTACGCAGCGCTCGCGCCGAGCGCTGGGCCGGGCTGGCGGTCGTACTCGCGATCTTCGTCAGCGCGTGCGTGGCCGGCTACCAAGCGGTGTACCGCCTCGTCGAACCTGCCGAGGTCACCCATCTCGGCGCACTCGCGGCCGCGGGCGCCATCGGCTTCGTCGGCAACTGGATCGCCGCTCTGATCCGCACTCGCGCCGGACGGCGACTGGACAGTCCCGCGCTGGTCGCCGACGGCGCCCACGCCCGCGCGGACGCCTACGTCTCGCTGGCCGTCATCGCCTCCGCCGCCGTCGTCGCGATCGGGCTGCCGATCGCTGATCCGCTCATCGGCCTGGCGATCACGGTCGTGATCCTGCGCATCACCTGGGACTCCTGGCGCACCGTCCGCGGCCACGAGCACCACGATCACCACTGAAGCCTGGAACGCTCTCTCGGAGTTAGAAACACGCCGCTTCGGGAGACACCAGAGAAATGGAAAATCCACTCAAGACGGCCATTCTCGCCGCAGCCGCCACGAGTGACGAGCCAGATCGGAAGTACCGGCTGCGCGTGGACGAACACCTGCCTGACGGCATCCGCCGCATCGCCCGCGGCCAGCTCCACAACGCCCACGAGAAGCTCTCCGGGGCGTCACAGCGCCAGTTCGGCGAAGCCGTGCACGAGACGCGCAAGCGGCTCAAGCGCCTGCGCGCCTCCGTGCGGCTGGCACGCGACGGGATCGGCGACGAGACCTACGAACGTGAGAACGCGGCCTTCCGCACGGCTGGCCGGCGGCTGTCCGCAGGGCGTGACGCACAGGTCCTGCTCGAGACGATCGACTCGCTGAGCGAGCGCTTCGCAGACGAGCTTCCAGCGCGTGTGACTGCCGTCCTGCGGGCTCGGCTCGAGGACGAGCGCAAGCACGCGGAGGCGGCCGCCCAACACGACGAGGCCGGGACCGCCGCGGTTGTCGACGAACTCGAGCGGGGGTTGACCCGCACCCCCGCCTGGACCTTCGACAAGGACGACTTCGACGCGCTGTCCCCAGGTTTGCGACGGATCTACCGGCGTGGGCGCAAGCGGATGCGCGCGGCGCGCAAGGATCCCAGTGCGGAGAACCTGCACGAGTGGCGCAAACGTGTGAAGGACCTCTGGCACGCCACGCAGATCGTGCGCGCCGCGCAGCCCAAGCGCTTGAAGCGCGTCTCCCGGCGCGCGCACAAGCTCGCCGACCTGCTCGGGGACGGTCACGACCTGAGCATGCTGCGCGACTATGTCGAGACCCATCCGCAGTGCTTTGAGAACGAGACCTCCAAGCAGGCGCTCGTCGCCGTCATCGATCGACGCAGCAACAGGCTTCGCGACAAGGCGCTGAAGCGCGGCCGGCGACTGTACAAGCGCTCGCCCAAGCGTTTCGTCCGGGCGATCGAGCGCGGCTGGGCCAAGCGCGCGCCCGCTCGGCCGCAGCCGCTGGCCGGCTGAGCGCCGGGGGGCCGGGCGGCGCGGGCGCCTGCACGCACCGCGGTAATCGGTGTGGGCCAGCGGCGATCAACCCACGGCAGCCAGGAACCGCTCGAGCCGGGCGGCGAAGCCCGGTGCCGCCGCGACGAAATGGCCGTTGCCGGGCGCGACGAGCCGCTCGGCTCGCAGCGCTAGGGCCAGGGCGTCGCAAATGCGCTCTATGCCGGCTGCGTGATCTCCGGATGCGACGAGCGCAGGGACGCCGGCGGCGCGCAGGACGTCGAGGGCCGGGCGCGCTTCGCCTGGGCGGCGGGCACCGTGTGCGCGGCCAACGGCGTGGGCAACCGCGTCAGGCAGCGGTCCGTCATCGACGCCCGGAGCACCCGCTAGATGAAGGAACGCGCGCAACGTCGATTCGGGAGCGTCGAGACCGTGGGTCAGCACGGCGTCGCCCAAGCGCTCGATGCGCGCCACCTCTGCGTCACCGGAGACCAGGTGGTACAGCGGCGGCTCGACGAGGGTCAGCGACCGAACGCGCCCCGGCGCGCGCGCGGCCGCGATCAGCGTCCCCAACACTCCATAGGAGTGCGCCACGACATGCGGGCGGGCATCGAGAAGGGGGGCGAGGTCGGCCGCGTCGACGTCGAAGTCCTGCCGCCCCTCCGGCCGCGGACTCGGCGGATATCCGCGCCGGTACACGACCGCGAGCGTCCATCGTGCCCGCAACGGCGCCAGTGCGCTCCACGTCGCGCTCGGGCTCGCGCCGCCGTGAACGAGAAGCACTTCAGGACCCTCGCCCTCACGGATGACCGCAATCTCATTCACCGCGACAACCGTACGCGTGGGCTGTTCAGTGCACCGCCCCGATACGGGGGCGCCGTCCTGAGCTCGCGTCAGCGACCATCATTCGAACTGCTGTGAGCTTCGCAGGCGACATCACGGGCCGCGGCGACCCGCTCGTGCTCGTCCACGGTCTCGCGACGACGCGCTCGATCTGGCGACACGCCGCGCCGCGGCTGGCGCGGACGCGACAGGTCGTGTCGGTTGACGTGCCCGGGTTCGGGGCCGCGCGGCCCGCCGGGCACGGCTTCGACCTCGACGCTGTTGCCGACCGCATGCGCTGCGATCTACGTGCCGCCGGCGTGCCGGAGCCGTTCGACCTCGTCGGCCACTCGATGGGTGCGGCGGTGGCGCTCACTTTCGCGGCACGGCACCCGGGCGCCGTTGGAAGGCTCGTGCTCGTTTCGCCTGCGGGACTGCGGCCGATCCCGTCCGTTCTCGCCGCCGCGCTGGGCCTCGCGGCCGAGCTGTACATCCCCCTGCGCAGGCGCGCCTCGCCGCTCGCCGGCTGGGGCTGGGGCCGGCGGGCGCTGATGGCCGGTGGCGTCGTCGACGGCGCGGCGCTCGCGCCGGGCATCGTGCGCGAACTCGTCGGCGCCTCCCAGGGTGCGCGGCGGATCGGACCCGCGCTGGTCGCGGTCGCGAGCGCCGACCTGCGCGTGGCGCTCCGCGATCTGCCGATACCGGTCGGTGCGCTGTGGGGCCAGGGCGATCGCGTCATCCCGCCCGGCGGGGCGCAGACCGTGCTGGAGATTCGGCCGGATGCCGCCTGCGAGGTCATCGACGGAGCGGGGCACATCTCGATGGTCGAACAGCCCGAGGCGTTCGTCGCTGCGCTGGAGCGCGTTCTCGTCGCCATCTCGTGAACGACACTTCACCTGCTCGGTCGTAGGACGTAGCCTCCCGAGAGCAGGCGATCCGCATGAACGCCCCGACCGACTCGTTCGCTGTGTCGCTGCGTGACGGCAGGCGGCTCACGTATCGCTGCGCCGGCCCGCCCGACGGCATGCTCGTGCTCTACCTGCATGGGGCGATCGGCTCCCCGCAGACCGTCTGCCCCGAGCTCGAGGCCGTCGTAGCCGAGCTCGGTGTTCGCTACGTCATGGTCAGCCGGCCCGGGTTCGGGGGCTCTGACCCGCTTGCAGGCCGCACGATGCTCCGCTTCGCGGACGACGTCACGCAGCTCGTCGATGCACTCGGCCGCGAGCGATTCGCCGTCGTCGGCGTCTCGACGGGCGGCCCGTACGCGCTCGCGTGCGCCCACGAGCTATCCGAGCGCGTGGCAGCCACCGCGGTTGTGAGCTGCATGGCCGGCGCCGGCGGCGGACCGCGGAACCTTCAGCTGGCGGTGAGCCTCCCGTTGCGGGTGCTGCGCCGCCGCCCGCGAACCTGCACCCACGCCGGCGATGCGCTACTGGGGCTCGTCGGTCGTCACCCGCGCGTTGTCGCGCGGGTCATGCGCGCGGCAGCCGCGTCTGCCGACGGGTACCTGCCCGCACGGTCCGAGGCGCGCGAGCTTGCGGCGGCGCGCTTCCTCGCCGCGGCGCGCCGCGGCGTCGGCGGCATGATCGACGACTACCTGCTCTGCGCGGCGCCTTGGGGCTTCGATCCCGCCGGTGTGCCGGGGCTGGTCCAGCTCTGGCACGGCATGCGCGACACGCTCGTCCCAGTCGACGAGGCGATCCAGCTCGCCGCCGGACTGCCGCACGTCCAGATCGAGCTCGATCCAGACGAGGGCCACTTCTTCTACCGTCGGCGACTGCGCGAGATCCTCGGCGACCTCGCCGCCGCGTCACGCCGGCGTGCGCCGCAGGCGCAGCTGCGGCACTCGCGGGATCCGCGCCTCGCGTAGCGCCGCCCGCGCCGCGGCATGCCCGGGCACGCCGTGGACGGCGCCGCCGGGGAAGACCGACGCGCTGCCGATGAACAGCCCCCGCACCGGCGTGCTGTAGGGGTTCAGCGCCGGCACCGGGCGGAAGATGAGCTGGTCCATCGCGTAGCTGCCGTGGCCGACGTCGCCGCCGACGAGGTTGGCGTTGCGGGCCTCCAGGTCTGCGGGCGCGAGCACGTGCCGGGCGAGAATCAGGTCACGGAAGCCGGGCGCGAACCGCTCGATCTGGCGCTCCATCGTGTCGGCGAATCGCTCACGTTCGGCGTTCCAGTCCACGCCCGCGGGGGTGTGCGAGTAGGCCCACGCCGTGTGCTTGCCCGCGGGGGCGCGCGTCGGATCGGCCAGCGACTGCTGGCCGGCGAGCAGGAACGGGTGCGTCGGCAGCTTGCCGCGCGACACGACCCGCAGGGCGCCGCGGATGTCGTCCGGCGTGCCGCCGACGTGGATCGTCCCGGCAGTGCGTGCGTCCTCGTTCTCCCACGGGATCGGCGCATCCAGCGCCCAGTCGAGCTTGATCGTCTGCGGGCCGTAGCGAAAGCGCAGCGCGCGGCGCGTGTAGGCGTCACCGAGCGCGTCGCCTGCGAGACGGACGAGCCCGTGCGGCGTCGTCGTCGCGACGACCGTGCGCGTCTGGATCGTGTCGCCGCTCGCGAGCTCCACGGCGACGACGTGCCGGCGCCGCGTGAGGACGCGCTCGGCGGGCGCGCTGGTGCGCGTCTCGCCGCCGAGCTCGCGCAGGTGGCCCGCGAGCGCGGCCGGGATGCGCCCGGCTCCACCCTCGGGGCTCGGCCAGCCGACGGCATGGCCGAGCAGGTTCAGGTACATCCCCGAGATCGCGCTGCCCGCGCTGTCGAGCGGCGCGTCGCCGTGCAGCGACGATCCGAACAGCCAGGCGGCGCCGTCGCCGTGCAGCACCTCGCCGGCGAGCGACTCGGCGGACATGAGCAGCAGCCGCACGAACTCCAGCGAGCCTCCGAGCTTGAGGGCCGGAAGGAGCCGCGCGGGGCCGGCGACAGGCGGAAAGCCGGCGAGCATCGTTGCTCGCACGGCCTCGAAATGGCGCAGGTATGGCGCGACGAGCTCTCGCCAGCGCCCGCCGTCGCCGGGGTGCAGTCCGTCCAGGCTGCGCACGGTGCGGTCGAGGTCTCGGGAGAGCACCGCCGCGCGCCCGCCGGGCAGCGGGTGCGCCATTGCCACGTCGGGATGGATCCAGCGCAGCCCGTGGCGCTCCAGCGGGAGGTTCGCGAAGACCGGCGAGGCGACCGCGGCCGGATGGACCGCGCTGAAGACATCGTGATGGAAACCGGGCAGCGTCAACTCGGCGGTCGCCGTCGCGCCGCCGAGCGCCGCAGCGGCCTCGACCACGAGCACGGAGCGCCCGCCCTCGGCGAGCGTCACGGCCGCGGTCAGGCCGTTGGGGCCCGAGCCGATCACGACCGCGTCGTAGCGCTCGCTCATGCCGTGCTCGTGCTCACGCGCGTGCGCAGCGCGATCTGCTCCAGCATGCTCGACTCCGGTCGCTCGTCGCCCCAGAACGCCTCCTGCGCCTTGCGGCCCGCCGAGCGGTAGGCTTGCTCGAGCGTGACCGGCATGTCGTCCCACGTGCCCGCGGCGCGCAGGTAGTCCTGGCCGTCGAGCTCGTAGATGAGCAGCCGGTTGCGCCCGCGGCCCATGAAGTGACCCTCGTGCGTGTCCAGGCACAGCGCGAGCTTCGGCGTGCAGCCGGGCGGGAACGCCGGCGGCTGATCGCGGCCGAAGCGAACCATGAGCTCGCTCAGGCGGCTGGCGTAGTGCGTGAGTGCCGCTTCGTCGTCGTCGCGCGCGAGCATCCGCGTGACGCTCACGTATCCGCGCAGGATCGCCGGCGTGCGCGGCGTCAGCGCGCTGATCACCTCGATCTCGAAGGTCTGATTGAGTAGCCCTCCGGCGCGGACCGGGGTGAAGCGGCCGAGATCGGATGCGTAGTCCGGCCAGGTCTCGGGCCGCTTGAGGGCTTCGATCGTGCGCTCCGCGGAGTCGATCGCGACGGGATTGTAGGTGTGCCAGACCTGCTCGTTGCGCGGGTTCTGGGGCGGCGTCGGTTCGCCGAGCTTGGCGTGCTTGAGGCGAAACTCGGGCCGGTACTCGTCGCGCTCGCCGAGCGTTTCGAACGCGATCCCGTAGGCGCGTCGCTCGTCGTCGAGGTAGGCGTCCTTGAACCAGGGACCGAGGAGGTGGGCCGCGCCTTCGAAGAGGTCGTCGCGATCCAGCGTGCCGCGCGGCGCGGCCGCGTGGTCGCTCAGCCGTGCGCGGACGAAGGCGCGATGGAATGCCAGGACGTCCGGTGCGTGCAGGCGGCGGTGGCCGAGGCGGTGCCAGCGCGTGGTCAGGATGGAGAACGCGATCCGCAGGTCCTCGACGTCGCGCAGTTCGGGCCGGCGGGCGTAGTAGGCAGCGTTGAGGAAGTCCGTCACCCAGCCGACGGCGTCAGGTGCGCTGATCGAGGTCCCGCTCATGCGTGCCAGATAGACCGGCGGCGAGCGCCAAACGCGGCGCGCCACGACCGCGGCGCCGACAACGCCGAGCGTGGTGCTGGCACCCTGCGCGACGCGCTTGATGTTCATCGTGAGGAGGCTATGCCTTCGTGCCGCGGGGCGTCAGTTCCCGCCGAGAGCCTTCGCCAATGCCTGCTCGATCGGGTCCTCGCCGTCGCCGACGTAGAGGATCTGGCGCACCGAGCGCGGCTCGTGCAGTACCGCATACAGGACCACCGCGACGTCGTCGCGCGTAATCTTCCGAGGTAGCGATCCACGCGGGCGGCTCGAGCAGCTCGATCGCGCCGTCGCGATCGATCGTCCACTTGCGCTCCGGGCCACTGCCTGGTCCGGCTCCGGCGGCGAACACGACCGCGTCGGCGCCCGCGATCTCCGCAACGCCCTCGTGCTCGATGTCGCAGATGACCGGCTCGGCGCCGTCGGCGCGCAGATCCTCAGCGTGCTCGGCTTGCGGATCAGGCCGCGCACCTGCTCGCCGTGGGGGACGAGCAGCCGCGTCGAGCGGCGGGCGATCTTGCCGTGGCCGCCGGCAATCGCTACGAGCATGCCCGCTGTGCGTCAGTCGGCGACGACGCGCTTGAGCAGGCTCGCTGCCACGAGTGCGCGAACGCCCCAGAACACGAGGTTGATTCCCACGAGCAAACCGATCGCCCATTCCGCGGAGCTCGGCAGGTCCATCGCGATGAGCGCGGCGAGGACGATCCCGAGCACGCCTCCGAAGACCAGCCAGCCGGCCCCGGGCAGGCCGCGCAGCCGGCGTGCGGCGATGAGCTGCAACACGCCGCTGCCGACGAACCAGATCACGAGCAGCAGCGTGAGCGAAAGCGCGCCGCTGCCGGGGAACAGGACCATGTACACGCCGATGACGAGGGCCAGCAACGCCTGCAACGCACGCTCCCAGGTCCGCCCCGCCGCTCGCTGCGTCCAGGAATGAACGGCCATGACGACGCCCGAGAACACGAGGATCCAACCGATGAACAGCGTGATCGTGAGCGTGGCCACCGGTGGCACGATGATCGCCGCCGCGCCGGCGAGGATCCCGAGGATCCCGGTGATGACGAGCCATTTGCGCGCCTTCTTGACATCGCTGTCGGACAGCCGCAGGTCATTGAACCACGCGACCATGATGCTCGGCGCGGCATCGGCATGAGAGAAACGTTGAGTCCAAGGCTGGGCCATCGCCGTGCCTCCTGTTGATGACGGGGTCGCGTTCGCAGATAGGCCACTACGCCCGGCGCGCCAAGGCCAAAGATCCCCCAGTCAGCGGATGGTGAGGCACACGGGCCGACCGAAATACTCGCGTGGTGTGGATCGACGGCGACCGCAGCGACGGCCTGGGAGCACCGTGCTCGCCTGGAGCGCTGAGCCTTCGCAGGAGGTGACGCGGGTCCTCGGCCCGGCCCGCCGAGCCGCTCGCGAGCCGCACGGCGGCTGACAGCCGCCAGCGTCGCGGGATCTTGCCCGCCGCAGCGAGCCGGCCTATCGCTCGCAGCGATGTCGCCCGCCGCGCTGTCTGAGTAGGAGGAACTCCGTGCTGCGCTTCCGGGAGGGCGAGCAGCGCGCGACGAGGGTCGAGCTGTTCTTCGACCTCGTCTTCGTCTTTGCGATCACGCAGCTGTCGGCGCTGCTGGTGTCTGACATCTCGGTCGCGGGCGCGATGCGCGTGCTCTTCCTGCTGCTCGTGGTGTGGTGGGCGTGGATCTACACGACGTGGATGACGAACTGGTTTGACCCGACGCACCTGTCGGTGCGGTTCGTGCTGATCGTCTGCATGCTGGCGACGTTCCTGATGGCGATCGCCATCCCGGACGCGTTCGGTGAGCGGGCGGCGCTGTTCGCCGGGGGGTACGTCGCGCTGCAGTGGGTGCGCAACACGTTCGTCGTCCTTGCGACGGACGACAGCGAGCCGATGCACGCTTCGTGGGTGCGGATGTGGATCGGTTCGCTGTGGGTGGGCCTGATCTGGATCGCGGGCGCTGTGGTGCCCGACGACGGCGCCCGGACCGCGATCTGGATCGCCGCGCTCGTGCTCGACTACGGCGGTCCGCTGGCCGGATTCTGGGCTCCCGGGCTGGGGCGCACCGCAGCGACCGAATGGGAGCTCGAGCACGGTCACTTCGTCGAGCGTTTCGAGCTGTTCGTGATGATCGTGCTCGGCGAGTCGATCGTCGTCACCGGAGCGGCGGCATCGCACCTTGCCCTGACGCCGGCGCGCTCGGCGGCGCTCGTGGTTGCGTTCCTCGGGACGACCGTGATGTACTGGCTGTACTTCGACGAGGTCGCCGACCGCGCGGCGGACCGGCTGGCCAATGCAGGCGCGGAGCGCGGAAAGCTGGCTCGCGACGCGTTTGCCTACCTGCACATCCCGATCGTCGCCGGGATGCTCGTGACGGCGGTCGGCGACGAGCTCGTGATCGCTCATCCGCTGGAGCCGTTGCACGGCGAAGAGCTCGTCGCGCTGGTGGCGGGTCCAGCGCTGTACCTGCTGGGCCATGTCGCGTTCGAGTTGCGCCTGACGCGGACGGCGCCGCGCCAGCGCGTTGCCGCCGCGGTGGTCGTCCTGGCGCTGGCACCGCTTGGAACGGTGGTGCCGGTGCTGGCGACCTGGACGCTCGTGTACGGCACGCTCGCGGTCGTGGCGGCGGTGGAGACCCACGCTCGGATCTGGGGGCGCCCGGACGGGGCCGGCCGGCCCGGGTGGGCCGTGGGCTCCGGCCGGCGGCGCGTACCGGCGCTGCGGCGGGTGCGGCCTGGCGCCTGAGCCTGTCAGCCTCTCGGCGCGCGGACCTTGCCACACAGATCCGTCGGCCTACCACGGGACGCCGTGGCAACCCTGGCCATGCGAATGACGGAGCTTCCCTCGGGCGAGGCCATTCCGGTGCTCGGGATGGGCACGTGGCGTCTTGGCAGCGGGCGCCACCGCCCGCAGCAGGAGATCGCGGCGCTGCGCCTCGGTCTTGACCTCGGGATGACGCTCGTCGACACCGCGGAGATGTACGGCGACGGCGCCAGCGAGCGGCTCGTCGGCCGTGCGATCGCGGACCGGCGCGAGGACGTGTTCCTCGTCAGCAAGGTCCTGCCCCAGCACGCCACGACGCGCGGCACGATCGCCGCCTGCGAGGCCAGCCTGCGCCGCCTGGGTGCCGACCACCTCGATCTGTACCTGTTGCACTGGCGCGGGACGGCCGCGCTGGAAGAGACGGTTGCCGGCTTTGAGGCGCTGATAGCCGCGGGTTGGATCCGTCATTGGGGCGTGAGCAACTTCGACATCGCCGACATGACCGAGCTGCTGCGCGTCCCGGGTGGCGCGCAGGTCGAAACCGACCAGGTGCTCTACAACCTCAACCGCCGCGGCATCGAATGGGACCTCCTGCCTTGGGCCCAGTCGATGGGCCTGCCGATCATGGCCTACTCTCCGATCGAGCAGGGACGGCTGGCCGGTGATCCAGTCCTGACCGAGATTGCGGAGCGCCACGGCGCGACCGCGGCGCAGATCGCGCTGGCGTGGGTGCTGCGCGAGGAGAAGGTATGCGCGATCCCGGAGGCGGGCACGCCCGATCACGTCATCGAGAACCGCCGGGCGCTCGACCTGCGCTTGACCAGCGACGATCTCGTGGAACTCGACCGCGCCTTCCCGCCGCCGACGGGTCCGCAACCGCTCGAGGTCATCTGAGGCTGCGGGCCGCGGGCGACGCCCGCGACCCGCTGGTCGCTCGTCCGTGGGCGTGTCAGTACGACTTGTGGGAGTTCGTCTCGCGGTCGGTCCCGGCGCCGTAAGGGCGCTTCATCGCCAGGAGCTTCTTCGTGGTGTGGTTCAGCGGCAGCGTCTGAAGGGACTCAAGTGTGACTATCTGGGTGAAAGAACCGTCTGCTACGCCGGCGGTGCGCTGCAGGATCGTGCCCTTGGCCTTGTCGACGATCGTCTCACCGACGGTGACGTCCCCACCGCACGGGCCACTCGTAGCGGGCACGAGCGCGTAGACGTCGGCGCGATGGCCCTCGAACGTCGTCTCGCCCGTCAGCCGGTGACAGCCTTTGGCCACCGATTGGGCGAACAGCCGGGCCTGCTGAGCCTGGCTGAGATACGGCGGAGTCTTCGAGCCCTTGCCGACGAACAGCTTCTTGTGGCTCTCGATGTCGAAGCGGAACTCGACAGACGGTGACGTCGCGCCCTCGAAGCGCAGCTTGCCGGTCGGGATGGTCCGCGTGACGGTGTGGCTGCTGCGAGCCGTCAGCCATTGGCGCGTGCGCTCGTGACGGGCGACCGCGTTGGATCCGGTGATCTTGATCGTGTACTGCGTCGCCTCGATCTGGCCGCGGGGCACGCCCGGACCGGACCTGGGAGCGCTCTCGGCGAACGCGACAGACGGGACGACCGCCGCCAGCGTGACGGCGGCGATGAGGATCTTGTGAAACGCATGCATTTGTGTGGGTCTCCTGGGGTGAAAGTGCGTATGCCCACAGCCTGCCGGTCCAAGCGACCGTCCTCGACCCACCCCGGGGGGCTGATTCTCACACCACGTCGGACACGGCGAGAGGGGAGAGGGGCGGCCTTTGCAAGCGGCGATCGTCGCTTGAAGATCGTGACGTACGGGCTCTCAGGGACCGGCCGCGGCTTGGAGGGAATGCAGGTCGCCGTCCTGTCGTTCCCAGGTGACGGTGCCGCGCCTGCGAAGTCGATGACCGGGCCGAGCACGCCCGCCGCCGACAGCACCCGCGCCTGAGCTCGAACGCTGTAGTTACCGTTCGCGAAGCGACGAAGCCACGTGAAGATCGCCTCGCCGTTGGCCGCGACGACGGCTCGCGGCGGCGACGCCTGCGAGCCGGGCGGCGAGAGATCGAGGGTCGGCCCCAGCGTGCCGGCGACCGCGAGCGACCGCGCGTGAGCGGCGTTGTCGGCGCCGTGAGACGCGCCAGCTAAACACGCGAGATCCGTATACCACGCACGATGTCAGCCCTCCATCACCCTGAGGTGCCGATGGGCCATGGCACCCGTGTCCGGCTTACGCGTGGTGGGGGTCGCCGCCGATGTCTCGCCGGTCACAGGGCCGGGTCGCGACTGTGGCGCAAATACTTGCGCAAGCGTGCGGGATTGCCGATAAGGCGGGGTATGACGGTCGCGCTTTCAGCGGTTCGACGCATGCTGTGGGGCGTTCGTGCGGCCTGCGGCGCCGTCGTTGTGACGGGTGTCGTGGTGCTCGTCGGTGGCTGGGTGCTCGGTCATTCGGAGCTGCGCAACCTGGTTCCGGGCACGGTCGGGATGAAGGCGTTGACGGCGGTCGGTCTGCTGTGTGCGAGCCTGTCGCTGCTGGCGGCGCTGGCGCCGGCGGCTGGCCGCGCGTGCCGGAGAGTGCATCGCGGTCTGGCGCTCGTCTCGTTGCTGCTTGGCACGTTCGTCCTGGCCGAGTACGTCTTCGGCTGGCGGCTGGGGATCGACGAGCTGCTCTTTGTCGACCACGTCGGCCGCGCCGCAGGTATCGCCTATCCGGGTCGCTTTGCCCCGACGACGGCGATCAGCTTCATCCTCGTCGCTGCTGCGCTGCTGATGTTCGACTGCGCGCCCCGTCGCGGCTGGCGGCCCGCGGAGGTGCTTGTCTTGCCGGCGGCGCTCGTCGCGTGCATGAGCATCATCGGCTACGCGTATGGAATTCCGGCGTTCTATGGTCCGACGTCGGCGGCCAAGATGGCGCTCAGTACCGCGCTGTGCTTTTTAGCGCTGAACGCGGCGATCGTCCTCGCGCGCCCGCACGGACACCTCCTGCGGCTTGCCACGACCGACGACCCCGGCGGCGTCATGATGCGCCGCCTCGGGCCGCTGGCGATCCTCGTGCCGCTGACGCTGGGCTGGATGCGTCTGCTCGCCGGCGACGCGGGCGTGTTCACCGAGCGGGTCGGGACCTGGTGGCTGACGGCGGCCACGATCGGCTGCTTCGTCGCGCTGATCTGGCGCGTGGCGGCGCGCCTCAGCGCAGCCGACGCCGATCGCCGCGCATTGCAGGCCCAGCTGGAGCGCCTGGCACACCACGACAGCCTGACCGATCTGTTCAACCGCCATCACTTCAGCGCTGAGCTCGTGCGTGCGGCCGATGTCGTGCGCCGCTACGACCGCAACGCGACGCTGCTGATCCTCGACCTTGACCGCATGAAGCCCGTCAACGACGAGCACGGCCATCGCTGCGGCGACAAGCTGTTGTGCGCAGTCGCGGACATCATGCGCTGTGAGTTGCGCGCCAGCGACGTCTCGGCGCGCATCGGCGGCGACGAGTTCGCCGTCTTGCTACCGGAAACCGATACGGCCGCGGCGACCGCGCTGGCCCGGCGCGTGCTCGAGCAGATCCGCGCCTGCCGCATCCCGTCCCACGACGGCGCCCTCCCCGCCTGGACGACAGCCAGCATCGGAATCGCTGCACTGCACGCCGCCGCGTCTGAGCGCGCACTCGCCGACGCCGACGCCGCCATGTACGCCGCCAAGCGCGCCGGCGGCGACGGCTTCGCAATCCACGCCGACAGCCTCCCGCTCGCCTCGCGCTGACCCCGGCCGACACGGGCGACACGCCCGAGCTCCGCCACGCGTCGACCACTGAGAGCGCTGCCGACCGACGCGTCACCGCGACGTCTACGTTCCGGCCGAGCTCTCTGGTCAGATCGAGCCGAAGAGCCAGGCGCCGGGCTGATCGGCTGCGGGGTTCAAGCAGAACGCGCGGATCGCCGCCACGAGCTCGGCGGTGTCGATGCTGGCGCTGGCGTCCAGGTCGAGCTCGGCGAACACCCGCTGTGACTGGGCGGGGGACAACCCGCATGCGGCGAGGAGGCATCGGAGCTCGCGCTCGGTCAGCACGCCGTCAATGTCGTCGTCGGCGAGTGCGACGACCGCCCGGGCCAACGGGGCGATCTCGTCGTCGAAGCCGTCGTCGTCGCTGACAGCGCCGATCCACGCGAGGAACTCGGCCTCGGTGATCCGGCCGTCGCCATCGGTGTCGGCCCGGTCGGCCAGCGCAAGCCACAGCCGGCGGTAACCCTCCCGCACGGCCAGGGCGGCGGGCGAACCGGGCGGCTGCCCGAAGGCCTGCACCAGCCGTAGCGCGAACGCCTCGTAGTCGTCGCGGGTCACGTAGCCGTCGCCGGTCGGATCGAGCAGGCTGAACCGGGAGTCGCGGGCATCCGCAGGTGTCGGGCTCGACGTCGGCGCAGGCGCGGCGAGCAGTCCTGCGGCCCAACTTGTCATTGCATCCACGTCGGCCGTCAACACGGCGCCATGGCTCGCGCCCTCGTGGCACACGAACTCGACGTCGGTGCCCGCGGCACGGAGGTCGTCGGCGAACCGCTCGACGATCTCTAGTCGCACGACCTCGTCGGCGCCTCCAGCGGTCAGGAACACCGGCCGATCGAACCGGGCCACGGGCACTCGGCAGCTGTCGAGCAGCGCTGGCACGCCCTCGCGATCGTGGAGGTTCGTCGTGCCGACGTGGTCGTTGGTCAGCCCGCGGCCGGCCCGCAGCACCTCCACCAGCGGCGCGGTCGTGGCAAGATCGACCAACCGGTTGCCCGCGTCGGTCAGTAGCCCGCGCGGATCGAAGTCCGGATGCGAGATCGGTAGTCCGGCGAGCAGGTAGGACGTCAGGATCGAGACCGGTCCCGAGCCGTCTGCGGTCATCGCCCCGATCAGCAGCGGCAGGTGCACAGGCGGCGCGAGCGACACCGTGCCGCGGAAGTCGAGCTCCGGTGCGTATCGGGTGGCCATCAGGCCGACGAACAACGCGGCGTGGCCACCCTGTGAGAACCCGGCGACGACCCAGCCTCCGGTCGTCGGCACGCCGAGCTGCCGGGCGGCCCGCACCGCGTCGACGACGTCGTCGGCGACCGCCTCCCCGTTCAGGTACGGGTGCGGGCCGGGCGTCGACAACCCCTCATAGTCGGTCGCCGCCACGACGTAGCCCGCCGCCAGCCAACGGGCGACGTGCTCGCGCTCGAGCCGGGTGAATCCCACCCGCGAAGGTGCCGCATTGTCACCCAGCCCGGTCGTGCCGTGCGCATACCCGACGATCGGCAGCCCGTCGGCCGGGACGGGCGCGTCCGGCACGAGCACCATGCCGGTCACGTCACGGGGCCCGCCGTGGTAGCCCAGGCCCGCGTACAGCATGCGATAGGCCTGCGCGGTGTGCTCGGGCCAGAACTCGACGGGAAGCGCTTCGTGGTCCAGCAGCAAACCGCTCGCGTGCTCCGGCATAGACAGCCGACCTCCCCCCGAACAAGTCAACCAACGCACGCCAGAGTAGTGGACGAGCTTGCCCGCGGCCGGCTACGCGCCGGCCACACCGGCTGATTGACGAACACCCCGACCGGCCCGGCGCGACAGTCCGGCCCCGTGTCTCAACCAGCGTAGTGGCCGACCGGCCGTCAAGGGCGCGCACGACATCATCACCGCGATCGTCACGGTCGTCGGCCTCGAGGACGACGACATCACTCCTGCGCCACACCTTTGCGACGCGCTCGTGCGCGGCACGAACCTGGACCAACGGCCAGTGCGTGTGCCAGCCGCTTGGAGCAGAGTCGAGTCGGTGCGAGCACGTTGACGCATTCGCGCCCCCCCACCCCCCCCGCCCCCGCCGTTGAAGGAGAGCACGATGAACAGGCTGTGTCTGCACGCCGCCAACATGGCCGGGGCCATCGTCGCCTTCGCGGTCGCGACCCTCGCCGCGGCGCCGGTGGCAGCCGCCAATTCGGTGACCGACTGGCACGCGATCGCGCAGCACGCGATCGTGGACGTCGCACAGGAGCTGCCGTGGATCCAGACGCGGAGCCTTGCGATGGTGAGCGGCGCCGCCTACGACGCGGTCAACGCGATCGACGGGAGGCCGTACCGGCCGTACCTCGTCGCGCCTGCGGCGCAGCGCTCCTATTCGAAGGACGCCGCCGTCGCGACGGCGGCACACGATGTGCTCGTCGGCCTCCTTCCCGCGCAGCGGTCGTCGTTGGATCAGCAGTACGACGAGGCGCTGGCCGCCATCCCAAACAACCCCGACAAGGCCGGCGGAGTCGCCGTAGGCAACCAAGCCGCCGACGCGATGCTCGCGGCGCGCGAGAACGACGGCGTGGACGCAAGCCAGACGTGGATCGTCGGCACGCAGCCAGGCCAGTGGCGCCCGACGCCGCCTTTCATGGTCGGCGTCAGCGCCCAGATCGGCTTCATGCGGACATTCGCCATCCCGGACCCGGATCTGTTTCGTTCCCCGAGACCCAACGCACTGACGAGCGCGCAGTACGCGACCGACTTCAACGAGGTCAAGTCGGTCGGCGCGGCGTCGAGTACGACGAGGACCAGCGACCAGACGGAAGCCGCGATCTTCTGGGCTGGCCTGCGTAACCCCTGGTGGTCGATCTTCGACCAGATCGCGCTTGCGCGGCATCTCAGCGTCTCCGACACCGCGCGAATGCTGGCGCTGCTGTACATCAGCCAGCACGATTCGTTCATCGCGAACTTCAAGGCAAAGTATCACTGGAGCTCTTGGCGACCCGTCACCGCCATCCCCGAGGCCGGCGCCGACGGCAACCCGGCGACCGCGTCCGATCCGGATTGGACGCCGCTGCTGCCCACGCCACCCGTCCCGGAGCATCCCTCGGGCCACGCGATGGTGTCCGCGACGATCACCACGATCCTCGCGCTGTTCTTCCACACCGACAGGATTGCCTTCACCGGGTATAGCCCGGACACCAACACGACCAGGCGCTACGCGAGGTTCTCCGACGCCCTCACCGAAGTCATCAACGCCCGCGTCTGGGGCGGAATCCACTTCCGCACGGCCGACAACCAGGGCGCGGTGGAAGGCGCGAAGCTCGCAGCCTACGTGTGGCTCACGCGCTTGCGCCCGACTCGCTGATCGCCCGACGAGCGAGTGAGTCACGCTGACGTGTTCATGGGCTCGACTGTTAGGGCTCACCCTCCGCAGCCCAACGCATAGCGTCCCCCAACCTCGTGCGCCGGTCGATGCGACGTGGGCCCCGTTGACGCGGTCTCATGCCTCCGGCTGGGTTGTCAGGCGGTGTGCGTCGCGAGGGAGCGTGAGCAGCGCGACGGCGACGATCGACGCGCCGGCCAGCGTGACGAGGAAGACCGCGTGCCCGGTGGCGAGCGCTGGCTGGGCGTGATCGGCCCCGTCCTGCAGCCCGCTGGCGTAGAGCGTTGCGGCAGCGGCCAGAGCGATCGAGGCGCCGACCTGGCGCAGCAGCATGAGCGTGCCCATCGCTGCGCCGATGCCGGCGGGGGTCACGGTGCGCTGGATGGCGATCTGGAGGCCGGAGAGGGTGGCGCCGACGCCGACACCGATCAGGGCCATGAAGATCAGGCTTTGCCAGTCGGGCGTCGAGGCGTCGAACGTGGCGAAGCCGAGAGCGCCGACAGCGGCGACGGCTGAGCCGGCCAGCAGCGGGGCGCGGAACTCCGAGCGCCGGACGATGATGTGGCCGGTGACGTTGACGGAGATCATGAGCCCGAGTAGCAGCGGGTAGATCAGCAGCCCGGAGTGCGTGGCGCTGACGTCTTGCACTGTCTGGAAATAGCGTGGGATCAGCAGCGCGACCGCGAATAGTCCGAATGCGCCTGTCGCAGCGGAGAGCAGGATCGCGCCGGTACGGCGGTCGGTCAGCAACCCGAGTGGGATCACGGGAGAGGCGGCGCGTCGTTCGGCTGCGAGGAACGCGAGCGCGATGAGGATTGCGGCCGAGATCAGTCCGCCGGTATGCAGCTCAAGCCAGCCGGGAAGGTTCCCAGCGGCGTCGGGGTGCGAGTGCTCGGTCAGTCCGACGAGCAGCAGGCCGACGGCCAGGGTCAGCAGCGTGATCCCGACGAGGTCCAGTGGTGTGCCCGCCTGCTCGCGGCGACCGATCGATGCGGGCAGCACGCGTGCGATGATCACGAGCGCGGCGATGCCGATCGGGAGGTTGACGGCGAAGACCGAGCGCCAGCCGACGTGATCGGTCAGGAAGCCGCCGATCAGCGGTCCGCCGATGAAGCTGATGCCCATGAGTCCGGCCAGCGCGCCTTGCAGCGCGGCGCTGCGTCGCCCGGCGAAGAGATCGGCGACGAGGATGAACGACAGCCCTTCGAGGGCGCCGGCCCCGAGGCCTTGCAGGGCGCGCCACGCGATGAGCTGCTCCATGTCCTGCGCGAACGCGGCGAGTGCCGAGCCGGCGAGGAACAGGGTCATGCCGATCATCAGCAACGCCCGGCGCCCGTAGCGATCTGAAAGCCGGGCGTAGACGGGCAGCGACACGGTCGCCGGCACGAGGTAGGCCGTGACCACCCAGATGTACAGCGACGAGCCGCCGAGCTCGTCGACGATCCGCGGCAGCGCGGTTCCAACGACCGTCTGGTCGAGCATCGCCAGCAAGAGGCCGGACATGACCGCCGCGAGCAGTAGGCGCTGGCGACGCGGAGAGAACGAGTTCAGAGCGTCCATATATCGAGACTGACATGTCGAGTTCGATATGTCAATCATGACGTATCATGATCTGGGATGTCCCTCCGACACGCCGTGCTTGGGCTGCTGGCCGTCGAGCCGACGACCGGCTATGACCTCGCCCAGAGATTCGACGGTTCGCTCGCCAACGCGTGGCACGCGAGCCACAGCCAGATCTACCCCGAGCTGGCCCGGCTCCACGAGGCAGGGATGGTCGAAGTCCTGGGTGAAGGACCGCGTCGCAGCCGGACGTGGGGCGTCACCGACAGCGGGCGCGACGAACTGAGACGCTGGATGACCGACACAGAGCCCAACCGCTCCCAACGCAGCGAGACCGCGGTGCGCTGGTTTCTGCTCTCGCTTCTCGAACCGGCCGACAGACGATTGGTGCTCGAACACGAGCTGGCATTCGGGGCAGCCGAGATCGACCGGCTCGGGCACATCGCCGATCGACTTGACACCCTCCCCGGAACCCAGCCGTTTCGCGCGACGGTCGACCTCGGCCTACGAATCAACGCCGTGATGCGCGAATGGCTGCTCGAGCAACTCGCCGCGCTTGAAGTGCCCGAGCAGACCTGAGCGCGGTGACAGGAGCCTTCTGGTGTTGAACAGCTGCTGTTCCACAACCGCTTCAATCGTGCTGACCACGCCCCGGCTCGAGCCTTACGTCAAAGCTCGGTGATCCAGGCTGGCGGGCTGCCCTCAAGGCCCAAGCTCAAAGACGCCGAGATCGCCGCGGCAGCCGTGCCACGGCCGCAGCTGACAGCGCCGGCGCAGCGACGGCGGCGACGCCACGCCGCGAGCTCGTACGGCCCCGCGTAGCCCCGCCGACTCAGCCGGCGGCGGCCGGAGTCACCACCGTGAATCGCCGCACGTGCAGCACGTAGCGTGCGGCGAGCTGCTCGAGCGGGCCGGTGACGCTCGCCCGCCCGCCGTTCGCGAGCACGGCATCCGCAGCAAGGTCGTCGTATGCGGAGGCTTCGTGCGCCTTCAGCGGCTGCGGTGCCGCGGCGAGCGCGTCCCAATGGATCTTTTCCTCCGGAGCGAGCGCCGCAAGCTGCACCGAGTGCTTCCCCGTCGCGAGGAAGAGCTCGCCGTCCCGTGCCTCGATCTCGCCTTCGAGGCTGACCTCCACTCCGCGCAGGTCATAGCTGCCGTTGGCAATGCGCGGGAACTGGACGTCCCATGCCGTCAGCGCCGGCAGCCGGTCGTCCTTCAGGTAGACGGTGGCCGTCGAGCTGCCGACGTTCGGGATCGGATCGACGTACCGCACGCCCTCGAGCCCGTGCAGGGCCTCTTCGGCGCCGCCCCAGCAGGCACCGATGCCGTAGGGGCACCTCCCGGTGAGGCCGACCAGCACCCGGGTTCCCTCGGCGGCCTCGAGGACGGCGGTGCTCCGCTCGACGCCCGTCATGAACATCTCATCGTCTGCGGCCGGGCTGGCGCTCAGCATGTCGGCGTCGGTCCCGGCCGCGTCGATGTCGCGCGCGGCGTAGGCCGGCCCCACCCTGAGGATCTTCGCGACCGACGGGACGCCCGCCTTGGTGAGGATGAACAACATGTAGTGCCCGGGAGGCGTCGCGTTGCGTGAGTCGGGCGCTGTCACCAGCAGCTCGCCGCCGGCGGGGACGAACGCGGGGAAGTTGATGAGCTGGTTCATGTTGAACGCATGTGTGACGGACGAGAGCCTGACCAAGCTGACCTTGTCGATGTCGTGCGCCTGCTCGGTCTTCACGGTGTACGTCCCGCCGTAGGTCACGAGGTCCGGCGCCTCTGAGATCACCGGCCGCTCGCCCTTGAACAGGTAGGGCGGTGAGAAGATCTGCCCGTCGCGGTGGTTGTCCTCGGGAAAGTTCTGCTCGCCGGAGCCCTGCCACGGCGCGTACTCGCCGCTGCCTGCGCTCAGCACGGTCGCATCCGGGAGGAGCACGGCCGTCGCGTGGTAGCAGCGGTCCACCCGCTCGGCGGCGAGCTGTGTCCACTTCTCGGTCTTGGGGTCCCACACCTCGGGGATGTGGACGGTCGCGCCGCGCGTCAGATCGTTGAATCCATCGCCCGGGCCGCCGCCGCCGCGCGTCCCGCCCGTGACGAGCACCGTGCCGTCGGGCAGGATCGTCGCGTTGTGGTGACGGCGGGGGAAGCTCATCGGGTGCGTGGCCACCCATTGAGGATCGTCCTTGCCGAGATCGATGACCTCGGCGTTGGCGGTCGGCACATGGCCTTCGCTCGCGGGTGCGTTGCCGCCACCGATGTAGATGATCTTGTCGCGGTCGTACATGACGGACGGGCAGTAGTCGCGGCGACCGTTGATCCGGCCCTTGCCGGCGATCCGAGTCCAGGTGCCGTGGTCCTTCGAGATGTCCAGCGTCCAGGTCCCCTCGAGGCTGCCCGTCATGCACAGCAGGCCAGTCGACAGCACGTGGATCCGTGGGTAGAGGTCGAACGCCTGGATGTGAGCCAGCGTCGGCCACCCGGGGCCGTGGAGGTCGAGCCATGTGCCGTCGCGCCACACCTGGGGAACCTCGTTGATCGCGGCTCCCGACGACACGGAGCCGGACAGCACGAGAACGTCGCCGTCAGGCAGGCTCGTCGCCGTCGGGTACCAGCGTCCGTCGTTCATCAGGCTCTGTGCGGTCCAGGTGTTCTTCTTGACGTCGTAGATCGTGGCCTGCTGGAGGCCCTCGCCGTCGAACAGGTGGCCTCCCACGACCAGCAGCCGCCCGTCGGGCAGGAACGTGTGACCCGCGCAGAACAGGTTCACGGTCGTCTTGCCGTTGGCGAGCGTGGGCTGCGGCGTGGTCTTGTACTCGTCCGCGGTGCCGCGCTTGTTGGGATCCCAGACATACGGCGTGCACTCGTGCGTATTGATCGTCTGGGCGGGCCGGTCCCGCCTGCCCCACATCAGCACACGGCCGTCGGGAAGCACGTGGGCGTGGACGGCGGTGTTGCGCAGCTCGAATACCTTACTCCACAGACCGTACTTCGCGTTCGGCTCGACCGTGAAGGTGAACGGATGCTGGTGCGCGTCGCTCTCCTTGGCAGTCGTGAGCGACGCGTCCCCGCCTGCCCTCACCCAGGTCTTGTCGTGCTTGGCGCCCTGATACCTCACACAGATGCAGTACTCCACGACGTCGCCCGCCTGGAGCAAGTTCGCGGGAAACGTCGCGACGAAGTACTCGCTGTTCTGCGTCGCGGGCGAGCCGAGGTCCCCCATCACACAGTCGACGTGCGATTTGATCCTGCTCACGCAGATGCCCGTGGTGTCGCACTCGCCATTGGTCTTGCCGCGGCTTGCGAACTGTACCCGCTGAGGCTGCCACTTGGTCCAGACATCCTTGCGCCGGTACCTGAAGTGGACCGCGCTGTGCGCCTCGTCGATGTTGGCGCCTCTGTCTCCCTGGAACTCGTTGCCTACGAAGATGTCGATCGCGGCTCCGGGTACTACCGCTCCGACCGGATCGCGCATGCCCCCACACCGGTACGGCTGGGCAGACGTCGGTATGTGCCACGCATTGCCAAGGCTTGCCATCTGCCAACACTCTCCTCGTTCATCCTCAAGATTGCACTAGCTGGTCGGTCGTGCCGCGAAGCGCCGCTGCCGGCGCCCCGCGGGTCCTCCTGCGTTTGCGGTGCGGGACTGCTCACTGCTTCGTCAGCGTGGCCACGGAGATGTGTGGCCAGAGGATGCTGTCGAAATCGAGCATGATGTTCTGCACGTATTGCAGTTGCAGGAAATCCAGGCTGACCTCGTCGTCGTTCAGCAACACCCTGCCCTGCACGCGCTCGATCCAGAAGACCGCGTCGAGCGATATCGCGTCGACGTCGGAGGGGATGTTGCTGATGCCACCACCCGTGCTGGTCGACACGGTGAGCGCCACCGTCTCGACGACCGTCTGCCCCCTGGCCTCCTGCGCCGCGAGCGAGTCTCTGAGAGCCTGGCTTGGATCCTCGACGTATGCCGGCTTGAACGCCGCCGGCCGCACCGTCTCGTTCTTGTCGTCCCTGGCGTCGAGGTAGGCCTTGAGGTAGTCCTCGTTGCCGATCGGGTGCCCCGCGTGACTGATCGGCATGGACGGCATCGGCTCGATCTTCGGACTGCCCGGACGCTTGCCGCTGATGCCGGTCGCGAGCACCGAGTTGCCGTGGGGAATCGTGCTCTGGCGCGCGATCTCGGCCTTTTCGTGAGATGCCTTCGATGCAGGCACGTTGAGCCAGAGTCCGGGCTCGATGTGCAGCGGCTCGTGGGTCACGCCGTCGGCGATCAGCTGCAGGTAGCGCAGCCCGTGGATGTGGATGTCCTTCTGCGTGAAGCCGCGATTGGGCACCGCGGCGCCAATCGGGGTGAACTCCAGGATCTCGACCGTCGTGTTGAGCTTCAGCCGGAACGTAGGCGTGCCCTCGTGGCAAAACAAGGGAAGCGCGATGAGGCTGAAGCCGGTCCCCACCCACGTGCCGTCGAGGTCCGCGAGGTGCCCGAGCGTGTGGCTCGTGTCCACCCCGGCCAGACCAGGCCGCGCGTTGGTGTAGACCTCAGTGAGCGTGATCTCGTTCATCAACGCGCATCCGGCGTCGCCGGCTCAGAGAACGAGCCGCTCGCCGAATCGTTTGTGCACCTGTCGCGTCGTCGCCTTCGATGACCGGCCAAGTCGCCCGCGACCATCCGAGCGATGAATCCCGAAGCCCCCGACGCATGCGACATCAGCACAGCGTGAGTTGCCATGGTTAAGTCCCCCAGGGCCTTCCTTGGCAGACGAAGTAATCGGCGCCAGGAGCGTAGAGGATCGCGCTCCCTTCAGCAAACACTCTTGCTTCTACTTACTTTGTGTGCTTTTGATGACTGAGTCGCGCCTGCGGCGCCGCTGCTACTCCTCGATCGACTCGCTGCCACCGTCGCCGGATGCTGCCGGTGGGGGCGGTGGCGGTGGGCGGGTCGGCGTGGTCGAGGAGTTGCCGCCGCCGGAGCTCGAGTGCCGCCGCCGCTCGAGCCGCTGCTGCCGGTCGAGCCGCCACCGAACGCTCCGCCGCTGCTCGCCCCGCCGCCTCGGGATGTGCCGCCGCCGGCGGACCCGCAGAGATCCTCGAGCACGACGTACCGGGCTGTTGTTCGCTCCGCGCGACATGGCCCGCGTCCCGAACGCGTCGACGAGCGCCACCGGACCGACCCGGCCCGCGGGCAGCGCATGCTCGCTCACGGCATGCGCCAACTGCGCAGAGGCCGGAATAACCCACAACAGACGGTAGACCTGGCGTGGAGGTAGGCCCACTCTGACACCGCGGTGTGCGTTATGGTCGGCCCGATCCTCTAAATGGCCGATCATCATGATTGCCAGCCTGGCTGGTCACCATGCCAGAACACTGATGTCTCTTCCGGAAAGGAGCACAGGCGTGGACAAGGGCTACGGGCTGTATTCCTTGACAGTCGGAGTTCTATGACGCGAAGACGCTCGGGTCGGTGAAGAAGCGGGCCCTGCACGCTAGCTCGTCCTTCGCGGCTTCTCGCGTGTGCCCGCGGCCGCGCAATCAGCGCTCGCGGACCTTGGCCTGATTGAGCCGGAGGCCGCAAGTTCCAGTGACGCCACGACCACCGACCAGCCGGCGACCTCGTGGTCCTTGTCAGGTGAGCAAGCGCTCAGGCAGCGATCACCTGCTCACACGAGAAGCCACATCGACGTTCCTCGCACCAGATCCCCTGAAAGGACCCATCATGCACGGACCCATCTGTCGCCCGCGCGCGCACGCCGCCAACATGACCGGGGCCATCGTCGCCTTCGCGGTCGCCACACGCCCCGTCGCCCTGCTGATAGTTCTCGTCAGTGTGGCCATGTCGTTAGCAGCTGGCACGGCCCCCGCCAACACGCCCGTCCTCGACGGCACTTGCGTCGCGAGCATCACCCTCAACTTCGACCCACCGGCCAGCCAGCCGCTGCCACCCAACCCAGGACCTGCGACAACCTCCACCGGCACCGGCACGATTACCACATGCGTGTTCCCCGGCGGCGGAGCAACCACCGGCACTTTCAGCTACACGCTCACCGGCAACCTGACCTGCACCTCAGCACAAAATGTGGCCGGCACTCTGGACATCACGTGGTCTGACACAAGCCAGACCCACGCCACCGTGACCGGCCTGCTGAGCGTCGGCAGCGTTGGCGGAACCGCTGGCCTGTCCGCGACCGTCACCTCCGGACGCTTCACTGGTGATCAACTCCTGATCGCCAACCTGCGCGACCCACTAGCCCTGGCCACCTGCCTGACCACCGGCCTACCCCAAGCCAGCGGCACCACCAGCCTCACTTTCACACGACCGCTGTTATAGGCCAGCCGCGTTGCTACCCGCCTGGTCGGCTGAACCTGGCAGGTAGCGCACAGCGCAAGCGCTCCGTCCCCCGGCTGCCGGTCGCAGCCGCCCGAGCCTGTGCACGGCACTCGCGTGGACGTCCTCTGGAGACGGGGACAGTCCGCTTGGCGCTCGCGCGGGTGCCGGCTCAGGGCTGCCCGTTGTGGGGACGGCGCTTGAGGAGGCGATGATGGGCAGTCGGGTACGTGCAGGTTGCATGTGGAGGCGAGCCGCTTGGCTTCGGTGCGCCGGCGGGTGAGGACGGGTGGTTGACGCTGCGAAGCAGGTTCGCGGCCATGCCTTCTGCAAATCACCGGCCAGCGATCGGCAGTACGACCAGATGATGAAGTACGCCACCGCGATCCGGACAGCAGATCGGCCGGCGAGTCCTCAGCGACCTAGCACGCACAGCGCAGCGCCCGCGTCCTGGCTGACGCGCGGCGCACGAGACTCGCGTGTGGCGGTTGGAGCTGTGCGGCCGCGCAGTCACGCCGTCGCGGTGCTGAGCTGAGTGCGGTCAGTTGCGCGTCAGGCCGCTGCCGATCTCGACGGTCTCGTCGGTCGGGGTCCCACCGATCTGGTCGAAGGACGCCGTGCGCAGCGTCGCGTCGAACGTGCCCTCGGCGTTCCGGATGACGACGAGCTCCTTCAGGACGCCGTCTGCCGGGCGGTCGTCGCGCGAGAGGCGCACCTCGTCGTCGGCGATCGTGCCGGTCAGGCCGGATGCGAGCTCCTCGGTCTTCTCGACCTCGCGACCGGCGATGCGGTCGAAGTGCGCGGTGTGCAGGGTCGCGGTGAACTCGGCGCCGTCGTCCGAGGCGATCGTCAGCTCGCGCAGCTCGCCATCCACGGGGCGGTCATCGCGGCTGAAGATGATCTCGACGGCCTCTCCAGTTGGCAGGGGCTCGACATCGATCTGCTGGCGTCGCGTCGCACCGACGACCTCGACGCCCTTCGTGCCGATGCTCCCCTCCAGGCGCAGCGTCGCCGTGTAGGGCGCCAGCGCAGGCAGGCCGATGCCGCCGGGCAATCGCCCGATGACCTCGATGGTCCAGAACTCCGGCTGCCGGATGAAGTCGACCGGCCGCAGCGTCACCTCCATGTTGAGGAACGGCTTCGTGCCGGATACGACGAGCACGAGTTGCGGCGGAAAGCTCTCCAGCGTGACGACCTCGGCGTATTCGAAGTCGATCGGCTGCTCGGACGAGGACGCGGCAAGCTCCTCAATTGGGCCGTAGTCGGGGCGCATGGGGGTTCGGCCTTTCGGGACTCGCAGTGCCCCTCCCCAAACGACGGTAGCGGATGACCGCCGCGGCCACTGTGCGCTGGCTAACACACGCACGGCATCGGCCGGCGAGCTCGGGCTTTCGCGATCCGACTGTGCATGGCCACATGCAGAGCCGCGTGTTGATCTGGCGCCATGTCTCGGACGGTCCAAGATCCGCGACCTCGACGACGCCGCCTATGCCGGCTGCAGCGCCGCGCGGCGGGTTGTGAAGTCTGCGTTTTACAACCATCCGGGCACCGCTGGCCCGGCCGGTGCCAAACCTCAGCGGTCCGGCCCTCCTGGTTTTCACAACCAAGATGGCCGGGTTCGCAGATGGCAGCGCCGTGGCGCTCGACCTCGAGCTGCTCGCCCGAGCCGGCCTCAGGCGCTCAGAACTCGCCCGCCTGACGCTCCAGCCCGAGGACGCGACGCAGGCAAGCACTCACGGCACGCCTCCTCGGTCCCAAAGCGCGCCGAAAAATCCAATCTCACTGAGTACGCGGGGCGTCACATCCCACCCACACCACGAAACCGACCGGATGGCGCGAATCGGGTACGCACCATGTTGCGGCTACCCGTCAGTCGTGCGGCAGACGCGCACGAAGAGGTCGTTGAAGCCGGCGAAGCCGCCGAACAACCCGCCGATCTCGATGACGCGCACGGTTTCCAGGATGTCGGCCTGGCCCGGCTCGGGCTCGAACTTCGGCAGCCCGGCGATCGCATCCGCGAATGCCTCGTCGAAGCTCAGGTTCCTCGAGAAGCCAGTCGCCTCGTCGGCACCCTCAGGGCAGGCCTGCGCGCCGGTCCCGCCGCCGACGACCTCGCTGTACGCGGAGAGCTCGTCGCCGCACGCTTCGATCTGCACCTCGTCCCTGCCATCGGCGTGAAAGACGATGACCGTGTCGCGATCCTCGGGGAAGTCAATCGTCTGCGAGTGGCGATATGGCACGACGATCTGGGGAAAGAACCCCGACCGCGGGCAGCGCAGTATCTGAGAGAAGGGCGGAAAGATCTTTTCAGGGCGCTGCGTGATCTTCACGTCGAAGCCGGGGCTGGGCAACTCCCCTTCGGCGACGATCAGCACCTTCTTCTGAACGCGGAACGCCTGGATCGTGTTTCGCTGTGCGAGCTCGCATGTCGTGGCCATCGTCATCTCCGTAATCTGGACTGTCCCCGATTTCCCCTGCGTGACGTCGTGGAGAACACCGTTCATCCGCGGTGATCGGCCGTCGGTTGCACGGAAGCATCTCCAGTCTGTTTGGCGGGCCCAACGCGCCGGGCCTGGTCACCTACGCCGGCCAAACCATCCAGATCGCCCTGGTGCATCCTCGGCCCCGCGCTCGCGGTCCTCGCCCTACGCGCACGCGACGCTGACCGTCAGGAGTGCGAGGAGAAGCTACTCGACCTTGTCGCGCCGTAGATCTCCTGCGGTGCGCCTGATGTCGAAGACCGACATTCCTCACGCGTATCCGGCGATGATGTGCTCGTCAACGCCGGCTAGCCTCGATTCGTCATCAAGGGGCGGCTGTGGTGTGGCCGGCGTGTTGTTGGTGAGGTTGTCGGCGACGACGGCGGGTGTGGTAGCGGGTTTCGGCCAGTGAGCGCGTCGCGGGCGGGTTTGGGGGTGGTTCGCGGCGCTGCGGTCAGGGCTGAGCGCGACCGGGTCGGTCCCCGGGCGTGGAGCGAATGCCGGGTGTCGTTCAGCGGTCCTGACGGCGGGCGGTTTAGCCGGGGAGTCGCGGAGGGGCGGCCGTGGGTGGCCGAACGTCGGAACGTCCGCCTGAGCGGGGAAGATCGCGTGTCAAGTCGTCGGTCTTGCCGCTCAGGGGGTGCATCATGCAGGTGCTCGAACTGGAAGGTAGAGGTCAGGGCGGACGCGACGGGATTGACGTCGCGTGCGGGGACCGCGTTGTTCGCGGGGTTTGTCAGCGGATCGGAATGACCGATGGGTTGTGCGCGGAGCTGTCGGGAACGCGTGAGCGGGTCGTCGTCGGCGATGTGGCCGTGTCGTGGGTGCTGACCCAGAGGTTCAGGGCGAATGGCCGGATGGTCGCCGCGTGCAGTTCGGCGGCGAGCTCGCCGATCGCGTCGGGCTTTGGTGGTGGACGCCGTAGGAGCCCAGACCACCGGCCTGCGACACGGCGGTCAACAGCGCGGCGCTGGAGAGCCCGCCCCCGAATGGCCCCTGGATGATCGGATGCTCGATTGCGAGCAGCTCGCTGACTCTCGTGCGGGGCCAGGTGGCGGCGGGCGAAGGTGATGTATGCATGGCAGTCACCAAAGTAACCGGACCTCCACTCGCCAACTTCCACGCGACAGACACCTCCCAGCGAGATAGAGCGTCTGACGGAAACTGGGCTCTTGAGCTCAGGCGCGCCGGGCTTCCCGCTGCTGCGCCCCCACTCGGAGGGAGGGGGAGGGGGGACGCCACGTCCGCGCGTGCTGGCAGAGTTCTGGCGGTGAGCGAACCCGCGCTCATAGCATGCGTTCGTGCGCCTGCGCATCGGCGCGCTGGACAGAGCAGCGCACGAGGCGGCGGCCCACCGGCGGGCAGTATGGCGGCCTCGATGCCGGGCGCGACAGGCACGTCGTGCGTGTCCATGAGGCCACGCGATCGCATCAGGTCGCGGGCGTCGACGAGCTGCTGGCGCGGCTTCACTTGTGCTCTGTCTTGTCGGTCACGGACCACAGCGATGAGCGACGGCGACGGGCACACCGACGCGATCGGCGCGATGCTGCGCTGCAGGACGCGCGCCATCGAGATCGTCGCGCGGCCGACCAACGCGCAGCTGCGCGACGCGTCCGGGGCGCTGTGGCACGCCGCGCGCTGACTGGCCGTCACGGCAGCGCGCACAGCGGCGTCACGCCGTGCGAGTGCGTCGAGGAGTACGTGAGCGATTTCCGGCTGGGAGCGCGAGCGCGCGCTGTATGTGGGCACGCAGGCCGTGCGCGCGGCGCGTCTGCGCGCGCCTGCGCTGTGCGCGCTTGTCGAGGATCTGCTGCGCGGCGACGAGATCGACCAGCGCCTGGAGGCGATCGAGCGCGACGCGCTGCTGTGAGCTCCAACGGTGCGCGGTGCGCGTGCGGTGAGCGCGAGGATCCATTCTCGTCGGACTGCTGCGAGTGCCTTCAGTGCGAGCGCTGCGGCGCGCGCGGCCCGTTGCGCGTCCAGGGCGCGGATGCCGTCAAGCCGGCGGGCTGGCGGCTGGTAGCTGCAACCCCGTGCGTCGGTTGATGCGATCTCTGAGTCGGGGTCTGATCAACCACGCAGGATTGCATGGGTGGGCGCAACAAATCATCCGCGAGATAACTTCAAGGCTGCAACGATGTCCTCGTAAGCAGCGCGGGCAGCGTCGAACTCGTCCCAGTCGATG
>Ga0307502_10000023_pt1 | contig 42547 bp, 38 predicted proteins | sample 16_S_MG_FD_201364 | JGI IMG/M metagenome (GOLD analysis project Ga0307502, IMG submission 201364) | Soil microbial communities from Populus trichocarpa stands in riparian zone in the Pacific Northwest, United States - 16_S | ecosystem: Environmental > Terrestrial > Soil > Riparian zone > Trees... | reverse complement strand
ACGACGGAGGTACGGCCGCTCGACCTCGCAGATCTCGCGTCGATTCGCGCGTTCGCCGAATCGTGGGACGGCGACCTCGACATCCTCGTCAACAACGCCGGCGTGATGGCCGTGCCCGAGCGCCGCACGAAGGACGGCTTCGAGATGCAGATCGGCACGAACCACCTCGGCCACTTCGCGCTCACGAACCTCCTGCTGCGCCACATCACCGACCGCGTCGTGACCGTCTCGTCGACCGGCCACCGGACGGGGAAGATCCGCCTGGACGACCTCAACTTCGAGCGCGGCGGCTATGCGCGCTGGACCGCGTACGGGCAGTCCAAGCTCGCCAACCTGCTGTTCACGCTCGAGTTGCAGCGCCGTCTTCAGGCCGCCGGATCCGCGGTCAGCGCGCACGCCGCACACCCCGGATACGCCTCCACGAACCTGCAAAGCCACACAGGAAGCGGTCTGCAGAACCGGATCATGTCGATCACCAACAGGTTGCTCGCCCAGGACGACGCGATGGGCGCGCTGCCGACGCTGTATGCGGCCACCCAGAATCTGCCGGGCAACAGCTACAGCGGCCCGGGCGGCTTCTTGGAGCAGCGTGGCCATCCGGCGCCCGCCAGCCGCACCGCTGCGGCCCAGGACACCGAGACCGCGAAGCAACTCTGGACACTGTCGGAGGAGCTGACCGGCGTGGAGTTCGGCCTCGAGGCTGCGACGGTCTGAGCCGGCGGCCTGACGAGCCGGCAGCCCGAGCCTGGGTCAACTATCGATCGCGGCGTTCCAATCGACGAGCTCGACGATGACGCCGTTGGGGTCGCGGACCTGAAATCCGCGCTGGCCCCAGTCTTCGGCGGTGAGCGGCATAGTGATGGCGACGCCCTCGGCCTCCAGGCGAGCCAGTTCGCCGTCGAGGTCGTCGACCACGAAGGCGAGGATGACGCCCGACGCGTGATCGTTGCGCTGGTCGGCCGGCAGGCTCTCGAGGCCGCGGCGCAGGAAGACGACGTTCATGCCCGTGTCGTCCCGGGCGAGGGACGCGAAGCCGTCGGCCGCCATCTCTTCGTGGAAGCCGAAGTGCTCTACGAGGAAGGAACTGGACGCCGGGACGTCCCCGACGTTCAGCGATACGGCCGATGATGTGATCTGCACGGTTGCTCCCTTGCTGCGATGCGGGCCGGCGCGACGCCGACCGGAAAAGTAACGATGTACAGTGTACGACGTACGGCGTACTATGCAAGTGTCGAGAGAGAGGATGTTCGGATGCCTTCCGAACGCAGTAGCGCCGGCGATCCCGCGCGGACCCTTGAACTGCTGTGGCGCGATCCGAAGGCGACGCCGCGACGCGGGCCGGCGCGAGGGCTGAGCCTCGACGACGTCGTGGCGGTCGCCACCGACCTGGCGGATCGTGAGGGCTTGCAGGCCGTCACCATGCGCCGCCTCGCCCAGGCGCTCGAGGTCGCCGCGATGACGCTCTACACCTACGTTCCGTCCAAGGCCGAGCTGCTGGACCTCATGCTCGACGCGGCCTACGCGCAGATGCCGCGCGCGGACACCACCGGACAGCCCTGGCGACAACGGCTGGCGGCGGTCGCCGAGGAGAATCGAGCGCTGTTTCACGCCCACCCCTGGGCCGCCACGGTCTCCACCCTCAGACCTCCACTCGGCCCGGGGCTGATGGCCAAGTACGAGCACGAGCTCTCCGCGCTGGACGGACTCGGCCTCGACGACGTCGAGATCGACGACGCGCTCACCTACCTGTTGAGCTTCGTGCAGGCTGGCGCCCGCGCCGCCGCCGACGCCAGCTCCGCGCGGCACGACAGTGCCATGGACGACGAGCAGTGGTGGGCCGCCAACGCCCCCCTGCTCGCCCGCGTTCTCGACCCCCGGACCTACCCCCTCGCCACCCGCGTCGGGACCGCAGCCGGCGCTGCGCACGGCAGCGCTCACGATCCCGACCACGCCTACGAGTTCGGTCTGAAGCGCGTCCTCGACGGGCTCGCCGCGCTCATCGACGGGCGCTGATCCGATCGAGCACGAAGTCTCCGAGCGCAAGCTCCCGGTCCAGTCTCAGCCCTTCACGCAGGCGGCGATCGTGGGTCGCAACGATAAGGGCGCCTGGCCAGTGTTCCAGCGCCGCTTCCAGGACCTCCAAGGATTCGACGTCGAGGTGGTTGGTCGGCTCGTCGAGCAGCAGGCACGTCGCGCGTCGATGCGCCAGCACGGTCAGCTCCGCGCGAGTCCGCTCGCCGGGCGACAGCCTCGAGACGCTGTGTCGCGCGAGATCGTCCCGCAGGCCAAACCCCGCGAGCGCTGTGCGGGCGGACGTCTCGTCGAGGCCGGTGAGCGTTCGCACCTGGTCGACCAGCGTCGCGGGACCGCTCAGCGCCTCGCGCGCCTGCCCGAGCTGGACGACGACGGCGCCGGGTGCCACCCGGCGTACGCCCTGGGCGAGACGGATCTGGCCGGCGAGCGCACCGAGCAGCGTCGACTTGCCGCTGCCGTTGGAGCCGCTGACGAGGACTCGCTCGCCATGCGCGACCGCGAAGTCGAGCGGGCCGAGTGACCAGTCGCCCCGGCGCAGGACGACCGCTTCGAGAGCGACGACCCAGGCGCCGCGGCGCTCCGCGGACGTGAGCGCCAGCCGCAGGGGCGGGTTCTCCCACGGCGCGTCGGGGACATCGACGCGACGCGCCCGCGTACCCATCTTGCGCGCGCGCCCGGCCATCTCCTCGGCGCGCATCGTCACCCACTCGCGCATGTGCTTGTCGTTGTCGTGCACGCGAGCGCGGGCCCGGTTGCGGCTCGCCGCCCCACGCCGGCGCGTCTCGCGCTCGGCCGCGATGAGCTGCTCGCGGCGTTCGAGAGCGTGCTCGCGCTCCGCTCGCGCCCGTTCGCGTGCCGCCGCTCGCTCGCGCTGATACGCGTCCCAGCCTCCGTGATAGTGCGTCGCCTGGCCCGTGTGCCGGTCAAGCTCGACGATCTCGGTGACCGACTCCGCCAGCAGCCCGCGGTCGTGAGAGACGAGCACGACCCCGCCGGCGCGGGCGTCCAGCAGCGCCGCCAGCCGCCGCAGTCCGTCGGCGTCGAGGTGATTGGTCGGTTCGTCGAGCAGCACGACGTCGAAGCGCGCGACGTGCAGCGCCGCCAGACCCGCTCGCGCTGCCTGTCCACCAGACAGCATGCCCATCGGTCGGTCGAGGAACCCGGTCGTAAGACCCATCTCGGCGGCAGCCGCGCGCAGCCGCGCATCGACGTCGGCGCCACCAAGCGCGAGCCAGTGCTCGAGCGCGGCGGCGTGCGGTTCGACCGCATCGAGGTCGCCGGCTGCGAGCGCCGCCGCCCGGCGGTCGAGCACGTGGCTCGCCGACGTCAGCCCGATGCTGTCGAGGATCGTCTGGCGCACGGTCATCCTTCGGTCCTCGGCGTCGGCAAGCTGCGGCAGGTAGCCGACGGTGCCGAACTGCCGGACCATGCCGCCGTCGGCGACTTCACGGCCGGCGAGGATGCGCAGCAGCGTCGACTTGCCGGCCCCGTTCGGACCGACCAAGCCGATACGGCTGCCCGCGTCCACGGACAGATCGACGGCGTCGAGGACGGTTCGGGCGCCGTGCTGGCGGGTTACCTGCTGAGCGTCGAGCAACGTCGACGGCATGCGGACTCCTTCCGGGAACTCAGGGCGAGGTCGACAAGCGACATCCCGCGACGACCGGTAAAGCGGACCGGTCGGTCAGTCGGGGCGGATGTCAGCGAGCGTCACGCATACGACGGTCCGGAAGGACCGCTTGGCACGATATCAGCGGCGCGGTATTTACGGCCGGCGCTTGCGCTTCTTCTTCTTCGACGACGGGTGCGGAGCCTTCGCGGGCGCCTCCGGAGCGGGCGTCTCGGGCGGTTCCGCGCGTTCCTTGCGCAGTCGCGGCGCCGGATCGCTGGTCTCACGACCGTTGCGCGAGCGGCTCTCACCACGACCGCCCTGCTCCGACCGTTGCTCCAGCCGCGCCTCACGGATCTCCTGCTGGGTCGGCCACGGCTGCGCCTCGCCCGTGGCCCACGCGGGCGGCCGCCCGGGAGGCCAGTAGCCGAGGAACAACGCTCCCATGGCGATAAGCCAGAACGCCTGCACGATCGGCAGCGACGAGCCGAGCGGCACGATGAACAGGACGCCGACGATGATCCCCAGCACGCCCATGAAGCGCGTCAGCAGCCCGACGCGCATCGCGTTGAGCGACAGCAGCACGAACGCGAGCCCCAGTGCGAAGACGCCGACCTGGCGCAAGACCAGGGAGGCGATGACCAGCGGGGAGTTCAGCGCGTCGCGCGCGGCCTGCGAGGTCTGATTCGCCAGATTCGCGAACGCGCCGGCCTCGATCGTCACGCCGATCGCCTGCACGATGCCGGAGATCGCCACGCAGACGGCCCCGCCGACGGCCGCGATCACGGCGGCCCTCGGAAGCTCGGGGCGGCGCGCCTTCGTCGAGCGGTACAGGTGCGAGAGCGCAAGCCCGATCGCCGCCGCGGCGAGCGCCAGCACGATCGAGACCCCGACGAGCTCGACGGCGTTGTCGTGGTAGAACAGCACCTGCCTGGCCTTCAGCGACTCGACGGGCGCGACGGGATTCAGGCGCTCGCGCAGCGCGCCGAGCAGCGGGACCGACGGCAGGTCGCTGTAGACGACCGCGGCGATGAGCCCGCCGCCGATCGTCAGCACGCCGGCGGCGATCGCCGCCGCCCCAGCCTGGGTGCGCCGGCGTTGCTCGTCGGCGAGCGTCTCGTCGGCCGTGGCAGCCACGGCGCAAGTGTATGTTGCGTTCGTGGAGATTCGTGACGTCATGACCGAGGGCGTCGTCACCGCCTCGCCATCGGCATCGGTACGCCATGTTGCCGAGCTCATGCGCGAGCGCAACGTCGGCTCGGTTGTGCTCGTCGAGGAGGACGGCTCACTCGCTGCCTTCGTCACCGACCGCGACCTCGCGATCGGCGCCCTGACCGACGGCCGCGACCCCGGGGACCCGGTCGCCGCCCACGCCTCGTCGCCGGTCGTCACCGCCGAGCCGGGGATGGACGTCGAGCAGGCAGCCGAGCTCATGGTCCGCCACGGCATTCGCCGCCTTCCGATCCTCGACGACGGCCGCCTGACCGGAATCGTCACGCTCGACGACCTCGCCGCCCGGACCGGCGACCTCGAGCTCGCCCACCACATGACGGCGCAGATCACGCGCGCCGCCCTGCCCGGCTTCTATTTCCACGACCGGGGCGGGTGACCCGCCGCTGCCCGGCCTGCGACGGCGCACTGCGCCCGTGGCGGACCGTTCCGGGCTCGGATCCCGCCCTGCCCGGCGAGTACGAGCTCGCGCGCTGCGCTGACTGCGGGAGCGCCGTCACGCTCGCGCCGGCGCCGCCCGAGGCACACGAGGCGGGCGCGTACGGCGGCGGGGCGCCGCGCGGATCGACGCTCGCCGCGCCGGTCCTCGACCGCTTCGCGCGCCGGCGCCTGAACATGCTCGCCAAGGCCGGCGCACAGACGCCCGGCCGAATCCTCGACGTCGGCGCCGGGCGCGGGCGCTTCGTCGCGCAGGCGCGCGCAGCGGGCTGGTACGCCCACGGGATCGAACCGTCGCTGCGTGGCGTCGAGGGCGCGAGGGCGATCGGCGTCGAGCTCGTGCAGTCCGGGATCGAGGACGCCGCCGTCCCCCCCGCGTCGCTCGACGCGGCGGAGCTGTGGCACGTGCTCGAGCACCTCGACGACCCGGGCGCGGCACTTGCGCGGATCGCCGGTTGGCTGCGCCCGGGCGGGCTGCTGCTGGTCGGCGTGCCGAACCTCGCCAGCGTGCAGGCGCGAGCGGGCGGCCCGCGCTGGTATCACCTCGACGTCCCGCGCCACCGCACGCACTTCACGGTGACCGGGCTGCACGCGTTGCTGCGCCGCCACGGGCTGGAGCCGGTCGTCACCCGTCACGTGCTCGCCGAGCACAACCCGTTCGGGCTGTGGCAATCGGTCGTGAACCGGGCGACGAGGACGCCCTCGTGGCTTTACAACGCCCTCAAACGCAACGCACCGCTGCGCAGCACCGACGCTCTCGTCACCGCAGCCGCGCTGTTGCTCGCGCCGTTCGCCGTGCTCGCCGAGGCCCTGTTCGGCATCGCGCGGCGTGGCGGCACGGTCGCCGTCGTCGCCCGGCGCCAGGGCTGATCGAGCAGCGTCCGCAGCCCTCGGGGCCGCTACACGGGAGCGAGCGCCTGCGCGTTGGACACGGCCTGCGCCCGCGCCTCCTGGCGCAGGGTCACCACGCTCACGACCGCGATCGCAAACGCCGCCCCAACCGCGAACAGGATGTCGGCGACGATCGCAAACGAGCTGGCCCGCAACTGCTCTGACACTGTGTGGGCCTGGATCTGCGCGAACGCTGCCTGATTTCCGAACACGCCGCCGGCGACCCAGAACGCCCACCACCAGTGCAGCCACGGCGAGACGTCGCGCCCGTGCCAGCCGTCGCTGCGCAGCTGCGGGTCGGTCGCGCGCCAGATGTCGTTGGCGACCTGCTTTGGTCGGAAGAGGTTCAGGATCGGAACGAACCACGCGCCGACGGCCCATGCCGACGCGTAGCGCAAACCCGGCACGCCGAGGCGCGCGAGGTTGCGGTAGGCGCGCGCGAACCATGCAAGGAACGCGATCGCCGCCGCGAGGAACGCTCCGAAGCGGGCGAGGTCAGCCGAGCGTGTGAGCTGGTCGGCGTGGCCGAGGTCGCCGGGATCGAGGTTCACGCCGCGATTGAGGTCCGACAGCACGCTGTAGTGGTTCATCTCCAGGACGAACGCCACCGCGCCCGCGATCAACCCGAGCCCGAGCAGCGCGACGGCGACCTGTGCCGGCGGGCGCAGCGAGCGGTAGGGATCCGATGGCGTCATCCGCTGCTCATCGTGTCACGCGAGCAGCGCCCGCGCCGCCGCGAGGACGTCACCATCGCGCGTGAGACGGACGTCTCCGAGCAGTCCGCCGAGCGCCTCCGCCGCGGCGACGATATGCGGCGCCGACGCGGTGCCGGTCACCACGGCGACGGGCGCCGCGATCGATCGCAGCTCGCGCCGCGACGGCGACCAACTCGACTGCCCCGCGTAGTCGGCAAAGAAGCCGAGGTAGGAAGCGCGCGCTCGTCGCAGTCGCTCGGCGCTGACCTCGTCGCCGAGCCACGCCTGCACGCCCGCCGCCGGACCGCCCTGGCGCAGCGCGTCCTCGAGCAGCTGCCGCTGCGCCGCGAGCATCTCGGTCGCGTCCGGCACGAACGCGAACAGCGGCGGGTCGGCGAGCACCGCACCCGTCGCGAGCTCAGGCCTGCGGACGAGCAGCTCGAGCGCGACGAGTGCGCCGAAGCCGTCGCCGACGAGCAGCGCCGGCGCAGCTCGCAGTCCCTCCAGCAGCGCCGCGGCGTCCTGCGACTGCTCCTGCACGGTTGTCGCCACGTACGGCTCCGGCGCCCCGCTGGCGCCGTAGCCACGCCGGTCGTAGGCGATCGCCCGCGCGCCCGCGGCAGCGAGCTCTTGCAGGGGCTCCGCCCACGCGGCAGCGTCGGACGCCAGCCCGTGGATGACCAGCACCGAAGCCCCGTCGCCACGCTCGTCGTAGTGCAGTGCGACACCAGCGCCCTCGATCTCCGCCATGGTGCGGGCGAGGCTAATGGTTCGTGGCGTCATCACGAGCATGGAGGCGTACGGCGGCGATCTCGCTCATGTCCACGATGTGGCTGGGACTCGCGTCCGGAGGCGCTCGCCGATCTGGATGCGGCAGGCCTGCAGCCGAGATCCTGACGGCTTCGGGCGGCGAGTGCGCCTGCGCCGCGGCCACGTCTGCTTCGTGGTGCTCAAACGGCGCTGAGCCTGTGGCCGGCTACCGGCGGCGCAGGGTGACGGGGCGTGTGGCGGTGTACGCCGGCCCGCTGGGCGGCGTGACCGTGAGCCGGAGGCTGATCGCCAATCGCCCGTTGCGGCGCAGCGCCCTTCGCGCCACCGCGCTGATCTGGACGGCGAACGCGACGCGCCCGGCGCCGACCGACGCGCGAGACTGGCGGCCGACCTGCACCTGCCGCGTGCTCTGACCGCCGAACAGCGCCTTGCGGCGGGCGAAGGCGCGCGCCAGCAGGCGCGAGCCGGCGCTCCTCACGTTCACCGATCCGCGGATCGTGACGCCGCGCTGGGCGGCGGCGACGCGAAGCGCCGACGCGGCCGGCTTCGTCGGTGGGGGCGCAGGCGGCGCGACCGGCGGAGGTGGCGGTGGCGCGGGAGGAGGAGCGGGCTCGGGAGGCAGAGGCGGAGGCGGATTTGGCACGACAGCCGGGTCGACGACCGTGACCGAGCCGGTCATGCCGGCGTGCTTGACACACACGAACGCGTACGTGCCGGCAGCGGCGAACGTACACGTTCCCGCCCAGGGCGCGGCAGCCGGCGTCTTGGGAAGCGGGGTCCCGGGGCCCGGAGTGGGTCCGGCCGTCAGCTCGCAGAGGGCCGGCTGCATGTTCGTGAAGCTGACGTTGTGCAGCCTTGTTGCTGTCCCGGTCGGGTACGTGAAGTCGACCGTCCCGCCCGTCGCGATCGTCACGCTGGAAGGGCTGAACGTGTTGGCCGTCCCCGACGCCACGACGCTCGCGGCCGGGGTCTGGCTGTGGGCCGGCGCACCGATCAGAGACGCCCCGATCCCGGCAGCCATGACGAACGGCAGATGGCGTTTGCGCAATCTCACGAGGCTCTGGCACATCATCCTCATGGTTTACAGCGTAAAACGCAAGGCGATGGTCCGGGCCCGTCGCACCATCCCGCTACGATGGACAGACGATGGAAGGCTTCGGAGGACTCTTCGGCGATCCCGAGGAGCTACAGCGGCGGATGGCGGAGTTTGCCGAGCAGATGCAGGCCCAGCAGGGCCTCGTGTGGGCCGACAACGCGATCAAGCTCGCCGTCGAGATGACGGTCGCAGCGATCAACCGCGTCAACATCCAGGGCACGACGACCGAGCAGGCCGAGCAGATCCGCTCGGTCATGGCGGTGGTCTTCCCCGAAGCCGTCGCGCTCGTTCGCGAGGCGCGCAGCGGGCTTCAGTAGCCCTGGGCGTCGGGCTGCGAGAGGCGCTCCGCCCGCTCGGCCTCGCGCTCGGCCTGCCCCAGCCGGACCGCCTCCTTGAAGGAGCGGATCCGGAAGATCGAGACGAGCGCGACGAAGCCGACGGCCAGCGTTGTGGCGGCGATCACGATCTGCTGGCCGACCGAGTAGGCGGCCACGATCGCCCCCGTTGCCGAGCCGTGGAAGACCTTGACGAGCAGCGCCTGCTGCACGCCCGCACCACCGGGCGTGAACGGCACGACCGCGGCGACCGCGTTGACGCCGAGCACGAGCAGCACGTTCTTGACCGACCCGCCGACGTTGAAGGCCTCGAGCAGGCACCAGAACGCCGTGAAGCGAAAGCACCACCCGGCGAGCTGCCAGGCGAACACCTCGCGCAGGTAGCGGCGGCGATCGAAGAGGATCGTCAGGCCCTGGCGCACGCGCGCCCAGAACGCCTTCACGCGCTGTGAGAGCACCGCAAAGCCGACGAGCACGGCGATCGCGGAGAACGTCAGCAGGAAGAGGGCGAACTTCGGGTGACCGGCGAGGTAGGCGAGGTCGAACGCATCGAGGTTGGCGAAGTCCGGCGGCTTGGGGAAGACGCCCTGGCTGAAGGCGAAGGTCAGGATGAAGATCGCCATGAAGGCGTCGAAGACGGCCTCGACGCAGATCGCCGCGCCGACCGCGGGGTACGTCGCGTGCGGGATCGACTGCTTGACGAGGAAGAGCTTGATGACGTCTCCCCCGCGGGCGGGGATGACGTTGTTGAAGCCGTAGGCGGCGATGTACGCCCCCCAGATGCGCCGGAACGGGATGCGCTCGTTCGGATAGGCGGCGCGCAGCGCGTTGTAGAACGCCCGCGACCGCAGGGTCAGGTAGACGATGAACGCGACCGCTCCGACGAGCAGCGGAATCCAGTTGACCCGCGACAGGCTGTCAAAGAACGAACCGACCGCGTCGAAGAACGAGCTGATGCTCGAACCGATGGAGGCCTGGACAGTCAAGCACCCAAGACTATTCGCGCTCATACATCGCCCCTGCGCTGCCGATAGGTGCCTGCCATGAATGCCCCGGCCGTCCTTTCAGCACCGTCGACGCGCACGGTCGTGTACTCCCGCCTGGGCGACGAATTCCTCGCCAGCCGCGCCGCGGCCGGCAACAGCGCGGCCTTCACGGTCCTCTACGAGCGCTACCACGGCGCGCTGCTGGGCTACTGCCGCTCGATCCTGCTCAACGCCGAGGACGCGAGCGACGCGACCCAGAGTGCGCTCGAGAACGCGCTGCGCGCACTGCCGCGACGCGAGCCGGGGCGCCCGCTCAAGCCATGGCTGTACCGCATCGCCCACAACGAGGCGATCACGATCGTCCGCCGCCGCCGGCCGCAGGTCGAGTTCGATTCCGACGCCGAGCTCACCGTGCCCGGTCCTGAGGTGGACGCCGAGACCCGTGGACGTCTCAGCCAGCTCGTCAGCGACCTGCGCGAGCTGCCCGAGCGCCAGCGCGGAGCCCTGGTCATGCGCGAGCTCAGCGGCCTGAGCTACGACGAGATCGGCGCTGCGCTCGGCGTCACCAACGAGGCCGCGCGCCGCGCCGTGTTCGACGCCCGCAGCGCACTGCACGACCTCGTCGACGGCCGCGCGACGGCGTGCGTAAGCGTTCGCCACAAGCTCTCGGACGGCGACCGTCGCAGCCTGCGTGCCCGCGGCATCCGCGCGCACCTGCGCTCGTGCGACGACTGTGCCTCCTTCGAGCGCTCGATCACCGTGCGCCAAGCCGACCTGCATGCGATCGGGTGGCTGCCCGGCGCGACCGGCCTGGGCCTGCTCGGGGGCATCGGCGTGGCCGGCGGTGCCGGTAGCGCGGCCGGCGGCGCACTGATCGCGACCGGCGGCGGCAGCGCCGTCGGCGGTGGCGGCCTTGGCTGGGCGAGCGTGCCGGTCGCCGTCAAGGGTCTCGCCGTCGCCGCCGCCGTCGCCGGCAGCGGCGGCGCCGCCGCAATCGAGATCCGGCACATCACGAAGGACAGCGCCCCGGCGCCGAAAGCCCAGGTCGCGCAGGCCGCTGCGGCGCGTCACGCCCCGCCGGCGCTGGCATCGCCGTACGCGGCCGCCTCCTCCGCGGCGTCGCTGAAGTCAGCGGCGCGCTCTACGGCCCACGATCGCGCGAGCGCCCGGGCGCGCGCGAGCGCCCAAAGTCGCCGCGCGGCGGTCGTGCCATCCGCACCAACGCCCGCGGAGACGAGCGTTGCCGCCGTCACAGCGACCGCTCCGACCGCGACAACTCCGGCTCCGCAGACCAACCCCGCTGCCGCGCCGCCGGCGCGTCCCGGCGCGACGACGACGCCGGTCCAGATCGCGATCGACAAGCTGACGGTGCTTCGCGAACAGATTCGCCGCGCCTACGAGCAGGCAAAGGCGACGGCGGCGGCCGGCACGACGGCGGCCGTCCAGACGGCGAACACGACGCTCCAGCGAACGCTCGACGTGCTGCGTCCGCTGGTCGAGAGCGTGCTCGCAACGGTCGGCTTGAAGCTGCCGGCCGAGGCAGCACCCCCGACGCCGGCGCCGAACGCGACGCCGACGACCATCTTGCAGCCCGTAGAGCACGTCCTCGGCGGGGTCAACGAGTTGCTGCAAACGCTCTTCTCACGTCCGCTAGGTTAGAGCGGCAACGCGCCAACTCATTTGAGTAGCGCATCACAAACAGGCGCGCCCTACGTGGTAGGGGTGTCACATCGAAACGGCAAACCCGTCGCGAGGCGGGGGCGCAAAACCAGGGGCCTCAACGAGGTCGCCCAGTTGCCGAAGGGGGCAAAAACCACATGTTGCAGTCTCGTCGAATCGTCGTCACGATGGCGACCGTCGCCACGCTGGTGGCCGTTCCGGCCACCGCCTCGGCCAAATCACCGAAGGTGTCGGCCTCGGCCGGCGTGCAGGTCCACGTCGTCAAGGCAAAGAAGGCCGTCAAGCTGCTCAAGAAGGCCGCGAAAGCCGACAACAACGCGGTCGTCATCTCGCAGTTGCGCACCGCTCGCTCGCAGGTCGCCGCCGCGTCGAAGCTCGCTCGCCGGATGGCCAAGAGCGCTGATCCCGTCGCGGCCGCCGCATCGCTGACGCTCGTCGGCACGAGCTACGATCAGCTGCTCGGCTCGGTCACCGGGACCGTCGACGACGTCACGGGGCAGGCGCAGACGATGCTCGCCCAGTCGATCAACCCGACGCTCGCGGGGAACGCGCAGGTCCTCTCTGTCCTGACGTCCCTGCTGGACGACGTGCCCGCCAGCGTCCAGCCGCTGCTCGCCTCGATCGTCGGAAGCCTGGGCGTCAGCTCGGGCAATGACATCGTGACGATGGCCACCGCTCTCGCCAGCGGCGCCCTGCCGGTCGACATCAACGCGCTGCTGACGCAGAGCATCCATGCCGCAACGGCAGCGATCCAGGGCTCGTTCGCGACGATCACGTCGATCATGCCGTTGATGTCCAGCACCGTGCAGGGTCCGCTCTCGCAGATCCTCGCCACCGTCACGCAGGTCGGCAGCGCAGGCAGCATCCTGCCGTCCGTGCTGAACAGCGCGTCCGCGCTGAGCACCATCACCGGGCTCATCAGCACGGTGCTTGGCGCCCTGCCGGTCGCCGGCGGCGTCGCTGGCGCCGGCGGTCTCACCAGCACCCTCACCGGCCTGCTCGGAGGCATCACCGGCGCTGGCGGAGGCGTGCTCCCCGGCAATCTCGGTACCACGCTGAGCAGCCTGCTCGGCGGCATCACCGGCGGCGGCGCGGGCAGCATCCCGGGCGTCGGCGGCGTCATGAGCACCGTCACCGGGCTGATCAACAGCCTGCTGGGCGGCCTGCTCGGCGGCCTGGGAACGGCCACCGCGTAAGCCACGCACAGCAGTTCGAGTACGCAGGTCCACAGGGCGCAGCCATCGGCTGCGCCCTGTTTGGGTGCCGCCCCCGCCATGGCGCCAGGCTCACCGAATCCCGCGGCCGGGACGCGCCGGCTCGCGCCACATGAGCCACAGCGGCGGCCCTTGCTCGGGCAGGTCGATGCGCTCGGTCACCTCGAATCCGTGACGCTCGTAGAAGGAAAGATTGCTCGCCTTGGAGGACTCGAGGTAGGCCGCCGTCCGATCGGTATCGCACCGTTGTAGAACCGGAACGAGCAGAGCCGAGCCAACACCTTCGCCCTGCTTGTCCGGGTCGGTGCCGATCACGGACAGGTAGTAGTGGGGCTCGACCGGATGGCGCCGCTCGATTTCCCGCACGGCCCGCGTCGAGCGCAGGATCCGCGGCAGCAGGACCGGCAGCATCGGCGTCAGCATCAGCGACTGGCGCAGGTCTTCGCGCCAGTGACCGGGCCGCGCCCACAGCGCGGCGCCCGAGTGGTCGGGCGTCGTGAAGATGAGCTGCTGGTCGGCGAGCTGGCGCAGCCGGATCGCGAAGAAGCGGCGCGCGTGCGACATGCGCCGGGCAGCGTTTGGATAGAACCAGGCCGTGACCGGATCGTCGTAGAAGGCGCGGGCGAGGGTCCTGGCCAGCGCAGCGAAGTCCTCGCGACGGGCAAGACGGACGCTGCCCGGCGTGCAGGGCTCCATGGGGCCGAGTCTAGGACCGTCCGGCAACTTCGGAACGGCAGGCTCGGCCTGAGGTTCCCAGGCTCAGCTCAGTCCAGCAGCTCGAGCACGCGCTCGACGGGCCGCGCGAGCAGCGCGCGGTCGCCGCGCACCGCGATCGGGCGCTGCATCAACCTGGGGTGCTCGACCATCAGTGCGATGAGCGCGTCATCGGAGACCGCGCCCTCGGCTTGGAGACCGAGTTCGGCGACGAGCGGCTCGCGCAGGCGCAGGACATCGCGCGGGCGCAGGTTCGCCTTGCTCAGCAGCTCGCGAATCTGCTCTTCGGTGAGGCCGGTCTCGTGGTACTCGACGCCCTCGTACTCGACGCCGCGCTCGGCGAGCAGGGCGGAGAGGTTGCGGCAGGTCGAGCAGCTGCTGACCTCGTAGATCGTCAGGTCGGTCGCCAAGCCCTACCCCTAGCGCCTCGCGACGCGCTCGCAGTTGCGAGCCACGCTGTCGTTTCGATCTGCACTCACGCGGTCGCGGCCGGGGCCGCAGTTGATCGTGTCGCGCACGCCGTCACGGGCATAGACGATGTCGTCGCCGGTGCCCGCGCTGATGGCGTCGCCACCATTGCCCCCATTGATCTCGTCGTCTCCCGCGTTGCCGATCAACATGTCGCTTCCGCCGCCGCCGCTGATCTCGTCGTCGCCGGAGCCGCCGCCGACTATGTCGTCGTCGCTGCCGCCGCTGAGCTCGTCGTCGCCCTCTTCGCCGTAGAGGCAGTCATCTCCGTCCGCGCCGGTGAGCGTGTCGCCGCCCATGCGGCCAAAGATGACATCGCTCTGTGGCGTGCCGTTGAGGGTGTCGGCGGCCGCCGTGCCGACGTTCAAGAATCCCTTCTGCGGGCACCCCGTAGGCTGCGCCGTGGGCGGGTCGTAGTACTGCTGTGCCTGCGCGGTGGCGAACGCGCCGAGCACGTACACGGTCATTGCGCCTGTCAGGATGGCTCCCCGCCAAAGGCCCATGGTGCCTACTTTCTTGTGACTCGCTCACAGTCTCGGAAACGGTGTCGATGCTGTCGGCGCTGATGTGTTTCCCCCGGGCCCGCAGCCGACGATCCCGCTCCCCCACGCCTCGCGTCAGTGCGGCCATTATGGGCCAGCGAGCCATGAGCGACTGCCGTTTCCGACTTTTTTCGTACCGGCTCGCTGAGGCTAAGCCTGTGCTCGCCACCGCAGCAGCAGTCCGATGCCGGCGCCGAGCGCCAGCGCGGCGGCCGCGATCGCGCCGACGCCGAGCAGCGAGCTGCCAGGCCCTCCCGCCGCCTTGGAGAGCGGCGGCGGTGTGGCCGTGGCCGCGACGGTGCCCGTCTGCTTCGCGCCGCCGCCTGAGCGACGCTGCTCCGCGGTGCGGTGCGGCGCGGTCGCGCTGCCCTCGTGTCCCGGCGCCGTGCCGCTCGTCGCCGGTGTCTGGATCCCCTCGCCGAACGCGGGCGCGGCGCGCACTCCGGGCCGCACGTGCGTTGGCAGTCCGCCTTGCTGTGCCTCCTGGCGCGCGCGCTCGAGCGGTAGCTGGTACTCCGTGCCGCTGGGCGAGGCCGGGTCGACGCGCATGTCCACGCCCTGCGCACGAGCCGCCGGGGCGATCGCCAGAACGGCCAGTACGACGGCACAGCCACAACCGCGCCGCAAGCGAGCCATCGGGCCAGTATGTCCGACGGGAGGCTGGAGGCTGCCTGTTCGTTTGGTCAGGTTCAACGAACCACGACGACACGATCCACCGTCGCGCCGCGGGAGGAGCGAGCGCTGACGGTGTAGCGGCCTGACGGCGCCAAGCGGCGCAGCAATCGCACGCGATCGGAGTGTCCGGCCCGCCCTCTGACGATCACACGGCGCAGGACCGGGCCCGCGCGGCGCAGCTCCAGGCGAATCGGGCCGCCGATGCGAGGCACGACGGTGACGAGCAGCCCGCGGCCGGCGAGCGTGCTGCGGCGCGTCTGCTGCGCAACCCGCAGCACCGGACGCAGGCGCTCACTGGGCGCGCTCTGCATGGCGAAGAACGACGGCTTGGGCCGCAGGTCGTAGGTAAGCAGACCCCAGAGCGCGTTCTGCGGCACGGCCGGCTCGTCGAGCAGATCCAGCCAGCCGAGACCGACGACGCGCCAGCGCTGATCGTCGGCGATGCGATACGCGGCGGTCAGCCAGCGCGCCTGCTGCTGGCGCGACACGAAGGTGGCGAAGACGCGCGAGCCGCGATCTGACTGAACCAGGAACTCCGACAGCCACAGCGGCAGCGGCCGGTCCTTCGGCCTCCGGTAGAGCTTGTCGATCTCGCGCCCGAACGTGTCGATGTCGCTCATGTCGCGATAGCCGCCCGGCACCGGCGTGTTGCGCAGATCCGGGAAGCGAAACGGGAACGGGTTGTGGCCGAACCAGTCAAGACGCGGGGGCCCTCCGCTGGCCAGCAGCATGCCGCGGATGAAGATCGCGGGCGTGATCGCTCCCCCGGTCCAGGTCATGCCGCCGATGACGATGTTGTGTGGCGACTGGCGCTTGAGTGCGGCGTAGGCGGCATCGAGCAGCCGCGCGTAGGTGCGCGGGCCGATGTCGCTGCCCGGCCTGTTGGGGAGAAACCGGTCCACGCGATTGGGCTCGCCCCAGATCATCCAGCGACGCACCGACGGGTAGCGGCGGGAGGCGGCCGTGAGGAAGTCAGCGTAGGCCTGGGGATCGCTGGGCGCCCATTGCACAGCCTTGCCGCCGTTGGCCCAGGCTGGAGTCTGTGAGACCAGGAACGCGAGCCGGATGCGGTAGCGGTCGGCGTTGCGCACGGCGCTGTCGAACTGGGCCGGCCAGCGGTACGCGGGGTCCGCGGGATCGGTGGGTGACTCCGGGCGCGAGCGGGCGACTGTGGACCAGTTCACGGTGAGCTGCAGCGTGTCGATTCCGAGCACGCGGTAGAGGCTGAACGCCGACGAGCCATCCGGCAACGTCGTCGGACCCCAGATCGCCTTCTCGGCGCCATGCGCGGGAGCACCGATCGCGAGCGCCGCGAGCAAGGTGAGGGCGGCGCTCGTGAGAACCCTGCCTGCGCGCGAGCGGATGAGCATGCGGTGGCGACGCAGTGTAGGTGGCGCCAACGCGGGCCACGCCGGCCCGATGCGTGCTTTCCTTGTCACCTGTCCAGGTTTCTGACAGTGCGCGGGAGCGGGTGACGTGCCGCTCGAGGCACGCCTACTGCTCGGTCTGGCGCTAGCGATGACGATCGTCTACGCAGGGACGCCGTTCGCGATCCGGCTGGCAGCCCACTTCGATTTCTACGACCTGCCTGCGGGCTACAAGGGGCACGCCACGCCGACGCCGTACCTCGGCGGGCTGGCGGTCATCACCGGGTTCGTCGTCGCCGTCCTCGTGCTGACGTCCGACCCTCGCCTGACGCTGCCGGTACTCGGCGGCGTGGTCGTCCTGTGGACGGTCGGAACGTTCGACGACCGGCGGCCGCTGCCCGCCGGCTGGCGCGTCGCGGCCGAGATCGGGGTCGCGGCGATGCTCTGGGCGAGCGGCCTGGGCTGGTCACTGGGCCTCGGTCCCGCCGCCGACCTGGTTGCGACGGTCGTCTGGGTTGTCGCGGTCGTCAATGCCTTCAACCTCTTCGACAACATGGACGGCGCGTCGAGCACGATGGCTTGCGTCGTCGCCGCTGCGGTCGCAGCGCTCGGGCTCGTGCAGTCCGACGTCTGGCTGGTCGTGACCGGCGCCGCGCTGTGCGGCGCGTGCCTCGGCTTCTTGCCGCACAACCTCTCGCGGCCATCGGCGCGGATCTTCCTCGGGGACGGCGGCAGCATGCCGATCGGCTTCGCGATCGCAGCGCTCGTGATGATCGGGGCCTCGACGACGGCGGCCGAATGGCAGGCGCTTGTGATGGGCCTGCTGCTCGTCGGCGTGCCGGCGCTCGACACGTGCCTCGTCGTCGTCTCGCGGCGTAGGCGAGGGGTTTCGATCCTCACCGGCGGGCGCGACCATCTCACGCACCGCACGCACACGCGGCTGCGCAACACGCACGCGTCGGTCGCGACGCTCGGAGCGGCGCAGGCGCTGCTGTCTGCGCTGGCGCTCGTCGCGGTCCGCGGCGGACCGACGATCCTCGTGCCCGTCGTGCTCTTCTACCTCGTCGGGATGGCAACCCTCATCGCCGTGCTCGACACGGCGCAGCGCCCGCTCGTCGCGGCGGATCTCGTTCGCGAGCAGTCGCGTCACAGCGGATCGGCGCATGGGGGCAGCGGACGTGCGGGCACGTGGCCGGCCCTTGCGGTGCTCGCCGCGCTGGGCGTCGCGCTCGGCCTGAGCCCGTTCGCGGCCGGCTTCTACAGCTCGTCGATCTGGGCGCCAGCCGGTCTGGGCCTGCTCGTCGCGCTCACCGCCGCGCTGATCGCCGGGCCGGTCGGGCTGCCGCGCCGCGCGGTCGTCGCACCGGCGGCGCTGGCCGCGCTCGCGCTGCTGTCGCTCGCGTCGGCGCTGTGGACGGACTCGATCGAGCAGGCCGTCGTCGAGGGCAACCGCCTGTTGATCTACGCCGCCGGCCTGGCGTTGCTCGTCGTGCTGCTGCGCAGCGACGCCGGCGCGGTGCTCGCCTTCGCCACCTTCACCGCGGGGGCGCTCGTCGTCGCCGGTTGGGTGCTCGCCGGGATGCTGCGAGGCGACGAGACGCTCTTCCTCGCCGGGCGGCTGAACGAGCCGCTGGGGTACATCAACGGCCAGGCCAGCTTCTTCGTGCTCGCGTTCTGGCCGTGCCTCGCGCTGGCCGAGCGGCGCCGCTCGGCGCCGCTCGCCGGGATCGGGCTGGCGGGCGCGACGCTCTTCGCCGGTCTTGCCGTGCTGGGCCAGTCGCGCGGAGCGCTGCTGGCCGGCGCGCTCTCGCTGCTGCTCGTGGTCGCGCTGCTGCCAGGACGCCTGCGCCGGATCGTGGCGCTGCTCGTCACCGCCGCGTGCCTGGCGCCCGCGATGGCGCTGCTGCTCGACGTCTACCGCGACGGGGCCCCGGCCGAGCGCCTGCGCAGCGCAGCGGCCGTCCTGCTGCTCGTCGCCGCCGCGGCCGCTGCGGTCTGGGCGCTGCTCGTGGGCCTCGAGCGGCGCGCCAGCGCCAGCGGCCTGCGCCCGCGTCGCGCCGTCGCCGCGGGAGTCGCCGCGATCGCGCTCGTCGCAGCCGGCGCCGGCGCCATCTCCGCGGACCGCATCGCGAACTTCCTGGACCGCCAGTACACAGCGTTCGTGACGCTCGGCGGGCCGCAGGGGGAGCCGACGGCGTCGCGCCTGGCGACCGGCGCGGGCAACCGCTATGACTACTGGCGGATCGCGGTCGACACCTGGCGCTCGCATCCGCTCGCCGGCGTCGGAGCGGGCGGGTACGACAAGCCGTACTTCGCGCAGCGCACGACGTCTGAGGACATCCGCCAGCCACACAGCCTGCCGTTGCAGGTGCTCGCCGAGCTCGGGATCGCCGGCGGTCTGCTGTTCGCCCTCGCCCTGATCGTGATCGCGGCCGGCGCGCGAAGGCGGATCCGCGACGGTGGCCGCGCGCCGATCGTCGTCGCCGGGCTCGGCGTGGTGGCGGCGTGGCTGGTGCACACGAGCGTGGACTGGATGCACCTGCTGCCCGGGCTCACCGGCGTGGCGCTGCTCGGCGCCGCGGTGCTGCTGCGGCCGGCTGGCCGCGAGCATGAGGACGAGGCCGAGGATCATGCCGGCGCCCCGCTACGGTCGCGCCGTGTACGCCTGGCGACCACGATCCTCGTCGGCATCGCGATCACGGTCGCCGCACTGAGCTTCAGCCGCCAGACGTTGTCGGAGCTGTACGTCAAGCGCGCCCAGGACGCGCTCGCCCGCGATCCCTCGCGCGCGCTCGTCGAGTCCAACCGCGCGCTGCGCCTCGACCGCGAGGCGATCGCCGCCTACTACGCCAAGGCGGCGGCACTCGCGCGCTTCGGCGACGGCGGCGCCGCGCAGGCCGTGATGCGCGACGCGACGCGCCGCGAGCCGCGCAACTTCGTCACGTGGGCGCTGCTCGGCGACCTGTCCGTGCGCCGGGGAGAGCTGCGCGCCGCTCAGTCGTACTATCGCCGTGCGGCGCGGCTGAACCCGCGCGACCCGGGCCTCGCGAAGCTCGCCACCGATCCGCGCGCCGCGACCACGCAGGTCGGCCCGCGCTAAACCGCCGAGGGAGGAGGGTCAAACGATGGGCCGCGCCTCGCTCCTGCTTGCCGTATCGCTGCTGGCCACCTCGTTGCTCGCGGCCGCTCAGGCGTACGCGCTGCTCGTCATCTGCGGCACGGATCCTCGAACCGAGGCGTTCCTGGCCGCATACGCGCTCTATCTGCCGGTCGCCGTCATGGGAGCGTCGCTGCGCGCGAGCGTGTCGAGTCTGGTCGCCCGCGCTCCGGTCTCCGAGCGCGCCCGGCATGCCAGCGAGATCGTCTCGCGCTGCATCCTCTTCGGCGGACTCGTAGCTGGGACGATGCTCCTGTTGGCGCCGCTGCTGGCGCCGGCGATCAGTGGAGATCTTCCCGCGCACGTGCGCGACACGACGCTTGTCGCGCTCGCGCTTTTGCTGCCGGCCGCGCTCCTGCACGTCGTCGCCGCAGCGCTGTCGGGCGCGCTGGGCGCCCATCGCCAGTTCGGCTTCTCCGCGCTGGCGTACGTCGTGAGCGGGACCGTCTCGCTCGTCGTTTCGATCGCGATGCTGTCGACGATCGGACCCGTCGGCGCAGGCGTCGGCGTGCTGGCCGGCACGCTGCTGCTCAGCGGCGTGCACCTGCGCCGCAGTCGCGCGCTTGGCATCCGAGTGCGGCTGAGGCCCGGTGCGCTGCGTGAGCGCGCCCAATGGCAGGTGTCGGCAGAGGTTCTGTCGGGTGCCGCGCTCGGCTTCGCGCTGCAGGCGAACCTCGCGATCAGTCTCGCGGCACTCGGGGCGCAGGCCGGCGCGATCACCGCCTACTCCTATGCCTTCTTCATGTCCACGATGATCCTGAGCCTGAGCTCGTTGCCGCTCGCACTCGTGACGTTGCCGGGACTCGTCGACGCGGTGCAGCGCGAAGGCCGCGCCGCCGTCGCCGGTCACCTCGTGCATTACGCCCCCTACGCCTATGCCGTCGTGCTCCCGCTCGCCGCGGGATTCCTGGGCTTCGGTCGGCCGATCGTCGCGTGGGCGTTCGAGCCGTTCGTGGGCGCCACGGTGGCGCAACTGTTGTTCGAGGTCGGCCGAGCGCTCGTGTTGATGACGATCCCCGCGACGCTCTTCTATCTCGCATCGGCCGCCTCGCTGCCGGCGGCGACGCCGCGCGGTCGCCTGCTCGTCGCCGGCGTCACGATCGCGTTGCACGGCGGCGCCGTGGCGATCGTCTCGGGCGATCCGCGTGCGGTCGCGTGGGCGCATGCCGCGGCGATGGCGCTCAGCACGATCGTGCTGCTGGCTCAGGTTCTGCGCCGCGAGGCGCTCCGCGCAGCCGTTCTCGCGCTGAGAAGCGTCGCGCCGGTGGCGGTCGCGTCATCCCCCGTTCTGCTGATCGGCCTCGCTGTCGGGAGCGCGGCGCCGGCGGCCACGATCGCCGCCGCCGGCCTGGCCGTGATGATCTACCTGCTGACATTGCATCGCCTGGCTCCCGCCGTCGTCGAGCCGTTCTTCGCGCTGCTGCGCCGCTCCGCCACCACATGAACTCCGACCCGACCGATTACCGCGCCCCCTACTACCGCAGCTACGTCAGCGGGTTCAGCGCGCGGGACGCCATTGGCAGCCGCTGGAACGACGAGGCGTACATGCAGTGGTGTGACGAGCACTACGCCTCATGGCTGGCGAGCGCCCCGCGAGACGGGCCCGTGCTCGAGCTCGGCGCCGGCGACGGAAGCATGCTCGCCTACCTGCAATCGGCGGGCTTTCGCGACATCGCCGGCATCGACATCTCTGAAGAGCAGGCGCAGATCGCCCGCAGGCTCGGCCGGCCGGTGCGCGTGCAGGACGTCTTCGAGGCGCTGTCCGTGCCGGCGGGAACGCTGAGCGGCATCGTCGCGCTGGACTTTCTCGAGCACTTCACGAAGGCGGAGGTCGGCGAGCTGCTGGGCCTTGCGGCGTCCGCACTGCGCCCCGGCGGCTTCCTGCTCGTCCGCACGCCCAACGGACAAGGGATCTTCTCTGGCCAGATCGTCTATGGCGACCTGACCCACGCGACGATCTTCACGCCGGGATCGCTTCAGCAGGCCCTGGACCTGGCCGGCTTCACCGACGTGCGCTTCAGGGAGGCGACGTTCGTGCGGCGCGGTCTGCGCGGGCGGCTGCGTGGGATCGGCTGGGACATCATCCGGGCGGCCGCGAACGTCGTTCGCCGCGTCCAGGCCGGAAAGACGCAAGAGATCTGGAGCGAGAACCTCCTGTGCTACGCGCGAACAGAGACCCGGCCCGGCGGCTGAGGACCCACAGGGGTCGTTTGGGCGGCGCCTTTCTCCTGCTCGCGATCTGCGCGATGCTCGCGGGTTGCCAGGCGCTCGCGACCGAGACGGTCATCGCTCCCACGGCGGTGCGCGAGGCCGTGCAGTCGCGGCTCGGCGATGGGCTCACGGAGACGCGGCCCGTCGACAGCGTCGCGACGCTGACCGATGTGGCTGCGATCTACGCGCTGCGAACGCCCGGCGAGCACCTGCTGCTCGTCGTCTTCAATAGCCGCGAAGCGACCGTGCAGCTGACCGGCGCCGCCCGGCCGTCGCACCCTGAGCTCGTCGTCGTTCGCAACGTCGTCGCCGTCTACGACCACGACCGCGGCGCGGTCAGCCGGATGGCGCAGCTGCGAGCGGTGCTGCTGGGCCTCGACCGCGCCGCTGCCTGATCAAGGTCTGGCTGCTGCGCTGCGCTCGGCGCGGGCGAGCAACGCGTATGCGTCCCGGTAGCGCTTCGCCGCGAGCGCCCCTCTGCGACGCGCGTAGGGACTGGGGGTGGAATCGCCCGGCTCCAGCTGCACGATCGTGGATCCTTCGATCCCGCGCTCGAGCAGCGTGTCGTACACGACCCGCCAGGCGCCGTCGCGGCGCCGCATGAGGAAGCTCTCGCGGGCCGGGGGATAGCGGACGCGCGTGAACTCGACCGAGACCAGGTCCCCGCCGCCGCCGCGGCGCGTCGTGATGATCCGTGGCTGCGACGTCAGCAGCTCCGGGCGCAGATAGTCATACGTGCCAGCGATCTTCGAGACGCTCAGGCGATCGACGATGCGGCTGTCGTAGACGTCGACGATGGCCGGCAGATTGCCCCATTGGGCCCAGAAGATCAGCTGCATAACGGCCCGCTGAGCGGACCGTTCGGGCTGGCGCTCGACGGCTTCGACGGTCAGCGGGGCCGGATTGCTGTCAAGGCTGCCATTGGCCTTCTGCTGCACCGGCACCGTGCCGCTTCGCACCATCTGATCGGAGTCCGTGCGACCGCATCCGGCGAGGGCGAGGCTCACGGCGGCAACGCCGGCGACAAGGCATCGCACGACGCCATTCTAGTGGTTGCGTACCTGTGAGACGCCATGCGCTGGGCGCGCCAGACGCGGGCGAGCAAGCCGCCCCGCCGCGTGGCGCAGACGCGTGAATCCCGGCGGCGCCGTGGCGCCCGGCAGCGCGAGCCACGCGACGACGCTCGCGACGAGCAACGTCCGTGAAGCGCCGGCGAGCAATTGCGGCAGGTCGGAGTCGATGAACGCGACGGCCACGACGAGCGCCACCACGCGCACGAGCTCCAGTCGCGGGGATCGCCGCTCGCCGTTGCAGCGCGTCAGCATGCCGACCAGAAGACCCCAGATCGCCATGCCGACGAGGACGCCTGGCCAGGCGAAGTTGCGATACAGATCGCCGGGCTGTGTGAGGGGGGTTGCGGTGAGGTTCGTCGGCGGGATCTCCCAGTACGTGTGGGAGAACTCCAAGCCGTCGTTGAGGATCGGCTTGTCCGGCCACAATGCGCGCGGGACAGCGACGAGCGCCGGCAGCAGCGTGTAACGGTGGCCGTTGGCGTAGGGATAGACCGCAGGCGTGCGCGTGTGGATGAGCGCCACCGAGTCGACCAGGCGGAAGCGGACGTTCAGGTAATCCGCCGTCTCGTCGAGGAGCCCGCCCGGCGTACGGACGTTCGTTGCGCCGGCGGACTCGCTGGGCCGCAGGATGCTGCGGTAGACGATCGTCGCCGGCAGCAGCACGAGGATGCCGGCGGCGACGCCGATCGCAACGGCCTTCCAGGGAACGCGTCCGCAACATGAGACATAGGCGGCGCCGACGAACAGCACGGGCAGCAGCGCCTGCTGCTTGTAGCCGGTCACAAAGCCTCCCAGCACCTGACCGGCGACGAGCGCGAAGAGCAGCCACAGCAGTCGCCGATCCGGGCGCCGAAAGACCCACAGCGCGAACGCGCCCGACGCCAGGCCGCCGAGCAGGCCGAGCTGCTGGAAGCCCTGGTTGTAGGCGAGCGTTTCCGTGGACGCTGCGGCGTCGCTGTTGAAGCCGATCGCGCCGACCTTGAGCCCGATGGCCAAGCCGACCGCGCCGACCACGTACAGCCCGACGAGCAGGAGCACCGGCATCCGGTCGGACTCCCCGCCTGTCAGAGGCGGACGCGGACGGGCCGGTCCCGCGGCCAGCCGCGCGGCGACGTTGAACGCCAGCAGCCCGCACGCGACGAGCACGAGCGCTTGAGCGACATCCCCCCGCGCGACGCCCGGCGCGGGGATCGGTGGGGTGTCTCCGATCCAGCTCAGCGACATGACGCCGTAACAGAGCGCCGACAGCGTGGCGTAGATGCCGGGTCCGTCAAGCGGATCGCGCAAGAGCCGCGCGGCGAGCGGCAGGCAGACGAGCAGGACGAGGACGCAGCCGGCGACGATGCCGGCGTCACCGCCCGCCCGCCAGGCGATGTAGGCACTGTCCAGGCTGGCCGCGATGCCGAGCACCCAAAAGGACACCCGGCGCGCGGACGGACGCTGCCGAGCGGGGCGATACATCGGCCGATGATAGGCCCGGGTGCACGAAGTGGCGTGGCGTCCACCGCCGGGAGCACCGAGGGCATCTGCTTCAATCGCCGCGCATGTGCGGCATCGGTGGCATCGTCGTGTCCTCGCCCGCACAACTTCGCCCGACGATGCAGGACATGCTCGGCCACCTGCGCCATCGCGGCCCCGATGACGCGGGCATCCACATCGACGGGGGCGGTGTCGCGTCGCTGTGTGCGGCACGCCTGGCCATTCGCGACCTGAGCTTGCGCGGGCATCAGCCAATGGCCGGTCCCGGCGGGGCGGTCATCGTCTTCAACGGTGAGCTCTACAACGCCGACGAGCTGCGGCGCCAGCTGCGCTCGGCGGGACGGGTGTTCACGGGAGACGCGGACACGGAGGTCGCGCTCGCCGCCTACGAGCAGTGGGGCGACGACGCGTGGGCGCGCCTGCGCGGAATGTTCGCGATCGCGGTGTGGGACGCGCGGGCACGAGCGCTCGTGCTCGTTCGCGATCCGCTCGGCGTCAAGCCCCTGTACCTCGGCGGCCACGGCGCACGGCTCGTCTTCGCTTCCGAGCTGCGAGCGCTCGTACGCGGGCTGCTGCACCGGCCCGCGCTCTCGACGGACGCGCTGTACACGTTCCTGGCCACGGGCGCGGTCGAGGAGCCCGGCGCGATCATCGAAAGCGTGCGAATGCTCGCGCCGGGCACGGCGCTGCGACTGCAGGACGGCGTCGCGCGCGAATCGGCGTTCTGGTCGGTGCAGTCGGCGTTCGCGCGACGTGCGAGCACGAGCCGCGCCGACGTCGTCGTCCAGTTACGCGAGCGCCTGGATGCCGCGGTCCGCGGTCAGCTCGTGTCCGACGCACCGCTGGGCGTGTTTCTCAGCGGCGGCATCGACTCCTCCACGCTCGTCGGCCTCGCCTCCACGGTCGCGGACGCGCCGCGCACCGTCTCGGTCGTCTTCGGCGAGGAGCGCTATTCCGAGGCTCCGTACATCGAGGCCGTTCGCCGGCGATGGTCGACCGAGCATCACGAGGTCGAGCTCACCGCAGACGACTTCCTCGCGCGCCTCCCTGCCGCGCTCAGAGCGATGGATCAGCCGACGGTCGACGGTGTCAACACGTTCGTCGTGAGCGAGCTTGCGCGGCGCAGCGGCCTCACCGTCGCACTCTCCGGTCTGGGCGGCGACGAGCTCTTCGCCGGCTACGAGATCTTCCGCACGGCTCCGCGACTGGAGCGCCTCCGCGATCTTGTGCCACGGCTTCCGGGCCAGGTGGCGGCGCTCTCCGGTCGCCTGGCGTACGGTCGCTCCGACCGTGGCCGCAAGCTCGGCGGCTGGCTCGCCGGCGAGCCCTCGTCGGCCTACGTGCTCCAGCGCGAGCTCTTCGACGCCGGCACGCGCGCGGCGCTGCTCGGCACGTCGCCGCAGGCGGGGGCGCATCCGGCTGCGCGCGCGCTGGATGTCAACGCGATCTCCCAACTCGAGCTCACGCGCTTCATGCGCAACCAGCTTCTGCGCGACGCGGACGTCATGAGCATGAGCCACGGCCTCGAGCTGCGGGTGCCGTTCCTCGACCAGGACGTCGTGGAGCTCGTCGCAGGCGTCGGCTCGGAGCACAAGCTCACCGACGGACGGCACAAGGCGCTGCTCGTCGACGCCGTCGCCGATCTGCTCCCGGACTGCATCGTCAATCGCGAGAAGATGGGGTTCACGCTGCCGTTCGAGCGATGGCTGCGCGGGCCGCTGCGCGACGAGGTGCGCGACCGGCTGCTGGACCCCTCCGGCGGGGGCGAGGTGGGCGCGGCGCTGCGCCCGCAGGCGGTCGCCGATGTATGGAAGCGCTTCGAGCGCGGCGAGACGTCGTGGAGCCGGCCATGGGCGCTGTACACGGCGAAGGTCTGGGGCGAGCGCCACCTCGTTTCGAGCTGATGGCGCGTTCCGGTTGCGGACAACGCGTGCCTCTGGACGCCGTGACGCTGAAGGCCGCGCGCCCCCGTCTCGCGCGCAGGCTATGTCGACGGTGGGGGAGTCCGCGCGGACAGACGCGCGGCACCACTCGCATCCTCGCGCCGATAGAGCGCCGTCGACTAACTGCCGGACTTGACCTTGATCTTCGTCTTGATCACGGTGACCTTCCCGGTTCGAGATACGACGGTGATGACGATCTTGTGTGTTCCCGACGACAGCGGGCTCAGCCGCGTGACCCAGCCGTGCCGGGAGTCACGGTGCACGACTTCACGCCGGCGGGGGCAAAGGGCGCCACCGTGCCGCCGCCGAGATCGAAGCACGCGTACGCCTGCCCACCAGTGCCAAACGAATTCTGAGCGCTCGGCGTCTGGAGCACCGTCGTCCACAGCCTCGCAAGATCGTCGTCCAGGCTCTTCGCCGAGGCGGTGCCGGCCGCGGGTGAGGCAACGGCGAGCGTCACCGCGGCAAGCAACAGGATTCGAACGAAACGGGACATGGCACCTCCCGGTCGGCGTCGCGGGCGGACCACACGGCCTGCGGCCCGCCCATCCATGTTGGCGCGAGCTCCCCACATCTGCGGGAGCGCGTCCACAGCAGGATGACGATCGACGCCGTGATAGGCGTCGGCGTGTCGCGTGGCGTCGGCGGCGGGTCGGCTCCGGATGGCCTCTCGCCACATCCGGCGACCGCGTTCAGCTCGTGAGCGGGGCGGTGAGGTAGCGCTGGATCGTGTCGGAGACGGTGGAGATCAGCGTCTCCACGTCGAGGGCGACAACCGGCGGGAGCCGCACGATGTGGCGGCACAGCGCGAGGCCGAGCATCTGCGTTGAGACGAGTCCGGCCCGGGCCGGCGCCTCGGCGGGATCGTCGACGACGGCGCCCACGGCCTTGGCGACTTGTGCGCCGAAGACCGTGCGTAGCTGCTCGGCGGCGCTCTCGTTGGTGATCGCCGACCTGAAGAGGACGATCAGCAGCTCATCGGAGAGACCACCTTCCCAGCGCTCGACCCAGTGGCGGACGAGCGTCTCGCCGAGCCGCTCGCGAGGCACCGTGGAGAGGTCGGGCAGGTGCAGGTCCAGATCGGCCGCCGCTGCAAAGAGCCCGTCCTTGCTGCCGTAGTAGCGCATCACCATCGAGGGGTCGATTCCCGCGTCCGCGGCGATGGCTCGGATCGTGGTGCGCTCGAAGCCGTCCGCCGCGAAGCGGTCCCTGGCCGCCGCGAGGATTGCCGCCCTCGTGTGGTCTGACCGTCTCGTGAATGTCATGCCAACAAGTGTAGGCCAACGGGTGTTGACAGTTGGGTCCGAAGCCACTACCGTTCTGTCAACAAGTGTTGGCAAACGCACGTTGGCAGGAGGTTGAGGAGATGTCCGAGCTACCCCGCAGCACAGATGTCCTGATCGTCGGGGCCGGCCCCGTCGGCCTGACCCTTGCTGCCTCGCTGCATGCCCGCGGAGTCGGCGTGGTGCTGGTTGACAAGGCTGCCGAGGTGTCGAGCACGTCGCGGGCGGCCGTCATCCACGCCCGCACGCTGGAGGTGCTGGGCGACATCGACATCAGCGACGAGCTGGTGCGCCGCGGCATGATCGTCCCCCGTTTCACGGTGCGCGACCGCGACCGAGCGCTGCTGACGGTCGACTTCGACGGGCTGCCCACTCGCCACCCGTACACGCTGATGCTTCCGCAGAACATCACCGAAGACGTATTGACCAGCCGCCTCGCTGAGCTCGGGGGACGGGTGCACCGGCCCTACGAGCTGGCGCGCGTGGAGCAGGACGGCGATGGGGTGACGGCGACCATGGTCGGCGGTGAGACGGTCCGCGCGTCGTATGTCGTCGGTGCCGACGGCATGCACAGCGCGGTACGCGACCAGACTGCTATCGGCTTTGCGGGCGACACCTATGGCCAGTCGTTTGTTCTGGCCGACGTCCACCTGAACTGGGAGTTCGACGCGAGCGAGGTGATGCTGTACTTCGCACCCGCCGGCTTGCTCGTCGTGGCGCCGCTGCCAGGCGGCCGTCACCGGATCGTCGCCACGGCGGACGAGGCGCCCGAGCATCCCGATCGCGACCATATCCAGGCGCTGCTGGATGCGCGGGGGCCGCAGAAGCGGCCGGCGCGCGTGCAGGACGTCGTGTGGAGTTCGCGGTTTCGCGTCCACCATCGGCTCGCCGACCGCTACCGCGAGGGCCGGGTGTTCCTCGCCGGCGACGCCGCTCACGTACACAGCCCCGCCGGCGGCCAGGGTATGAACACCGGCATACAGGACGCTGTCGCGCTGGCCGCCCGGCTTGCCGACGTGCTCCGCGACGGCGCCGACGACCGCGTCCTCGACGGCTACGAGGCCGAGCGGCGCCCGGTCGCCGCCGACGTCGTCGCGTTCACCCATCGCATGACGCGCGTCGCGACCGTTCACCATTCGGGCATCCGGAGGATTCGCAACGCGACGCTCCGGGTCCTCGACCGGATCCCGGCCGTGCGCCGGAACATCGCTCTGAACCTCTCCGAGCTCGCGATCGACCGACGGCACACACAGGCAGATGACCTCGTCAGGCTCGCCGGTGCAGTGCCTGACCAGTCCGCGTGCGACGTCGTAGCAACGCCAACCGCGACCTGAAACGCATCGTCGACACGAGCGAATCGCCGCGAGGCCGAATGACGTTGATGGCGAGCGCGGCGAGGTGCCTAGGATGAGGGTGTTGCGCAGCGTGAACGTCTCCTGCAATCTCGTTGGGGTCAGCGTGCGGACGCCGGCGCGAGCGAGCTGATCGGTCCGGTGGATCGCTCGGACGTCGTCGCGAAGGTCGACGAGGCGAAGCTGCGCCTGGTGCGCTTCTTGTGGTGCGGCAACGACGGCACCGTGCGCGCGAAGGCGTCTTCCCGGCAGGGATTGGACGCGCGCATGCAGAGCGGGATCGGCCTGACGGTCGCCATGAATGCGATGAACGGCCTGGATCAGCTTCAGCCGGTGGGGGGAATGGGACCGGTCGGGGAGATCCGCTTGGTGCCCGACCCCGAGACGTTTCGTGTGTTGCCCTACGCCCCGCGGACGGGGGCGATGCTCGTCGACCAGCGCTCGATCAGCGGCGAGCCCGCGCCCGTGGACCAGCGGGCGTTTCTGCGCCGGATGACCGACAGGCTCGCCGAGCGCGGTTGGCATCTCGAGGTCGCCTTCGAGAACGAGTTCGCCTTGGCGGTGCTTGTCGACGGTTCCTACGTGCCGATCGACTCGAGCCTGTGCTTCTCGACGATTGGCATGACCGCGGCGCAGGACTACACCGATGCTCTCGTCGGCGCGCTCGACGCACAGGGCATCGCGCTCGAGCAGTACTACGCCGAGCTCGGCCATGGCCAGCAGGAGATCTCGACCGCTCACCGGCCCGCGCTGCGGGCGGCCGACGAGCAGCTTCTGGTTCGCGAGACGATCCGTGGCGTTGCCGCTGGGCACGGCCTGGTTGCGTCGCTGGCGCCCAAGCCATGGCCGGATGGCGCCGGCAACGGCTGCCACATCCACTGCTCGCTGTGGGACGGCGAGCGCAACCGCTTCTTCGACGCCTCCGCGGCGGACCGTCTGTCGATTGAGGGCCGCGCATTCCTCGCGGGCCTGCTCGAGCACCTCCCGGGCCTCTGTGGACTGACAGCACCGAGCTTCAACTCCTACCGCCGCATCGTGCCGCAATACTGGGCCGGCGCGTTCACCTGCTGGGGGCATGACAACCGCGAGGCTCCGCTGCGCCTGCCGTCGGTCTTCCAAGGCATGGAGGAGGCCTCGACGAACATCGAGCTCAAGGCCACCGACGCGAGCTGCAACCCCTACCTCGCAGTCGGCGGGCTGATCGCGGCCGGGCTGGACGGGCTCGAGCGGGGCCTTGAGCCGCCCGACCCGGTGGAGGTCGATCCCGCCACGATCTCAGAGCACGAGCGCGAGCGCGCCGGCATCCGCGCCCTCCCAGGCACCCAACGCGAGGCACTGGACGCGCTCGCAGCCGACGGGCTGCTCACCGACGCGCTCGGACCCGTTCTCGCCCAGTCCTACCTCGCGGTCCGGCGCTCGGAATGGGACGCATACTCGGTCAAGGACGCAACATTCGAGCAACAGGGCCACTTCCTGAAGTACTGAGCAGCGATCGCGCGCCTCAGCGACCACGCAAGGGCGGTGAGAGAGGCCGCGAACAACAGCAGCGCGCGGGCACAGGCCGCCAGCCGGGCTCATCGGAGCTACGATTCGGCGGTGCCGGGCGACATAGGGGCCACTCCTCTTACGCGGCGCGGTGTCGGCAAACGAATCGTGGCCGCCTCCGCGGTGGCCGCCGCGACGGCGCTTGAAGCGCCTGCCGCAGCACAGACGTTCGCCGGGCTCATCGCGGCCTCGACGACGCAGGGCGGCACCGTTGCACATCCAGGTCCCGAGACGATCTGGAGCTTTCAGCCCGTCGATCCGAACACGGGGCCGTTTCGCTGGTCCGTCGGCGGTGCGAGCTTCAACGGCAGGTGGGATCCCGTCATGTACTTCGGCTTCAATTACGAGTCGACCGGGTTCGCGTCCCACGCTGGCGAGCCGCGTGCTGCGTGGGTCATCGAGGCGGACTACGACGACGGGACGAAGCGCACGATCGAGCAATACTGCGAGATCGCTTCGGCGAACGACAGGCTGCGCATCCGACCGTTCTTCTTCCAGGTCAAGCGCGATGCGACGACGTATGAGACCTTCATGACGCGGTCATCGATCCAGGGCAACCCGTTCGTCGTCACGTTCCCCGACGGCGACGGCGGCACGGAGATGCTGCTGGTCTACAAGAACAACATCGACCTGAAGGCCGCCGATCCGGCTGCACCGACGACGATCCGCGCCCGCGCCGCGAACGGCCAGACCGCGATCCTCGGGCTCGGCTTCGATGCCAACACCGATGTCCTCCAGATCTATCCCGAGACATCCACGCAAAGCGTCCTGCGGACGGACGGCCGGTCGATCCTGCGCCTGTATGCCAATCCTCACGGAGCCCCCGGCCAATCGATCTGCGTGGGGGCGAACGACAGCCAGGCGGTGGGCTGCTTTGACGTGTCGACGAGCGATCCGACGATCAAGGGTCTCGTCGCGCGCGGCCGCGCCGGCCAGTCCGGCAACCTGCTGGAGGTGCAGGACCAGACGGCGACCCCGCTGTCCGGGTTCACCGAGAATGGCTACTTCTTCACCCGCACCCGTTCGGAGATCGCCGACTCCGAGCTCGTCGCCGGAGAGTTGGCGCTCTGGTTGGACGCCACGGACGGCGCGGCAAGACTGCGGATCAAGGCCAAGCAGGCAGACGGAACGGTGCGGACCGGAGAGGTAGCGCTCAGGTGACGCGGATCCGGCTGTTGAAGGTCATCGTGCAGCCGGTGTTCGTCGTCGATGACGGCGAGCGGCTGATCGAGCAGGTCGCCGAGCCCGTGACGGTGAATCCAACCGACTGGCCGACGTTTGCGACGACGACGTTCGTCGAGGGGATGGCGGCGCTGCAGGCGCAGCTTGACGCACAGGACGCCAACGGCCCGGAGCCACCGCCAGCGGCTCGGGCATGACCCGCGGCGACGATGTCCGCGCCGCGGGTGCTCACGCTGGTCGAGTGGTATCTCCCGGGCGAGCGGGCGGGCGGCCCGGTCCGTACGCTCAACGCCCTCGTCCAGCGCCTCGACGGACGCGTCCATTTCGACATCGTCACCCGCGATCGTGACCTCGGGGACCGTCATCCCTACGGCGGTGTCAAGACTGCTGTCTGGCTTGAGCTTGACGGCCATCCTGAGCGCCGCCGTTACCTGCGCCCGCGCGACGAGCGCCCGCTCGCTCTGCTGCGCCTGCTGCGCCACACGCCGCACGCCGTGCTGTACCTCAACACGCTGTACTCCGGGGCCTTCGCGCTGTACCCGCTGGTCTTCCGGCGCCTTGGCCTGCTGAGGCGCAGCCGCATCGTCCTCGCGCCTCGGGGACAGCTGGACCCCGGAGCACTGGCGATTGCGCGGGTGAAGAAGCGCGCGTACCTCAGCGCGGTCCGCGGACTGGGCCTCCTGCGCGACCTCGAATGGCACGCGTCATCGACCGACGAGGAAGCCCACATCCGACGGCTCGTGCCCAACGCGGCGATCCACGTGGCGCCCAACCTACGGCTGCCATCGACGATTGGGGTCAGCGCGCCGTCGCCGGTCGGATCTGTGCGCGTGGTCTTCCTCTCGCGAATCTCGCAGAAGAAGAACCTCGACGGCGCGCTGCGGATGCTCGGCCGCTGCACGTCGCCGATCGAGTTCAACATCTACGGCCAGCAGGAGGACGCGAGGTACTGGCGCACGTGTCGCCGCATGATCGCGTCGCTCCCGAAGAACGTCACGTGCCGCTACCGCGGGGTCGTCCGCCACGAGGACGTCTCGACCGTGCTTGCCGACTACGACGTGCTCCTGCTGCCCACGCGCGGGGAGAACTTCGGGCACGTCATCGGCGAAGCACTCGAAGCGGGCTGCCTGGCGCTCGTGAGCGACCGCACGCCGTGGCGCGGCCTGGCTGTGCAATCCGCCGGGTGGGATCTGCCGCTCGACGATCCGTCGGCGTTCACGGCGGTGATCGAGCAGTACGCCCAGCTCGACGAGCCACAACGCATCCTGCGCCGCAGCCGTGCACGCGAGTTCGCCGCACGCCGCGACGGCGACGCAACTCACGTGGCCGCCAACCTGCTGCTGCTGTCGGGCAGCGGTACGACCCTCGGCGTGTCCGGGTCCTCCGCCACGCCGGCGGCGCCCCCCGGCTCCGATCGGCGGCTGCTGCTGCTCTCTCCTTCGGCCGGGCTGGGCGGAGGCATCGAGCGCGTGATGGACGCCATCCAGGCCAACTGGCATGGCCGCGTCGAGCGAGTGGATCTCGTGCAGCCGGCGCATCGGAGCGCCGGCGCCGCGGCACCGAGGCCCGGCCCAAGCGTGAGTCCGATTGCCATCGCCCGCTTCACGGCTCGCGTCTTGCGCACGGCGGGCAGCTTCCGGCCCGACATCGTCGTCTGCGGGCTGCTCGGCCTGCTTCCCGTCGCATCAGCCGTCGCGCTCCCGTTTCGCCGCAAGCTCGCGCTGCTGGCATACGGCGTCGATGTGTGGGGATCGATCGGTCCGCTCGAGCGGGTCCTGATCCGCCGCTGCACGCACCTGCTGACGATCAGCTCCTTTACCGCTGACGCGTTCGGCGCGCGTGCCGGCCTGGATTCCGGTCGCATCGAGATCCTGGCGCTTCCGATGGCCGAGCCGATTGCGGCCGGCGCGCAGGGCACGATCGACGATCATGCCGGCCGGCCGCCGGTCGTCCTGACCGTGTCGCGGCTCGCCAGAAGCGACCGCTTCAAGGGCCATTTCGACATCGCCCGCTGCTTCGGCCGCGTTCTGGAGCGACGACCCGACGCGCGCTGGGTCGTGGTCGGGGACGGAGACGATCTCGACGCCCTACGATCGGAGTGCCGGCGTCTGAGCATCCAGCACGCCGTCACGTTCACCGGACGCATCTGCGACGACGCGCTCATCGCGCTGTACCGGACGGCGGCGGTGTTCGCGCTGCCGAGCGTCGCCGACGCGGACGCCAACCCGCCCGTCGGTGAGGGCTTCGGCCTCGTCTACGTCGAGGCCGGCGCCTTCGGCCTGCCGATCATCGCGGCCACGCCCGGCGGTGGCAGCTCGGAGTTCGTCATCGACGGGGAGACCGGGCTGACGGTCAACCCGCATGCGCCGGACGAGCTCGCGGATGCGATCGTGCGACTGCTCGACGACGCGCAACTGCGATCCGCGCTCGGAGAGCGGGCGCGCGCACGGGCATTCGCCCATCATCTCCCGGGGCAGTTTCGCGAGGCGCTGCGCCACTCATTGACGTGAGGCCACACCGCTCCAGAGGTAGTTCGCGATGCGCGCAGCGACGGCCCGGTCGCCCGCATATGGCGAGATCCAGTCGCGCTCGCGCTCGAGCCCGGCGAGCACGCACGCAAGCATCCGAGCCGGATCTTCGACGCCGCAGAGCATGTTGGACCCGCACTCGATCGTCTCGGGGCGCTCCGTCGTGTCGCGACACGTCACCGCCGGCACGTGCAGCAGGCTGCATTCCTCCTGAACGGTCCCGCTGTCGGTGACGACACAGCCCGCGGATGCCTCGAGCGCGACGAAGTCCATGAATCCGAAGGGCTCCTCGAGCCGGATCGCCGGATGCAGCTCGCCGAGCAGGCTCGCCGCCTCGAGCCGCGCGGCGGTGCGCGGATGCACGCTCCACAGGATCGGGCGCGCGAGCTCGGTCGCGAGACCGTTGAGGCCGCCGCACAGAGCGGCCAGCCGGCGCGGCACGTCGACGGTTTCCTGCCGGTGGGCGGTGACGAGCAGGTAGCCGCCGGCTTCCAAGCCCAGCCGATCGACGACGTCCGACGACTCCCACCCCGGCCGGAAGTGCTCCAGCACGTCGGTGATCGGGTTGCCCGACACGAAGATCCTCGTGCGGTCGATCCCCTCGTCGACGAGGTGCTCACGCGATCGCTGCGTATAGGGCAGCAGCCAGTCGCTGATGTGGTCGATCAGCTTGCGGTTCTTCTCCTCCGGCACCGACCAGTCAAAGCAGCGGTTGCCGGCCTCCATGTGGAAGATCGGTATCCCCAGCCGGGTCGCGGCGATCGCCGAGAGGCCGCTGTTCGTATCACCGAGGATCAACAGGGCGTCGGGGTCGTATTCGAGCATCGCCGCCTCCGAGCGAGCGACGATCTGCCCGATCTGCTCGCCGACACGCTCGGCGCGGACACCCATGTAGAGGTCGGGCGCCGGAAGATCGAGCTCCGTGAAGAAGATATCCGACAGGCGCGGGTCGTAGTTCTGGCCCGTGTGAACGAGCACGTTGTGAATGCCGGCGGCGACGAGGCCCCGGAAGACCAGGCTCAGGCGAATCAGCTCCGGCCGCGTCCCGACGATCGTCATGATCCTCATGCGATCAGGATGCGACGGCGGGCGCACCCGGACCGCTCATCGCCGGGTCGACGATGTCCGCGAGCGCGACGAGTCGCTCGAGCTGCTCGCCGATCACGATCGAGTCCGCTGATGAGTACTCGCCCTGCAGCGCCTGCGTGAACTCCGAGCGCGAAAGCTCCGGCAGGTGCGGGACGAGGACGTAGAAGCCCTCGCGCTCGGCGGTGCGAAACGCCTCCTCCTCGGAGATGAGGATCTCGTGGAGCTTCTCGCCCGGCCGGATCCCCGTCAGGACGGTCTCGACGCGCTGATCGCCGACGAGGACGGCAACCACATCGGTGATCCGGGCCGATGGCACGCGCGGGACGAAGATCTCGCCGCGCCGGGCGTGCAGCATCGCTCCGAAGATCGTGTCGACCGCCTGGTCGAGTGTCATCAGAAAGCGCGTCATCTCCGCCAGCGTGATCGTCACGGGTCCGCCGGTGGCGATCTGGTGCTTGAACAGCGGGATCGCCGACCCGCGCGAGGAGAGCACGTTGCCGTAGCGGACGGCGATCATCCGGCAGTGCTCCTGGTGCAGGTTGCCCTCGACGACGAGCCGCTCCTGGATCGCTTTCGTCATGCCCATCACATTGATCGGCTTGCAGGCCTTATCCGTCGAGACGCCCACGAACGTGTGAACCGATTCCTCGCGCGCGGCCGCCCGCAGGACGTTCTCGGCCCCCAACACGTTCGTGGCCACGGCCTGGCCGGGAAAGTACTCGCACGTCGGCACCTGCTTCATCGCCGCCGCGTGCAGAACGACGTGGCAGCGCCTGACCGCTCGCTCCACGGAGACGGGGTCGCGCACATCGCCGATCTGGAACTCCATCAGCTCGTCGAAGTTGTGGTACCAGACGTCGTCGGTCGACCGCTCCAGGTGCTTCCATGTCGCCTTCATCGCGTGCTGCTTGGTCTCGTCGCGCGAGAAGACGATGAGCTTGTCGGGAACGCCGAGCTCCCCTCGCAACAGGCGCCGGACGAGCGTCTGGCCCAGCGAACCGGTGCCCCCCGTGATGAGCACCCTGGCGCCTTCCAGCAGGTCACTCATGGCGCCGGTATTCCTCGAGCATCTCGTCCCACGAAGGAGGACGGTACCCGGTGGCACGCTCGAAGCGTGTGGCGTCCAGCGCACGATTGACGACCGGCTCGCCGCGCGGTACGACCTCGCATCGCACGCCCAAGACGTCGCGCAGTGCCAGGAGCAGGTGGTACTTGTCGATCGGATCGGATGCGACATGCCAGAGGCCGCTCAGGTCCGGGTCCTCGCGCAGGATGCGGCCGACGATGCGCGACAGCTCGCGCGTCGTGACGCCCGAGAAGTGGGCGTTCGCGAAGCCGAAGACCTGCTCGCCGTCCTTGCCGGCAAACCACTCCAGCAGGCCGCTCGCGCGCTCGAGCTCACGGCCGATGATCGACGTGCGCAGCGTCAGCCCCGGCGGCTCGAGCACCTCGCCGAGCAGCTTGCTGGCACCGTAGACGTCGCGCGCGTCCGGGACGTCGTCCTCGCAGTAGCGCGCGGGCGCCGGCAGCTCGCCGGAGAAGACGCAGTCGGTGCTGACGTGGACCAGCCGGGCGCCGACAGCAGCGCAGGCCTGCGCAAGCTCGTGCGGAAACAGCGCGTTCAGGCGAATCGCCGACAGCGGGCTCTGGCCCGCGGGGAGCTGTTTCACAAGCCCGATCGCGTTGAGGACCGCGTCCGGCCTGACGCGCTCGAGCAGGTCGTCGAGGTCGTCGTCGCCGGCGCTGAAGGCCACGATCTGGGCGGGCAGCGAGTAGCGGCGGGCCGCTTCGACATCGCGCACGGATCCCACGACCTCGAAGCTCTCGGCCAGCACCTGGACGGCAGCATGCCCGAGCATCCCGGTCGCGCCCATGACCAGCACGCGCGACGGCTCGCCGGTCACGGCGCGGACCTGCGCACGACGTCCTCCAGATGCGCCCTGGTCGCCTCGGTCGCGCGCTCGCGCGTGTAGTGCTTGCGAAAGGCAGCGAGCGCTCGCTGCCCGGCTTCGTCGACGTCGCTCCCGCGCAGCCGCCTGATCGCCGCCGCGAGACCCCGCGCGTCGCCAGCTCGGACGTGCTCACCGCAGTGAAACTCGCTCACGATCCGCGCCGGCTCGGAACCCTCGTCGACGACGGCGACGAACGGCCGCCCAGCAGCCATGATCCCGTACGTCTTGCTCGGCGCGGCGCAGCCCCACAGGCCGGGGACGAGCGTGACGACGTGCAGGTCCGCGGCCTGCATCAGGATCTGCGCCTCGTCCTTGGGACGGTGCGCGAGGAACACGACGTTGCGCAGGTTCTCGCGCGCGACCCGCTCCTCGAGCCCCGCCTTCGCGGCGCCGTCGCCAAGCACGACGACCAGGATCCTGGGGTCGTGGCGAAGCTCGGCGGCCGCGTCGAGCAGGACATCGAGGTTCTGCGCGAGGCCGGCGTTGCCGGCGTGCATGACGACGAAGGCGTCGCACCAGCCCATCGCGCGGCGAGCCGCCGCGCGCGCGGCGGCGTCGACCGGCTGGGCCGAGGCCCAGGTCGGGATCACCTCGATCTTCGCCGGGTCCACCGACTCGGCGACGAGGCGCTCGCTCATGTCGCGGCCGACGACGATGATGCTCGCGGCGGCCGAGCGGACGACGGCGTTCAGCCGTCGCCAGACCCGCACGAGAAGCTTCGAACGCACGCGACCGAGGGCGACCGCGATGTCGGGATAGACGTCGTGTGAGATCTGCACGAGCGGGCGACGGTACCTGCGTGCGGCGAGCAGCCCGACGAGCCCGACGATCGGCGGGTCGGTCATCGCCACGACGAGATCGGGGCGGCGCAGGCAGCAGGCGCGTACCGCCGAGGCCGCGCTGAAGGTCGCGTAGTTCACCAGGCGGCCAACGAGCGACGCACGGTCAAACGCCGTCGAGCGCACGCGCACGACATCGACGCCTCGCGGACGGAAGGTCGTCGATCCGGCGCTGTAGCTCGGGCGTCCGGCGAGCACCTGAACCTCGTGGTGGCGAGCGAGGTCCTCGGCGAGCTCCCCGAGGATGTACGCCGAATTCGCCGCGTCAGGCGGGAAGTACTGGTTGATGAAGAGGATGCGCATCGGCGAGGCGATCAGGGGCTCGGCCGCGCAGCGTCATCGGGCAGCTCAAACCACGACCGCCTCAGCCTGCTGGAAACTGACGACGTCCGCCAGGATCTCATCCAGCGAGCGCGTCGGGGTCCAGCCCAGCGTGCGCTCGATCTTTGCGATGTCCGGAAGGCGGCGCGGCATGTCCTCGAAGCCCGCCTCGTATGCCTCGTCGTAGGCGATCAGGCGGATCTGCGAGTCCGAGCCCGCCAACTCGCGGACGCGCTCGGCCAGCGAGAGGATCGAGATCTCCTCCTGCGAGCCGATGTTGAAGACCTCGCCGTAGGCCGGATCGCCGATCATCATCAGGTCCACGAGCGCTCGGACGACGTCGCCGACATGACAGAAGCAGCGGGTCTGCGTGCCGTCGCCGTGGACCGTCAGCGCGCGCCCGGCCAGCGCCTGACCGACGAACCGCGGTACGACCATGCCGTAGCGGCCGGTCTGGCGCGGACCGACGGTGTTGAACAGCCGCGCGATGACGGTCGGCTGCTTGCGCTCCTTCCAGTACGCGACCGCGAGGAACTCGTCGATCGCCTTCGAGCAGGCGTAGGACCAGCGGCCGGCAGTCGGGGCGCCGAGGACGATGTCGCCGTCCTCGCGGAACGGAAGCGATCGCGACTTGCCGTAGACCTCGCTCGTCGAGGCAATCAAGACCGGCTTGCGTTTCTTGCTCGCCTGCGCGAGCACGACCTCCGTGCAATGCACGTTCGTCTCGATCGTGCGCACCGGGCTCTCGACGATGAGCTCGACGCCGACGGCGGCGGCCAGGTGGTAGACGACATCGGCCTCGTCGACGAGCTCGGCGACGATCGAGGGGCTCGCGCACGTGTCGATCGTGTAGTTGAAGCGCGGGTCGACCTTCAACTGGCGGATGTTGTCGATCGAGCCCGTCGACAGGTCGTCGAGAACGTGTACTCGATGACCGGCGGTGAGCAGCTCTTCCGCGAGATGTGAGCCGATGAAGCCCGCCCCGCCGGTGATGAGGAAACGCATGCCAATGACCTTTCGTGTCTGACCGCGCGCGGTTGACGTCGTGCGCGGGGCTACCTCGTGGGAGTACGGTCCCACAACCGCGGCGAGCGCACAAACCGGGATGGCCCGTAAGGTCGCGGCTGTGAGACCCCCGCGACGCGGCAGTGACGCGCTGGAGCGCGCACGCATCGCCGCCATCCTCCTGCTCGGCCAGGGCCTCGGGCGCGGCTCGCAGGCGATCTACAGCGTGATCATGGTGCGGGAGCTGTCCAAGGCCGGCTACGGAGACATGGCGACGGTGCTCGCGTCGTGCGGCGTGCTCGTGGCGGTGGGAGACCTCGGCTTCTCGCGCCTGATCATCCGTGACGCGGCGCGGGCGCACGATCGCACGATGCTCGCGCGCGAGATGTTGCGGGTGCGGGCCGGTGGCGTGCTCGTCGTGGTCGGGCTCCTGGCCCTGGCCGGGGTGGCGGGCGCGGTGCCGGGCGGCGAGCTGCTCGGCTTGGCGGGCGCCTTCTACCTGTTCGCCGAGGGCCTGTCCTACGGCTACGAGGCGGCCGCCGCGGGCGTCGAGAGGCCGTCGCGCTTCGCGGCTGTGCAAGGAGTCGGGGGCGTAGCGGTCGCGGTGGCGGCAGTCGCCGTCCTGTCGCACGATCACGTCACGCCCGCGGGCGCGGCGTTCGGGCTGGCGAGCGCGTCGGCCGTTAAGGCCGTCGCGCACTGGGCGCTGTGGCGCTGGCGCGGCGCGCTGGGGCCCAGCAGGCGCCTGCGCGACCTGCCCGTGCGCCAGTGGCTGCACGACGCGCTGCCCTTTCTCGCGTTGATGGTGCTCGCCGCGGTCTACTACCGCGCCGGAATCCTGATCTTGCACCTGTCGCGCGGTTCCGAGGAGACCGCGCCGTACGCCGCCGCGATGCGGGTGTTCGACGGCGTCGTCGTGCTCGGTGGCGTCGTCTTCGCTGCCGTCAGCCCGGCGCTCAGCCGCATGCATCGCGAGCGGCCGAACGATCTGTGGCGCGTCTGGCGGCGGATGATCGCGGTGTTCGCGTGCGGCGTCGTGCCGGCCGCGGTGACGTTGATGCTCGTTGGCGAGCAGTTCGCGCGCGTCGTGTTCGGCCCGCGCTACGCGGTGTCGGCGGGCGATGTCCTGACGGCGCTGGCGCCGGGCATGGCGCTGGCGATCCTGCAGCAGATCAGCGCGTCGGTGGTGTTCATGAGCGACGACCGGCGGGCGGTGCTGCGACTCACGGCGTTCAATGTCTCGATGCTGTTCGCGCTGCTCGCGGTGCTGACGAACACGAGCGGCGCCCATGGTGCCGCGGTCGCGATGTCGGCGGCGGAGCTGCTGTCGTTCACGACCTTCTCGTTGCTGGTGTGGTTGCGCCATGGGCGCGGCGTCGTGGCGCCCGCCTGACGCAAGCGGCCTCGAAGCGTCTCGAGCTTAGCGTCGGCATTGTATTCGGAGCCGGCCTCGCGGGGACCCCTTGTCGGCCCGTGACACAGATCTACTACACTGAGACGCAGATTTCTTAGGCACCAAAGAAGGAGACCCTCCTCACATGGGCAAGACCATCGGCATCGACCTGGGCACCACGAACTCCTGCATGGCCGTGCTGGAGGGTGGAGAGCCCACCGTCATCGAGAACTCCGAGGGCGGTCGGACGACCCCCTCCGTCGTCGCCTTCGCGCAATCCGGCGAGCGCCTCGTCGGCACCGTCGCCAAGCGCCAGGCCGTCACCAACCCGCAGAACACGATCTTCTCGATCAAGCGCTTTATGGGCCGTAAGGAGGCCGAGGTGCGCGAGGAGGAGTCGATCGTCCCCTACAAGGTCGTCGCCGGCAAGAACGGCGACGCCCGCGTCGATGCGGGCGGCAAGCAGCACACCCCGCCCGAGATCAGCGCGATGATCCTGCAGAAGCTCAAGGCCGACGCCGAGGCGTACCTCGGCGACACCGTCGACAGCGCGGTCATCACCGTGCCGGCCTACTTCAACGACGACCAGCGCCAGGCCACCAAGGACGCCGGAAAGGTCGCGGGGCTCGACGTCAAGCGGATCATCAACGAGCCGACCGCGGCATCGCTCGCCTACGGCCTGGACAAGGAGCACGACCAGACGATCCTCGTCTTCGACCTCGGCGGCGGGACGTTCGACGTCTCCGTGCTCGAGATCGGCGACGGCGTCTTCGAGGTCAAGTCGACCGCGGGTGACAACCACCTCGGCGGCGACAACTTCGACAAGGCGGTCGTCGACTGGCTCGCGTCGGAGTTCAAGAAGGGCCAGGGCATCGATCTCAAGAATGATCCGATGGCCCTCCAGCGCCTGTACGAGGCGGCCGAGAAGGCGAAGATCGAGCTGTCGACGGCCCAGGAGTCGCAGATCAACCTGCCGTTCATCACCGCCGACACAAGCGGGCCCAAGCACCTCGACGTGCGCCTCACGCGTGCCAAGCTCAACGAGCTGACCGCCGACCTGCTCGGCCGCGTCGTCGCCCCCGTGCGCCAGGCGCTCGACGACGCAAAGGACAAGGGCGCGGCGAAGATCGACCACGTCGTCCTCGTCGGCGGCATGACGCGCATGCCCTCGGTTCAGGAGAAGGTCAAGGAGCTGACCGGCAAGGACCCGCACCGCGGTGTCAACCCCGACGAGGTCGTCGCCGTCGGCGCCGCGATCCAGGCCGGCGTGCTGGCCGGCGACGTCAAGGACGTGCTGCTGCTCGACGTGACCCCGCTGACGCTCGGCATCGAGACCAAGGGCGGCGTCATGACCAAGCTGATCGAGCGCAACACGACGATCCCCACGCACAAGAGCGAGGTCTTCTCGACCGCCGAGGACAACCAGCCCTCGGTCGAGATCCACGTCCTT
>Ga0307502_10000022_pt1 | contig 42932 bp, 37 predicted proteins | sample 16_S_MG_FD_201364 | JGI IMG/M metagenome (GOLD analysis project Ga0307502, IMG submission 201364) | Soil microbial communities from Populus trichocarpa stands in riparian zone in the Pacific Northwest, United States - 16_S | ecosystem: Environmental > Terrestrial > Soil > Riparian zone > Trees... | reverse complement strand
CTAGTGTCGTGAGGCGTTAATTGTGTTGCAGTATCCGGCGAGGTTGGCGAGGATCTCGTCGGCGGTCTTGGTCCAGACGTAGGGACGGGGGTTCTCGTTCCAGTGCGCGAGCCAGTCGCGGATGTCGGCGTTCAGCGCTTTGACGGAGCGGTGCGCGCCGCGGCGTAGCTTGCGTGCGGTCAACTCGCCGAAGAGGCGTTCGACGAGGTTGCACCATGAGGCGCCGGTCGGGGTGAAGTGCAACACGAAGCGTGGGTGGGCGGTCAGCCAGCGCTTGATCGCGGGGGTCTTGTGGGTGGCGTAGTTGTCGAGGATCAGGTGCACATCAAGGTCGGCGGGGACCTCGTGGTCGATCTTGATCAAGAACTTTTTGAACTCGATCGCGCGGTGGCGTGCGTGCAGCGAGCCGATGACCTTGCCCGTGGCCACGTCCAGGGCGGCGTACAGGCTGGAGGTGCCGTGGCGTGTGTAGTCGTGTGGCTGGCGGGCCGGGGTGCCCGGCAGCAGCGCCAAGATCGGCTGACTGCGATCCAGCGCCTGGATCTGGGACTTCTCATCGACGCACAGCACGATCGCGCGCTCCGGCGGATCCAGGTACAGGCCCACGATGTCGCGGATCTTCTCGACGAACAGCGGGTCCTTGGACAGCTTGAACTGCTCGACGCGGTGCGGCTGAAGCCCAAAGGCCCGCCAGATCCGTGAGATCGCCGTCTGGTTTAGGCCGACCGCACAGGCCATCTGGCGCGTCGACCAATGCGTCCCACCATCCGGCGGCTTGGACTCAAGGGTCGTGACGATCACCCGCTCGACCTGTTCGTCGCTGATCGTCCTGGGCCGGCCCGGTCGCGGCTCGTCCAAAAGCCCGTCCAGGCGCCGCTCAGAAAACCGGCCTCGCCAGCGGCGCACCGTCGGGACCGACACCCCCACCCGCGCGGCCACCGCGCTGTTCGTCAGACCCTCAGCGCACGCCAACACGATCCGCGAGCGCTGCGCCAACCCCGCCGCGCTACGCCGCCGCCGCGCCCACCGCGCCAGCGTCTCACGCTCCCCATCACTGAGCTCGATCGACACCGCAGCAGGACCCCGTGGCATCCACGAACCCTACCACAAAACAGTATAGAATTAACGACTCATGACACTAGTGGGCTCCGCGCGAATGCGCGCCACCCGCGGCCGATGACGGCCGAGCTTCAGACCCCGCAGCAGGCGATCGTCGCGGCGCGCCTGCTGCTCGCCGAGCGTGAGAGCGAGTTCGGCGACCTCAACCCCGAGAGCCTCGACGCCGCGGAGCAGCTCGCGCTCGCATACGTCACGGCGGGGCGCGGGGCTGAGGGCGTGGCACTACTGCGCGGGCTCGCGCGGAGCGCGACGAAGCGGCTGGGCGACGAGAACGAGGTCACCGGCATCGCTCGCAGCAAGCTCGCAACCGTGCTCGGGCGCGCTCGCGCTCCCGAAGCCGAACAGCTCTCCTGCCTCACCGAGGCCATCCAGGCGTTCTCGGCCTCCGTCGGCCCGTCTCACCCGCACACGACGGCGGCGTTCACCCGGCTTGCGGTCGTCGCCCTCGACGCGCAGGCGATCGAGGTCGCCGTGACCGCTGCGATGCAGGCGCTCGGCGGGCTACAGACGCGCGGCGAGGACGAGACGCCGATGGCCGGCGGCATCTACGCCACGCTGGCGATGGCCTCGGCAACGCGCCGCTCGCCGGCCGCCCCGGGAGCGGCCGAGCGCGCTCACCGCCTGACGCAAGCGTCCGACCCTGCGTCGCCCGACCGCAAGCGAGCGCAGATGGCCTTCCGGGCGCTCGGGTCGCCACGCCGCCATCCGATCACCGACGAGCTGTCGGTGATCGCGTTCGGGACGCCTCCGGCGCTCGTCATCGAGCTTGACCACGTCGCGCCCGACGGCGCCATCGACCAGCACAACCACGGGCTGCGCACCGAGGCCGCGCGCGCGTTTCGCAGCGCGGTCGCGACGGCGCCGTTCTCCTGGCAGGCGTCCGCCGGCGGCTTCGAGATCGCAAGCCGGACCGGCGGCGCAGCAGTGCTGAGGTTCATGCCGACCGGCGAGCAGGAGGAGCTCGCGGGCGTTGAGGTGCTGCTCGAGGCGACCGCGCTCGACAGTCTGCGGCGAGCCTTGGCCAGCGAGCTCTCCGGCACCAGCGCGGCCGCCGAGCCGGGCCGCAACGACCCGTGCCCCTGCGGCTCGGGCCGGAAGTACAAGAAGTGCTGCGGGCGCGACTGAGGCACCGCCGAGGGGCGCGCGCTTCTCCAACCGCTCGCGGCGTGCGGACGGAGGTGATCCCCGGGCAGGCCGAGATGCGGCACGGCGGGGAGCCAGGCTGCGTGGAGAAGTCGGTTAGCCAATCCGGGGCCGTCACGATACGCGGGAAGCGCGCCGCCGCTCGCTGTCGTCCAACTCGCAGTCGAGAGGGACCGGCCGAGCATACGGCGCAGCTGCACGATTCCTCCGGCGTGTTCCGGGTTTCTCGCTCTCAAGACCAGCAACCAGGAACACCCCCGGCCAGGGAACTGGGCGGCGTGTGACTCGGCCGTGCCGGGACTCCGCATGATCGGGACGCGCGCCGCTAAGGTTGGCGGTTCTGCGGATGTGGCGGAATTGGTAGACGCGCGGCGTTCAGGTCGCCGTGAGCTCACGCTCGTGGAGGTTCGAGTCCTCTCATCCGCATTGCTCGGGACACTCAGCGACGACGTTCGAACCGTCGCTGAGACCCGACGCGCCACTTAGCGCCGGTGTCCGCCCAGTCAACGCGGAGCGTGCCGCCCAACCGCTGAACACGAGCCCGCACGTGCTCGCAGACCCAGGGACATCTCGCCTCGACCGCACCGGACGCATGACATCCTGGCCGGCACCGACGCACGATCGTCGGTGAGTGCAATCCCGGCGCATACCGCGCCACCGCGTGCTGCTTCGCGCAGAGGAGGAGCCCGCTCCGCGGGCCGGCCGCAATCACGCGGAAGCGTAGGCATTGGACGACACCGCGTTCGTCGACGGCACAGCGCCGGCGACACTGCCGAAGGCTCGACAGGCTCGCGCAGCCGGACGATCGGATTGCCGGGGTATCTCGTGCAGCCACTGACGCGCCTGGAGCGCACGCGATGCCCGTTCGGGAAGCGCTTCCCAAGCACTAGAATCGGCCGTCCGTTGCGCTGCAGCTGACGATCAACGAGAGAACCGCTAGCTGGCGGCTCAGGGTTCGAATCTTGCGCGGGCCCAGCCGCGCCCTGCGCAGAAAGGTTGATGCACGATGGACCGCCACCAGGCCGTGGAAGCCGGCCGCGTCCTGTTTGCCGCCTGGAAGCACGTCCGCCTTTACGACGCCATGGCGCAGGGCCGCTTGGGCGCCACGGCCCATGCCGGCAAGGCCGGCGACCTGCTTGGCCGTCTCCGCATGTTGGAGCATTACGACATCGAGCCCCTGGCTGCGCTCGCTGCCGACGCTGGTATCTCTCGCCACGAGCTCGAGCATTTGGCGCTTCCATCGCTGGAGATCGCGGGGGGCTTGCACCTGGTGCGCGCGGACGAGCGGATTGCCTCGGTGCTGCCGATCGCGGTCGACCAGGACGACGTCATGGCGATCATCGCCTCGATCTGGACGGCGTCGAGCCCGGCTGAGGACGAGCGCGCTGCCATTGAGGTGCTTCGGCACGCGTCAAGATTCCCGCACACCCCGGACGAGATCACTGGGTTGTGCGTGGCCAACGAGATCGGCGAGTCAGCCGCTCGGCGCGGCATCGAGCTGGCTGAGGCCGTCCGGCTGGTTCGCCGCAAGGTCGTGCCCGACCTGGGCACCGACCTGCTCTACAACGAGTACCTTTTCGGTCACTCGATCGAGCGCACGGCCGAGGCGATCGGACGCATGCCGACCGCCCGCAAGGAGGCGCTCGTCTCCCTGCTTGAGGAGCTACATCAGACAGAGGGTCGGCCTGCCGACCACATCGAGTCCGCATCCCCCGAACTCGTCAAGTTCGCCGTCGAGCACGGCATTATTGAGCAGACTGACATCGTGACGACTGACGGGCGCACGGCCAGCTTCACGTTCACGCCGCGCATGCGGGGCTTCGGGGTGACCAAGGATGATCTGCCCGATGAGCTAGACCAGATCCGCCTCGTGATCGCCTCCTTTTCGTTCGCCCGATACCACGCAACCAACCGTCTCGACGACCCCGTCTCGTTCCTCGACAAGCTCATCGACGTGGGAGTCGCAGGGAGCGCGGAGCCGATCGCAACCGACTACGGCGCCCTCGAGAAGCAGCAGATCGTCACCATCGAGCCGATCTTTAGCGGCGCACGCAACCATCGGTTCCGCGTCGTCAAGGCAGACGCGCTCGTGGCTGCTCGTGACACCATGATCGCGGGGGAGGTCGTCTCGGGGAAACCGGGTGATGCGGTCAACTCGCTTCTGGACTCGAGGCAGTTCCGCGACCCCGTTCATGCGCGTATGAACTTGGCCCGCCAGAGCGGATCAGAGCCGCTGCACGAGGCCGCTCTGCTGGCGGCTGTGCGCGAGGCTGCCCAGCGCACGCGGCCGAGGGGCGAGCGGCTGTGAATGAGTTCGCGCGCCTGAAGAAGGGAGCCGCATGGGAGTTCCGCGTCCACCGGGCCATGTTTGCGTCGGGCTGGTATGTGCGCCGCAACATCGACCTTCGCGAACGCGTGGAGGGTGCGCCTAAAGTGATGGCTGAGATCGACATTCTCGGAATCAGCTTCGACGCCGGGCTGGCTGCGCGTCGGATCATCGCCGAGTGCAAGGATCGCCGGGGCTCCGGACAGGAGGCCGACCGCGTCATCTGGCTACTCGGTCTCGGGCACCTGCTCCACGTCGACACCTTGATGCTCGCCAAGCCTCGGATCGCCGCCGCGACCGTCCGCTTCGCACGATCCACAAGCGTGGCGCTATTCGAGGAGGCGAGCGTCAACCAGATCGAGGCCCGTCTGAACGGCCCTCGCCTGGCCGGTTCCTTCGATGTCGACATCAGCGAAGATCTCATCGCGCCCGCCGTGAACCGGACCGCACTCACAGACAACCGCCTGCGCGAGGCGTACGACTGGATCCACAACGGATCCTGGACAGAGGACCCGGTCGCCCGCGTACGACGCTTGCCGGGCTACTTCCGATTGATCTTGCAGCACGCTAAGGGCGACACCCGAAAGCTCCTGCTGATCGAAGGGTTCCTCGGCCTACTCGCCTGCAGTCTTCAGGTGTCGGGCATGCTCCGCCGCCACTCACCAATCGTGGCGCGCGCGCTCGGCGCCGAAGCCCTGGCCTCTGGTGCAGCACCGGCCACCGCGCTGAAGGAGATCGCCGCCAGCGCCGACGACTTCTACCGCAACGCCTTCGAGCAGGCATCCGCGGAGCAGACCGGCAAGCGCCTCATGCTCACCGCGCCACGCTTGGCCGACCACATCGCGAACCCGCCTCGCTGGGCCGACGCGTTCTTCTCGATGTCGGAGACGATCGGGAGCCGGCCCGAGGCGGCCACCGACGTCTTGCGCTACGCGGACGTGACGTTGCACGAGCGCTTCGCGGACCGTGACCCAGGCCCGGCGCAGCGCGCGTTCATCCGCAGCGACCACACGTGGCTCACCGGGACCCTCGCGTTGGCCGCCGGGTTCTGCGCCCGCGTGTGGGCGCTCGATGACCCCTTCTTCGCGCAGCTCAGCGCCGGCACCGACAGCGAGCAGACCGATGAAATCAGGCCACAAGCCGCCATGGCTCCGACTCGCCCGAATGGGGACACGCGAACCGATTCGCGCCAGGACACAGCCGAAACCACCGCTCAGTCGCCTCAAGGCTCGCTGATCGATGGCGCCCAGCTGCTTATCGACCCTTCAGCTGAGTAGCTCGTCGATCGCCGATCGCCGAACGTCTGCTCGCGCTTCGTGCTCTGTAGACGGATTGGAGTCCTTGGAGGCGTCACGTCGTGAACGTGTACATCCCGCGCGCGATTCGAGTGATCACCGGGGGATCAGCGCGACAGGCCACCGACAGGAAGCTCGCGACCGTTTCTCTGGACACCGCCCGACCGAGTTCCTCCTCGACGAGCCGATGAATCTCTGCGACTCCGAGAGCCGCCTGCGCAGCCCTTAGGACCCGAAGCACGGCCGATTGAATCGCGCCCTGCGCGGGCCTCATCGACCGAGGGCGAACTCCATCCCGATCGCCGCCGGGCGTGGATTGGCGCTTTCGATCGAGCAGTTGTCTCAGGACATCGGCGCCGTCGTGGTTCGAAAGTGCCCCGGTTAGGCGCATCGGTGGGCCTTATTTGGCCGTCGTCCCTGGAGATCGGCACCTTCTCGTGTCCGATCGCCTGGTAGGCAATATCGCCATGTTCAAACCGGCCTCCGAGGTCCGGCGCCGCTGACGGCGCACTACCGGAGCGCCCGGCGCCGGGTCGGCGTTCTGCATCCCCCGAGCGCTCCGCGCTGCGACCGACACCGCTCCCGGAGTCGCTGGTACCGAGTGTCAGCCCATCGGGGAACGATCGACTGCGGAGAGGAACGGGGCGGCATGCGTCGAATCCCGCGGGGTGTCGACCGTCGACCGAAACGCCTTGTTGCGCTTGCGAGAGGCGGCGCTCAGCCGAACCGCGTTGCCTGCGACCAACTGGATCCATGAGCAAGTCGATCAGAGCCTCAATCGGGACTCGACCCGCACGGTGCCGCGCTGGGAGTGCCGCGTGCGCGCCCCGCCAACTTATCCTCCTTTGGTAGGATTCTGTCATGGCATACGTCAAGAAGTCAGTGACGTTGGACTCCGACGTGGTCCGCGAGGTGGAGGAGCTCGTCGGGCCGCGCGGATTCAGCGCGTTCATGAACGAGAGCGCGAAGCTCCGGCTGCTCGTCGAGCGCGGACGCACGGCCGTGCACGAATACGAAGTCGAGCATGGCGCGGTCCCAGACGACGATCTCGCAGCCGTCGATCGGGCATGGCCGGCCTGAGCTTCGACACCGGCGTCCTCGTCGCCCTGGAGCGACGGGAGTCGGGCGCTTGGGCATGGATGCGGCGCGCCGCCGAGCGAGACGTCGCACCGCTCGTGAGCACGGCTGCGCTGGCGGAGGCGTGGCGCGGTGGTCGGCAGACATGGCTCGCGACCGCGCTGCGCGGCTGCGAGGTGGCCCCCGTGACCGAAGTGCTCGCGCGAGCGGCAGGCGTCGCCTGCGGTGCAACGGGCGCACAGACCCTCGACGCGATCATCGCCGCGACCGCGGCCGCTCGGGGAGCGACCCTCCTCAGCGCCGACGTGGGCGACATGCACACCTTGGCCGACCACTTCCGGTCGCTGCGCGTCGTCGCGCTCTGACCGTGGCCACGCGACCCGCGCTCCCGCACGGTCGGCCAGGGTGGGTCACCGACGCCCCGCGACATCGCGCCGACTTGCGCGCGATTCGGCGTCGAGCAGTAGCTCGACGAGGACCTCGACGGCCGATCCAGGGTTTGATCATCGTCCTCATAGGTGATCGATGTCGCGCCGCGGCGCGGGTGGCGTAGCCGTGGTCGGCTCGGCCCTCGCCCCCCACCATCGGTCGCGATCAGCGAGCGCAGGCCACTGCAACCTCGAGCGCCGCGCAGACCTGGACCCATCCGGTCGTCGCTGAGGCGGCCCAGACGGTCCACGAGCACGCCGCGCGAGACGCTCTCGACCGAGTCGAGGTTTACGCGGACCGGCGTGGATCGGGTCCACCCCAGGCAACAGGAGCACCTGACTCGGGAGCCCGCGCACCGTCGTGGTAAGGGCGCGACGAGCGTGCGCTTGAGTCTCGGAATCGCGCGTCGCGAGAGAGCCCCACGACCGGGCGACGACCGATGTCGGGGCTGCCCGCACCACCAGACCGGGCGGGCAACGCGGTCACGACGCCGCGGCAGCGGCGCGGAACGACGCGAGGTCGCCCCACTCGCCGGGCTCGCCGAGCGGATGCTCGTCGTACGCGGAGTACGCGGCGTCGATCTCGACGGCGCGGTGACGAGCGAGCAGGGCCGCAAGCGCCTCGTCGAGTAACGCCGCGTCCGTCAGACGGGCCCGCAGAAGGGCGCGCACTCGACAGCAGCTGCTCGTCGACGGTCGCGCTCACCCTCGCTCGCGCCACGCGACGAGCGTGCCACGTAGGTGTCGCTCAGACGACGTTTCGAGCTGAGCCCGAGCGCCCTCCGTGGCGCTCGAGCCCCGCGAGATGTCCGGATGCGCTACGCGCCGGGCGTGTAGCTGACGAGCGCGGCGCGGCCGCCGGTGCCGTCGGTGTGCACGCTCAGCAGTGGGCCGACGCCGGGCGCATAGAACTTCAGCTCCTGGACCTTCGGCTCCGTGGGGACCAGGTCACGGGTCATCAGGACGTCCTTCGTGAAGTAGCCGAAGGGCACCTCGACGCGCTCCTCGCCGACCGTGATGACAGCGGACTCGTCCTCGGCCACGCCCTTGTAGTACTCCTGGCGATAGGACAGGCCCGGCCTCGGACGCGCAGGCATGGCGATCCCGGCCTGCGCTCCGTCGACGCCGGCCTCGAAGGAACCGGTGTGGTCGATGACCTGCCCGTTCTCAAGATTGGTGACGTACTCGCCGAGGTACCAGATGTTGCCGTCGTCGTCCTGCGCGTACCAGTCGTCGGTGATCTCGACCGGCACACCGTCCTCGCTGACCGTGTCGCGGATCACCCGAGCCTCGATCCCGTTGGCGATCATCCTCGTCGTGTTGGTGACCGTGATCACGACGTCCTGATGCGCCCCGGTGGTATCGGTCTCGCTGTACACCCATTGGCTGCCGGGCTTCATCGGCCAGTACGGGTTGTCGATGTTCGTCGTGAAATCGGCGGGGTCCAGCCTGACCGGCTCGCTGCCCTGCGGAAGCCCGCCGTTCTCGCGTGGCTTGTCAGCAGGAGCAGCGTCAGCGCTGTTGCTGTCGCCATCCCCACCGAAGGCCGCCAGGACGAGTCCCGCGGCGACGATGCTCAGCGCACATGCGATCGGCTTTCTGGTCTTCATCTCGATCCTCCTCCGGTCCTTTCGGATCTGAATTGAATAAAGCGAGGTCCATGTTCATGAGTATCGGATGAGGTGAGGATGGGAAGAAGTGAGATATCTGTGAGACCGCGCGAGCGCATATTCGGAGAGCAGCTCGGCAGCCTGCTCCACCGTAAAGCTCGGGATCGTGCGCGTGCGCCGGTAGGTCAGCGGACCAGAAACCGGCAAAATGCATGTCAAAGCTGTTCGTGCTCGAGCCGCAACCAGGACTCGACAATCGCCCAGACCTCAGTGCCGCGGCAGCTGCTCCATCTGCAACAGCAGCTCGCGCGCCGCGCGCTCGCCGAGCTCGAGGCTGCGAAGCGAGAACGACTCGTTCGGAGCATGAAAGGCGTCGTCGGGCAGCACGAACCCGGTGACGATCGTCGGTATCCGCTTCGCCGCGAGCTCGGCGACGATCGGGATCGAGCCGCCGATGCGCACGAACGCGGGCGCGACACCGCAGGCCCGCTCGATCGCCGTGCCCGCCAGGCGGATCGCCGGCTCGTCCACCGAGAACAGTGCTGGATCGCCGCAGTGGTGGCTGATCTCGACCTCCGCGCCCGCTGGCGCCGCGTCGCGCAGCAGACGCTCCAGCACCGGCCGTATCTCGTCCGAGCGCTGCCGCGGCGCGAGCCGCATCGACAGCGTCGCGCGTGCGCTCGCCGGCACGACGGTCCGGTCGGCACCGCCGGCGATCAGGTTGACGTCCAGCGATGCGTCGGCGCCGGTCCGCCGGTAGTACTCGGCGGCCGCCCCGGGGTACAGCTCGAGCGCGCCGATCTCGGCGAGGACGTGCTCTCCGGCCGGCAGACCTTCCCAGGACGCGAGCTCCGCGGCCGCCGGAGGCTCGATCCCGACCAGCAACTCCGAGTGCAGCCTGCCGTCGGGTCCGGGCATGACCGCGGCCAACATCCCATGCAACGCGTGCAGCGCGTTCTGGACGCTCCCGCCGTACAGCCCAGAGTGCAGATCGCGCACGCCGACGCGCACCGAGATCCCGAGCTGGACGATCCCGCGCAGGCCGATCGTGATCGCCGGCGTCTGCTCGTCGACCATCGTCGAGTCGAACACGATCGCGGCGTCCGCACCACGATCGTCTGCGCTCAGCCATTGCACGCACCCGGCGCTGCCCGTCTCCTCCTCGCCCTCGACGAGGACGCGCACATGCACCGGCAGCGTCCCCTCGCGCGCCAGCTCGCAGGCCGCCCGAAGGAGGGGCAGGAAGTTGCCCTTGTCGTCAGCCGCTCCGCGCGCGTAGACCCGCCCGCCGCGAACGGTCGGTTCGAACGGCGGCGTCTGCCACAGATCCAGCGGCTCCGGTCCCTGCACGTCGTAGTGGCCGTAGATGAGCACGGTCGGGGCGTCGGCGCGGGCGGCGCGCAGCTCCCCCACGACCAGCGGCGGCCGATCGCCGATTCGCACGAGCTCGACCTCCCCGCCCGCCTCGCGCACGTGCGCCGCCGCCCAGTCCGCGGCGGCATCGAGGTCGGCGCGGGCGCCGCCGCCCGTCGAGATCGAGGGGATGCGAAGCCAGTCGATGAGGTCGTCGAGCAGCGCGGGCGGCACGTCGTGGGCGAGCCTAGAGGAACCGCTAGCGCCGGTCGACGAACAGCGCCTGCGCACACACGCCCACCGGCCCGCGCAGGTCGTGCAGCACGCCGGTCGACAGGCCAGTCCCACTGGCATCGGACACCGTCCGCGCGTCGAGCCCGATCCACTCGCCCTCCGGCTGGCGTTGCAGGTGAATCGTCAACTCCGTGTTGACGAAGAGCCAGTCCTCGAACGGGAGGATCCAGCTCAGGCCATTGGTGAAGTCGGCGGCTGCCGCGAGGCGGGCGAGCGCCGACGGCGGCGTGCCGGGGAGCAGGTCGCCGCGCAGGCGGATCCAGGCGGCGGCGGCACCCGAGCCGATCTCCCCGCCGACGTGGCGGATCTCCGTGGCGTCGGGATAGAACAGCTTGCGGCCGTCGTCGATGAACATCGGCAGCGGATCGCCGCTCTGGGGCGCCGGCATCGCACGCGGCCCGCCGGGCCCCGCGGCGGCCGCGTCGGGCAGCTCTGCGCGGCGCACTCGGACCGCTCGCGCAAGGCACGCGCGGCGTCCACCGGTGTCGAGCGTGGCCTCGACGACCTGAAAGCGCCGTCCGGGCTTGGCCAGCGACGTCGCGACCTCGACGGCGCCGACCGGCACGCCGCTGAGGAACTCGATCGTCAGCCGGGTCACGAGCAGATCCGAGCCCGGCTGCGTCTGCTCGATCGCGTGCGCGAGCAGCGCCGAGGGGGCGCCACCGTGCATCATCCGCTCGTCCCACGGCCCGCGCGTCGTCGGCGCCGCGGTGAAGCCGTCGCCGTCGGGCTCGAAGAGCGCCGCGATCGTGGTCGGTTCGCTGCCCGCGAGCACGCGGCGAACGCTACCCAGCCCTACCGGTTGCGGCCGCCCCGCGCGGACGCGGCGGCGCGCTCGCGGCGCCCCGGCCGCTGGCCGTTCTGCGAGCGCCGGCGCGGCGTCCCCGAGCCGTTACCGCCGGTCGAGGTCATCATCCCGCTGAGCGAGAACTCCCGGTGCAGGCCGAGGTCGCTGGCGATCCGGCTCATGTCCCTGGCCTGATCGCCGAGCACGAACGTGACGCCGATCCCCGCGCGGCCGGCGCGGCCGGTGCGGCCGATCCGGTGGACGTAGCCGTCGCGGTCCTCGGGCGCGTCGTAGTTGATGACATGGGTGACGTTGCGCACGTCGATGCCGCGCGCCGCGACGTCGGTCGCCACGAGGGTGTCGACGTCGCCGCGCTCGAAGCGCGCCAGCGCCTTTTCGCGCTGGCCCTGCGTCTTGTCGCCGTGCATCGCCAGGGCGGTGACGTCGTGGGCGCGCAGGCGCTTGACGAGCCGGTCGGCGCCGCGCTTGGTGCGAACGAAGACGATCGTCAGGCCGCGTGACTCGTCGCGCAACTCGCGCACGAGCGTGTCGACCTTCGCCTCATGGGCGACGCGCATGAAGCGGTGCTCGGTCTCGACCGTCCGGTCGACGGCGGGCACGTAGTCGTGGCGGCGTGCGTCGCCCTTCGTGTACTCAGCGGCGATCACGCCCGCGGCGCCCTCGAGCGTCGCTGAGAAGAACAGCGTCTGGCGGCTGCGCGGCGTCCGCGCGACGATGCGATCGACGGGCGGGCGGAAGCCCATGTCGAGCATCCGGTCGGCCTCGTCGAGGACGAGGATCCGGATGTGCTCGAGCGATATCGCGCGGCGCTGGAGGATGTCCTCGAGGCGGCCGGGCGTCGCGACGATGATGTGCGAGCGGCGAGCGAGCTTCATCTGGCGCTCGATGCCGGCGCCGCCGTAGACCGCGGCGACCGACAGGGCGCGCGCGTGGGCGATATCGGTCATGTCGTCGACGATCTGCAGCGCGAGCTCGCGCGTGGGCGCAAGGATCAGGGCGCTTGGGCGGCGATCGGTCGCCTTCAAGCGCTCGACCATCGGCACGGCGAAGGCGAGCGTCTTGCCGGAGCCCGTGGGCGACTTGGCGAGCACGTCGTGGCCCGCGAGAACGTCGGGAACCACGAGCGACTGAATTTCGAACGGCGTCTTGATGCCGCGCACAGCGAGCGCATCGACCACCACGGGGGACACGCCGAGCTCGGCGAAGGACTGCACTGACATATGGTTGCTCCTAGCAAGCGACCCCCACGTGGGGGTCGCAAACGATTCGGGGAGATTCGACTGACCCGAACCGCGTAAGCGCACCCGAAGACAAGAACCTCGCGGGTGGCGGCGCCACCCATGCCGTACACGATAGCGACAACGAGCGGCCTCCCGTGTGCGCGACAGCACGCAAGTCCCGGCCAGCCACGAGCGATGATGGACGGATGCCCGAGCCGCTGCCATCCCTTTCCTCGCGCCTGGCCGACGTCAACTCCTCCGCCGTGCGCGACATCCTCGAGCTGACGCAGCGCGACGAGGTGATCTCGTTCGCGGGCGGGCTGCCGGCCCCCGAGCTGTTCCCGGCAGAGCTCGTCGCGCAGGCGTTCGCGGCCGCGCTCGCGCCAACGAGAGCCGCCCGGGCGATGCAGTACTCCTCGACCGAGGGCGACCCGGAGCTGCGGGCGCTGCTGGCCCAGCGCTTCGCCCTCCGGGGCCTCGAAGCCGACCCGTCGGAGACGCTCATCACCACCGGCTCGCAACAGGCGCTCGGGCTCGTCGCGAGCGTGCTGCTCGATCCCGGTGACGCGGTCCTCGTCGAGAACCCTTCCTACCTCGCCGCCCTGCAGTGCTTCGGCTTCGCCGGCGCGAAGCTCGTCCCGGTGCCGTGCGACGAGCAGGGCCTGGACACCGAGGCGCTCCCGCCGCTCATTGCCGAGCACCGGCCGAAGTTCCTCTACGTCGTCCCGACGTTCCAGAACCCGACCGGCCGCACCTTGCCGGCGCAACGTCGCCGCCGGGTGGCCGAGATCGCCGCCGAGCACGGTCTGTGGCTGATCGAGGACGATCCCTACGGGGAGCTGCGCTACGACGGCGAGCCGCTGGCGCCGATCGGCTCGCACGCCGGGGCGAGCGATAGGACCGTCTCGATCTCCTCACTCTCGAAGGTGCTGTCGCCAGGCCTGCGGATCGGCTTTCTTCGAGCTCCCGAGGCACTGATGGGTCCACTCACGATCGCCAAGCAGGCGGCCGACCTGCACACCTCGACCGTCGACCAGATCGCCGCGCGCGCGTCGCTGCAGGCTGCTGACCTCGACGAGCACATCGCGAACCTCTGTCACGAGTACCGCCGCCGCCGCGACGCGCTCCTGCACGGTCTCGCGGACGCGCTGCCGGAGGGCTCGACCTTCAATCGCCCGGACGGCGGCATGTTCGTGTGGGCGCGGCTTCCCGAGGGCCACGACGCCGCCGAGCTGCTCACGGCGGCGCTGCGCCACGATGTCGCGTTCGTGCCCGGCGCACCGTTCTTCGCGGCCGATCCCGACCACCGCACGCTACGGCTCTCGTTCACCACGCATGTCCCAGACGAGATCGTCGAGGGACTCGCGCGCCTTCGGACCGCGGCGCGCGACGGCGGCTGACGCAGGCCGGCGAGGCCATGTCAAGGCCGCGCGACATCCCCATCCGCGAGGAGACGATCCGCCTCGGTCAGTTGCTCAAGCTCGCCGGCCTCGCCGAGTCCGGCGCGCAGGCCCGCGCGCTCGTGCAGGAGGGAGCGGTGCGCGTCGACGGCGAAGTCGAGACGCGTCGCGGGCGCCAGCTGCATCGCGGCGTGCTCGTGGAAGTTGGGAGCGAAGCCGTGCGCGTCGCGTGAGACCGTCGGGGGGCGGGGATCCGACCGCCTCCGTGCTTACGCACCAGGTATGGCCGCGGCCTGCGGCGCTCCCACGACCTCTGGTGCGCTGCGCTCGAGGGCCGGCCAGCCGACGTCATTCTCGCGCTCGCGGTGTTCTGCCGCCACGCCCCCGCGCAGCCCGAAGAGCCGCTTTGCCCACAGCAGGTAGGCGACGACGGCGAGATTGATCACGATCGTGACGACCTTGAGCGCCGAGAGGCGCTGGGAGAGCTCATAGAGCTCCAGCGGCAGCAGCGACGCTGTGACGATCAGCGTCAGATACTCGGCCCAGCGCCGCTGGTGCCACAAGCCCAACGCCTCGATCCCCTCGACGAGCGCGTACACGACGAACACCGCCGCCACGAGCTTGAGCGTGTCCGATCGCAGTGAGAACGCGCGCTCGACGTCATGCAGGAGACCATGTTGGGAGGTGGGCTGGTTCGGGCTCGCGCCGATCTGCAGGTCTGCGAGCACCCGGTAGAACGGTCCGCGCAGCGTGTCGCGGTGCGACGCGAAGAAGAAGATGAGCAGCGCGATCAGGCCCAACACGACGAAGTGCAACCCGCGGTTGATTGCGATCAGGCGCAGCACGATCACGTCGCGCAGCGGCTTTCCCCGCAACGGCAGATCGATCTCCTCGCGCGCCGGGGGAAGCTCGCGCGCCGGCGCTGCGGGTGGATGTACCGGAAGCCATGAGTCACAGCGCAGGCAGCGATGCCAGCGCACGCCGTCGAGCTCGCGCGCGAGCAGGGTGTCGCCCGACAACCGTCGCGCGTCGATGCCGATCAACTCATGGCCCCGCAAGACCGCAGACGAGCAACTCGTAGTGAAACTTTGGCCGCAAGCGACGCGGCTCGACGAGCTTGACGCCCGGCAGGCGTTGGCGCACGACCATGACACCAGCTTGTCACCTCCCGGTTTTGCCGGGCTCATCGCGGAGCGCGGCGGCGTTTGGATGGACAACGCCCCGCCGCGGTGGGAGCATGGCCGACAACGGTCAAAACGGAGTCCTGATGGAATCCTCAAGCCCCGCGCATGTCCTCGTGGTCGCAAACAGGACTGCTGTCACGCCGGCGCTTCTCGACGCGATCCGGGAGCGGGCCGCGCGAGGGCCGGCCTGGTTTCACCTCCTCGTCCCGAACCCGTCGCCAGCGGACTGGCGCCCGGCGCGCGCCGAGCGCCAGAGAATCGCGGAGGGCGAACGGATCCTCGCATCCGCGCTGGCGCTGATCGAGCAGGCGGCCCACCGTCCGACGGACGGCTCCGTGTCGATCAGGCACGACCCGATGGATGCCATCGAGGAAGCCGTGTACGGCGGGGATTTCGACGAGATCATCCTGGCGACGCTCTCCTCCAGCAGCGTGCCTCGGTGGCTGCACATCGACCTACCCCGCCGGGTCATGCATCTCGGTCTAGCGCTGACAACCGTCATCGCCGACAGCCACCACCGGCGGCCGCGGTCCGAGCATGGCCGGCGGCGAGCGGCTGGCGCAGGCACGGGTCACGGACGCTTCAGCTGGTCTTGAACTCCTGCTCAGCGCAGGATGCCCGTGTGCCCGATCGAGTAGCGGCCGGGCTGCGGCCAGACCGCCATCCCATGCGGCCCGGCACCGACCTTGATGCGGTGCAGCAGCTTGCCGGTGCGCGTCGAGATTGCGTACACCTCCGCGTTGTAGCGGCCGGTGAGCCATAGCACGCGCCCGCTGGCCGACAGCCCGCCCATGTCAGGCGAGCCGCCGCCGGGAATGTGCCACTTCTTGCGGGGACGACGCATGCGAAAGGAGATCAGGCTGATCGATCCTTCGCCGCGATTGGAGACATACAGCGTCTTGGAGTCGCGGCTGGGGTACAGGCCGTGAGCCCCCTTGCCGGTGGACAGGAAGCGGATCTTGCGGAAGGTGTGCGCATCGATCAGCCAGACGCCGTTGGACGCCATGTCGGCAACGTAGAACGTGCGCCCGTCCGGCGAGAGCTTGACGTCCTGGGCCATCGCGCCGGCCCGGAGGTCGATCGTCTTCAGCACCCGCTCCCGGAGCAGGTCGAGCACCATCACGCGCCCGCCGAACTCGCACGAGACGAGCGCGCGACGACCATCCGCGGTGAAGTCCATGTGATCGACCCCCGGGCACATCGGGACCTTGAGCGAGTGACGCAGCACCATCGAGTGCGGCTCGCGGAAGTCCAGCTGACGGTTGGCCTCGGCCACCACGATCGCACGCCGGCCGTCGGCGGTGAAGTACAGGTTGTACGGATCGAGCACCGGGACCGGCTTGCCCGGCCGCGACGTGCGCGGGTCGATCGGCGTGAGGCTGTTGCCGAGGTCGTTGGTCACCCACAGCGTCTTGAGGTCCCACGACGGCGTGACATGCTGGGGCAGCCGGCCGACGGCGAAGTGGCGGACGATCCTTCCGGTGCGCTGGCTGATGACGTCGACGGTTCCAGCCTGGGAGTTGGGGACATAGACCCGCGCCGGCACATGGCGCGCAGCGCGGGCCAGGCGACCGGGCCGCCCGGCGGCGTAGACGTCGTGGCGATTGACCAGCCTCGGGATGCTGCCGAGAACCAGCCCTCCGTGTGCGGTCGTCGTCCTATGCGCTGGCGAGGCGGTCGTAGGACGCGCCGCCGCGGCGGTCCTCGTATGCCCAGGCGCGGCAGTGCCCGTATGCCCAGGCGCGGCAGTCGCCGTACGCCCAGGCGCAGCAGTCGCCGTAGGCGGCGCCGCGGTGGTGGTAGCAGCACGCGGGGGCACGTCGGCGCTGAACCGGTTCGGCGTGCGCGGCGTGCTCGTGCCACAGCCGCCGGCAAGGAGGGCGAGCGCGGCAGGGACGAGAACGAGAACCTTGCGCTGCAGGCTGCTCACCGGGATCGGAAGGTCCAGCGTTCGGCGTGTACACGGCCCTGGCGATCCCGGCCGCCGACCGCAACGACGTGGTCGCCGTCGGCCACGGCGGCGAGATCTGAGAGCGCGACCGGCAGGCGACCCGCGCGCCGCAGCTCGCGCGTCACGGGATCGAAGCCCCAGATCCTGGCCTGCTGACCGTTCAGCGCGTCGCCGCGGCCGCCCAGGACGTAGAACGTGCCGCCCAGCGCGACGCCGGCGGCGTGTGCGAGCGGCGCGGGCAGCCGACCGACGACTCGCACACGGTGCGTGGCCGGGTCGACCGCTACGATCTCCCGCCGCGCTTGCGTGCCCGTCGTGCCCCCCGCGACGTAGATGCGCGAGCCGATCGCCGCCGAAGCTGCGTAGCGCACCGGGTACGGCAACTCGGCGGCGACGTGCACGCCGTGACCCGGGCGGAAGGAGAGCACCGAGCGCAGCGGCGTGGTAGTCGTGTAGCCGCCGACGACGTAGGCGCTCCCGCCGAGCGTGACGGCCGTGGTGTCCGACATCGCAACCGGCAGACGGCCGGCGACGCGCGTGTGGCCCTGGCGATCGACCGCCGTGATCGTGGCGATCGGGCCCGCGGCGGTGCCGCCGCCGAACGCGTAGACGGTGCGCCCGATCGAGGTGACACCGATGTCGTGGGCCGGTTGCGCAAGCTGGCCGATCCGGCTGGCCGGGGCGGGCAGAACGGAGATCACGTCGGCGGTCGACGTGTCGGCGGCGTCGAGGCCACCGACGGCCAGCACGCGCCGGTCGGTCGTGCGCGCAAGCCCCGGCAGCTGCACCGGAGCCGGCACGGTGCCGGTGCCCGCCAGCTGCAACCGGATCGTGCGGCGGGGCGCCGGCGCACTCGCGGCGAGGGAACTCGTGGTCGCCGTCGAGCCCGAGTCGTCGGAGCGGCTCGTGCCGCAGCCGGCCAGCGAGGCGCCGCTCACGAGCGCGACGACGCCGGAGATCACCGAAAGGACGGCGGGCATGAGGGGACGCACCCTAGGCACCTTGCTCATCCTGCGCTGAACGCCGCCTGAACGAAACGCCTGCATCGCCGCGATCGATCGCGCCGGCGTCAACCCGATCGCCATGTCAGGCGCTTGTCACTGTCGCCGGCCGATCGGGCGAGGCGCGTCAGCCGACCGCCTCCTGCGCAGCGAGGAGCGTCCGCAGATGGTCCATCGCCGCCACGACGCGGCGCCGATGCGCCTGGTCCTCCTCGCGCAACGCGGCAAGGTCGCCGCCACAGAACGGGCAGGCGGTCTCCTCTTCGCGTACAAAGCAGTTGCAGCCGGGACAGAACTCCAGCTCGATCGGCACGAGCGGCCGCGGCGCCGGATAAGTGGCGTTCCCGCCGCGCGACAAACGCCCACCGCAAATGCCACGCACCAGCGCCTGGTCCGCTGCGACACTTGGACAACGGCGCCTGCGGCGATCATCGTGTGCGGTGTCTAGCACCATGTCGCCCAACTCGTCCAGCTCATCCGCCGCGATCACGAGCGTCGGCCCCGTCGCCGGCCGGATGACCGCCGTCGTCCGCCACGACGGCGAGCGCGACGAGGTGGCCGTCGAGGAGCCGCTGGAGATCCGCGTCGACGGCCACGCGCTGACCGTCACGATGCGCACTCCGGGCCACGACGAAGAGCTCGCGCTCGGCTTCCTGTTCGGCGAAGGCCTGATCGACTCCCCGCACGCAGCCGGGCTGACCGACGACCTCGCGGCGAACGTCGTCGATGTGCGAGGACCGCTGCTGCGCGACCCTGGCGCGCGGCGCTTCTACACGACCTCGTCATGCGGGGTCTGCGGAAAGGGCTCGCTCGAGGAGGTCGCCGTCCACGCGCCGATGCTGCCGGCGGGCCCGCGCGTCAAGCGCGCGCTGCTCGCCGCCCTACCCGGCCGCCTGCGCCAGCCCGGCTTCGGACGCACCGGCGGCATGCACGCGACCGGGCTGTTCGGCAGCGACGGCGAGCTGCTGCTCGTGCGCGAGGACGTCGGGCGCCACAACGCGATGGACAAGGTCGTCGGGCGTGCGCTGCTGGACGGGCTCCTGCCGCTGGAGGAGCGGATCCTCTGCGTCAGCGGCCGGCTGTCGTTCGAGCTCGTCCAGAAGGCCGCGGTCGCCGGCGCGCCGATCCTCGTCGGCGTCGGCGCACCGACATCGCTTGCCGTCGAGCTGGCCGCCGACCGTGGCATGACGCTCGCCGGCTTCGCGCGTGACGAGCGCGTCAACGTCTACAGCGGCGAGGAACGCGTCGCGTAGCGACGTCCACCGGCCCTGCGCCGTACAAGCGGGCGTCAAGGCAGGGGAACGAGCGGGCTGGCGAGCCTCGCGGCGAGCCCGCGCTCGCGCGCGATCAGCTCGAGCATGATCGCCGTGTCGGCGATCGCGATGCCCGTCAGGTGCTCGTCGCGGGTGGCGAAATCGGCCTCGATCGCGGCCACCGCCGCGGCGTATCCGGTCCTGTCGCTCGCGGCCAGCGCGCGCAACGCCGTGGCCGTGCGCTCGAAGGCACCGCCGCGCGGCTCCATCGCCGCCGCGAGTGGCGCGACCGCGTCGTCGTCGCCCACGACGAGCGCGGCGACCGCGAGCACGTAGCAGGCGACGGGCGAGCCGGCCGCGTCGGGGTCACTGTCAAGCGCCGCGCGCACCTCCTCGGCCACGGGCGCCGCGCAGCCGCCGAGCACCGCCGCCTTCAGCAGCCCGACGAGCCGGCCGTAGCTGCGCGGCGGAGCTAGTGCCCATGACGCGCGATAGCCCTCGACGGCGCGCGCGTACGCCGCGCCGGCAGCCTCGGTGTCGCCCGCCAGCAGCGCGGCGTGCGCCTCGCCCTCGGCCGCGATGGCCGCGAGCATGAGGTCGCGATGCTCGCCCTCCTGCATGGTCAGGCGAGCTTACGCTCTCCGGGCGAGCATCGCATCGATGCGCTCGCTGAGCCGGGGGCCGCCGCACATGCCGTGGTTTGTCTGCCCGGCGGTCAGGGAACGCAATGCGTAACCATTCCTCGGCAAGGACATGCGCGATGACCACTTCCGCAAACGAGACGCCCGTTCCGCCGCCGTTTCCCGAGCCCGATCCGCCCGTGCCGGGCCCGGACCCGATGCCCGACCCGATCCCGGACCCCGTCCCGCCAGGCCCGCTGACAATCTGATGCGATGGCTGCTCGGCGCCACGGTCGCCTGCATCGCAGGCGCCGCGGTGCTGCTGGCACTGAAGGGCTCCCAGATTATGACGGCGGCAGGAATCGTGCTCGGCGGCACGGCATTCGTGCTCGTGCTGTCAGCGGGCTTTTACGCGGTCGGCCGCAGCGAGGATCGCGAGCGGGCCGCCCGCCCCGGCGGCCCGAACGAGCCTGGCGCGTAGCCCTTACGACTTGGCGCGCACGATCGTGAGGCGCTCCGTGCGCTTGCGCAGGACGCCGTCCTTGCCGCGCGTCTGGACGGTCACGTTGACGCGCACGCGGCTCTTTCGACGCAGCAGCGCGCGGCCGCGGCGGGTCGACGTGAGGCGCATCGTGGTCGTGCGGTCGGCGGGAATCGAGAACGTCCGCCGCGCGAGCAGCAGCGAGCCGGAGACCACGCGGACGCTGCCGCGGCAGCGGTTCGCGCTTGTCGACGCGGGGCACCGCACGCGGATCCTGAAACGGCCGCGGCGGTCCACGCGCAGGAGTCGCCGGACGATGACCACGCGCTGCGGCGTCGGCGTGCTGGCAGGCGGAGGCGGAGGCGGCGGCGGGGGCGGCGGAGGCGGCGGAGGCGGAGCGGCTTGAAGCACGCCGAGGTGCCTCATCGCTCCGGCCATCAGCCCGATGCGCTGGTCGGCGCCGGTCACGCCCTCGAGGCCGAAGCCCCAGTACACCGAACGCGGCGTCTGGACGCCGGGACCGTCCAGGTAGCCGACGGTGTCGCGTGCCGTCCAGCCCCGCTGAGTCCCCGCTTCGGAGCCGGCCGGAGGCGGACCGGCCGCGAATCCGCCGAGCCCGTCCTCGAACGACGTCTGGTCGGCGACCGCGCCGTCCTTGGTGACCTTGGCGTCGTCGACGAACACGCCCAGGCCGCCCGACCCGAAGTCCTGGACGTAGCTGATCGAGAGCTCGACCTGCGAGCCGGCGTAGGCGCCGAGGTCCACTTTCCAATCCTGATAGCCGCCGGAGTTGCCGGTGGCTCCGTTCCAGCTGCCCGTCGTGCCAGTGGGTGTGCAGTCCGCGAGGCTCGGCGTCTCGTCCTTGCTGGTGTTGGTCTGGTAGTGCGCAAGGAACGGGTGCAGACGATCCCAGTTGATGTCGCAGGACGCGCCGACGCTCGTCGTCGTGTGCCCGTTGGCGTCAGGCAGGGTGGTCCAGTCGTCCATGCCGACATGGTGGGCCTCGACGATCACGTAGTCGTAGTCGGCCTCCGTGTCGTAGGAGACCTTGAAGGACAGGTCGGCGGCCGTCGCGCCGGCCAGGTCGATCGTCTTGCGCAAGCGCTGATAGCCCCCGTCATCGTTGGCCGCGACCGCGTAGCGCGTGCCCGTCAGCGGGTCGAAGGAGGCCGGACGGTCGAAGATCGCCGCGAGGCCCGACTGAAATTGCGGAAACTGCGCCGGGTTCAAGACGCTCGACGTCGTGACGAGCGAATACGTGTGCGCCTGGTTGGCGGCCGAGCCGGCGCCGTTGAGCCCGAAGCTGAATGCCCCGAACGGCGCGACCCCCCGCAGTGGCAGTGCTGACGCGCTCTCCTTCGTACTCGCAGCGTCGATGTGGATGAAGGCGCCCAACCAGTACTGCAGGAAGTCGTCAGAGAGTGGGATGCAACCAAGCGCGGCGTCGGGGGAGCCGGCGGGCCCGCAATACGGAGGCTCGCCCAGCGGGTTGAAGAGATACCCGTTGACCTGCGCGAAGGCGGCGTTCTGGCCCGTGTAGAGCAGCTTGCCGCCGTCGTTGAGGTAGTCGCGAACGGCGAGGATCTCGTCGTTTGAGAGCCGCGCCACGCCCGTTCCGCCGGCAACCCCGGGAGCACGGACGAGCACGTCGTTGCCGGTGTACCAGACGACCGCGCCGTAGTGTGAGAGCACACCCATCGGATCGGGCGCCGTGCGCCCTTCGGCATCGACGTCGTAGACATCGAAGGCGATCCCGTTTGCCGTCAAGGCAGCCTCGTAGGGTTCGAGATAGTTGGCTTGCGCGCGACTCGCGTACTGCGGATCCTCGACGCCCGCGCCCGACTTGCCCGAGTAGTCCTCCGCGGCCATGATCAGCACGTTGCGTCCGCTGTCCGAGCGCACCTCGTAGGTGAAGGACTGCGACCGCTGGCCGCCGGCTTCGAACCACACCTTGACGCTGTCGCCGGGACTCGTGCCGGTGACGGCGCCGCGCATCTCGTGGTAGTAGATGTCGTTCTCGGCGCCGTAGCGCACGCCGCCCTGGTACTCGGTGGTGGTCGCGCTGTGCTCCGCGCCCGCGTTCACGCTCCAGTGCAGCGTCACCGGACCGAGCGCGCGCTTGGCGTTGACGCGCACCTTCTGCGGATCACCGAAGGAGACACCGAACGGGTGCATCTCAAACGACGCCGCTTCGCGGCCGAGGTGCGAGACCGGGTTGGCCGGGTCGTTCGACGACTTGGCGACGTCGAGCGCGAAGGGAATGTTCTTCTCGAAGACCTGTTCGATGTCGGCTTCGGAGTCCTGGAACTCGAAGGCGGAGGCGCCACCGCCGCGCGCCGGGTCTGCGAGGTCCATCTCAGGGGTGAACGACAGCGTGCGATGGATCGCGTGGGCGGTGTCGTCGGTGTCGCCGTTGGTCGTGTAGAGCTCGGAGGAGATGTCGGGGTCGTAGGGGTGCGGCGCGCCGGGCGGGTTGGAGCCGATCGCCGGGTCGGTGTCGGTTCCGGCAAGCGCGCGATAGATCGGGTCGTCCTCGGAGTCGGTCTGGACCTGGAAGCCCGTGCCGTAGAGCAGCAGCTCGGCGGCGGAGTGGTAGTTGACGAGGAACTCGAGGCCGACCCGGCGCAGAAAGCCGTTCATCGCCTTCGTCTCGGGCTCGGACGCCGGGCCGGCCCCGCGGTAGATCTCCGCGCCCGGATCCATCGAGGAGCCCTCGTTGTCGAAGCCCCAGTGCGCGGGGAAGTTGCGGTTCGGGTCGACGCCGTCGCCTGCGGTGATCTGACCATCGCCGTTGTTGTCGCGCAGGTTCTTGCGCCACAGGCGGTTGCCCGCCGTGAAGGTGAAGTCGTAGCCGTCGGGGTTGGCGACCGGGACGATCCAGATCTCGCGCGTGTTGACGAGGCTCGTCAACTCACTCGCCGACACGCCGGCGATGTCAACGCCCTGGACGTTCTTCGCCGCGCCGCTCGCACCGTAGTTGTCGACGAACAGGTGGGCGAGTCGCCGCGCCTGCTCGGTACCGATCCATTCGCGGGCGTGCTGCGTCGCGATGTACGCCACCGCCGGGCGAGACCCGTCCGGGTTGGATGGCTCACGCGCGTCGCGCGTGATCCGCAGCGCCAGGATCGGCTTGCCGTTGATCGAGTTGCCGATGACCTCGGGCTTGACGATGTCCGTGTGCGCGGCGGCGAGGCGCGAGAACTCCTCGTACAGCGTCTCGCGGGCTGGGCCGCCGGCGACCCCGCCGACGGTGCCGACGAATTTGGGATCCGAATAGGGGCGGTAGACGTCGTAGCTGCCATCGGGCCGGATGCCGGCCGCGCGGGCGGAGCCGCTGCGCTCGAGCCGTGGGTCGAGGTCGAACTTGCGCAGGCCGCTCGCCTGCGCGGCGGTCGCGACGATCTCGATGCGGCCACCGCGTGCGCCCTCAGCAACGTCAAAGCCCTGTTGCGCGAGCATCCGCAGGGCCTTCCCGTTGCCGGCCGAGACACTGTAGGCGTTGAGCCCGGACGGCGCCGCCTGCGCCGCGCCGGCGAACGCGGTGAGGGCGAGGATCACGGCGAAGGCGGCGCGGACACTGTGCTCGACTGACGCCTTCATGTGGACCCCTCTCGCGACCTACTCGATGAACATTTGCGCATCCCGCGGCCGGGATCTGCCCACACGATCGCATCACCGTCAACCGAATGAGCCGCATGCGTTCGGCCGAGCACGGCACCCGGCGCTGCGAGATCGGCGTGCTCGTATCATCGATGGCGTCAGATGGTCGGGCTTCGAATACTCACCATCGTCGCGGCGGCGCTGGCGTTCGGGTGCGGCGCCTTCGTGGTGGCCGCTCCGGCACCGTTCAGCGCCACGGCGTATGCCCATCCCGAGCCGGGCGACGTCGACGGCGACACCGTACGAGACGAGGTGGACAACTGTCCCACGGTCCCCAACGGCAGCCAGCTCAACACCGACAGCGACGCGCAGGGCGATGCGTGCGACGCCGACGACGACAACGACGGTGTGGCCGATGTCGCCGACAACTGCCGCGTCGTTCCCAACCCCAACCAGGCCGACAGCACGCCCGGCGACGGCCATGGGGACGCCTGCCCACCGAAGGACACCGACGGCGACGGGCGCTTTGACGAGGACGACAACTGCATCGACACGACCAACCCCGACCAGCGCGATCTCGACGGTGACGACAAGGGCGACGCCTGCGACCGCGATGACGACAACGACCGCTACGACGACGGGTTCGACAACTGTCCCGTCATCTACAACCCCGACCAGGCCGACCTCGACCGCGATGGGATCGGCAGCGCCTGCGACGCCGAAGAGCTCATCGCCGGGCCGGCGCCCGGCGTGCCCGTGCCCGCCGGGGCCGGCGCTCCGGGTTCGGGAACGCCGGCCGCCGACCGTAGTCCCCCGGTCGTGACCGTCGTCGTCGGCCAGCGCCAGCGGCTGGCCGATGCAGGGCCGGCTTTGGTGGTGACCGCGTCATGCTCGGAAGCGTGCAGCCTCGAGGCCGTGGTCGCCGCCAACGCGCTCGCGGCGCGGCGCGCGCGTCTGGCAGGCGCGAAGGTCGTGCTCGCCCGTGGCACGTGGTCGCTGGCCGGGGCCGGTCGAACCTATGTGTTCGCCCGCTGGACGCCGGCCGCACGCCGACTGCGATCGGGGCGCCGGCTGACGGGCGCGCTGCGGCTGACCGCGGGCGACGCATCAGGCAACCGGCAGACGGTCACGCGGCGCATCGAACTGCGGCGGTGAGCAGAGCCTGGATCCACGGCAGTTCGTGAATCCAGGCTCAGGCGCCCGCCGGCCGGACCCGCTGACGGTCGGGCCGGCGATCGCCGGTTAGCTCATCTCATCCCGATTGACAGAGCCCGATTGCGCGTGCGCTTCACGCCGCCCGTGGGGACGAAGGTCACGCGGATCACGCCACTCGTACGCCGCGTCGGACGTCGCGACAGCGTCCGGCGCAGCGACCGCCGCGTGCTCGCCGACACGCGGAACGTCAGGCGCAGCTTGCCGGCGCGCGTCGCCGTCCCCGACGCCTTCGCGATCTGCACCATCCGCCGCCCGATGCGCGCCTTGAGATACGCCGCCACCTTCCCAGGTCCTGGCACCGAGATCGTCACGATCGCCCGCCGGCCGCGGATCGTTACGCGCTTGAGCGACCCGAACGAAAACAGCGACGAGGGCAGCGGCTTCGAAGTCGGCGGCGGAGGTGGTGGTGGTGGTGGTGGCGGCGGCGGCTTGGCGAGCACCGCTCCCGGCCCGGTGTACTTGACGATGTACAACCCATAGTCCCGATCCGAGCCCGCGATCAGCCGGTTGCCGTCCTTGTCGGTGAACTGCTCCACGCCCCAGAAATTGCTGCCGCCCTCGTCGATGAACCGGCCGACCTCCTCCAGACCGCTCGCGCGGCTGAAGCGCAGCACCCGCAGGCCGCCCGCGTAGTAGGAGCTGTAGGCGAAGTTCGTCTCGGGATCAGTGGCGAACTCGTGAATCGACAGATCGCCGAACCCCGAGGCGTAGCGCTCGTCGATGCCCTCGGGGATGGCGAAGTCGTCGATCAGCGCGCTCGTCTTCGCGTCATACAGGTGCGCGTAGCCCCAGCCGTCGAACTGCGTGGTCGCCGACACCCGCGCGCCGACGGTGCCCGGCAGCGGCGGTCCATGCCCGGCCGGATACGGCAGGTCATAGCTCGGCGGGTCGTTGAAGATGCGGTGCATCGCCTCGTGGCTGATGCACATGCCCCGGATCGCGCGCGGCTCACCGCTCCCGCAGAACGTCCCGTCCGCCGCCGCGTTTCCCAGGTGACGCTGGCCGATGAGGATGCCGTCATAGCCCTTGGCGATGGCGTTCTGCATCTTCTCGTCGAAGCGGCATCCTTCGAAGGCGTGGCTCGGGTCCCCGACCGGCCCGCGCTGGACGACGAGGATCTTCTCCTCGCCGGGCGCGAGCGTCACGCCCGCGAAGGCCGTGGCGGCGGGGCTGATCTCGTCCCGCGCCGAGCAGCCGTAGCCGCCGTAGACCGTCGGGCCGTTCAGTCGGCCGTCGGGCAGGTTCTTGATCGGCTGGCTGAAGCTGAACTCGCCGGCGGCCGATGAGCCGACGTGGGGGCCGTCGGTGATCTGGAACACCGCGCGAGCCGCGCCGAAGTCCTCGTCCGCGGCCAGGACGAACTGGTTGTCAAAGCTGTACTCCGCCTCGTGGGCGTTGCCCTCGGGCGCGAGAGACGCCGGCGGGGACAGCGTGACGAGGGGCTCCACAGCTGGGAAGTCCGTGTCGGTCACGTACGTCGGGTGCGCGGGGTCGGTGACGTCAAGCTGCACGTAGCCGGCGTCCCAGTAGCTGTTGAGCATCGTCATGCGACCGTCGATCCGCTTGACGACCACGTCGTGGTGGAAGATCGCATTGCCGTTGGCCGGGTTCTTGAGGATCTGAGGGAACAGCTGGCGGAGGTCGAGGTCGGCGATGAACTCCGGGTCGCGTGGATTGGTGATGTCGAAGATGTCGACGTCGTGCAACTCGGTGTTGTCGACCGTCACCGCGTACGCGCGGGGACCGTCCTGCCAGACGAAGATGCTGTGGTTGGAATTGGGCACCTCGGCGGGGTCCTGGACCAGCGAGCCATCCGCAGACTTGTCGCCTGCGCCCTGGATCAGTGTCACCGGCTTGGCCGGATCGCTGACGTCATACAGATCGAAGCCTCCGACGCCGTTGGGCCCGCACGGCTCGTTGTTGACGGCCAGCAGGTCGCCCTTGAACGCCGGGGTGTTCACCGCGATCGCGTGCGCACCCTCGCCGTGGTAGGTCTCCGGCAGCGCCGGAACGAACGCCTTCTGCACCGGCTCGGCAGGGTTGCTGATGTCGACGCTGAAGAATCCGCCGCGCCGGCACGCAGCGTCGGCCTCGTTCTCAAGCGGCGACCAGGACATCAGGTAGGCGGCGTTCTTGTGGACCGAGACGTCGGCGATCTGTCCCGGCAGGACGTTGCCGAACGGCTGGGTCAGCTTGAGCTTGCCGACGAGTTGGATGTTCTCGTGCGCAGGCGGGAGATGGTTGGCGAGACCGCCGTGCTGCTGTGCCGCGTCGGGGGCGCTGAAGCTCGAGCGCGATCCCGCTCTCGGAGCGAGCGTCGTCCGGCCACCGTCGGCGCTCGACGGCCTGTCGCTCGCACTGCTCGACGAACCGTATGCCTGGGGGGTCGGAGTGACGGCCAGCGCCAGCGGCACCGCGAGGGCACCCACGATCATCGATCGCAAGGTGCCCCCGCGGATGCTCATCTCATCCCGATCGAGAGTGACCGATCGCGCGTGCGCTTTACGCCGCCCGTGCGGGTGAAGGACACACGGACCACGCCGCTGGTACGGCGTGTCGGACGCCGCGCCAGCGTCCGGCGCAGCGACCGCTGCGTGCTGGCTGACACGCGGAAGGTCAGGCGCAGCTTCCCGGCGCGCGTCGCCGTCCCCGACGCCTTCGCGATCTGCACCATCCGCCGCCCGATGCGCGCCTTGAGATTCGCAGCCGCCTTACCAGGGCCGGGCACCGCGATCGTGACGCTCGCCCGCCCGCCGCGGATCGTCAGGCGCTTGAGCGAACCGAACGAAAAGAGCGACGACGGCACCGGCTTCGGAGTCTCCGGCGGTGGAGGCGGCGGAGGTGGCGGTGCAGGCTTGGCCAGCACCGCTCCGGGCCCGGTGTACTTGACGATGTACAGCCCGTAGTCGCGGTCCGAGCCGGCGATCAGCCGGTTACCGTCCTTGTCGGTGAACTGCTCCACGCCCCAGAAATTGCTGCCGCCCTCGTCGATGAACCGGCCGACCTCCTCCAAACCGGCAGCGCGACTGAAGCGCAACACCCGCAGACCGCCCGCGTAGTACGAGCTATAGACGAGGTTCGTCTCAGGATCAGTGGCGAACTCGTGAATCGACAGATCGCCGAACCCCGACGCGTACCGCTCGTCGATGCCCTCCGGGATGGCGAACGCGTCGATCTCCTCGCTCGTGTTGGCGTCGTACAGATGTGCGTAGCCCCAGCCGTCGTAGACCGAGCCGAATTCGACCGTCAGGCCTGGCGTGGGAACAGCCGGCGCCGCAGTGTCACCGGCTGTCGCGGTCTCGGCGCCGGTGCATTTGTAGGTGCTTGCATCGAACACGCCGAGGATCCGCAGCCCGTCAGCGCGGCCGGCGAACAACATCGGGATCGAGATCGTGGCAGGGTCGATCAGCATGTTGATCAGGGTCTCGCAGCGGCCCATGCCTGCGCCGAAGTCGTTGTTGAAGATCACGCCTATCCGGTAGCCGGCCGCTTCGATGGCATCGGCCTTCTCCTGGAAAGGGCAGACGCCGCGTTCGGCGACCGCGATCGTCACGCCGGCCGGCGGCGCGGCCACGGTGCCGGCGCACGCCGTGCCCACGAACACGGTGTCGCCCGACATCGTGGTTCCGGGCGTGATCGGCTCCGCATCGGACACCGCGGCGTCGAACTGCAAGCCCGCGAACGGCGCCTGCGTGATCTTGCTGATCGGCCGGTATGGGGCGAAGTCCTCGTCGGCGGCCAGGATGAACTGGTTGTCGTAGCTGTACTCCGCCTCGTGGGCATTGCCCTCGGGCGGGTCGATGCCCGTCAGCGGGTCAGGCTTGTCGAAGTTCGTGTCGGTGATGTACGTCGGGTTTGCGGGGTCGTCGACGTTCAACTGCAGGTAGCCGCCGTCCCAGTAGGACACCAGCATCCGCACATGACCCGCGATCCGCTTGACCACCACGTCGTGGTGGAGGATCAAATTGCCATGCGCCGACTTGCTGACGATCTGGCTTGCCTGCGGCAGTTCGAGCACGTCGAGATCCTTGATGAACTCGGGCTTCGTTGGATCGGTGATGTCGAAGATGTCGACATCGGAGTCCTCGGTGTTGTCGGAGGCGACGAGGTAGGCCCGTGGCCCGTCCTGCCACGCAAAGACGCTGTGGTAGGAGTTACCGACGAGATTCGGATCCTGGATCTCCGAGCTATAAGGAGAGCGGTCGCCGGCGCCCTGCACGAGCGGCACGGGGTGGGCCGGATCGGTGACGTTGTAAAGGTCGAAGCCGCCGCCGGTCCTATCCGCCGGTCCGCACGGCGCAGTGACGTTCGAGCCGTAGGTCTCGTCGTTCACCGCCAGGATGTCGCCCTTGAACTGCGGCGTGTCGATCGACAGAACCTGCGCGCCCTCGCCGTGGTAGAAGGGCGCCTTCGCCGGGATGAAGGCGATCTGCTGCGGATGAGCGGGGTCACGGATGTCGACCACGAAGGTGCCGCCGTCGGCGCACGTCGTGCTGTCCCACGAGTTGAGGTAGGCGTAGCCCTTGTGGACGGCGACATCCGCCACCTGGCCCGGCAGGACGGGCTTCTGGGTGCTCGGGCTGATGAGGTTGAGCTTGCCGACGAGCTCGAGGTCCTGCCGGACCGGCGGCAAGTGGCCGAACAGCGGCCCGTGGTGCAGCGAGCCGGGGGCCGAGGGTACCTTCACGCCGGGCTGAACAGCGCTGTCGGAGACTGCGCCCCGGGACGCCTCACGTCCGGTCTTCGACAGGCCAAACGCCGCCGGCGCGACGGTCGCGGTGGTAGCACACGCCATCACCAGCGCCCCGAATGTTCCGGCGCGAAATCTCCGCGCGGTGAGGGACCGGACCGACGTGGCACGCACAATTACTGATCGCAAGGTGCATCTCCGATTCGCTTGCGGGTATGTTCGGCGCGTCCTACCCGGCAGTCCCTGGCCCGGGTCACGGCGCCCTCTTGTCCTCACGATACCGGCGTCTTGAGAGGTGTGCGTCATGTCGATGGGCGCAATGGCTCAACGCAACAGCCGGATCGTGACGGGCCTCGCCGCGCGCGAGTTTCCGGCCGCATCGGTGGCAACCACGATCAGGCGGGCGGTGACCGGCCGGCGCTTGCGCAGCGCTCGCAAGGCCTGGCGCCAGCGCGCACGCGTGAGCGTCACCGCGAGCTCGGCGCCCGCGCCCGCGACGCCGATCTGGCGGCGAAAGACCTTCAACGGCAGCGCAAGGCCGTCGATGTTCAGAGCGCCGGACGCCGCGACGAAGCCGCGCTCGGTCGAGCTTGCAAACACGCGGATCCGGCGCGACGACGCGATGCGCTGCCGTGCCGGCGCGCCGACCTGCAGCCGCGGCGCCACGCGATCTCGCTCGCCGCTCGCACCGGATGGCGCCGGCGTGAGGGTTCGCGTCACGACTTCGCAGTCCGCGTTGACCTCGTCGAGGCTGTCGGCGTCGACGCTGTCGGTTCCGTCGCCGCAGCGAACGACGTCCTGGATGCCGTCGCGGACGCGGACGTCGTCGTTCCCGGCGTCGGCGCTGACGTCGTCGACGCCAAGCCCGCCGATGACGACATCCGACCCACCGCCGCCGGCGAGCACGTCGTCGCCGTCGTCGCCGCTGAGCTGGTCGGCTGCGGGTCCGCCCGTGAGCCGGTCGGCGCCCGGGCCTCCGAGCAGCGTGGTCGGGATATCGACCGACACCGCCGCCGTGTCCTCGCGCTCGCCAAGGTCGAGGCGGACAGACCGCACGTCGGCGGCCGGACAGAAGGTCTGGATGATCCATGCGTTGGCGTCTGCGGTGATGTCGCCGGGTGCGCAGTCGCCTGGATCCATGCCGCCGTCGACCGTCGGATCGCGAAACTCGATCCGTGAGCCGTTCGCGCGCACGACGAGCGTGTTCAGCGACGTGGCATCGGCGGAGATGTAGGACACGACGGCGCCGGCCGGCCGCACGAGCGAGTGCGCGCCGGCGCCGGCGGGAGCAACGGCGGCGACGGCGGCGACCACGACCAGCCCGGCGCCGGCGGCGCGCGGATTCATGGCCGGAAGACCGCCTTCCAGCTTCTGGCAGCGTCGGTCGTGTGCAGGATCGTGCCGTCGCTGAGGGCGAGGTACAGCTCGTCGCGCGAGATCGCTCTGAACTTGTAGGGCTCACCGTTCACGGCGCCGGCCGCCTCCCACGTCTCCCCTCCGTCGGCGGAGCGCTGCACCGTCCCGTCCTTGAGGGCGCGGTACAGCGCGTCGGCTGCCGGCCAGGCGAGCCGGATCCCCTCGCGACGGTCCAGCGGACGCCACGACGCCCCTCCGTCCAGCGAGCGAAACAGCTCGCTCGCGTTGGACGCGACGATGCGACGCGGGTCTGCCGGGTCGACCTCGAAGTCGATGATGAGCCCACGCGGCGTGAAGTTCTCGGTGAACGTCCGTCCGCCGTCGCGGGAGACGAGCAGCGCGCTGAGCACGGCATCGAACGCATACATCCGCCCGTGTGCGAGCACGATCTTGTGCAGATCGGCGTCGCCCAGGCGCGAGACGACGGTCCACGTCCGGCCCGCGTCGTCGGAGCGGATGAAGCCGAGGAACGACGGCAGCGCGCCCTGCCGGTCCGGATGCCCCGAGCCGATCAACCGCCGTCGCCCGGCCACCAGAACCTCGAGGAACGTGCCGACCGTCGATCGCTTGCCCTGAGCGCTGATCGTCCCGCGGATGCGCCGCACCTTGCCGGAACCGGGCTCGATGCGAAAGAAGCCGCGGTTGGTCGTCAGCAGGAAGTCCTTCGTCTCGGGATCGATGTCGAGCGCGTTGACGTAGGGCGGCTTCTTGGTGAAGTCGACGAGACGGTCCGAACGCGCGGCGCCCTGCGGTGCGGCGGGCGCTCCGCAGCCGGTCGTGGCGAGCGCAAGCGTCGCCACGGCGGCCCCGGCCCACATCGCCGCGCGTGCCGTCATGCGGTACCCGCCTGCGCCAGCAACCACAGCGCCAGCGTCGTGAACCCGACCATGATCGCCAGCATGGCGTACTGCGACCGGGCCGCCGCGCGCGCCTGCCCGTACAGCGCCAGGGCGCGATCGTGGGCCAGCGTCAGCGCCGCCACGTGGCCGGCGACGACGCAGCCGACCTGTGCGTACCAGGCCTGGTTCTGCGAGATCAGGCCGTAGTCGACGGCCGCCGACGCCGTCCCGAACAGGTCCCAGCCCCGTCCGAGCGGATCGGACAGCAGATAGGCGATCCCCTGGCCTTCGAAGAGCAGGAACGTGAGGTAGTGCGCGGCGACGTAGACCAGCGCGATCGGGACGAGGGAGTGCACGAAGCCGCGACGCAGGCGCTCAGCCGACAGCGCGGGAGCGAAGCGGTGCGCGTAGCGGCTGCCGAGCGCGTAGAAGCCGGCAACGATCGCCACGCAGATCAACAGGCCCAGTGTCTCGGAGATCTCGTGAGCCGCCGGCAGCGCGAGTCCGGTCGAGGCGAACATGTCGTCGAGGAGTTGGTTGACCTCGGCCCATGCACGGCCCTGGGTCAGGCCGTCGAACGTCACCGTCCCGATCATCACGGCCACGAACGCGATCGTCCCCGGGACGATGTCCAGGCGCGGCAGGCCGCCAAGCAGCGGTCGCACGCCGAGCACACCCTCACGCGTCTCGAACGGTGAGATCCGGGCAAGCAGGTTGAAATAGACCGAGAACGGCTCGGCCCGGCGCGTCCAGGACTCGACGCCATAGAGCCCCTGGCCGGCGAGCGTCAGGGCCGTGTAGCCGGCCACGACGACGGCCAGCGTGCGCGGCTGCTCCCCCCAACCCGACACGAGCTCGATCCACGTGAAGGCGAGCAAGCCGGCGACCGCGGGCCAGCGGCCGAGGCGCGCGGGGTACTCGCGGCGCGCGGGCGCCTTTGCCCCGCGGCGCGCGCGAACGACGAGCCAGCCGGTCGCGCGGCCGAGCGCCCGCCACGGGTTCAGCCCGCGAAAGACGTCTCCGAGCAGAGCACTCGCGAACGCCACGCCGACCCAGAAGGTGATGAAGACGAACGTCGGCGCGAAGTTGCTCAGCGCGTTCTGCGATCCGGCGTAGCCGGCGACGATGACCAGCGCGAGCAACGCCACGCCGAGCGCGCCTGCGGCGATCTCGACGACACGGCTGGCCAGGAGCCGTCCCAGCGGGCCCGGCAGCGGCCGCCACCGGACGCGCTCCAGCCGCGGCTGCGGCCACAGGATCGCGAGCGCGACGAAGGAGAGGATCAATACCGCCGCGGCCGCATACCCGAACAGCCACTCCGGAAGGGGCAGGTTCGCGCGCTGGATCAGTCCGTGCGCGCGCGCGAGCGCGGGCAGCGCCGCAGCGACAACACAGAGCCCCGCCGCCGCCCGTAGCGCGCGACCGAGGTATCGGCCGACGGTCAACGTCGGATGGCGAAGAAGACCTGGATGCCGCGCGCGCAGCGGAACTTCAGCTTCGTCTCACTGCCGAAGTCGCGGCAGCGGTAGCCGCTGGGCCGGTGGCGCTTTGAGAGGTATTGCGAGGCGAAGGAGCGAGCGGTCCGGCAACGCAGCTGATCGGCCTTGATGTTGTAGCGCTTGGCCTTCACGGTCAGCATGCCGCAGTCGCTCGGCGGCACGATCGCGGCGCTCGGGGAGGCGATCGTGGCGAGCGAGGCGCAGGTGATGGCGAGCGCTGCTGCCACGAGGCAGGCGCGCGGGATCGGCCAGCAATACATCAGCGTCCTTCCATGTCCGACGCGGGGCTTGAGGGTAGCGCCGGGGACGGGTGGCGGGCGCCGCCTGGACCTGCGCGGCGCGGCCGGCCGATCCCCCCGAAGGGACCTCGCGCAATCGTCAGCGCTCGTTCTCGTAGAGACCGATCAGCCTGGCCTGCTCGATGACGCGGTCCTCGATGCGCTCCAGCAGTGCTCTGCGGTCCAGGCCGGGCTCGAGATCGATTTCCTCGTCGAGCGCGTAGACCCAGAAGTAGTAGTGGTGAACGCCGTGGCCCGGCGGCGGCGCCGGACCGCGGTAGCCGGCGTCGCCCGAAGAGTTGACTCCGGCGACCGCGTCACCGCCGCCTTCGGGCAGCCCGGTGGCATCGCCGGGAATGCCATAGGCGACCCAGTGCGTGTAGCCGTCCACCAGCGGCGCATCGGGGTCGTGCACGACCACCGCGAACGCCTTCGTGCCGTCGGGGACGCCCGACCACTCGAGTGGCGGGGCGAGGTTCTCGCCGTCCTGGGCGTGGCGCCGTGGGATCGACTCGTGATTGGAGAATGCCGGGCTGCGCAGTGTCAGGTCGGCGACGTTGAGGTTCTGGGCCATGAGCTGCCGGTACCCATTTGACGGTCAACGGCAGCGCTCTTGTCCACCGATGACAGGCGACCGGGCAACGATCAGCCCTTCGCGGCCGCTCGGGGAGCGCGGCGTTTGCGGGCCGCGATGCCCTTGCTCGTCGTGATCTTGCCCTGGAAGAGCCATGACGTTTGGCGCAGCGAGAACTCGAGGTCGCACGGCTCGACCGCCGACACCGCGTCCTTCGGGATCACGACGTCGTACCAGCGCAGCGCGGCGCTCGCGGCGGTGTAGTGCACGCAGATGTTCGCAACCGTTCCGCACAGCAGGATCGTCTTGACGTTCCACAGGCTGAGCATGTGATCGAGCTCGGTGCCGTAGAACGCGTCGTAGCGGACCTTCTGCACGACGAGCTCGCCCTCGCGCGGGGCGAGCTCGTCGATCATCTCCCAGCCCCAGGTCCCGCGAAGCGCGTGGGCGGGCCAGATATCGAACTCGGGATCGCCGGGATCGTGGGTGTCCTGGCTGAAGACGACGCGCATCCCGCTTTCGCGCGCGAGGTCGAGCAGCCGGCTGATCGCCGTCACGGTGTCCGGCGCGTCCTGGACTTGCAGCGTGCCCTCGTCGCGCACGAAGTCGTTCTGCATGTCGATGATCACGAGCGCAGTGCTCGCCGGATCGAGCGTGAGGCGCTTGTGCAGCTTGTACTCAGGGATCGCGACCGTCGTAGGCATAGTTTCTCTTTCGGGGTCGGCCGCGCCTATGCGGCGGCGACGTCGAGCCAGTAGTTCTGGCCGTAGCGGCTGTCCCAGGCGACGCAGCCCGTGTTGTCGGTGTTGTTGAACCACAACTCGACTCGTCTGGCGCCCTGCGGCACGTCGACCTCGGCGGAGCCGGACTTCAACGCGACCGACTCGAGCTCCATGCTGGGATGAAAGCGCACGTAGCCGGCGATGCTCCACGCATCCTGGCCCCGGTAGCTCGCCCGACACTCCGGAAGGCGGGCCGGGTCGTACTCGATGCGCAGCGGCTCCCCTCCACGCAGCTCGCCATCGCGCTGCAGCGTCCAATCAGACAGAAAACGTAGCGTCGACACTCATCCTCCCATGGAGACGTTCGCCACGGCCATCGTGGTGCATCACGCGGCGCCTGACACGCGACGATCCCAGGGCAGGCACGCAAACGCAACCCCGCCTGTGAGACGCGGGCGTGGGGGTCACACAGGTTCATGGATCTGGCGTAGCATCGCGCGATCCGACGCGGGGGGAGCGATTAATGGGCGGCAAGCGGCTGGTTGCATGGACGGTCACGGTGGGTGCGATGGCGTTCTCGGCCGCTGGCGCCGGAGTGGCCTCGGCGGCAGGCGGTGCCAGCGCCAACCCGGCAGTCTCCGCTGACGGTCGCTACGTCGCGTTCACATCCTCGGCCGACGATCTCGTCTCCGGTGACACGAACGGCTCGATCGATGTCTTCGTCCGTGACCGCGGGACGGGTCGCACCGAGCGGGTGTCCGTCGGCACGGGTGGCGAGCAGGCACGGCGCAGCGTGCTGGGCTCCGATCAGCCGGCGATCTCCGGCGACGGACGCTACGTGGCGTTCACCTCGGCCGCGTCGAACCTGGTGTCCGGCGATACCAACGGCGAGCCCGACGTCTTCGTTCGCGACCGCATGACCGGCGTGACCGTGCGCGTCTCGATCGCCGGCGGCGGCGCGCAGGCACACCGCGGCTCGGCGTTGCCCGCGATCTCGGCCGATGGACACGTCGTCGCGTTCGTCTCGGCCGCGGCGAACCTCGTTCGCGGGGACACCAACCACGCGCTGGACGTGTTCGTCCGCGATCTCGCACGGCGCGTGACCGAGCGCGTCTCGGTCAGCACGGCGGGCGCGCAGGCCCACGACGGCTTCTTCCCCGGAATCGCGCACAGGCCCTCGCTGTCGAGCGACGGGAAGGTCGTCGCGTTCGCGTCGCCGTCGGCTGACCTCGTCAGCGGTGACCGCAACCGCGCCGACGACGTGTTCGTGCGCGACCGGGCAGCGGCCAGGACGAGCCTCGTCTCGGTCGATTCGGCGGGCGCGCAGCGGCGCTTCGCCGCAAGCCGCGCGCCATCGCTGTCCGCAGACGGGCGCTACGTCGCGTTTGACTCCAACGCGGCGTTCGCCGCTGACGACGCCAACCGCGCCGAGGACGTCTACGTCCGTGATCGCGAGACGCAGACGACGACCTGGGCTTCCCCTGGCACCGGTCGCCGGGGCAGCGACGCCCCGTCGCTGTCGGGTGACGGCCGGTACGTCCTGTTCGAGTCCGAATCCCGGCTGCTTGCGGATGACACCGACGGCTTCTCGGACGTCTATCGCTATGACCGCACGACAGCGACGACCTCACTCGCGTCGATCGACAGCTGGTACGCCAAGGCCGGAACCGGCAGTGCGGTGCGGCCGTCGAGCTCGGCATCGGGGTTCGTCGTCGCGTTCACGTCCGCAGGCGGCCTGGTTGCCGATGACGCGAACCCCGGACCCGACGTGCTCGAGCAGGTCCTCGACGCCAACCGCACGAGCATCTCGTTCCTCGGACTCGTGTCGCTCGTGCCACTCGACGTGCAAGCCCCACAGCCACCCATCTCAGCGACCCCGACCGCCGGCCAGGTCGTCTACCGCACGTGGGGCGGCGGCACACGCGAGTTCGGTGCGTCCTGGACCCCGGTGCCCCCGGGCGGGCTGGGCGCAGACCGCTATCGCTACTCGACGGGCCTGCCCGACCGCCTGAACGCCGGCACGACGATCACCTCCGGCACGCTCGACGCGGCCGCCAGCGTCGTGCTGATCCGACCCGCGCTGCCGGGTTGAACCCTCGCGACGACTTCGGGATACCCGATTTCCTGAACAGCGGCGTGACGTATCGCAGCTACTCCGGCGGGGCAATCGAGTACATCATCCCCGGCGCCGACACGCATGTCCTCAACCCGCAGCGACAGGTCGCGGATCCCCCGTACGGCGGCGTCCCGAGCGACTGCGCCCCCGCGCCGCGCGGCTGCATCGGCGACCAGGGCTCGTAGGAGCGAGCACGACTCCTATCCGACCCGGCGTTCGAGGCCGCCCACGACAGTCGCCAGATCCGCGGCCACTGCGGGCACGCCCCTGAGTCGGGCCCCCGTACACAGTTGACGTGGACCATCCGGGTGAAGGAGGATCGCGACCTTGGCGGAAGCGCCCCCTCCGAGCCCGCAGTTCCAGAACCTGTTCGGGAAGACGCGCGCGCAGGGGGCTCGGTTCGACACGCTCACGCCGCCTGCGGACGGCAGCTTCTACGGGTTCCTCTCGAAGGCCGACTTCGACGCGGACACCCAGAAGTGGGACGTGCTCTTCGAGGTCGTGAACTCGGGCTGGATGGAGAACGTCATCTTCGGCCGCTCCGTCTCGATATCGGCGCGCACGCCGACCGTCCCGGCGCTGCTGTACCACGTCCAGGCCGTGGACGAGGCCACGCTGCTGAAGGCGCTCGGCCTGACGTCGACCGACTACCTGGCCGAGGGCTCGTGGTACCAGATGAAGCTCTCGCCCGGCGGCAAGGGCGCGGTCACCGGCGACCTGTACGACCCGGACATCGACACGGTGCCGGGCAACGTGCCCCCCGAGGGGGATACGCCGCGGCGTGGCTGATCCGCAGAACTACGGCACCTACAGCCTCGACTCCGCGACGGTCATCTCCATGCCGCTCGTCCGCGGCCAGATGGACGTCGACTTCTTCGGGTCGCCGCCGCCCGGCTCGATGACCTCCCGCCGCCTCGGCAACGGCAACGGAGGCGGTGGCGTCAAGCGCAAGCGGCTCTCCGACAACTTCCAGACCTCCAACAAGAGGAAGAAGACGGTCGCCGCCGCGCCGGCGCCCGCGCCGGCACACAACAGCGTCTGCGTGATGGACGTCGGCCAGGGCAACTGCAACCTGGCGATCGACAACAACAACGAGCCGCGCTTCTACTTCGACGTCGGCTTCCCGCTCTACTTCTACACGGCCACCGCGCCGACGAACCTCTTCGGCGGCGCCGCCCCGCCGTCGGGGCCGATCCTCCAGAACGCCGCCGGCAACCTCGAGGTCATCCTCTCGCACTGGGACTGGGACCACTGGCGGCTCGCCGCGATCTGGCCCGGGCTCGCCGCCCTGCCCTGGACGGTGCCCGTGCAGCCGATCGGCGGGGCGTCGCTCAACTTCTTCAACAACAACCTGCCCAACTGCCAGGTCCTCCCGGTCGGCGGACCGACGACGCTCAACTACGGCAACTTCACCGCCTACCGGGCGTTCCCGCCGGCCGGCGCCCACCCGGCGATGGTGGTCAACAACACCGGCATCGCCCTCGGCATCGACACCCAGCTCCCGTTCGGCGCCCCCGCCACGCACCAGGTCGTGATAACCGGCGACGCCAACTTCAGCTCGCTGCCCGCCCCGTTCCCGCTCGCGCCGAACATCAGCGGGATCACGGCGGTCCACCACGGCTCGAACGCGCACGGGGCCGCGAACAACCTGCCCGTCCCGACGGCACCGTACGCGGCCGCGGCGCGCATCGCGTACTCGTGCGGACTGTCCCCGACCGGCTACCGGCCGTACGGGTTCCCCAACCCGCTCGCGATCCCGAACTACCAGGCCAGCGGCTGGAACGCCCCGCACGAGATGGACACCCCCGAGGGCGCTGGCATCAGGACCGGGGTCGCGAACTACGGCAACATCCGCATGGGTAGCCAGGCCGCGCTTCCGGCCGCCTACAACGTGACGGCGTTCTTCAACTACCCGCACGCGCTCCAGTAGGCGAGACGAGTGGCCGGCACGACGCCCATGAGCACGCTCCAGCAGGTCAAGGCGTGGCTCGCCACGCTGACGACCGGCTCGAGCGTCGACGTCTCGGCATCGCTGTTTCAGTCCGACATCGTCAGCGCACTCTTCGCGCTGCTTCCGGACGCCGACCCGATCGCGCTGACGGTCACGAGCGTCGACGCCGCGAACGCGACGCTGACGGGGACCGCGACCGTGCTCGGCGAGTCCGGTACCACCGCGACCTGCCGGTTCACGCAGCCTGCGAGCGAGCTCGCGCTCGAGCTCACGCTCACGCCGCCCGCCTCCGTCGCGTGGTCGCTGGTGACGGAGCTCAACGTGACGTTCGGCGGGCTGGCGGCCAGGCTGGTGCCGAACACCGAGCTCGGGGTCGTCGGGCTCGACTTCGCCGCGAACGTCACGGCTGGGACGAGCGGCGAGCTAGCGATCCCGGTCGACCTGTCGGTCCCGTCGTTCGACGGGGACTGGCACCTGTCCGCCGGCACGATCGAGATCGGGAAGCTCACCGAGGACGCGCTCGCGGCGATCGCGGGCAACAACTCGCTCACGAGCATCCTTCCGTCCGGCGCGTTTCAGGCGCTCGAGAACTTCAAGCTCACCGGGCTCGAGATCGCCTTCGACCCGTCGAAGGACACGTGCTCGCTGATCCGCGTCGGGCTCGCCTTCGAGCCGCCGCCGCCGGGTTGGACCTTCTTCGGCGGCAGGTTCACGGTCGTCGAGGTCGACCTCGACTTCGCGGTCCTGGAGCCACTGACCGACGCGACGGTCCAGGCCGAGCTCGACGCCAAGACGAAGATCGGCAGCACGGTCTTCGACGTCGGCGGCCGGTTCCCGGACAAGGCCGTCTTCGCGAACATCGCCCCCGACAGCGAGCTCGTGGTCAACGACGTCTTCGAGTTCCTGCACGTTGCGCTGCCGGCGGGCTTTCCCGAGATCGACATCACGACGCTCTCGTTCGTCTTCTACACCGCGAGCAACGCGTTCGACTTCCAGCTCGGGATCGACAAGCCCGTTCCGCTCGTCGGCGACGCGAAGCTCGACAGCTTCTTCTTCGAGATCGGCGCGGTCTACGACCCGAAGACGGACAAGATCGAGCCGTCAGGCAACCTGCACAGCCAGTTCTCGTTCGGGGCGACGACGAAGCTGTTGCTCAGCGGCAGCTACGCGACCGCCGGCATCACACTCGACGGCGAGATCGACGACCTCGCGATCGGCGTCCTGATCGCGAAGCTCGCGAGCGAGTTCGGGATCGACTCGGTGCCGGCGCCGATCGAGAAGCTCAAGCTCGACAAGCTAACCGCGAGCCTCGACAGCGCGAAGAAGACCTTCTCGTTCACGTGCATCGGCAAGACCGCGTTCGCGGGCCTCCCGGAGGTCGACTTCACGGTCCGGATCGACCTGACCTACGGCACGGAGTTCACGGCGAAGTTCGGCGGACAGCTGGTGCTGAAGACCAGCGCCGGCAAGGAGCTCGAGTTCGACGTCAGCTTCAGCGAGACGCACACCGACACATGGGTGACCGCCGAGTACAAGGGCACGGCGCTCGGGTTCGACGACCTCGCCGGCGCGGTGGACTTCCCGGTCAAGGAGCCGATCCCGCCCGCGCTCGACCTCGGGCTCAGCACGGTCGGCTTCTACTACGACTTCACCAGCGGCGGGCTCGCGTTCGGCGCGAAGTCGAACACCTACAACAGCGAGGCGTCGCTCGCGACGCTGCCGATCAAGGGCACCCGGCAGTACTTCTTCATCCTCGACACCGGTCAGAGCTTCAGCCTGTCGAACCTGCCGCTGGTCGGCCACGAGCTCGCCGAGATCGAGGACGTGTCGATCTCCAACCTCCATGTGATCATCGCCTCGGCGACGGCCGACGGGGACACCGCCAAGGCCGTCAACGACGAGCTCGAGAAGCTCAAGTCGGTCACCTATCCGAAGCTGCCGGCGACCGGCACGACCGGCACGCTCGTGGTGTCCGCCTCGCTCGCGCTCGGGACGCACCAGCTGCCGCTGAACGTGAGCCTCGGCGGCGCCAAGCAGCTGCCGGCGCCCGCGGGAAGCCGCGGCACGCTGACCGCGCCCGCCGAGCTGCCGGCGGTCGCCGCGACCCACGACCTCGCCGCGGCGAACGGCGGCGGCGTGACGTGGTTCAACGTCCAGAAGAGCTTCGGCCCGGTCTCGATCAACCGCATCGGCGTCATGTACCAGTCCGAAACGCAGACGCTCTGGTTCGAGCTCGACGCCGACCTCGCCTTCGGGCCGCTGACGCTCAACCTGGTCGGCCTCGGCATCGGCTCGCCGCTGACGAGCTTCAAGCCCAGGTTCAGCCTCCAGGGTCTCGGGGTCGGCTACGACAAGCCGCCGCTCCAGATGGCCGGCGGGCTCGTGAACCTGGCGCCGCCAGGCGCGAGTTACATCGAGTTCGAGGGCGGCCTGACGGTCGGCACGTCGCAGTTCAAGCTCTCGGCGTTCGGCTACTACGGGAACAACGAAGGCTTCTCCTCGATGTTCGTCTTCGGGGACATCGGCTACCCGTTCGGCGGGCCGCCGGCGTTTTTCGTCACCGGCGTGGCGCTGGGCTTCGGCTACAATTCGAGCCTCCGGATCCCCACGATCGACGAGGTCGACGGCTTCCCGTTGGTCGTGGTTCTGCCGACGTCGTCCGCCCCGAACCCGGCGATCTTTGGGACGAATCCGACGCCGGCCAAGGTCCTCGAGGTCATCCGGACCACCGACCCGCCCTGGGTCAAGCCCGAGGCGGGGTCGCTCTGGTTCGCCGCCGGACTCACGTTCACGAGCTTCGAGCTCGTCAACGGCCAGGCGCTCGTCACGGTCGAGGCGGGCGACGACCTGGTCATTGCGCTCGTCGGCGTCGCCAGCGCGCAGTTCCCCCAGCTGGTCGACCAGAGCTCCGGTGCCGTCTTCGCGCACGTCGAGCTCGACATCCTGATCCGGTTCGCGCCGATCCAGGGCGTGTTCTCGGCCCAGGCGCAGCTCGCGAAGAGTTCGTTCGTGCTCGACCGCAACTGCGTCCTGACCGGCGGCTTCGCGTTCTTCATCTGGTTCGGCGACAACCCGCACGCCGGCGACTTCGTCCTCACGCTCGGCGGCTACAACCCCGGCTACAAGCCGCCGGCGCACTACCCGTCGGTGCCCGCCGTCGGGTTCCACTGGTCGCTCAGCGACGCGATCACGATCAGCGGCGGCGCCTACTTCGCGATCACTCCCGCCGTGTTGATGGCCGGCGGCCGCCTCGAGGCCACCTACCAGGCCGGCAACCTGAAGGCCTGGTTCGACGCGCACGCCGACGTGCTGATCCGCTGGAAGCCGTTCTGGATCGACGCGGACATCGGGATCACGATCGGCGCCTCGTACAAGGTCAACCTCCTGTTCACGTCGTTCACGATCTCGGTCGAGCTCGGCTGCGAGCTCGAGCTGTGGGGGCCGCCGACCGGCGGGACGGTCACCGTCG
>Ga0307502_10000021_pt1 | contig 42971 bp, 45 predicted proteins | sample 16_S_MG_FD_201364 | JGI IMG/M metagenome (GOLD analysis project Ga0307502, IMG submission 201364) | Soil microbial communities from Populus trichocarpa stands in riparian zone in the Pacific Northwest, United States - 16_S | ecosystem: Environmental > Terrestrial > Soil > Riparian zone > Trees... | reverse complement strand
TGACAGCTGCGGTGCGGCGGCCCACGGCCGTTCGCGATCTCAGCTCAGACGGCCGTCGGCCGGCGACGGCCCACAGCTTCTGAGCGAGCCCGCGGCAGAACCACTCGTCGTACGCGACGTCCTCGCAGATCGCCTCGGCGAGAACGGCAGCACTGTTAGAGGCGAGGTTGGCTCCCTGGCCGTAGATCGGGCCGTTGGTTACGTGGGCGTCGCCGACGGCGACGACGAAGCGTCCCGGCGCGACCTCGCAGTAGCGCGCGACCGAGTTCGGGAGGCGAGTGCGGCGCATCTCGTCGGGCTCGCGCTCAGCGTAGACGGTGGTGGCGACGCCGGCCTGCTGCCTGCAGCGTGAGTGCCAGGTTTGAGTCCGGAGATTCCCGTCCCGACGATCCCGATGCTGGTCACTGCGACTTGCCGTCCGCGCAACCGGAGGCTACGGCTGGAGGATCTCGGAGATCGGGGCCGTGGCGAATGGCCCGGTACGACACCCTCGACGACCGGGTTTGCGGTGCCCCGGAGCGGCTGGTCGCTGAATCGGACTTGGGCTTCTACCCATTCGTGAGCTGGCCGTCGCGACGCTCGAGGAGGAGCGGGATCGCCCCGGCGCGATGAGTCACTCGAGCTGCGCGGGCGCTCCACGCCGGCGACTGCTCATGCAGTCGGCGGGCGAAGCCGCCGCTGGGTCGTCGCCGCGCCCGCCGAGCTCGGCAGGCGCGGCTTGCTGCGCGGGGCCGATCATTTGACGACGAGCGTGCCCTCCATGCCGGCCTGGTGGTGGCTCTTGACCGTGCAGTAGTACTCGTACGTGCCTGGTTTCAGCTCCGCGGTCGCAGTCGACGTCTTGCCCGGTCCGACGACCGGCCCGTCCACGTCGACGCCGTTGCCGTCCACGCCGATGCCGTGAGGTATCTGGCTCGGGTTTGCCATTTCGAGCGTGACCTTCCCGCTCCTGGCAGCGAGCGTGGTTTTCGTGAACTTCAACGCTCCGCCGGGATCGGCGGACAGCTTGATCGTCTGGCCGGCGCCCGCCGAGGAGGCGGGTGACGGCGACGACGACGTGCTCTTGTCGGCCGAGCCGCAACCGGCGACGATGAGGCCGGCAGCGAGTGCAAGCAATGGCACGCGTGCCAGTTTTCGATTGCGATGGATGACGGCTTCTCCGGGTTTGAGATGGTTCAGTTTCGTTCTCGTCGTGCGTTTACAGCCGGCTTGGTCAGAGGCTGCGCACCGCGGGGATCGATGGTGCGAAGAAATACTCGCCACCTTCCATGATCACGAACCGGCCCAGCGACAGTTGCGGCTTCTTGGTGGCGTCCTTGGAGAAGGGCGCGGCCCCGAGGAACGGCGCGGGTTGCTGAGGAGCCTGGCCGATGATCGGGTCGACGCCGGAGCCGGGCTGGGAGAAATTCACGTTGTTGGCCCACGCCTGCTGGACGAACTCGAACTGATCCTCAAGCGACGTGATGTAGCTCTTGAACAGCAGGCCGCGGGGATGCTCGGGGTCAGAGTGCCCGGCCTTGGCCTCCTTTTCGGTCAGCTCAGGGCCGAACGCGATCCCGCGACGCAGCATCCGGTGCGTCTGCGTGAACGCCTCGGCGGCGCCGATCTGCTTCTCGGTCGGCTTCGTGTTGCCGCGTACGTCATCGCGGGGATAGACCTTGCGCACGTGCGCCGCCCACGGACAGACGAGACCTTCCCGATCGTCACCGAACTCGAAGTCGTTGGCAAGCGGCGTTCCCTCGGCGAGCTGGGGGTCATCTGCGGTCGGGGCGTTGATGATCGCGGCCCCACTCTTCCAGCGGCCGACCATCTGGGCCCCGAGCAGCGTCGGGGACGCGGCGTCGGAGCCGTTGCCGGTCTTGTGCGCTTCGGCCTTGACGGCCAGGTCGAACTCCGGCACGAGCTGGGCGAGGCGACGGAACACCAAAAACGCGCCGTTCTGCATGAACGGCACGGGAGGCTGCTGGACGGGTCCCTTCACGGTGAAGTTCGGCGCCTGCCCGTCTTGGCCGGGATAGCCGAACAGGAACTCTCCCGGCCAGAGCAGGTCCTGCCCCGGATCGCCCTGGTTCTCGTCACCCAGCGCGTTGTTCGGGGTGAGCGCCTCGTCGGCGGCGATCCGGCCGCGGATCCCGGGCTGGGAAACGCCATCGGCGTACCCGAAGTGCTCGTGCCCTCTCGCCGGGTCGGGACGGACCACGCCATGCTCCTCGTGGACCACTTTCCAGCCGCTGCCCGGAACCGGAGCCAGCTCAAGAGCGATGACGTTGGCGATCTCTGCGTTGGACGAGCCGGTCACGATGAACACCCCGTCGACCTTGCTGCCTGGACGCAGTATCGGCCATTCCGCGGGCGGCGGATCGGTCAGCTTGCCTTTCGTGGTGCGCTCAGCCATGCCGTCGCGGAACGCCTCGAGACCCTTGAGGCTCTTGTCGTCGATCCCTTTCACGCCGAGCTTCTGAAGCCCGCTGAACGTGAATGCGACGTTCAACCCGGGCGTCGGAACGATCGTCTCGATGCCCTGCTCCCGGCGCTGCTTGATGAGATCGCGCTGCGCGATGACCTCCTCTTGACTGGTCAGCTCGAGACCGCTCAGGACCTTCTTGAAGGCTTGCGCGTTGTCGATGCGAAAGAACAGCAAGCGCTCGCGGCGCTTGAGCAGGCCGACCAAGATGTCTCCCTGGATGTCTTCCGAGGGAAGGAGCGGTTCCGCGTCGAGCTCTCGAGCCATTGTTTCTCCTCCGGTAATTTGCGAATTCCCGTGGAAACGCTAGCTCTATGTGACTCGAAAAGCTACGGTAGTGTGCGCAACAGCACACTTGTGAGGAACGTCATACCTGTAACAGAAAATCGCGGTGCGCTGCCGATGGGTGTTAAAGCGCGCCAACGCGGGCGCGGTCTGAAGCTACGGGCTGGAAGGAGCTTCGAGACCGGCCCGTAATGGATCGTGCGGACCGTCGCAGGGGCTCGCGCGCGTCTTGCGCCGCGTAGACTCGCGCTCGCCCAACGCGGTAACCAAGGAGGAATGTTGCGAATCAAGGCTATCTTCGGCGTCGTGGGGCCGGCACTCGCCGCCGCCGTCATCGGCTGCGGAGGAGGGTCGTCGTCGGATGACAGGACGTCGAACGACAAGCCCGCCGCAGGCGACCCGGCGAAGGTCCAGAAGCTGCTCGAGCAGACGTTCGGTCCCAACTCCGCGGCGAGCTCAGGCCTGCTGAGCGGAACGATCGACATCGCCGTCAAGGGCGTGCCGCGGTTCAAGCAGCCGATCCAGCTGAGCGTAAGCGGGCCATTTCGCCAGGACAAGGGCGACGATACGCCGAAGGCCAACCTCTCGATGGGGATCGAGCTGCGCGACAAGGCCTACGGCGCTGAGATGATCCTCCTCGGAAACAATGTCCTGATCGGCCTGGGCACGACCGCGTACCAGATCCCGGACGCGATCTCCACGCGGATCCGCAAGCCGCTTCGCAACTCCGACAACGCGCTCGGCGCGGTGCTCGCGGTCTTCGGCATCGCCCCCCGGCGCTGGGCGAAGGCGCCGCGCATCGTGGGCAACGAGACCATCGCCGGCGTCGACGTGATCCACGGGACAGCCGGCATCCACGCCAAGCAGTACTTCCTCGACGTCGCGAAGTTCGCCAACGTGCTGACCTCGCTGCGCTTCACCGAGATCGCCGGCCTGCCACAAGCACTCGGCCCGAAGGTGCGCGCCGCCCTTGTGCGCTCCGTCAAGACGGCGACCGGGGACGTCTACACGGGCGCCAAGGATCACGTCATGCGCAAGGCGAAGTTCAACATGACGCTCAAGCCGTCGTCGAAGGACCGCAGGCTGCTTGGTGGCATCTCGAGCCTGAAGCTCGCCGGTGATCTGAACGTCACGGAGGTCGGCTCGCCACAGAAGATCGCCGCGCCCACCGCGCGCGGCTCCTACCCGGAACTGCAGGTCACGCTCGACGCGCTGGCCGAGTCGGTGCGCGCGGACGCAAGGCAAGGAAAGTAGTGCTCGTGGACGCCGCGCCCGCGGCGCCCGCGCTCCTGGTGCAGGGTGTCAGCAAGCGCTTCGGCGACCGCGAGGCGCTGCGCGACGTGAGCTTCGACGTCACCCGCGGCGAGTTGCTCGCGGTCATCGGGCCCAACGGCGCAGGCAAGACGACGCTGCTCTCGATACTCGCGGGCATCCAGCAGCCGGGCAGCGGCACCGTGGCGCAACCCGACGCGACGGCCGGGCGTATCGGCTGGGTTCCGCAGCAGACCGCGGTCTACTCGAAGCTGACGGTCGCCCAGAACCTGCGCCTGTTCGCCAGGCTGGAGCGCGTCGCCGACCCGCAGGCGACCGTCGAGCGAATGCTCGAGCAGACCGGGCTGTCAGAGCGCGCTGACGACGAGCTCGGACGGCTGTCTGGCGGTAACCGCCAGCGTGTCAACATCGCCGTCGGGCTGCTCGCCGACCCCCCGGTGCTGCTACTCGACGAGCCATCCGGCGCGCTCGACCCGCGTCAGCGCGAGCGCCTGTGGGGCTTCATCTCGGCCCTGACCGAACGCGGCACGAGCGTGATCTTCGCCACGCACGACATCGCCGAGGCCGAGCGCCACGCCGATCGCGTCCTGGTCCTCGCCGACGGCGAGGCGCTGTTGCACGGCACGCCGGCCGCGCTGAAGGCAGCGGCGAAGGCCGACGAAGCCGGCGACCTCGAGCAGGCGTTCGTCGTGTTCCTGCGAGATCGCGGGCATTGACGATGCGCTGGATGCTCCTCAAGGACCTGCAGATCCTGCGGCGCTCGAAGCTGCTCGTGGGGCTGCTCGTCGTCTATCCCGTCGCGATCGCGCTGCTGATCGGCTTCGCGCTGTCAAGCGGTCCCGAGAAGCCGCGGCTCGCGTTCCTCAACCAGATCCCGCCCAGCCAGACCACGATCCGGCTCGGCGGCGAGAAGATCGACGTCAACGCCTACACCGACGAGCTGTTCAAGGCGGTCGACCGGATCGCCGTTGAAAGTCGCGAGCAGGCGCTCGAGAAGGTGCGTTCCGGCGAGGCGCTGGCGGCGCTCATCATCCCGCCCGACTTCACGCGCAAGCTCTCCAACGGCGGCTTCGCCTCGGCCGGCGTCGAGGTGATCTACAACGGCGACGCGCTGAAGCAGTCCTTCGTGCGATCGACGGTCTCGTCCAAGCTGGCGCTCGCCGACGCGGCGCTGGCTCGGGAGATCAACAAGGTCGCGGGCAGCTACGTCGACATCGTGACCACCGGCGGTCACATCGACGTCCTCGGCGCGCGCTTCGACCTGCTCGGGCTCAAGAAGTCCAAGGCGCTGCTCGAGGATGCGCGCGCGGCGGCGCGATCGCCGGCGGTCTCGCGCAAGCTCGCCCCGGTCCAGCAGTTCGCCGCTCTCGGCGTTGCGAACATCGGCCGCTTCAAGGATGTGCTCAGCACGGTCGAGCGACCGGTGAAGGTCTCCGAGACGGTGCTCAGCGGGCGGCGCACGCCGCTGGACACGTTCGCCGTGGCGCTCGCGGTGACCGTTTCGCTGATGTTCGTATGCGTGCTGCTCGCGTCGGGCCTGCTCGCGCTGGAACGCGAGGAGAACACGTTCTCGCGGCTCGCGCGCGGTCTTGTTCCAGGCGGGCGCCTGCTTGCCGGGAAGGTCGTCCTCGCAGCGGGCTGCGCGTTCGTCGTGACGCTCGCGATGCTGCTGGGGATCAGCGCGTTCGTCCCGCTCGACTATGGCCGGGTGGCGCTGTGGATCGTCGCGCTCGCGGCCAGCGCCCTGGCGTTCGGCACGCTTGGCGTTGCGATCGGCAGCCTGGCGCGTGAGGTGCGTGCCGCCTCGCTGCTGGCGCTGATGCTCGCGCTGCCGCTGGCGTTTCTCGCGCTGGTGCCCAGCGGCGGCGTCTCACCGCTGCTGTATGACGTCATCCGGGTGATCTCCGCCGCGTTCCCATTCAAGCCTGCGCTCGACGCCGTCAACGCGGCGATCAACGATGCCTCGCCGAGCCTGCTCGTGGCACTCGCCCACCTCGGCGGGCTGATCGTCGTGTTCGGTGCGGCGGCGCGAGCGGGGTTGCGGCGCTTCGCCTGATCTACCGGCGCAGCGCGGTGAAGCCCGGCAGCGCACGGCCTTCGATGAACTCGAGCGCCGCGCCCCCGCCCGTGGAGACGTGCGTGACGGCGTTCTCGAGACCGAACCTCGTCAGCGCTGCGACAGAGTCGCCACCTCCGACGACCGTGATCGCCTCGGTCCGCGCCACTGCCTCGGCGATCGCGCGCGTGCCAGCGCTGAACGGGTGCAGCTCGAAGGCGCCGACCGGCCCGTTCCAGAAGACGGTGCCGGCGTCCGCGATCTCGCGGGCGTAGAGCTCTCGCGTGCGCGGGCCGACGTCAAGGCCCATCCAGCCGGCCGGCACGTCATCGGCATCGACGAGCCGCGTCTGGGCGTGAGCGGAGAACCGGTCGGCGACGACGAGATCGACGGGCAGCCGCAGCTTCCCGACCCCCTCGTCCTTCTCGAGCGCCCGGCGAGCGGCCGCGACGCCGCCGCGCTCGCACAGCGAGTCGCCGGTAGCCAGGCCCTGCGCGACCATGAACGGGAATGCCATCGCACCGCCGATCAGGACCGTGTCGGCGACTTCCAGGAAGCGGTCGATCGCGCCGATCTTGTCGGTCACCTTCGAGCCGCCGAGCACGGCGACGAGCGGTCGCCCGGGATCGCGCAGGATCGCGGTGAGCGTCTCCACCTCGCGCTGGAAGAGCAGGCCGGCGGCCGACTGCTCGACGTGGTGCACGACGCCCTCGGTCGATGCGTGAGCGCGATGGGCGACCCCGAACGCGTCGTTGACGTAGGTGTCGGCGAGCGCACCGAGCCGGGCGGCGAGCTTGCGATCGTTCTTCGTCTCACCGCGCTCGTAGCGGATGTTCTCGAGCATGACCAGACCGCCGTCGGGGATGTGATCGAGGTCCGGCGCGAGCGCGACGTCGTCGTCCATGAGCTCGGAGAGACGGTCGGCGACGGGGCGCAGCGAGAGTGCCGGATCCCGGTCCTTGGGCCGGCCGAGGTGGGAGACGAGCAGCAGTTGAGCGCCCTGCTCGCGCAGCGCGGTGAGGGTCGCGACGGTCTGGGCGATGCGCGTGTCGTCGACGACGCGGCCGTCGGCGAGCGGGACGTTGAAATCGACCCGGACGAGGGCGCGGCGGCCGTCGAGGTCGTGCAGATCTTCGAGGGTTCGAACTCTTGATCGCTGCGCTGCCCGTGCCCAGGGCTCGCCGGCCGTGCCCCGTTCTGCGAGGTACTCATAGCGTTCTGCGTTGCGATCAAAGAACATAGTCGATGGATAGAACGATACCCGTTTGCCCGGACAAAATCGCTAGTCCAAGGGCCAGGAATGGCGGGCCCGTTTCAGGGCGGACGCCGCGATCGTTTCCACCTAACCCATCGGCCGCCGGACCGCTGGACTTGAGCCCAAACAGCGCCCGCTCGTCCGGGTGCTTTTCGCATTCAAGATGCGTCGTAGCTCGGTCGATAGTCGCCGGACCGCTCCCACCATCGAAAGGATCGACCGCGATGAGCAGTCCGCGCAGATGGTCCACATGCCGTAACGCCCCGCGATCGATCGACATCGTCGAGGAGCTGCGCTGCCGCTTGTGGCTCGCTGTGCCAGAGACCGGTACGCCGCTGGTCGATGTCGGCGATCACACGTGCTGATCCCCGGCGTTCATCTACTCGCCGCGGTCCGGCCGCGGGTCTGCCTCCCACCGATCTGGCAGGAGGCGGTCGGCCTGATCGGCCTCGCCAGGCCGGGGGTTCGCCGGTCCGGCTCGTTACGTCGGGCCGGTCCGCGCGGACCCGTGGTATTGATCCCCGGTCTGCTCGCCGGTGACGGATTGTCGTCGCGAATGCGCGCGTATTTGGAGGAAGCCGGCCACGCTGTCCACGGAGCAGACATAGCCTGCAACGTCGCCTGCTCGGAGGTCGCCGTCGGCCGGCTGCTCGAGCGGGTCGCGGACGTTGCCGAGCGCTCCGGTGAGCCCGTCACGCTCGTGGGCCACAGCCGCGGTGGCCTGCTCGCCCGCGTCGTCTCGCAACGTCGTCCGGACCTCGTCGCCGGCGTCGTAACCTTGGCGTCGCCGTATCGCGACCAGCTCGCGGTGCATCCGCTCGTGTGGGCGCCGATCATGGCCGTCGCCGCGCTCGGCTCGATCGGCCTGCCGGGGCTGCTCGGCCTCGGCTGCTCGGTTGGGGCCTGCTGCGAGGACTTTCGCCGCGACATCGCCGCGCCGCTGCCGGCGGGCGTCGCGATGGTCTCCGTCTACTCTCGCCGCGATGGCGTTGTGGACTGGCGGGCGTGCATCGACGAGCACGCAGACAACGTCGAGGTGCGCACGACGCATTGCGGGATGCTGTTCGATCCGCAGAGCTGCGCCGCGGTCGCCGATGCCGCTGCGCGATTTGGCCAGGGCGCCGCGATCACGGAGGACCAGCTCGCCGCCGGCGAGGATCTCGCCCGGCTCGTCGAGCTCGACGAACTTCGATCGCGCCGTGAGGCCGGGAGCGCTGGGCAGCCGACGGGCAGTTGTCGAGTCGCCGGCCCCGCGCCGTGGTGCGCGCGCGGATCTTCGGCGCCTCGGGGTACCGCGGGCCTGTGGCGCCGAGCCTTTCGATCTCCAGCTGACGGCGGGCGGCGCGGACTGCTGCGCGATCGGTCTCGCTCATCCGCTCGCAGCTGTCCGTAAACGATGCCCGGAATCCCTACAGGTGCGCTACGAGCGGTCTACGACATCCCGATCGGCGGCTCCTTCTCGGCCCTCATGCCAGCTGGCGCTGTCGCGCTCAAGGGAGGAGCGTCCAGGAAGAACAGTTCGCACGCGATGTCCGGTTCGGCCTGATTTGCGCTCAGAAACGCGACGACGCGACGGCGCGTCAATCGTTCGACCGCTGCGGTGAATTCGTCCTCGGTGTCGGCCTGAAAGGCGACGCGACCGTCGATCACCTCGCCATAGGAGCCACCGTCCGCCAGCGTGCGCTCCTGCTCGGAGAGGATGTTCTGCAGCACACAGACGACGATGTTGTCGTTGATGTACGTCGTCGCGGTCGTGCGGTCGTGCCCGTATACCGCCGTGTACAGCGCCTCGATCTCGGCCGAGATCGCCCGCGAGAGCTCGGCGGCCTCGCGCGGGCCGCAAGGATCCAGAGACCTGCCGCTCATGAGAGCGATGCCGTGCAGTGGGGTCGTTGCGCGCGCGCCGTGATCGTCCTGGCGGCGAACATCGTCAACCGACGACGTGCAGTCGATGGTCCCATAGCGTTCCCCGTTCATCTAGCAGTTGCAGTGTCCGTGGGTCCAGCCGTAACCCGTCGAGTAGATGCCGTTCCCCCGCATCCCTCAAGCGCCGGTACGCCCTCAACGACCCGCACCGACGGACCGGGTTCTAGAGTGCCCGAAACGGCTGCGCGCCAGTCATGAAACATCTTCGATCGTGGCCGCGACAGCTCACGGTGCGCTGGCGCGCGCGTGGAGCAGTTCAGTCGGCTTCCCGGCCGCCGATGACGAAGCGCAGCAGGCCTTCCCAGTCGCGAAAGAGCTCCTCGTGCGTGATGTCCGGAACGTCGTAGGTCTTGGGCTCGCGGGAGCGCGCCAGCCACTTGTTGCCGATCGCGCCCGCCGCTGTGTGCTCGACGTTGACGTAGTCCGGGCGGCTCGCAGCCCAGTAGTAGCAGCCACACTCCTGGTAGTCGTTCTGCCACGGCGAGCAGAGGCTCTGCGTCAGCTCTCCGGGCTTCACGAGCTCCTCGGCGATCGCAGATGTCGGCCCCTTCGTGGCCTCGCTGGGCACGAACATCGGCCGCACCACCAGCTCGACGGTCTCGGGATCGGCGTCCGGGTTCCGCGGGTCGAAGAACACGCACGGCACGGGATTCCCGGCGTGCTGCGCGACCACATCGGCGAGCGCGTTGGACCACTCCATGAACGCCGAGCCGGCATCGGCGCCGTTCGGGTCGCGCACGTCCATCAGCGTCGGGAAGTCCGCGACCGAGATCAAAAAACGAGAGGCGAGCCGGGCGTGCTCGCCCTCGGCGCTCACGACGAAGCCGCTTGCCTCATGCAGCACGATGCCCTCCAGCAGCCGTCGCCAGACGTTGCGAAAATCGAACTCCAGACCTGGGAAGCAGTTGGAGATCGCGGAGTCGGGCAGCGTGCTGGGCGGGTTGCCGGCGGCACGGTGAAGCAGCTGCGCGGTGAGGTTGGCCGGCTCGATGCTCATGACTCGGGCTCCTCGGATTCGAACAGCGGGCCCTGGGCGAGCGCGCGGATCAGCGCCACCTGGCGGCGCGTGAGCGTCAGCAGCTGGCCGTCGGCTCCGCGCATCATCGCCGGCATCCTGCGCCGGCCGCGGAAGGTGCGGTCGCCGGCGGCATCGTGGTCGCGCAGGACGTCGCCGAACCACGGGGCGGTGCCGCTGCGTAGCGCCACCAGAAGGCTCTGGTGCAGGTTCTCCACCGCGATCGGATCGACGAGCGACGACGCCATGAACGGGGCGCCGCCCGCCCATCCCCAGTCCTCGTTGTGAAACCCCGTGTTCAGAAGCCGGACGGTCTCGAAGGCACGGCGGACGATCTCCTCGACGCGCTCGAACGTCGCCTCCGCCGGGTCCACGGTCGGCCCGAACAGCGCCTGTTCCAGCTCGTCGGCGACGGTGCGGATCGGCAGTGCGTCGGGTGCGTAGGCCGGCGGCCCGGCGCCGACGCGGCCGAGCGCGCGTAGCGTCCGGCCACCGAGCTCGAGCGAAACGCGGACGACGCCGTCGCAGCCGTCGTCCAGATACCCCGAGCTGATCTGGTTGTCGCCGACGCGCCGGCCAGCATAGATCTCGCCCGGCGCGGTGTCCTGCGGGCCGCCGACGTCGCGGTAGCCGTCCCAGCCGCCGCGCTGGGCGTCGTACACGGCTTCGGAGACGTTGGGGTCCGGCACCGGGGCATTCGGAAACGGGGAGCGAGTGGGGCCATAGATACGCCCTGCGGCGGGCGTGAAGCGCAGCCGGATCTCCGGATGGCTTGCCGTTGGCCGGATGTACTGCACGTGTCCGAAGCCGATCGTCCTGCCGCGCACGAAGTTGACGCACGTGCCGTCGAGCGCGCGGCGCACGTGGTCGGAGAACTCGCCGCTGTCGGCACGCACCGCGTCGGCGGCGTTGCCGGTCCGGCGCATGACCTTGAGATTGGCGAGCTGCACCTGCCAGCGCAGGTCGCCGGCCGATGCGCCCTCCTCCTCGAGCAGCGCCGTCGTGAGCGGCTCGAGTCTGCCGCCGCCGGTCAAGCCCTCGTCGCCGACGAGCGCCCAGGCCTCGAGAAACGGCGCGACCGGGCGCACCGCGCCGTTCTCTGTGAAGGACAGCGCGTCGGGCACGAAGGCGCGCACGATCTCGCCGCTGCCGACGTCGACCTCGAGCGTCTCGGCGGGGCGCAGCGTGCGGTAGCCGAGTGGCTCGGCGGGGTCGACGACGGCGTCGTAGTTGTCCATCGGCGTCGGCGCGCTGCCAAAGCGGGCGATCGCCAGCGACGGCAGGATGCGCAGCTCGTGGATCATGGCGTCGGAGCTCCGACGGGCGCGCGCGCCGTCCCGGCGATCAGTGCGTCGACCTGCGCGCGTTCGATCCGGTCGGCCTGTGCGAGCGCTGTGAGGTAGTCCTGCGCGGCCCCCGCCCCGTCGACTGCGCCGATCCGGGCGACGAGCGTCGCGGAGGCGTCGAGCAGATCGCGATGCAAGCGCCAGCGGTCGTCCTGGTCGTGGGGGAGCATGAGCGTGTGCGGCATTTGAAACGGCGGCCCCGCACGCGCCGCGTCGGGCGCGGCGTGGTCGAGTGGCAGGGAGACGAGCAGGCCCGCGATCGAGCGCAGGTTGTACATCTCGGCGAAGGCGCGGTGGATCAGCGACCCGCGCGGGCCCGGCGAGCCGGAGCCCGTGCGGTTCTCGGCGAGCTCGAACGCGTGTGACAGGCTGACGAGGAGCTTGCGGTAGCGCACGTTGAAGAGGTGCGCCCACAGCCGCGCGGTCGGGTTGGCAATCGGGCTCGTCGTCTCCGTGTCGGCGGGGTCGGCGCCGACATCGGGTCCGCTGAGGTCAGTCGTCGGGTTCGTCGCGATGTCGCGGACGAGCGCCCGGCGCTGATCTTCGCTGAGATTCTCGAACTCCTGGTGGACCTTCAGGAAGCGCTCGAAGTGCGACTCGTCCTCGTCCCGTGGCATGCCGAAGCCCTCGCCCTGCTCGCCGACCTGCTCGAGCGCGGCGATCGCCGTCGTGCGCGAGTCGACCGTGTCGATTACGAGCTCTGGCACGGCTGGCGTGTCCGGGTCCGAGGAGGCCTGGCGGCCGCGCTCGCCGCGACGATAGCCGCGGCCCCACTCATCCCACGAGGCCTGAAACGGCATGCTCGCGGCGTCGAACGTCGAATCGGGGACGAGGGCGGGGTCGCCGATGACGTCTATGAGCTCCTCGTAGAGCCGCCCGACACGATTGACAATGCCGCCAACCTCGGCCGCCGCCTGCTGCTTGATCCGATCGGCCTGCTCGCCCTCCCACACCTCCGGGCTCTCGGCCACGACATAGGTCGCGAGCGAGGGCAGGCTCAGCGGCCGCAGCCGGAAGCCTGACGGGTAGAGCACGGTGTCGTGCGGGAAGTCCTCGCGGTTGAACTGCAGCGGGCCGCCAAGCGCGGTGAGCAGGTTCTGCACGGTGACGAGGTGGGCCATCTCCTCCTTGGCGATGCCGAGGATCGCTTCCTGCCAGCGGCGCACCATCGGCCGCTGCGCTGCGGGGGCGCCCGGTGGATCCAGCGAGTAGGCGGCGAACAGGTACTGCACCATGAGCCCGTGCTCGATCTCGGCGGCGAGCCGCAGCAGCGAGATCGCGTAGTCGCGGCCGCTGAGCTCGAGCGGCGGGGTCTCGGGCACGATCTGCTCCGCAGCGGGAGCGCCGTCCGGCTCCCGGCGAACCGGGATCGGCGCGCCGAGGACGGGCCAAAGATGGCGTGTGATACGCGAGCGCATGAATCACCGACCGCCGGGACACGACCGCTTACACAGTGCAGTTACGGCCCGGGGGAGACACTACAGCCTTTTATTGGGTGCGGTCAACGGCCCGGATTGTCATTCAACTGTAAGAAGTTACGGAGATCGCTGGCACGTGCTACCCGGGCTGCGCGGTCACCGTCGCCCGGTCGTCGAAATCCGCGCGCAGGATGAGTACCTCGGCCGGCACCTTCTCCAGCAGCCAATGCAGGTCCTCGCCGTCGAGGCCGGTGCGCGGGTCGGTCGTCGCAGACACGATGATCCGGTCGACGGGTTCGTCGTCGAGCTGGTGGCGCAGTGCGTCGCGGTAGGTGCGACCGCGGCTGACCCGCGCGTCGACGGCGACCCCTTCGGCCAGCACGCGCTGCTCGATGGCCTCCAGCAGCGGGAGGAAGCGCAGGCACGCCCTGGGCAGCGGGGCGTCCAGCGGCAGGTGGCGCGGGACGCGCACGAGGAACGTCGGCATGATCGTCGCGTCCTCCGCGCGGGCGATGCGAACCGCTGCGTCCAGCGAGCGGCGTGAGATCGATGCGCCGCCGAACGGCAGCAGGATCCGGCGTTTGCCGGTGGGATTTCCCAAGCCGGGAATCCGCACCGTGCGCCGGTGGGCGCGAAGCTGCCAGCCCGCGGCGGCGCCGCCGGCGAACGCGCCCGAGGCGAGCGCGATCAACAGCGAGGTCTGCATCACGAGTGCTCCGTTCGACGCGACCGGTCGGCGACGATGCGAATGTCGACCCCGGGCAACACCTCGATCAGCTGCTGCGCCAGCGTGACCCGCAGCCGCGCCAGTCCCCGCGCCGGCCGACCGCGGCCCATGAGGATGTACGTCGTGCCACGGCGGCGCGCCATCGACGCGACGGTGTCGGCGACCGAGTCGCCGGGCTCGACGAGGAGGTTCGCGCCGAGCACGGACGCCAGCGTGCGCAGGGCGTTGAGCTGGCGCGCCTGCTCCTCGCTGGGCTCGCGCCCGGGCGGCGAGACCCACAGCAGGTCCAGCTGGGCGCCCAGGCGCTGCGCGGAGCGCCAGGCGCGGCGCACGAGCCGTTGCGCTCCCGGGTACGGCTCGATCAGCGCGAGCAGGCGCTCGCCGACCGCGGCGGGCACCTCGCGCGCGATTGCCTCCTCGCGCGTGCCGACGACCTCGGTCACGAGCCGCTTGGCCTCGATCTCTTCGGCGACCTGGCGCAGCGCGACCTCGCGCAGCGACGCGAGGTTCTCGATCCGGAAGAAGCCGTTCAGTGCCGCCTCGACGCGCTCGGGTTCATAGACCTTCCCTGCCCGCAGGCGCGCCAGCAGCGTCTCCGGGCTGAGGTCGATCAGCACGACCTCGTTCGCGCGGCCGAGGACCGAGTCCGGCACGGTCTCGCGCATGCGCACCCCGCTGAACTCCGCGACCTGGTCGTTGAGCGATTCGAGGTGCTGGACGTTGACCGTCGACAGCACGTCGATGCCGGCATCCAGCAGCGCCTCGATGTCCTCGAAGCGACGTTCGTGCTCGAGCCCGGGCGGGTTCGTGTGAGCGAGCTCGTCGACGAGGCACAGCTCGGGCGCGCGGCGCAGGATCGCCGGGAGATCCATGTCCTCGATCACGGTGTCGCGGTATGTGACGCGCCGGCGCGGGATGACCTCCAGCCCTGCCGCGGCGGCTGCGGTGTCGGCGCGACCGTGGGTCTCCAGCAGGCCGATCGCGACATCGCGCCCGCTCTCCTGCTCGGCGCGACCTTCATGCAGCATGCGGTAGGTCTTGCCCACACCGGCCGCCATTCCGAGGAAGATCGTGTAGTGCCCGCGGCCGCTCGTCGTCACGATGGCTCATGCCCCGAGGAGGTTGTGGATGACGAGATCCAGGAGCTTGATCCCGGCGAAGGGCGCGAGCAGACCGCCGAGCCCGTAGACGAGGAGGTTGCGTCGCAGCAGCGCGGTCGCGCCGACCGGCCGGTAGCGCACGCCGCGCAGCGCGAGCGGCACGAGCATCGGGATGATGATCGCGTTGAACACGATCGCCGAGATGATCGCCGACTGCGGCGTGCCCAGGGCCATGATGTTCAGCGCCGCGAGCGGGCCCTCGGAGGCCCCGGCGGCGGCGTAGGTCGCGGCGAAGATCGCCGGCAGGATCGCGAAGTACTTCGCGACGTCGTTGGCGATCGAGAACGTCGTCAGCGCGCCGCGGGTGATGAGCAGCTGCTTGCCGACCTCGACGATCTCGATCAGCTTGGTCGGGTTGGAGTCCAGATCGACCATGTTGCCCGCCTCGCGCGCGGCCTGGGTTCCGGTGTTCATGGCGACGCCGACGTCGGCCTGGGCGAGTGCGGGTGCGTCGTTGGTGCCGTCGCCGGTCATCGCGACGAGCCGCCCCTCGGCTTGCTCGTCGCGGATGAGCGCGAGCTTGTGCTCCGGGGTCGCCTCGGCGAGGAAGTCGTCGACCCCCGCCTCGGCGGCGATCTTCGCCGCCGTGAGCTTGTTGTCGCCGGTCACCATGATCGTCCGGATGCCCATCGCGCGCAGGCGCTCGAAGCGCACCGCCATCCCATCCTTGACGGTGTCCTCGAGGTGCACGACGCCGAGCACCTGGGCGTTGCGGGCGACCGCGAGCGGCGTACCGCCCGAGCGCGCGATGCGGTCGACGACGCCGGCGAGCTGCGACGGCGGCGAGCCGCCCTCTGCGCGAATGAATGCCACGATGGCGTCGGCCGCGCCCTTGCGCAGCAGCGAGCCGTTGAGGTCGACGCCGCTCATCCGCGTCTGGGCGGTGAACGCGACGAAGCGCGCTTGCGGCGCGGCGAGCGTGCGCTCGCGCAGGCCGTAGCGCTTGCACAGCACGACGATCGAGCGCCCCTCGGGCGTCTCGTCGGCGAGCGAGGCGAGCTGTGCGGCCTCGGCGAGGTCGAATTCCTCGACGCCGGGCATCGGCAGGAGCTCGGTGGCCTGGCGGCTGCCGAGCGTGATCGTGCCGGTCTTGTCGAGCAGCAGCACGTCGACGTCGCCGGAGGCCTCGACGGCACGGCCGGACATCGCCAGGACGTTGCGGCGCAGCAGGCGATCCATGCCGGCGATGCCGATCGCCGACAGCAATGCGCCGATCGTCGTCGGGATCAGGGCGACGAGCAGCGCGACGAGCGCCGTGATCGAGATCTCGGTCTTTGCGTACTGGGCGAAGGGCCGCAGCGTGACGATGACGACGAGGAAGACGAGCGTCAGCCCGGCCAGCAGGATGTTCAGCGCGATCTCGTTGGGCGTCTTGCGTCGCTGCGCGCCCTCGACGAGGGCGATCATCCGCTCCAGGAACGACTGCCCGGGCTCCTGCGTGATCTCGACGACGATGCGGTCGCTCAGCACGCGCGTACCGCCGGTGACCGCGCTGCGGTCGCCGCCGGACTCGCGGATGACCGGCGCCGACTCGCCGGTGATCGCCGACTCGTCGACCGACGCGATGCCCTCGATCACGGTGCCGTCGCCGGGGATCACCTCGCCCGCTTCGACGACCACGATGTCGCCGCGCGACAGCTCGGCCGCCGCGCGCATGCTGCCGTCCGCCAAACGCGCTTCTGTCTGCGTGCGCATCGCGCGCAGCGTGTCGGCCTGTGCCTTGCCGCGGCCCTCGGCGAGCGCCTCGGCCATGTTTGCGAACACGACGGTCAGCCAAAGCCAGAGCGTCACCGTCAGGGTGAATGCCACGGTCTCGTGACTGCCGCCGAACGCCTTGCCGGTGATCAGCTGGTAGATGAGCCCGATCGTCGTCAGCAGCGCCCCGACCTCGACGACGAACATGACCGGGTTGCGCACCTGTACGCGCGGGTCGAGCTTGCGCAGCGAGGCGGCGATCGCCGGCCGCATGATCTCGGGCCGCAGCAGCGAGGCGCCGGCTGGGTTGGTCATGAAGCCTCCCGATCCAGCGCGACGTTGAGGTCGGTCACGTTCACGACGCGCTCGCCGAGGACGCCGAGCAGACGCCCACTGGTGCTCGCTCGCACGAGCGCGGCGACACGTTCGGGCAGGAATCTGCGTGCCGTCGCGACGCGGCGAGCTTGGATGCGCGCGTCGGCCTCGGAGATGTGCGGGTCCACGCCCGAGGCGGACGCCGTGACGGCGTCCGCCGGCACGCCGGGCGCCGTCAGTCCGGGGTTGCCCGGACGGTTGAGCTTTAGGTAGGCGCGCAGCCCGTCGCGGTAGAAGTAGCGCGCGGCGGCGGAGTTCGGGCCGCGGTCGGCGAACGACGTCACCTCGGCGCTGTAGCCGGTGGACGAGGGCCGCGGCTGGAAGTAGCGCGGGTCCGGGCGCGTGATCGCGTTGCCATCGGGGTCCTTGGCACCGGTGTCGACGACACGCGCTGCGCCGATCAGGCGTGAGCCGGTCACCTTGCCGCCGTGCACGACGAGCGAGCCGTCGGCCTTGTGCTTGAACGCGACCTGTGCGATCTGAACGCGACCTGTGCGATCCCGGTGATCGCCAGCGGGTAGGCGAGCCCGAGCAGGACAGTGAACGCGACGATCGCCAGGACAGAGGTCCGCAACTCCCTGGTGAGGCCGGCGAGCATCGTCAGAACAGCCTCTCGGTGAGGCCCTGCGCGACCGGCCCGAGCAGGAAGGCGGGGAAGAAGGTCAGCGCGCCGATGAGGATCACGACGCCGACGAGCAGCACGACGAACGTCGGCGTGTCGGTGCGCAGCGTGCCCAGGCCTGCGGGCGTCACGCGCTTGGACGCCAGCGCGCCGGCAACCGCGAGCACGAGCACGATCGGCAGGAAGCGTCCGCCGAGCATCGCCAGGCCGCCGAGGACGTCGGCGAAGGTGATGCCGTGGGCGCCGATGTTGCCCGGCTCGGGCTGGTCATAGCCGGTGTAGCCGGCGAACGCGGAGCCGTTGTTGTTGGCCTGCGTCAGGTACGCGTAGAGCATCTCGCTGAAGCCCTGCGGCCCGGATGCGGAGATCGACGGCGCGCCGTACTTCGTGGCCAGCGCCGCGCCGGCGCCCAGCAGCACCGTGAGCGGCGTCACGAGCACGCCGGCCGTCACGAGCCTGATCTCGTGCGGCTCGATCTTCTTGCCCAGGAACTCCGGCGTTCTTCCGACCATGAGCCCGCCGATGAACACGGCGAGCAGGACGTAGAGCAGCATCGTGTACAGGCCCGTCCCGACGCCGCCGAAGACGGACTCGCCGTAGCCCAGGTTGATCATCGGGACGAGCCCGCCGATCGGGGTCAGCGATTCCAAGGCCGCGTTGACGGCGCCGCAGGATGTCACCGTCGTCAGCGCGGTCCACAGCGCGGAGCCGCTGATGCCGAAGCGCAGGTCCTTGCCCTCGAAGTTGGCGCCGGCGATCCCCGCGGCGTGCTGCGCGGCGGTCGGGCTCAGCTCGGCGACGTAGATGATCGCGACGCTGGCGAGGAACAGAGCGCCCATCGCCGCGAAGATCGCCCAGCCCTGGCGGCGGCTGCCGACCATGCGCCCGTACGTGTAGGTCATCGACGCCGGGATGCAGACGATCAGGAACATCTCGACGAAGTTCGACAGGCCGGTCGGGTTCTCGAACGGGAAGGCGGAGTTGACGTTGAAGAAGCCGCCGCCGTTCGTACCGAGCTCCTTGATCGCCTCCTGCGAGGCGACCGGCCCGCGGGCGATGCCGCTGACCGTGGCGCCGAGCGTCTGCAGCGTGCCCTGCGAGACGAGCACGATCGCGGCGACGATCGAGATCGGCAGCAGGACGTAGTACGTCGTGCGCACGAGGTCCTGCCAGAAGTTGCCGAGTGCCGGCCCGGCAGCGGTCTTGCGCGCGACCAGGCCGCGGATGAACGCGACGGCCACGGCGACGCCGACGGCCGCGGAGAGGAAGTTCTGCACCGCCAGGCCGGCCATCTGGCTGAAGTACGACATCGTCGTCTCGCCGCCGTAGTACTGCCAGTTCGTGTTCGTCACGAACGACGAGACGTTGTTGAACGAGACGTCCCACGTCGGCGAGTGAAACCCCTGCGGGTTCAACGGATGCAGCGTCTGCGTGCGCAGGATGAGCAGCAGCGCAAGCCAGCCGACGAGCGAGAACGCGATCAGGCTGCGGGCGTAGGCCTTCCAGTCCTGGCCCTGCTGCGGATCGATCCGCAGCAGGCGGTACGTGACCCGCTCCAGCGGCCCGGCGATCGGCTCCAGGAACGTGTGCTCGCCACGGTAGACGCGCGCCATGTGCCCGCCCAGCAAGGGCACGCACGCGCAGACAAGCCCGCAGAAGAGAAGGATCTGTGCGACACCGGCAGCCATATCGGCGAGTCTGCGCCGCGCAGCGTCAAGGCCGCCTACAGATCCGCGGCGAGCGCATACAGATCTTGTGAAGACGCCGGCGGCTCAGCCCGCGAAGCGGTATCCGACGCCCGGGTCGGTGCGGATGTAGCGCCCCAACCCGTCCGGCTCGATCTTGCGCCGCAGGTTGGCGATGTGCGCTCGCAGGACCTGCGTGTCCTCGCCGTACTCCGGACCCCATACCTCGACGAGCAGCATCCGGTGGGTCAGCAGGCGGCCGCGGTGGCGCACGAACATGCGCAGCAGGTCGAACTCGATCGGCGTGAGGTGCACTTCCTCGCCGTCGCGCTGGACGACCCGCGCGTGCAGGTCCACCCGCAACCCGTCGACCTCGATCGCCGGATCCTCGCGGCCGTCGCCGGAGCGCCGCAGCGCCGCGCCCAGGCGAGCGACGAGCTCGCGCGCACCGAAGGGCTTGGTGACATAGTCGTCGGCGCCCGCCTCGAGCGCCTGGACCTTGGCGTCCTCGTCGCCGACGGCACTCAGGACGAGGATCGGCAGGTCGCTCCACTCGCGCAGCCGCCGCGTCACGTCGACGCCGCTGGCGTCGGGCAGCACGAGGTCGAGGATCGCCGCGTCGGGCGGGCGCACGGCGGCGAGGTCGAGCGCCTCTTCGGCGGTCCGCGCCGGGACGACCTCGTACCCCGCCTCGCGCAGGATGACCTTCAGCGCGCGCAGGATCTGTGGCTCGTCGTCGCAGACGAGCACGCGCCTCATGCGGACACCCGCTCCAGCGGCAGCGCGACGACGAAGCTCGCGCCCTGGCCGGGCAGCGACTCGACCCAGACGCGCCCGCCGTTGGCCTCGACGAAGCCGCGCACGATCGCGAGGCCCAGGCCGGCGCCGCGATAGACCGAGCCGTCGGGCTCGACGCGATAGAACGGCTCGAAGATGTGGTTGGCCCGCGACGGTGCGATGCCCGGGCCGCGATCGACGATTCGCACGACGAGCCGGTCGCCGACCGCGCGCGCCCGCACCGAGACCGGGTGGCCGCCGCAGTGGCGGCGCGCGTTCTCCAGCAGGTTGGCGAACGCCCGCTCGAGCTGGGCGGGATCGGCCCGTACCTGTGGAAGGTCCGCGCCGAGCGAGAACGCAAACGCGTCGGGCGCGGCGCCGATGTCCTGCGCCGCGGTGTGCAGCAGCTCCTCGATCGAGCACCAGTCCGTGCGCGGCTGAGCGACGTCTGCTTCGAGGCGCGAGAGATCGAGCAGCTTGTCGACCAGACGCGACAGGCGCTCGGCCTCGCCAACGATGTCGGCGACGAACTGCTCGTGCTCGTTTCGGCTCAGCGGCGAGCGCAGCGCCTCGGATGCGGCGACGATGGCGGTCAGCGGCGAGCGCAGGTCGTGCGAGACCGCGCGCAAAAGCGCGGTCTTCAGAACGTCGGAGCGGCGCAGGGCGGCGGTCTCGACGACCTCGGCCTGCAGCGTCTCGCGCTCGAGCGCCGCGGCCAGGAGGGCCTCAAGCGAGGGGATCACCCGCGCGACCAGGCGCTCGCGCGACGGCTCGTCGAGGCCCGCCGAAAGCAGCAGCGTCGCGATCTGGACGTCGCCGTCGCGCAACGCGAACGCCTCGCGGCGCTCGTCCACACCGACGGCGCCCAGCTCGATCGCCGCCGCGGGCAGGCCGAGCGCCTGCGCCAGCCGGTGCGAGAGTGTGGCCAGCGCTGCGGACAGCTCGGTCCCACGCAGAAGCAGCCGCGCCATCTCGGCCGCGAGGTCCGCCTCACGGCGGCGCTGCTCGGCCTCGTGGGCGCGCCCACGACCGCGCTCCGACAGCGAGCTTGCGAGCAGCGCCGCGACGAGGAAGACCGCGAGCGCGACCCAGTTCTGCGCCTCGGCGATCGTGAAGCGGCCGGTGGGAGGGATGTGAAACCAGTTGAACGCGGCCGCGCTCGCCAGCGCCGTGATGCTGCCCAGCCAGCCGCCCCAGACCGAGGCGACGACCAGTACCCCCACGATGTAGACGAGCCCGAGCGCGGCGACCGGAGCAATCTTCGCGAGCGGGTAGACGAGGGCGGTCGCTGCCGCGACGGCGAACAGCGACGCCAGTGCGCCAAGCGCGACGGACGGTCGCGAGGCGCCGCTCAGCCCGAGACGCTCGCTGGTGCGCACGAACCGTAAGCGTACGCCTGCGCACAGGTGAGCGATCGCGCTTCTTGACCTCGACGGCGAGGCTTCGGACGCCGGCTGCGACGTAGCGGTATGAGCAGCGGCATGTCGCGCTCGCGCATGCGTATTCGTGAACCTCGCCGCCGGTTGCGATCAGCCGTCGGAGGGCGCGCGCATCAGCGCGACGACACCCGGCAGCGGCCGGCCCTCGACGAACGCCAGCGACGCGCCGCCGCCGGTCGAGAGGTGCGTGACGCGATCCTCGACGCCGAACTTCGTCAGGGCGGCAATCGAGTCGCCGCCGCCGACCACCGTCACGGCATCCGTTGCCACGACGGCATCGGCGATCGCGTGCGTTCCGGCGGCGAACGGCGCGAGCTCGAAGGCGCCGACCGGGCCGTTCCAGAAGACCGTGCCCGCCCGCTCGATGACGTGCGCGTACGCCGCGCGGGTGCGCGGTCCGATGTCCAGCGCCTCCCAGCCGTCCTCGATGTCCTCGGCGTCGATGTTCACGACGCGACGCGCAGCGTCGGTGGCGAAGTCGTCGGCCACGACGAGGTCGACCGCGAGGCGGAGCTTTTCGGCGCCAGGGAGCTCGAGCGTCCTGCGCGCCGCTGCCAGGCCCTCGGCGTCGCAGAGCGAGTTGCCGATCCGGCGGCCGCTCGCCGCGAGGAACGGATAGCCCATCCCGCCGCCGAGCAGGACGGCGTCGGCGACCTCGAGGAAGCGCTCGATGACCGCGATCTTGTCCGTCGCCTTGGCGCCGCCGAGGACGGCGACCAGCGGGCGCCGCGGATCGCTCATCGTCGCGCTCAGCATCTCGACCTCGCGCTCGAAGAGCAGGCCGGCGGCCGAGCGTGCGACGTGGTGCACGACGCCCTCGGTGGAGGCGTGCGCGCGGTGGGCCGAGCCGAACGCGTCGTTGACGTAGGCGTCCGCGAGCGCGCCCAGGCGCGCCGCGAGCTGCGGATCGTTCTTCGTCTCGCCTGGCTCGTAGCGGATGTTCTCGAGCACCACGAGGTCGCCGTCGGGGATGTGGTCAAGGTCTGGCGCGAGCGCCACCTCCTCGGCGAGCAGCAGCGCCAGTCGGTCGACGACGGGACGTAGCGAGAACGCCGGATCGCGATCTTTGGGACGCCCGAGATGCGAGACGAGCAGGAGCCTCGCGCCGCGCTCGCGCAGCGCGCGCAGCGTCGGCAGCACGAGGCGGATGCGCGTGTCGTCGGCGACCTGCCCGTCCTGCAGCGGGACGTTGAAGTCGACGCGGACGAGCACGCGCCGGCCGGCGACGTCCCCGAGGTCGCCGAGTGTCCTCAGCCCGGAGTTCGGCGCTGTGTCGGCGAAGCTCATGCGCGACGGCGGAGACTACGCATCCTGGCCGGCTCTGGGATGCTGAAGCGCATGACGAGCACAATCGAAGTCGTCGACGACGGACGTCTCCTCGCGTTCTCGTTCGAGGACATGATGAAGTACCACGGGCCCGAAGCGCCCGGCGGTGTCGCACACGCATTCAAGGTCCTCGAGCGGGCGCTGCCGCTGCTCGATCCGGACGGCCCCGCAGAGCGGCGCGAGATCGCGATACGAACGTCGTTCGGCGGACCCGGCGCGCGTGACGGCATCGAGTTCGTCACGCGCGCGGTGACGGGGGATCGCTTCGTCGTCGATCGGTCGCTCGCGCGCCCCGAGCGCGACCGGACGGTCGCGAGCTTCGTCTTCGTGTTGAGCTACCGCGAACGCGAGGTGACGCTCTTGCTACGCGAGGGTTACGTGACGGACGAGTTCGTCGATCTGGCGCGCAAGCCAGACCGCACCGCCGAGGACGTCGCGCGCCTTGGCGTGCTCAAGGAGGAGATGGCCGAGCGTGTGATGGGGAGCCCAGCCGCCGATGTCTACGAGGTCGAGGACGGCTCTGGCAGCTGACGCAACGCGGCGCCTTGCGCCTACGCGGCCTGCGCTTGCACGCTGAAGCCCGTCAGCGTCAGCGGACCAAACGACGTCATCAGCGCGACATCGGTCGCGTCGCGACCGCGGCCGACGACGACGCGGCCCGTCCGCGGCGTGTTGTTTCGAGCATCGAATGTGAACCAGCGGCCGTCGAGGTAGGCCTCGAACCAGGCGGCGAAGTCCATCGGCTCGGTCAACGGCGGGCAGTCGATCTCCGGGATGTAGCCGAAGACGTAGCGAGCGGGGATGTTCAACGCGCGGCAGAACGTGATCGCGAGGTGGGCGAAGTCGCGGCAGACACCCTGGCCCGCACGGTACGCGTCGGCTGCCGTCGTCCACGGGTTCGAGGCCCCGGAGACCCAGTCGAGATGCCCATGGACGTAGTCGACGATCGCCTGCACGCGCTCCCAGCCCGGTTGCAGGGAGCCGAATCGCTGCCAGGCGTCGTGGCCGAGCTCGTCGGGCAGGCAGAACCTGCTCGGCATCACGAAGCTGATCGTTTCGTCGGGCAGCAGCTCGACCGGCGTCTCGCGCGCGTCCGGTTCGAGGACGTCGGCGGGGGAGCTGACCGTCAGCTGCGCCCCGTAGGCGACGGTGCAGCGGCCGGCGGGAATGTTCAGGCGCTCGCAGCGGTTGCCGTAGAGATCGACGTAGCTGTGATGCTCGGAGCCGATGTCCCACCGCTCGGAATGCATCTGCACGCGCGGGTCCGGGCACGGAGCGACCTGCATGACCGCGGCGACGGAGAACGTGCTCTCGAGCTCGAACGCACATCCGACCGTGAGCGCGAGGCCATCCTGATGCACGTCGGAGGTCGTCTGGGTGAAGGTCATGAGCGAATCACCATCGCCACTCTGGCGAAGAGAATCAATGGACCGGCCGTCCATATCCGCCCGTCAGCGGTCGACATGTCAGACGCCGTCGACGTTCAGGCATGCTGTCGGGCGTGCGCGCGTTCTCCTGCCAGTCCTGCGGGCGCCTGGTCACCTTCGAAAGCTCCCACTGCCTGCACTGCGACCAGGAGCTCGGCTTCGACTGGGATGCTCGGCAGATCGTCGCGATGCAGCGTCCGTACCGGCGCTGTGCCAATCACGCGATCGCCGGCTGTAACGGCCTGGTTTCAGATGAGGGGGCGCACTGCGCCAGCTGTGCGATGACCCGCACACGCCCGCCGGACGACGACCGCGACGGTCTGGAGGGTTTTGCGCGCGCCGAAGCGGCCAAGCGGCGCCTGCTGTTCGAGCTCGCCGAGCTGGGCCTGCCGATCGCAAGCTGGCGCGAGCAGGAGGGCGGCCTCGCATTCGACCTGCTCTCGAGCGCGCACGAAGCGGTCACCACCGGGCATGCCGCCGGGGTGATAACGCTCGATCTGAACGAGACCGACTCGGTCGAGCGCGAGACCCGCCGCCAGCAGCTCGACGAGCCCTACCGGACCGTCCTGGGCCACATGCGCCATGAGATCGCCCACTACTACCAGCCGATCCTGGCGCCCGAGGGAACGCCCGGGCGCGAGGAGTGTCGCCGCGTCTTCGGCGACGACCGCGAGGACTACCAGCAGGCGATCGACCGCCACTACGCCGAGGGCCCGCCGGACGATTGGAAGGAGCGGTTCGTCAGCGCCTACGCGACGATGCATCCGTGGGAGGATTGGGCGGAGACCTTCGCGCACTACCTGCACATCCGCGACACGCTCCAGACCGCGGAGGCATATGGGCTGCGCGTCGATGGTCCCCGCCTCGTGACCACGGACCCCTCACCACTCTCCTCAGATCCGCGCGCGGTGGCGGGGGACCTCGACGGTCTGCTCGAAGCGTGGCTGCCGTTGACGTACGCGCTCAATGCGATCAACCGCAGCATGGGCGCGGAGGATCTCTACCCGTTCGTGCTCCCTGCGGTGGTTCAGCAAAAGCTTGCGTTCATAGATGGCTGTGTACGAGCAGCGGCGCCAAGAGGAGGAGCCTGAGTTACACGCGGAAGAATCTGCAGGACGTCGAGGACCAGGCGATCGCGTTCGGAATCGGCGAGATCCAGGAGGCCCGCTTCCCGGCCAAGGACGTGGGGGCGCAGTCGACAGGGTTCGGACACCAGGTCATCCACCCCGGCAAGCGTCAAAGCTTCGCGCATCGTCACGTGGCGGCAGAGGAGATCTACGTGATCATCGGGGGCGCCGGGCGCGCCAAGCTCGACGAGGACATCGTCGAGCTTGCGCGCCTTGACGTGCTGCGCATCGCGCCCGAGGTCACGCGCCAGTTCGAGGCCGGGCCGGAGGGGATCGAGCTGCTGGTGTTCGGCCCGCGCCACGAAGGCGACGGCGAGGTCATCCACGGATTCTGGGATGGCTAGTACACCCGTTCGCACGTTCTGCGGATTTTCCGGGCGCCCGATCGGTGCCTGACGGGCGCCGGGTTGACGTGACAGCGCAGGACGGCCTCGGCGAGCTGGTCGCAGCGATCCGGCCCGTCGACGCGGCGGCTGCGACCGCGGCCCGCGCCCGTCATGACCAGCTCGTCAAGCCACCCGGAAGCCTCGGTCGGCTCGAAGAGGTGGGCGCGTGGTTGGCATCGATCTACGGGGCATGTCCGCCACCGGTTCCCCAGCGGCCCGCAGCGGTCGTGTGCGCCGGCGACCACGGAGTGCTCGCGCAGGGGATCTCGGCCTGGCCGAAGGAGGTGACCGCAATCATGGTCGGCGAGTTCTGCGCTGACCGCGCCGCCGTCAACGCACTCGGCCGAACGGTCGGCGCGAGCGTCACGGTGCTTGACGTCGGCGTCGCGTCGGACGTTCCGGCGCACCCGCGGCTTGAGTGCGCACGGGTGCGCGACGGCACGGCGGATCTGCACGAGGGTCCCGCGGTGACGCACGAGGAGGCGGCGCGCGCCGTGCTCGCCGGCGCGCAACTCGTCGCGCGGCTCACCGTCGAAGCCGGCGTCGACCTCGTGCTGACGGGCGACATGGGGATCGGCAACACGACCCCGGCCGCATGCCTGATCGCGGCGTTCAGCGGCCGGCCGGCCGGCGAGGTGGCCGGCCCGGGCGCCGGCGGGGATGCCGAAGCGGTGAGGCACAAGGCGCGGGTCGTTGGCCAGGCGCTGGAGCGTCACGGTCCCGATCCGCAGGACGGGCTGCGTACGCTGGCAACGCTCGGCGGGTTGGAGCACGCCGCGATCGTCGGGCTCATCCTCGGGGCGGCGGCGCAGCGCGTTCCGGTCGTGCTCGATGGCGTGTCGACGGTCGCCGCGGCCCTCGCCGCGCGGGCCATCTGCCCACTCGCGCTCAATTACGCGATCGCCGGCCATCGCTCGACGGAGCCGGCCGCGACCATCGGCCTGACGGCGCTCGGGCTCGAGCCGCTGCTGGATCTGCGCATGCGTCTCGGCGAGGCGACGGGCGCCCTGCTCGCCGTGCCGATCGTGCAAGCGAGCGCTGCTGCTTTGGCGGAGATGGCGACCTTCGAGGAGGCGGGAATCCACACGTGAGACCGGCCGTTGCGGTTCACGCGGAGAGTGAAGCGCGTCGTCTTCATCGCCGTCTGGGGGGTGTTCCGGGTTGGTCGCTGTGAGAGCGACAAACCCGGAACAGCCCCGCTCAGGCCAGCTCCGAGTCTGTCGCCCATCCCCGCCCGGCTTCGGGTGCTCGGGCTCTAATCGCTTAGCGCGACAGCGCGATGCTGCGCCTGTAGTGCTCCGTACGCTTGGCGCCGCTGGCGGTGACCAGCAGGGTGAGCGTTCCGCTGCGCGCGGATCGCAGCGCGATCCTGGTGGCTCGGGGGACGTGGAGCGTGATCCGCACGCGGCCGGCCTTCGACCGTCGGGCGGAGCCCGAGCCGACGCGCACGCTGCGGGCCGCCTTGCGGGTCATGCCCAACGCCCTGGAGGTCCGGGAGTCGAGCTTCATCACAGCCTGGAGCCGGCACGCTGCCGAGCAGCGCACGATCACGCTCAGGCGGCCGTCGAGCAGGGCGCCGACGCTGATGCGCTCGGGCGTCAGGAACCTCGCCAGTCGCGGCCTGGGCTCGCCTCTTGGCGCCGGCGGCGGTGCAGGAGTCTGCGGTGTCAGTGCCAGCGGAGCCATGGGCGTTTCTGGGGCCGGCGGCGCCGGCGGCACAATCGGGGCCGTGGGCGGAGGCGGCGGAGGTGGAGGTGGCGGTGGCGGTGGCGCACCCGGACCGTCGCTGGTCGTGACGACCTCGCGCGCGACGGCACGGTCGCCGTCCGGGTACACCTGCAGCGCGCTGATCGCGCACGAGCCCGGTTTGTTCGGGCGCAGCGTTGCATTCGCGCCTCTCATGCCAACGAAGGTGCAAGCGCCGTCGAGATTGGTGATGCTCCACTGGACGTCCGGATCCGGACCGGCATGTGACCCGCGCGTGCCGGTGGCGCTCAACGAGACGTCCTCGCTGACTGCCGGGTGCCGCGTCAGCGCGGGGGAGTCGATCGTGACGGTCGGTATCCGGTCGCGCACCCACGCGTTCAGCGCCGCGACACCGAGACGCGCGTATACGCCCGGGAAGTCCGGATCCGCACAGCCGATGCCGTTCGACGTGATCCCCACGAGCACGTACGCATCGCCGCGCGGAACCATGATCGGACCGCCCGAGTCCCCCTGGCAGGTGTCCTTCACGCCGTTTCCGGCACAGATCATCGTCGTGGCCGTGAACCTGGCGCCGTACGCCGACGAGCAGGTCGCGTCGCTGACGATCGGGACGCCCGCCTCTTGCAGCTTCGTCGTCGTCGGGCATTGCTGGTAGCACGTCGTCCCCCAGCCGATGATCGTCGCGATCGTTCCCGGCACCCAGAGCGCGCTCTCGTTCGCGCCGACAAGGCCGAGCGGCAGAATCGACTGGCTTGGCTGCGGCGCGGGAGTCAGCTTCAGGAGCGCTACGTCATTGGTCTGCGTGATCGGGCTGTACAGCTCATGGCGGATGACGCCATCGCTAGAGCTCACGCCGAAGGCGGTTCCGAGGTTGCGGTTGGAACTTCCCAGCCGAACGCTGAACGTGCTGGCGGGCCGCACGCTGCCGTCCGCGGGGTCGGTGACACAGTGAGCTGCTGTCAGAAACCAGCGGCCGCTGACGAGCGTGCCGCCGCAGATGAACGTGCGGGCTCCAATCTCCAAGGCCCCCTGCGCCGGCCAGGGACGCGTGGCATCGCTGCCGCCGACGATCCGTGCTTCGTCGCTCGCCGCGCCTGCCACGGCGCCGGAAGCGAGCAGAGCGGCGAGAACGGCGGCCACGAAGAGGCTAGGGCGTGTCATGTGAGCGACCACCCTCCTACATCGGCAGGCGACTCTCAAACCGCAAGCGCCGCGATCGCGCCGCGAGCGAGCTCCGGCGATGCGGCGGATTCAGGCTGAGCCTGGATCCAACGAATCTCGCGGCGTCTCGCCGCCGGGCCATCCACGATCCAGGCTCAGCTCAGACCGTCACGAGCTCGCGCGGCGTGATCCACATGCGTCGCTCCTCGCCGTCGCGCACGACGGTCAGCTCGATGCGGCGGCCGATCATCTCCTCGGTCATGAGCCGGTGCAGGTCGTCGACGCCGCGCAGCGCCACGCCGGCGGCCTCGACGAGCAGATCCTCGGGCCGAAGGCCCGCCTGCGCGGCGGGCGAGCCCTCGACGATCTCGACGACCTCGATTGCGCGGTCGCGGCCGAGCCGGCCGACGACCCGCGGCGGCAGCGGCCGCGCGCCACCGGCGATCCCGAGGTAGGCGCGCCGCACGCGGCCATCGGCGATCAGCGAGGAGATGATGCGGCGTGTGTTGTCGTCGATCGGCACCGCGAGCCCAAGGCCGATCCCGGCCACGGCGGTGTTCACGCCGACGACGCGGCCGCGGCCGTCGACGAGCGCACCGCCCGAGTTACCCGGGTTCAGCGCGGCGTCGGTCTGGATCACGTTGTCGACGACCCGCTGCGCGCTGCCCGAGCGCACCGGCAGCGAGCGGCCGAGCGCTGACACCACGCCCGCGGTGACCGAGCCGGCGAAGCCGTGTGGGTTGCCGATCGCGACGACGAGCTGGCCGACCCGCAGCGTCGTCGCGTCGCCGAGCACGGCCGAGACGAGGTCGCTCGCGTCGGCGCGCAGCACGGCGAGATCGGAGAGGGCGTCGCTGCCGACGACCGTGAACGACAGCTCGCGCCCGTCGACGAACGACGCGACGCCGCCTGAAGCCGAGCCCTCGACGACGTGGGCGGAGGTGATGAGGAAGCCGTCGGGAGCGAGGACGAACGCCGAGCCGCCACCGGACACGCGGCGCCCGCCGCGCACGCGGCGGAAGACCCGCAGGTTCGCGACCGACGGGGCGAGCTCGCGCGCGACGGCGGTGACGACGGTCGAGTAAGCGTCGAGCGCCTCGCCGTCGGATGGCCGGTCAGACGGCGCGGCCGGCTCCCCGGCAGGACCGTCGACGAGGAGAACGTTGCTCATGCAACGGAATGTACAGATCGCAGATGGCGTTCAGATCGATGCGGCTGGTGAACGCCCCGCGCGCCGGGTACGGTGGGCGCGTGAGCCGACGCCGTGTCCTGCTGGGAGTCGCAATCGTCGCCGTCGCCGTCGGCGCGGCGCTCGTCCACAGGCTCGTCACGCCGGTGCCGTCGTAGGTCGCCGCCAGCCGACCAGACCGCCGCCGCGATCCGCCGTTTCGACATTTAGACTCTGGATCCGTGTTCGCTCGCGCCGGCTGCGTCACCGCTGCGGTGGCACTTCTCCTGACCGCTCCGGGCCCGGCCACCGCCAAGCGGGCATCGCCGTTCGTCCCGACGGGGTACCGCGTGGAGCACCGGCTGAGCCTTCAACTCGACGCCGATCGCCGACCCGATCGCGCGCTCGTGCTGCGGCGTGAGGGGAAGATCGGCGCGGGCACTCCCGACCGGCGCCTGGTCGTGCTGCGAAGCCATGGGTTTGGCAGCTACTCGGCGGCGAGCGAGGGGCGCAAGATCCTCCTATGCTCGTCGTGCGGCGGCGCGTTCTTCGGGACCGTGGACGCGCCGGTGAAGCTCTCGTCGAAAAAGAGGACCCTGGTCATCAGGCAGAGCTTCGGCTCGCGGACCGTCACCGAGCAGACCTTCCGTCTGGCGCTGCGACAGGGCGGCGCGCAGTTGATCGGCTACGACGAGCTCGACCGAGACCGCGCCACCGGGGCCTGGACCTCGACGAGCACCAACCTGCTGACGCGCTCCCGCGTCACAGAGCGGCGCAGCCGCGGTGGCAAGGTCGTGCGCAAGACGTCAACGGGCGACGTGAAACCGATCCCGCTGTCGCGGGTCGACCGCGACCATCCGCTGCGAGAAGGTCACTCGATCACGCGTTCGTAGACCGAGACGTGCGAGCGACTGGAGGCGTGAAGGGCTCGCCAGGCCAGCTAGCTTGCTGCGCAGCTGCGCGATCATCGCCGGCGAGGCGTCGACGCCGTGAACCTCGATGCCGCGGTCGGCAAGCGACAACGCCACTCTGCCCGTTGCGATGCCGAGCTCGAGGACCGGCCCGGGCCCGCGCTCGCGGCCAACTCCGCCGGACGATCGACGACGGGCGCGGTCCCGAGGTGGCGCCCGAACCAGGCGTCGTAGACCTCGGCGGTCTCGTCGGCGTACGTCGCGACGCCCTCCGCTCCATGGGCGGCGAGTGTACGCCGTCCTACCCGAAGGCGAACACGGGGTGGACGGTCGCCAGAGCGAGCAGGCCGAGGGACGCGGCCGTGAAGGACAGCAGCCGCACGGGGCTCAGGAGGGTGAATCCCAGGTGCATCGGGACGGCAATCCCGAAGGTGATCGGGGGAGGGAGAAGCCCGGTGCTCCCGAGGCCGACGGCCAGCTCGGCGGCGGCCGTCGCCACCGACGCGACACGGCACCCGCGCAGGAGCGTGCCGCGCTCCAGAAGGTCGGCCAGCCGGCTCGCGGTCAGCGTTCGGAGGAACTCTCTATTGCCAGCGGCCGCCTGGCAGGCGCCGTAGGCGACGTTGTCGAGCAGCACCCGGCCGCTCATGAACTCCCGCGAGCGGAGCTTGCGGATCCCCGCCACGAGGTACAGCTGGCCAGCCGCCACAGACGCCAGCAGTCCCGCGGCCGAGCTCGAGAGGCCCGCCAGCGCCACGACGACTGCCAGCGTGGCGATGCACACCGACGCGTAGCGCCCATGGTGTAGGCGGCCGTCTCGCGCCAGCCAGGCCGCGATGGTGACGCCCGCCGCCGTCCACACCAGCGTCGCAGCGCTCGAGACGGCCAGCGAGAGGACGAGGGCGCCGGCGGCCAGCAAGCCGGTCCACGCCCACCACCGCCGCAGCGCCAGCAACGCTCCGTCCGCCCACCCGAGCTCCGGCCGGTACGCGCGACCGTCTGGCTGCGCGCGATGGATGTGGCGAACGTCTGCCCCGACCACGAGCGCCCGCCAGCCGCCGGCGACGGCCAGGCAGCCGGCCGCGATCACCTCTCCCGGCACGCGTGTCGCCGAAGGGTTGCAGCAAGGCGCGCCAGGTCTTCTTCGCGGGCGATCGGCTCGGCGCGCAGAGCGTGTCCGCCGCCGTCGTGGGCCACCGTCCAGCTTCCGCTCGACCCGACGATCAGACCATCGAGCGCGGGCAGGCCGTCCTCGGCCAGGCGGCGCAGATCGGCTTCCCGCAGGTAGTGGGCGTCGGGAGCCAGGTGCAGCTCGTCGATGTCAGCCCAGCGCGACCCGCGGTCGCCGCGCATCCACAGGAACCCCTTCGACGAGCCCGAGAACATCGTCCAGGAGAACGGCCGGCCCGGTGTGGACGTAGCGCCCCAGAGGACCGACGCAGCGAGCACCACCAGCGCGGCCAGCTCGATCACCGGCTCCTCCCTCGACGAGGAATTGAAACGTTCTCACGCTGCCGGCCGGATGACCGTCGGCGCGTCGTGTAGCCTAGCCGCTCGGCAGTTTGTCCATTCCGATCGGAAGGGGAATCGTATGGAGCAGACGTCTGCAACCGAGGAGATCGTCGAGGTGGTCGAGGCGGTCGACGACGAGGAGCTCGCCGAGTTCGCGCTGCTGATCGACGTTCCCGACTGACGATCGCCGACCGGGTGGGGCCGTGCTCGCGTGCGCGGCTCTATCCCGGATCATCGATCGGCTAGTTGCCCGCATGCGTGTGCAGCCCGACGCGACGCAGGCTGGCCAGGAGCACGACGCCGCCTGCAGGATCCTCTCGGCCGTGCTTGACAGGGTCGCGGCGCAGCTGCTCGACGAGAGCGTTCCGCGGCCCGATATTCCGTCCGAGACGCTGGGATACCCGGGGCTGTTCGCCGCTGCCTACGAAGCCCAGGCCGCTTGTCGGGCTGGTCGACTGCCGCCTGAGGAGCGCCGCCGGCTCGCGTCCCGGTTGCAGGACGCCGTACAGCGCGCAAGCGACAGCGACGCTCGCGCGACCGGAAGCGATTGCCGGGCCTGGTCCGTCGACCTGGCGCCGCCCGAGAAGCACCTCGCCGAGAGCCTCGCGCGCGCCGTCGCTCAGGTGCCGCAGCGACCGGATCGGCGCGAGGCCCTGGCCGCGCTCCGAGTCGTCGGCTGGTCGCAGGCCGACCGGGCCGTCTTCTGCGAGACGGCGTGCCTGCTGGCCGAGGCGTGGCCGGCGATGCTGGCCGAGCTCAGGACCGTCGTCCGGCAGGTCGTCCTGCTCGACGGCTTCGGAGTCGACGGGTTTACCGATGTCGCCACGCACGGCGCGATCTACGTCAACGCAGCCCGCCTCGGCCTCGACGATGCAGGGCTGCCCGGCCCGGTGCGGCTGGCGGAGGCGATCGTCCACGAGGGCGCGCACAACCGTTGCAACGCCGCCGCGCTCTCCGACCCATTCCTCGCGGACCCGAAGTCCGGCTCCGAACCGGTGGTGATGACCCCGTTGCGCCAGGATCCCCGCCCGCTCACCGGCCTCTTGCAGCAGCTCGTCGTCCTCGTCCGCAGCCTGCTGCTGTACGACCGGCTGCTCGACGGCTCGAACCTGAGCGCGGCGGCGGTCGCCCGCCGGGAGAAGCTGCGCGGCCAGGCCGGGGAGGCGCTGCGGGTGATCGGTGCCCACGTCGGTCGCCTGACCGACCATGGGCGGAGCGTTGTGGCCGAGGCCGAGGAGCTGCTCGCCCGCAGCGCCGTGCTCCGCGAGCCCGCGACTACCTGATCGCTCGCGCTCATGGCTGCCGACTGGGGTCGCGTCCAGGTCTTTCGCCCGTTCCCGACCTGCCCGGACATCGTCTTCGGACGGACCGCAGCCCGCTCGGGCGCGTTCGGGCCGATGGAGGCGAGCGGGGGCGCACCGGTGGTCGTCGGCTCGGCCGCCGGCTGCGACCAGGACGACGTGGCCGTCCGCGCCGGCAACGAGCTCGTCGAGCGGGTGAGCAACATCCTCGCCGGCCGAGCCGCCGAGCGGGAGGGCAAGGTCGTCGCGTCGTTCGATCAGCTGCGTCGGCGCGGGGCGGCGGCGCTTGACCCGGCGGCATGGCGACCACCGGCGGACGGCATCCGTCAGGTTCCCATGCTGTGGGTCACCGGCCGGTCCCTGCTCGACAACCGCGAGGTGCTCGTGCCGGGCGGAGCTGCGTTCCTGCGACACCGCCCGCCGGCGGGATCTCCCGCGTCGCTGCTGCGGGCGGGATCCGCCGGGGTCGCCGCCCATTCCACCGAGCCGCTGGCGGTACGCCACGCCTTGCGCGAGGTGCTCGAGCGCGACCTGGTGGCGAGGAGCTGGCGCGGAGCCGGCCGCGCGCCTGTTGCTGGCCAATTACCGTGGCCGTGGCCGCTCGACACGGCACTCGAGGCACTCGGACTTGAGGCGACGACGCTCGTGCTTCCCGGACCGGCAACAACCGCCTGCCTCGTCGCCTGCCTGCACACGCCGCAACGCGGCGAGCAGTCGTTTGGCGCCCGGTGCATCGCCGGCGGCGACATCGCAGCGGGATTCGAACGGGCCGTCTACGAGGCGCTCATGGTGCGCTGGAGCATGGGCACTCCGGTCGCTCGACGTGCCTGGGAGGAGATGCGCGGGCGCGAAGCGCCGCCGTTGCCTCGCGACGCGCTCGAACACGCACTGTGGGCGTTCCACGAACAGGACAGCCTTGGACACTGGCCGGCAACGTCGGTCGGCTCGCAACGCGATCCCCAGCCACCCGAGACCGAGCTCGCATCCGCGCTCGCCGAGCACACCGGCGACGACGTCGTCGTGCTGGACTCGACGGCTCCCGCCACAGGCGCAGATACGGTGGTGGTGGTGCGGGTTGTCGCGCCGGGCGCCGAGCGCCTGCCCGTCACAGGGGTGAGCGGAGCGCTCCCGCATCCCTTCGGGTGAGCTTGTGCCGAACTCGCCGTCAGGCCGGTGCGCGACATCCCGGGGGTGACCTCGACCCCTGCCGCGCACGCGACGGCAGTGCCTGCGCGAGCTATGCGCGATTCGCCCGCTGGCGGCGTCGTGCGCCGTTCAGCGCATGAATGCAATTCGGGTCGAACGGGGCCTTGAACAGCTCTTGGAGATCGAGGCGGGTGGCGGCCCGCATCGGGCGGATGCCCCAGACGTGCACCGGGTCAAAACCGCTCGTAAGCGCCTTCATCCAGGACGGCAAGGTCACGATCAGCCGTGCCCGACGGTGAGCGTGAGGATGCGGATCGCGGGAGCGAGAACCGCGTAAGGTCGTCGGGCGATACTCGAACCCGAGCACACGACGCCGTCATGAGTGGCTTCGGCGCGCCAGCGCTGGGCAGGCGATCGTTGGGATGCCTCGCGGGTCGAGCACGCTGCGCTCTCTTGGCTTCTGCTGTACATCTGACCGCCGGCATAGCTGACGACGTGCGCCCGTCGTGGAACTTCACGACGGCGGTCCCGATGTGATGGTCAGGGTAACGAGCGTAATGTGCTCCTCGGTCGGGGTCGGAGCGGTCTGCTGATCGAGGTCGCGCTCGATCGCCGGGGACGATCTGCGCGAGGTCGGCGTAGCCGATGACGCCGCGGAGCTGCCGCACGGCAACCTTCCGCACGAGCCTCAGCCCAGCCCAGCCCACCCAGTGCGGTGTTTAGAACTGTTGGGACTCTTGGGGGTGAAAGTAGAAGTATTCGTTGCTGGCGCCGGGCTGGTAGGGCCATTGGCCGACGGTGGGGCCGTCGCCTTGGGCGTCGCCGAGGACGTTGGCGTACTGGTTGGTGGCGTTGTCGCGGATCATGGTCAGGTTGGGCCGGTAGGGGTCGGGGTGCTCAAGGGTGAAGTTCTGCGTGTCGCCGGTCGGCCCGCCCGGGTTGGGCTCGCCGTTGGGCCCATGGCAGGTCCAGATGTTCAGGTAGTCCCCGGCGTGGGACTGCTGGCCGTTGTTGACGTCCAGGCACTTGTCGGACGGCCCGCCGATGCCACTGATCTGGCTGAGGATGCGGTACAGCACACGGCCAGCGATGTTGAACTGCGGCTGCACTGACCACAGTTGGTTTTGGCCGTTGTGGAAGTGGTAGACGCCGACCCTCTCGCCGTCGGCGTTCTGATTGTCGGTGTCGCCGAGCACGTCCAGGACACCGCCGTTGGAGGCGCCGTGGATCGTCACCACGCGCACCCGCTCCTCGGCCGCCGCGCGCAGCGATCCGAAGTAGACGGGCCAATGGTCGCTGCCCTGGTTGACCGCCACGGTGGCCTGCCAGTTGTCGGTCTGAATGTTGGAGACCATGTAGTCGAGCTCCCCGCCGGACTGCTGGGTGGCCTGACCGGCGTTGTAGAGATATGTCCCAGGCGGCCGGGCGAGCCGCTGCGGATCGCGGTTGAAGTCGCCGAGCACCGCCCAGTTCCACCCGTTGGCGCTCGCACGGTTACGGCCGCGGGTGACGAGGCTGGCCGCGTCGCCGCCGCCGTTGGCCGAGGCGTGCGCGGAGGCGAACATCATGTTGGTGTTGCCGTCGTACACGGCGAGCAGCGACCGGTAGACGTTGCCGAGCTCGAAGAACCGGTTGGCGCGAGACGAAGTGACCATGCCGAGGTTCCGCGAGCGCTGCGGCAAGATGTACAGATAGCGCAGCGGCCCTCGGCGACCTTGCTGCCAGCGGTACTCCACGACGTTGCCGACGCGGCGCCCGGTGGCACGAGCTCCCGCGGGCGGCGTGGAGGGCACCTCCTGTAAGGCCACCACGCTGTGCAGCTGGCTGAGGTTGTACACGGAGATCCAACGGCTCGAGGAGATCTGCATGTTCCAGGTCGCGGGGCGGTGGGAGTCCGGAGGGTTCTGGGCAGAGGCGGCGCCGGACGCCACGAGCATCAGCGCGATCGAGGCCACCACCGCTGCCACCAGGCTCCGTCGGCGGTGAACGAACGCGTGTCCGCCGACGTCGATCGACCGGGTTGCGACGGTCGGCCCGCGGCCGCTGTCCGTCATCGTCACGGGCGTGCTGTGGTGGGTGTCCGTCGTGCTCATGTCCTCAGCCTCGGTGGAGTGCGGCCGCCGACGACGGCGGCGCACCGGGTCGTCGAATGTCCAATCGTCGAGGCTGCGACGGTTGCTCTACGTCAACGAAGCCTCCGCTGGTCAGGCTCTCAATGGTCCCCGGTTGTCGCTCGCCCGTCGTCGGCCGCCGGGGGGTTCTGCGGCGTACGCCACCGGGCTGATCTTGAGCGGCGGCCTACGTCGCGGGCGGTACGCCCGAACGCCGGCGAGCGGTGGCACCGGACGGGTCGTCGGCACCTTGTGGAATGCGCGCTGCCGCGGGCGCGCTCGACGATGCGAGGCCGTCATTGAGGAAGCGGATCCGGCGACGGTTCGACGGCGCGAGCGTCACGTCGCGCGGAGCAATCAGACAGCTCAGGCAGCACGGACGACGTTCGTCCCGCACCAGACGAGGCGTCCCTGCACCAGCGCCTCGGGGCACTCCGCGCCGAGAAGCAGCGACTGCGCGACGGCGCCCATCACATACGCCCGCCAGTGGCAGCGCTCGGACAACAACGGCGCGACATGGTCAGCGATCAGCGGCGCCACGGGGACGGCATACTCGGCTCGCCTAGGCGACCACGACTACCGGATCCGCGTCGGAGTCACCGCGAGCAACAGCCCGGGATCCACCCAAGCGCTGTCCAACCCCGTCGAGCCCGTGAGCTTGCTCTGAGCCGCCGGACTGGTCCGCGCAGCACATCGGGACGGCGCCGGCATCGGCGCCGTCCAGCCCGTAGCACGCTGAGCCTGAGTGCGGGACGCCGATGAACGATGTTCACCCGTCTGTGACGCCCAGAGGACATGCCTTGGACTCGAAAACTCGCCCGCAGCCGGCGGGTCGCGGCGCGGCGCTGGTTCAGCAAGAACCATCGCGACTTCCAGACGCTCGGTCGTCTGACCGCCTGGCGATCGAGCAGGTCCCGGACGGGGAGCCGGCCGGCGATGCTCGCGCAGCGGACTAGCGCGGCACATCTTCCAGTCCTCAGCAGCATCGTCGCGATGCGCCGCGAGGAAGCGGTCCTTCATGTCGAGTTCCTCGCACGTTCAGTGGCGTTCGACGGAAGGCCACTGGTACACGCGCGAGACGCAGCCGGCGCAGCCCCCGCCGGCGCCAACCCCGACCGGACTCAGGACCCCGGCGCCGAAGGACGGACATGGACCGTGACGCTGGCGTTGAACTGACACGCCGCGCGTCACACCTACTCCAGCGCGTCCGCCGGAACCACGTAGTAGATCTTGGTCGGCGCCTTGGGCCTCAGGTTGAAGCCCTTGGCCGCACTGACGCCGAAGGACTTGTCGGGATAACCGCCATGCGCCCGGACCCAGTCCAGCACCTCGTCGGGATCGCCGCCGGCGTCCACGATCTTGTCCTTCATGATCGCGACGGTGCCGGCGGGGTTGCCGAGGAACATCGCCGGAGGGATACCGGCGAGCAGCTTTGCAATCGGATCTTTTTTCTTCTTCGCCACGGCGCGCGAGGATACCGATGACGGCATGCCACCATTCACGTCCATGAGCGAAGACGAAACACCGGCAGCCGCACCGCCTCTGACCCTCAAGCCGCCCTCTCCGTCGCTGGAGCTCGCCCTGCGCCCGCCGGAGCCCGTGCCGGTCATCCAGGAGCACCAGGCCGAGGGCATGATGCCGGTCGCCGCCGAGCGTCAAGTGCAACTGCGCGCGATGGCCGATGCGTACGTGTCCGATCTCGAGGCGCTCGCGCCCAACAGCCCGGAGCTCGCGGCGAAGATCGACGAGATCAGCCAGGTCGGTGCCGCCGAGCTGACGGCATCTTCGAACGTCACGAACCGCATGCTCGAGCGGCCAGGCTCGGCGCTTGCCGGCACCTCGGGCAAGTCCGACGCCGGGGCCCAGGCCAAGGTCGGCAAGTCCCTGTCGGAGCTGCGCACCACCGTCGTCGAGCTCACGCCGAACCGCGCAGACCTCGAGGGCAAGCGCAAGGTGCTCGGCTTCATCCCGGGCGGCAGCCGCATCGAGCGCTACTTCGATCGCTACAAGTCCGCGCAGTCCCAGCTCGACCTCATCACCAAGGCGCTCGCCGCCGGCCAGGACGAGCTGCGCAAGGACAACGCCGCGATCGAGCAGGAGCGGGCGAACCTCTGGGGCCTGATGGGCGAGCTCAGCGAGTACACCGTGCTGCTCGGCCAGCTCGACGAGGGCGTCGAGCGTCGTCTCGCCCAGCTGGAGACGAGCGACCCGCAACGGGCGACGTCGTTTCGCTCCGAGGTGCAGTTCGCCGTGCGCCAGCGCCGCCAGGACATCCTCACACAGCTCGCGGTCGCCGCCCAGGGTTACCTCGCGATGGACATGGTCAAGCAGAACAACGTCGAGCTCATCAAGGGCGTCGAGCGCGCGCGCACGACGACGCTGTCGGCGCTTCGCACCGCGGTCATCGTCGCCGAGGCGCTGACGAACCAGAAGCTCGTCCTCAACCAGATCACGGCCCTCAACACGGCGACGTCGGACGTCATCGCCGCCAATGCGGCGATGCTGCGCCAGCAGTCCGGGGAGATCCAGAAGCAGGCCGCCTCCTCGACGATCGACATCGCCAAGCTCGAGCAGGCGTTCACCGACGTCTTCGCGACCATGGACTCGATCGACACGTTCCGCGGCGAGGCGGTCAAGTCGATGGCCCAGACCGTCTCGGCGCTCGAGGGGCAGCTGGCCAAGGCCAAGCCCTACCTCGAGCGCTCAGCGGGCCCGGACCGCCACGACACGCCCGCAGCCGGCGCCTAAGATCGATACCGCGGCGCCCCGCCGCACCCGTCATGTGGAAGTCCGTCTTCAAGCGCGATCGCCCGCCCGCACCAACCCAGGCGCCGGTGCCCGCCGTCCCGGCCGAGCCGTTCGGTGAACGCATGAAGGCCAGGCTCGAGCAGATCGGCTGGGACGCGCGGCGGGCCGGTGGGCGGCTGCCGGTGGCCGCACTGCCGCAACTGGGGCGGATCGAGGACGTGCTGCATCCGCTTCTCGATCACCTCGTCACCAACGCGCCGTCCGTGGACGAGGAGATCGCCGTCCAGGCGATGCTCACCGACTACCTCCCCACGACGATCGGCACATACATCGGGATGAACCGCCAGTTCGCCGAGACGCCCCGCGCCGACGGCCGCACGCCGGGCGATGACCTGCTCGAGCAGCTCGTCATGCTCGAGGGCGCAGCGCACGACCTCAGCCTGGCCGTCTACGCGCATGACGCCCAACAGCTCGCCACGCACGGCCGCTTTCTCAGCACGAAGTTCAGCGGTTCGGATCTGGACCTGTGACCGCGGCGGCCGTCAAGCTCGTCCGTGGCTCCAACACATCGCTCGGCGAGCTGCTCCCGATCCTCGGGACGGTGGTCGTCGGCTTCGGGTGGAAGGTGATCGAGGGCAAGGGGCCGATCGCGGAGATCGTGCCGTCGGCGATCGTCTGCAACGCCGCCGGGCTCGCGCTCTCCGACGAGCACCTCGTGTTCTTCAACCAACTTGCCACTCCGGACGGCGCGGTCGAGTACGTCCAGGGCGACGAGGAGCAGATCGAAGTCGATCTGGCGGCGATCCCGGAGGACGTCGACAAGCTCGTGTTCGTCGTGTACGCCGACCCGGACCTGCGCCAGCCCGGCAACTTCGGCGCCGTGCGCAACGCGTACCTGCGCATCTGCGATCGAAGCGGTGCCGAGATGGTTCGCTATGACATCGAAGACAGCTCGGACATCGACGTGACCGCAATGATTTTTGGTGAGATCTATCGCCACAGGGATACGTGGAAGGTCCGCGCCGTCGGCCAGGGCTACAAGACCGGGCTGACGGGCGTCGCGAAAGACTTCGGCGTGACGATCTGACGATGGCGTTCAGCCGGACCGCGCCGCGCCACGAGATCACCTACCTGCGCCGCCGGCCCAAGGTGGGGGAGAAGCTTGCGACGCCGCCGGCGCGCACGTCGTCGTCTCTCTCGCTTGCGGGCGCCGCCCAGCAGGGACCCAACATCGCCGTTGCGCCGGTCCGGCGCGTGGCCGGCCGCGCCATCCTGAGCGCGGACGCACCGACGGTCACGCTCAATCGCCGCCAGTCGGCGATCGGCTCGCTCGCCTTCGACCTCTTCGACGGCGCCGGAGGCGCGCTCAGCTGCGCCTGGGAGCTCGTCGAGGGCGAAGCCGGGCTCGTGTCTGCCGCGCTTGACGTGCGCGTCTCCCCGGAGTTCGGCCGCCGCCCGATCGTGCAGTCCAACAAGGAGCAACTCATCATCGGTCTGCGCCATGTGCGCCGGCTGCGCCGCCTGCTGCTGTTGGCGAGCGGACTGGACGGCAGCAAGCCGGCGCGCCTGGTCGGCGAACTGCATGACGGAGGCACCGTCGAGAGCCCGCACACCGCCATCGCGCCGGTCGTCGCGGCGATCGCCGTCTACCAGGTCGACGGAGAGCTCGTGATCCGGCGCGAGAATTTCGGCTTCTCATCTGCTGAGGCGGCAGCCACCGCCTACGGCTTCTCGTTGACCTGGCTGCCACCGGTCAGGCGCTGACGATCGGGACGAGCTCGCAGCTCGTGCCGCACGGGCCGGAAACTCGCTGCAGGAGTTACGTCCGCAGCCTGCTCGTCGACGCCGCTGCCCGCCGACCCGTGGAGGACGTCATCGCCCGTGCCCGAGCAAGCGCTCACCGGAGTCGACCTCGCCTCAGCCTCGCTGGGTTCGAGGCCGAGAAATCATTCGCCGCCACGACCTTGCCGGCCTACCGCGATCCGAATCGTCGTTCCGCGGGCGTTGCCGTCCGGGCCAGAGCGTAGAAGAACGTCAAGTCTGCTGCCCGCGAACTGCTCCGGCGATCGGTCGGTCTCGGCGCAGCTGCCGGCGACGGGGAGAAACAATGCCGACTAACGCGAGAGCATCAGCGTGGACGATGATCGGTACATTCGAGCAGGGTTGCGCGACCGGCAGGAGACCGATGCTTAGCGAGCCTGAGAAAGTTCATCTCAAGGATGCGATCTATCCGCTAGCGCTCGCAGCGGCAGGGGAGCAAGACACGCTGCGCAACCGCTCGATCGCCGCCAGCGACTATTGGCAGTTCCTGCTGAGCGGAGGCGGCACTGACGCCGATGCGATCACTCTAATCGCCCGCGGTTTGCGTGCATGCGACGGAGGCTAGGCGCGGTCGGATTCGTAAGCGATCCGCGTTCGTGGCGTTCGGAGAGAACTTGGAGGAACGCTCGATTGTGGAAGCCGGGAGGCGAAGGCTCAGCGGCTGACTCACGTAGCGCAGTGGAGCGCGCAGTAGCGAACGCCCGTGTGAGCTCGCCGCCGCGTCGAGTTCATCGTGAAACATGGACCGCTGCGAGTCACGCAGCACGGGTTCCAGGTCGGGCGCATATCCGAACACGCCTTCGGCGCGCGCGACCGCCCGGTACGCGCATGGCGAACCGAGATCGAAGTAGAGCGAAGTCCTTTCCATGATCGAGCACCGTCGGAAAGCGGCGGTCGCTGGCCACAGGCCTTTGTGCGACGGGTTCAGGCGCCCGCGGCGAGCGTGACGGGTGCGGCGACGTGGTCGACGACGATGTGTACGACTGGGAGCGCGAAGCGGTCGCAAGCCCGGCTGACGAGGTTGCGGGCCAGCCAGTTGGAGCGGTGGTCGGGCTGCGTGGCAATCAGCATCTTGTCGGCTTCGAAGCACACGAGGGCATCGGCGATCGTGCGCGTTGGGTCTGCGTCGCCGACGCGTCCCTTGACGGGGATGCCGGCGTTTGTCCAGCGTGTCAACACACGCGGCCAGCCGTCCTCCGGCTTCGCGGAGTGCACGATCCTCGTCAGACGTCCAGTGGCGAAGGCGGGTATTCAGCGCCGGTGCGACGACATGCACCTCGATGTCGCGCGCAGCAATAAGGTCGCGTCGCCGTCAATCGTCTCGTTAGCGACGACGAGGACCCTGTGCATGGCTGTCTCAGACGTGACGGCGGAGCAAACGTTGTTCGTGGCACCGACGAGCTGCGTAGCCTGCTGAGTCATTCCGGCTCCTTGATCGCGGACGTGCACGCAAGTCAGGGAGCCACACACCCCCGTCACTAGTGCTTTGTCCGGTAGTTTCGTTTCATATCCAGGAATGTCCTGCATTCGTGGCGAATCCCGACTCGATCGTGGCGTCGAGTCTGGAGGCGATGATGGCGTTCGTGGCGGTGGAGATCGAGT
>Ga0307502_10000020_pt1 | contig 43037 bp, 37 predicted proteins | sample 16_S_MG_FD_201364 | JGI IMG/M metagenome (GOLD analysis project Ga0307502, IMG submission 201364) | Soil microbial communities from Populus trichocarpa stands in riparian zone in the Pacific Northwest, United States - 16_S | ecosystem: Environmental > Terrestrial > Soil > Riparian zone > Trees... | reverse complement strand
CTCGGCGCTGTCCTCCGGCGGCGTCAGCAACTCGCCGCTGCGCGCGCTGGCCAACAGCGTGAGCTCCAACGGGGTCTACTCCTACAGCCCGTCGAGCATCTTTCCGAGCAACACCTACAACGCAGCCAACTATTGGGTCGACGTGCTCTTCGACATGCCGATCCCCGGCGAAGTGACAAGCGTCTCCGCGACGGCCGCTAAGAGGTCGGCGAGAGTTTCGTGGTCGGTGCCGTCAAGCGGCGGCGCGGTCGGCTCGTACACGATCACGCCGTATGTCGGGTCGACGGCGCAGACATCGATCACTATCACGGGCTCGCCGCCGGCCACATCGGCGCTCATCACCGGCCTGACCAACGGCACGACGTATACGTTCCGGGTGACAGCGTCGAACGTCAACGGCCCGGGCCCGCAGTCGGCCGCCTCCAACACGGTCACACCGCTGGCGGCGACCGCCCCGGACGCCCCGACCGGCGCCATGGCGATCGGCGACACGACATCCGCCATCGTCAGCTGGACTAAACCGGCGAGCGACGGCGGCAGCGCGATCACCGGCTACAGGATCACGCCGTTCATCGGCGCGAGCGCGCAGACGCCGATCGACGTCGACGACGTGACGAGCATGCGGATCAGCGGGCTGATGAACGGGACGAGCTACACGTTCACCGTCAAAGCCATCAACGCTATCGGCGCCAGCTCTGCGTCGGGTGCCTCCACAGCGGTGACCCCGGACGGCTCGATCTTCGAGCTCGCGACGCCGTCGGTCGTCGATGCCGGTGACGCCAGCTCGGTCGTGCTCGGCGTGAAGTTCACGGCCGACGTCGCTGGTACGGTGACCGGCATACGGTTCTACAAGGCGTCGGCGAACACGGGCCCACATGTCGGCGCGCTGTGGAGTTCGACGGGGACGCTCCTCGGAGAGGCGACGTTCACCGGGGAGTCGAGCTTTGGTTGGCAGTTGGTCAGATTCTCCACGCCCGTTGCCGTCACGGCCGGCACGACCTACGTCGCGAGCTACCTAGCGTCCAAGGGACACTACTCCCGCACGGCGGCGGCGTTCGCCTCGGCCGGCGCCGACAATCCTCCGCTGCACGCGATCCCCGACCTGATCAGCTCCAACGGCGTCTACGTCTACAGCGTGGCGAGCGCGTTCCCGACGAAGACGTTCAACGCTGGCAACTACTGGGTTGACGTGCTGTTCGCCCCGGGGTCGTGACCGGCGTGATCGTCGCCATCAGCAAGCGGCGCCGCTTGCGCTGTGATCGAGCGCGGCTGCTGTGCGCCTTCGTGCTTGCGCTGTCGGCCGCGCTGCTCGCCGCCTGCGGCGGCGATGGCTCCTCGAGATCAGGGCCGCGGGGCAGCGTGTCCAACCCGCTCGTGGCGCTCCCGAACCCGACGAAGACCCGAACACCGACGCCGGATCCCGAGGATCCGGGATCTCGCGCGGCGGCCTCCGTACAACGGTCGAGTGGCTCGATCGCGTCCCGGCAGCACGCCGCGCAACGCGTGGCGAACAGGCGACGCGCGCGGGCCAACGGCCACCCGAGCCCCGTTGCCAGCGCGTCGCCGATTGCGCGCTCGGAGGGTCGCCGGACGCTGCCTTCCAGGACGCCAATCAGCGCGCGCAGACCATGCACGCTCGTGACGATGTCGCAGGCGCAGGCGCTCATGGGGGCGCCGATCCTGGAGCCGATCGAGGCGCCGCAGGGTCCGACGTGCATTTACCGCAGCCGCTCGGGCAAGGACTTCGTCACACTCACTGTGCAGACCGTGGACTTCATGCAGCTGCGCTCCCGCATGCGTAACCGGCGGCGGATCAACATCTCCAATCGGACGGGGTACTGCGGCAACCTCGACCAGCCTGTGCTGTACATCCCGTTGGCGGACAGGCGCGTGCTCAGCGTCGTCGCGCGCTGCTCGTTGGCCATCCGCTTCGCTGCCAGAGCCGTCGGGAGGCTGCCAGCCTGATCGAGCGCGCCCCCCAGCACACCGACGGAGAAATGGATGCCAGACTTGACACTGTCTGAAACGCGCTGCCCAGCAGCCGGTCGCCCCGTTCACGACCCGTACCATGGACGCGTGCGGATGGTCCTGGTCTGCTGCTTCCTCAACGAGGAGCGCTATCTGCCGGCATTTCTGAAGTCGATTCTCGGCCAGGTTCGCCGCCCTGACCGACTGGTGCTCGTAGACGACGGCTCAACCGACGCCTCGTCGCAGCTTGCCGCAGCGTTTGCCGCCGAACACGACTTTGCGCTGCTGCTGCAGCGGCCATGCCGGCCGCAGGACCACGACCGGCTTGCGCACGCCGCCGAACTGCGCGCGTTTCACTGGGCGATGAGCTTTGTCGACGAGCCATTCGACCTCATCGGCAAGGTCGACGCCGATCTGTGCCTGACGCCGCAGACGCTGTCGCACCTCCAACGCCGCGTGGGTGACGAGCCGCAGCTCGGCATTCTCGGCCCGTGCTTATCCGAGGTCGCGCCCGATGGGCGCCAGCTGCGAGACGAGGCGCCGCCGCGCCACGTTCGCGGTGCGCTGAAGCTATACCGCCGCGCATGCTTCGAGCAAGTCGAGCCGATCCCGGAGATCCTCGGCTGGGACACGATCGACGAGATCGCAGCGCGAATGCACGGCTGGCAGACCCGAAGCGAGGCGATCCCGGACGGCGATCCGCTGCACCTGCGGCCAACGGGCACCCAGGACGGCACCGTGCGCGCGTTTCGGCGCTGGGGCGAGTGCGCGTGGGGTTTCGGCGCGCATCCTCTACACGTGCTCTTCGGTGCCGCTCGTCGCCTGCCCGAGCGCCCGCGCGTTATCGGAGCGCTGAACTACGTCGCCGGCTGGGCCCAGGCGGGCCTGCGCCGCGCCCCGCGCGCAGACGCCGACGTTCGCGCATTCTGCCGCCACGAGCAGCTCGTGCGCATCCGCCGGCTACTGCGCTCCAGCCGGAGCGCGACAGCTTGAGCCCGCACGTCCTGATCGCGCTGGAGAACGGGCCCTACCCGTTCGACCGGCGCGTGCGGCAGGAGGCCGAGGCGCTGACCGCAGCGGGGTATGCGGTGACGGTCGTCGGGCCGACGGGGTCCGGCTGCGACGCGCTCGAGGAGCGCATCGACGGCGTGCTTGCGCTGCGCTACAAGGCTCCGCCCGGTGGGCGCGGCGTTGCGGGCTACGCACGAGAATACGGGCTGTCACTGCTGCATCTGTGCCAGCTCATGTGGGAGGCGCACCGCCGCCGATCGGTCGACGTCGCGCTTGTCTGCAACCCGCCGGATCTGCTCGTCATCCCCGCGCTCGCCCTGCGCCGCGCGGGCGCCGCGGTGATCTTCGACCACCACGACCTCTCTCCGGAACTGTTCGCCCTCAAGTTTGGAAACCGCCATGTGCTGCAAGGAATGGTGCGCAAAGTTGAGTCCTTCGCCCTGCGCCGCGCCGACGTAGTAATCGCGACGAACGACACATACGCCGAGGTCGAGAAGCGCCGCGGCCCGGTCGAGCCGCACCGCGTGCACATCGTTCGAAACGGTCCCGACCCGAACCGGATCTACCCGGTGGAGCCGCGGCCGCAACTGCGTCGCGGCCGCGACAAGCTCGTGTGCTGGGTCGGGCTCATGTCAGACCAGGAGGGGCTGCACCACCTGCTTGACGCGGCCGAGGAGCTCGTCAAGCGGCGAGGACGCGAAGACATTGCGTTTGCGATCGTCGGTGTCGGCGATGCGCGTGACGCGCTCGTCGCCGACACCCAGCGCCGCCTCTTGACCGGTTACGTCCATTTCCCTGGCCGCGCGGAGGACGACCTCGTGCGCGCATACATGGCGACATCAGACGTCTGCGTGGGCGTCGACGAACCGAACCCGATGAACGACTCCTCAACCATGACGAAAGTCATCGAGTACATGGTCATGGGGCGTCCGATCGTGCAGTTCCGTCTGCACGAGACGAGCCGTGTCTGCGGCGACACCTCGCTGTACGCGCGCGCCGGCGACGCCGCCGACCTAGCGGACCGCATCGTGGAGCTCATCGACGATCCCGAGCGCGCCGGGCGACTCGGGGCCGCGGCTCGCGAGCGCGCCGTTCCGGCTCTGCTATGGCCTCAGCAGGTGCCCGCGCTGCTGGAAGCAGTCGGCGCCGCGCTCGAGCTGCGCTCAGGGGCACGGCGTTGAGAACGCAGCATCTCGCCGCCGACGGATTCGCGCTGTCAGGTGTTCATCGATCGCCGCGACGCCAACGTCCTTCGTCACCCGGGTCGCTGGGCCTAGTCGACGATCGCTACCGCGCGATGACAGCGGAGTACGTCCTCGCGACTGTGGCAAAACGGCGTTCGCGGCGCTCGCCGCCGAGCGTACGCCGTGATCGGCCGCGGTCGGCAGCCACCGGCCGGGTGATTGAGACCGCGCTCTACCGGCACGTCGGATGACGACTGTCAGCGATCCCGACCACGTACGGTTGCGAGCGCTACGCCGCCTCCGAGCGCGATGGGCGGCTCCTGGTCGAGCTTTGAGTCACGCGGCTCCTCGGCCCAGCAGCACGACCGGTAGCGTGCGCGCGAGGATCCTCACGTTGAACCACAACGAGCGGTGCGCGGCGTACTCGAGGTCAAGCGCGATCATCTCGCCGAAGCTCAGCTGCGAGCGACCGCAGACCTGCCACCAGCCCGTAATGCCTGGCTTGACGGCAAAACGGCCGAACGCGTGCACCGGGTATTTCTCGACTTCGTAGTGCAGCGGCGGTCGCGGGCCGACGAGCGACATCTGGCCGCCCACGACGTTGAGCAGCTGCGGGAGTTCGTCAATGCTGGACTTGCGCAGGAAGCGGCCAGCACGGGTCACGCGCTCGTCGGCTGCGAGTTTGAACAGCTCCTTGTGGCGCTCGGCGTCGCCGACGATGAGGCGCTGCACGAACGCGCGGTGCTCGTCGTTGGTCGTATCGGTGTGCATCGTGCGGAACTTGTTGACGACGAACGGCCGCAGATCGCGCCCAAGGCGCTCCTGTCGAAAGAGCGCTGGCCCGCGCGAGTCCAAGCGGATGACGATCGCGATGACGAGGAGCAGCGGGGACAGCACGATGAGCGCCAGCGACGCGACGAGGAGGTCCAGCGCGCGGCACGTGAATGCGGTCGCCCGCGACGCCTCGGTGTGCTCAAGCCCGATGGCGTGCGGCTTCCGCGCCTGCTCGTTGATTGCCGTGCTCACACGAGATGAACGGTGCCTCTTGGCGGGGCCTTCCGCGCCCCCACGCGCGGATTTGTTTCGGGCACGTCGGCAGTCAGGAGGGTCGTCCACCGTTTATCCGCGATGCAGATCGCCCGAATCGTGATCTTCGCGACGCGTAGCCCCGATGATTCACCCTGGTCGAACATCAGCTCGGGTGCGAAGCCGCCTATACCGGCGGCCACCAGGCCGATCTTGCTCCACACGCTCGAGACGCCGCGCAGCGCCGGCGTTTTCAAGGCCGCGCTGCTGATGGAGCCGCAGATGGCCTCGATCTACACAGCAGCGGTTGGCCACGGCGCACTCTGGGGTATGGCGATTTCCTACGCGCGGTGCGAGCTCGGCAGGGACGTGCGCGGGGCGCCGCACGTCGGCGACTTCATTGACGACGAGCGCGTGCTGCACGCTGACGCGTGATGCTCGAGAACTCGCCGTACGGTAATCCGCTTGTGCGTCTGCGCTGTTATGACGGCACGTTCGCGTCCTCGATGGCGAGGGCTACCGGTTTCTCATCCATCCCAGCGCGACGCTGCCGAGCGACCCTCGTCCGAGGCCCGGCGATCATCGGCGGGCGCTCAGAGTTCGTCGACGCCTACGTCGGCCCGTACACGTCGATCGGTGCCGATGTGCGCGTCGAGAACACAGAGACGAGCATTCCATCGTCATCGGCGCCGCCCAGCTTTGTTCGTCGGCAGTCCCTGGAGACGAGCATCATCGGCCTTGCGGCACGAGCATCGTACGGCGTTTGACATGCCCAGCGCCGTCCCCATCAAGCGCCGACGCAGCTTAGATCGCGCTTTTGTGACGGCGCACTAACGTGGAGCTCGGGCGCCATCTCAACGAGCTGTGGCGGCTGCGCTTTGGCGTCGGGATCTGCGTCGGCCTCGCGATGATCGCGGCGCTGATGATCACCTACAAGGTGAACCTTTTCCCGCCTGGGCTGAAGGCCCGCTCGCTTCAGATCGCCACGGCGTCGACGGAGGTGCTCGTCGACACGCCACGCAGCGCCATCCTGGACCTGCGTCAAGATCTCTTCGACATCGAGTCGTTGACGAACCGGACGGTCCTGCTGGGCAACGTCATGGCAAGCCCGCCGGTGCTGGCGTACATCGGGCGGCGCGCCGGCGTGCCTCCGGACGTCATCAAGTCGTCCACCCCCCGCACGCCGAACTCCCCCCGGCCGTTTGTGGCCCCCGGAGAGGAGAAGAAGGCAGGCGATCTGCTGCGCTCGACCGACCAGTACCGCCTGGACATCGAGGCCGATCCGACGGTGCCCGTCCTGCGGATCTACGCCCAGGCGGCGACCGCACGGGGCGCCGAGGAGCTCGCCAACGCCTCCGTCGACGGACTGCGCGACTACCTCGACCAGCAGGCCCGCGCGCAGCGCGTTGGGCTCGACGAGCAGGTCCGCCTGCAGCAGCTCGGGCGCGCCAGCGGCGCCGTCATCAACCCCGGCGTCCGTGTCCAGGTCATGTTCCTGACCTTTCTCGTGGTCTTCGCGGTATCCGCGGCTGCGGCGATCTACCTCGCGCGCCTGCGCCGCGGCTTGCAGCTCGCGGAGAAGCAGGAGCGCGACGGCGAAGTCCGCAGACGCAGCGTCACCCGGAGCTAGGACGCCGACCTCGCCGTCACTGAGCGCCGCCGACTCCAGCCAATTCTCCCGGCGTGGCCGCCGTGATCAAGAGAATCCGGCCCAGCGGCCGAGGAGCGGGCCCAGGTTGCACAGGCGGACCGCCGCGCGCACGGGCCGGGGCACGACCCGGCGCAACGCCGCCGAGAGGTCCGCCCAGCTGGCCGGAAACCACGTCCGCAGCGCGAGGAGGTAGAAGATCGCGGCGGGCATGCCCACGCCGCCAATGTGCGCGAGGGCGGGCGCCTCGAGCCTCGTCAGGCCCCATTCGGCTGGTCCGGCGGCCGCAAGGAGCGCAATACAGGCGACACTCGCGGGCGCAACATCATCCCACAGCGCACTGAGAGCACTGCCCTCCTGGCGGTGCATTAGCACGCGGTAGGCGATGAGCAGGAAGGCCGTGTGCACGACCGAGGCCGTAAGGGCGACAGCCACGAGGCCGTGGCTCGCGACGACCAGCACGGCGCCGGCATAGACGCCGAAGTGCGCGATGCCGTAGCCAAGCAGCGCGCGCGAGCGGCCGTCGGCCTGCAGCGCCGAGCCGACCGCATCGGTCACGAGAACCGCCGCGCCGCCCAGGGCGAGGATCTGCGTCGGCAGCACCGCGGGACGCCACGCAGCGCCAAAGAGCCAGGGCACGACCACTGGCGCGAGCAGCACGAGCATCACTAGCAGCGGGAACACCACGACCGTCAGCAGCTGCACCATCCGCCGGCGCAGCGCGAACATGTCCTGCGCCGTCTCGGCGCGCGCTAAGACCGGGAAGGCCATTTGCGTCATGACGACGCTGATCTTGCGCTGGTACTCGACCGCCAGCTGATAGCCGCGCCAGTACAAGCCGGCGGTCGCGGTCCCGAGCGTCGCGCCGATGATCGCGTAGTCGCCGTTGCGAAAGCCCGTCCAGGCCACACAGGACAGCGCCGCGGGACCGCCGTAGGGCAGCAGTTCGCGCATCGCCTGCGGCCGCCAGCGCGGCAGCGGGATGCGCACGAACGCGATCGCTAGCGCCGCCGCCGCCGCCATGCCGGCCAGGCAGCCGAGGACGAGTGCCTCGGCGTCCAGTCCGGTGAGCGCCATTCCGATCGTGACCGTGACGCGCACGAGGTTCTGGGTGATGTCAACGAGGCTCACGCGCCTGAAGTCCAGTCGCCGGCGCAGCACGGCCATCGGCACGCAGTACAGCGCCCCAAGTAGATACCAGGGGACGGCGAGCAGCACGAGCGAAGCCGTCCGCTCCCCGAACAGCGGGCCGACGACGACGAGCGCCAGCGCGATCGTCAGCAGCGACAGGATCGCGCCGATGCCGAGGCTCAGCACGAGGCCGCCTTGAAGGTGTTTGCGTTCGATCGTGCGCCGCTGGACAAGCGCGCTGCCGATCCCCTCCATCGGCATCGTCAGTGCGAGTTCCTGGACGATGACAACGATCGCGAAGATGCCGAACTCGGCGGGCGGAATCAGCCGCGCGAGCACGACCATCGAGCCCAGCAGCGTCGCCTCGATAGCGATCCGCGCGTATGTGATCCAGCGCAGGCCACCGGCCGTGGCCGCGGTGAGCTTGGCGTTGGATCGGTTGTCGTCGAGCTGCTCGTCCACGGGCGCTTCAGAGCCCACGGAGGACGCGCGCGGGGTTACCCGCCGCGATGACTCCGGCGGGGATGGAGGACGCGACTACGGCACCCGCGCCAATGACGGAGTCCGAGCCGATCGTGACTCCCTTGAGGATCTTCACGCCCATACCGACGAAGACGTTGTCGCCGATCTCGACCGACGCCATTCGCTGGGTCCCTTCGTGCCGGCGCGCAGGGTCGAGATTGTGGAAGTCGCTGTCGAAGATCTCGATGTGGGCGCCGAAGAGGCCGTCCCGCCCGACGCGGATGCCGGCGCCCTCGCTCTTGAGCATGAGGTTGTTGTTGAACTCGGTGCGCTCACCGACCTCGATCCGCGCGTGCGCGCGCGATGCCTCCACGTGGCAGTAGCCAGCGTAGAACAGCGGTGAGGCCTTCCAGCCGAACTGGACGCCCTCGCCAAGGACGACCTCACCCGGTCCGACGAAGAGAACCGGCTGTAGGACGATGGGTCGGCCGATCACCCGGGGGCAGGTCGACAGGATCTGGTACTTGTAGATCCGCGGCCGCTGCGTCAGCGCCTCGACCGTTTCGCGCGCTGCGCGCCGTACGAGCCGGCGCGCGAGTGACCGTCGCGGCCCGATCGCGTCTATCGCCTCGCCGTTGGCAGGGTCGGCGTCGAGGACCTGCTCGAAGAGCAGCTGTGCGGACGCGTCGTGGCCAGCGGCGCGGTGCTCGCCAGCGAGCCGCAGCGCGCGCTCGAGGACGTGCAGCCGGGCTGTGTTCATCTGTCGCTGCACTAGCCACAAACGTCCCGGTCAAGCGCGGGCTTCCGCTCGCGCACGTGGAAGTCCATGCCCGACGATGGCGTTGCTGATCGCGGGCGCGGCCAAGCTGCGCCGCCGTATGCGATGAATCTCCCGTCGATCTCAATATCCCTTCCCGAACCATCCGCCCGCGGTCTCGGCACCGCTCTGTGCGCCTTGGTTGCGATCGTCGCCGCTGTGCTGAGCGTCAATACCGTCAGCCTGGTGGCACCGGGCATCCACGCCCGACAGCTTGAGGTCGCGGGCGCCTCGGCGCTCATCGTCGTCGACCGGCCGCGGCCGCTCGTCAGCGACCAGCTCGCCACCCGCGGCGACTACCAGACGCTGCAGAAGCGTGCTGTGCTGCTCGGCAGCCTTATGACGAGCCCGCCCGCGATGCGGCACGTCGCGCGCAGGGCAAGGATCGAGCAGAGCAGGATCGCCGTTGTCACGCGCATCACCGCGAACGTCGAGTCGGTGCTGACCGAGCCCGCCAGCGAGCGGCGCACGAGCGACATCCGCGATTCCAACCTGCCCTACCGCCTCGAAGTCCAGCCCCATCCGTCGCTGCCGGGCCTCAACGTCTACGCGCAAGCCCCGACCGTCGCCGAGGCGCAGCGGCTCGCCGACTCCTCCGTGCCCGGGCTACTCGATTACGAGCGCGAGCTCGCCGCGCGTGAGCGGGTGGCGCCGAAGCAGATGCTGCGAGTCAGGCAGGTCGGGCGTTCTCGCGGCGCGATCATCAACGGCGGTAACAAGGTCATGATTGCCGGGTTGACGTTCCTGTTCACCTTCCCGATGGCCGCGGCCCTTCTGGCAGTCGTGACGCGGATACGGCGCCACGGCGCCCTGCGCCCGGCCAACCGGACCCCCGGCGCGAGACACGACGAGGAGCGATGCCAGGCACGGCCGTCCCCGATCGGGCTCCCGGCGCACGCGGCCGCGCCACGGGCCGCCTCCGACCCCCCGATGGGCGGGCGTCTACCGAGCTTTGGACCGGTGTTTTCGCTGGCGGTCCCCGTGTCCTCAGGTATTGCGATCGCTGCATGCACCCCGCGCGTGCGCCCGGCGCGCAGCGCCCTCACCGCGGCCTCGTACCGCGCCGCCTCGGCGGCCGGGGATTGGCCGCGGACGACGCGCCTGCTGCCGTGGATGATCGCGGTGATGATGGCGGTCGTCTGGCTTGTACCGTTCAATGTCATCCAGCTGTCGGTGTCGCTGCCGATCGACCTGAAGTTTGACCGGCTCATCCTGCCGTTCATCATCGGGACGTGGGTGCTCGCGGTCGCCGCCGGCGGGCCGTATGCGCCGCGCATCCGGATGACCTGGATCCACATCGGTGGGCTGGCAATTATCGCTCTCGCCTGCCTCAGCCTCGTTATCAATGCGCGCTACCTCAACCGGACGCTCGAGTTCGACACATCGGTAAAGAAGCTCACGCTGCTGGTTTCGTACGTCTCGCTGTTCTTCATTGTCGCAAGCGTCGTGCGAGCCACCGAGGTGCAGGCGTTCATGAGCTACACGCTCGCGCTGGCAGCGCTCTGCGCGATCGGGACGATCTGGGAGTACCGCTTCCAGTACAACGTCTTCTATTCGCTGGCGGACCAGTTGCTGCCCGGTATTTTCCGCGTGGGGACCGCCGAGTCCGCCGCGATCGACGCGATCGGTCGGCGCGTCGTGCGCGGGCCCGCCGAGTTGCCGCTAGAGGCGGTCGCGATGCTCGCGATCGGGCTTCCGCTCGCGCTCGTGCGGCTCATCGGCTCGATCGAGACGCGCAAGCGACTCATGTATGGGCTGGCCGCCGGCCTCATGTTCGCGGCCGCGATCGCGACGTATCGGAAGAGCGCGTTGATAGCCCCGGTCTCCGGGATCCTGGCGCTCGCTTATTTCCGGCGCCGCGAACTGCTGCGGCTGGCGCCAATCGGTGTCGTCGTTGCGGTGATGATTCCGATCCTGTCGCCCGGCGCGCTGCAGGCGGTCGCGGCACAGCTCAGCGGCAATCGCCTGGACGTCACGACCGTCAGCGATCGCAGTTCGGATTACGACGCCGTGCGCCCGGACGTCTGGACTCACCTGGCGTTCGGGCGCGGCTACGGCAGCTACGAGCACGCCAGCTACCGGATCCTCGACATGGAGCTGCTGCGCCAGCTCATCGAGGTCGGGGTGCTGGGACTGGCCGCCTACCTGTTCATGATTGGCGCGATCATCGGTGTGGCGCGCAGGCCGATTCGGGCGCGCGGACCGACCGATGCGCCGGTGGCCCTGGCAGCGGCCGCCGCGGCGGTCGGATTCTTCGTCGCCTCGACGCTGTTTGATGTCATGTCGTTTCCCCACGCCCCATACCTCTTGCTGTTCATGGCGGCGCTGCTGGCCGCCGTCGTCACGGCCCGCGAGAACGAGAACGCTCAACAGGCGGCTGCATGGAGTTCGTGAGTATCCTGCAGCTGCTCTTGCGGCGCTGGATCTTCGTGGCCGTCGGCGGGATTGTCGCGATCGCGATCGGCCTCGCCGCCGTCGGCGCCCTGCCGTTCGGGCCGCAGCCCAGCGGCGCCGCACGGTTGGGCGTCGCCGAGTCAAAGCTACTAGTCGACACTCATAGTTCCTATACCGATGACCTGACAGGCGGCACGGAAGTGCTCAGCTCGCAGGCCGCGTTGCTGGCGACGCTGATAGCCGACGAGCGCCAGAAGGAGTCGATCGCGCGCGCGGTCGGCATCACGCCCGACCGGCTCGACGTGCTCGTCTCAGAGATCACCAAGCCGCAGATCCCCAGCACGCTCGCTCGTGGCCTGGCGCCGCTCGTCGACAAGCCGCGCCAGCCGTATGCGATCACGGTCATCACCGACGGTGCAGTGCCGATCATTACGCTCGCGGCCACCGCTCCGAGTGCACGCTTAGCAGCGCGCCTCGCTCGGGCCGGAAGTGCTGCACTCGACGCCGTGGCCGTCGCGAGCGCGCCCAGCGCGGCGCGCTCACTCGCTATCAAGCCGCTTGGTCGGGTGCGTGCGATCGAGCTCCAACGTTCCGCCAGGCGCGGGCCTCTGATGGGCGTCGCCGCGGCGATCGCGATCCTCGGCCTGTGGTGCTGCGCGGTTGTCGTCGTGTCGGGACTGGCCCGGGCTTGGCGCGCGGCGACGCCCACGTCGGTGCCGGCGACTCTCAGATCCCGCGGGTCCTCCAGCGCAGCTGGTTGAGGTGCCCGCGCACGCGGTGCACAACACCCGTCGCGAGAAACGGCAGGAACAGCAGTGACCGACGGGCGCCGATGCTGCGACGCACCTGCAGGCCGCGCCATTCACGCAAACGCCGAAACTCGGGAGAGACCTCCTGAGCGAAGGCGACGAGCTCAACGACGGGCAGCGCCCGCGGTCCTTCCACGAGGTTGCGATCGAACGCACGACTTGCCCGCCACAGCGCTTGGCGTGCGAGCGTGCGCCCGACCATCGCCTGCAGCTCGGCGGCGTCGTCCAGCAGGTGAGAGCACTCGGCGAAGAAGGAGTCAAACGCCGCCTGACGGCTGCGCAGGTCGACCATGTCGCCGGAATCGCCGCGGAGCATGCCCTGCGGGTTGATCCGGTAGATCGCCTGTGCGACACCGCGGATGAAGCCGATGTCGGAGACTGCGGCGATCCGCAGCCACATGTTCAGGTCGCTCGTGTGGTAGCAGGCAGCGTCGTAGCCGCCTACCGTCCGCTGGATCGAGCTGCGAACGACGGCTTCCGGCGAGGAAATGCAGTTGTGGCCCGCGCGGCAGCGCAGCCGTATCCAATCCGTGCCCGACCAGATCTGCGTGCCGCGCCAGCGCCCGCGCGCGGTCGGCAGCGGCCGGCCGGCGTACGCGTAGGGCGCGCGTCCGTACACCATGCCGACGTTCGGGTTGGCGTCCATGATGCTCGTCGCGCGTCGCAGCGCCCCCGCAACGAGCAGGTCGTCGGCTGAGAGGAGGACCGTATAGTCGCTGTGTGCAGCCCACTGCAGCCCTTCGTTGGCGGTCGCGATGAGGCCCTGATTTTCGCTGTGACGGCGCGACTGCACTCGCGCATCGCGTCGCGTGAGCGCGCGCACAACCGACGGCGTGTCGTCGGGAGAGCAGTCGTCGATAATGAGGACCCGCACGTCGACGCCGTCCTGCTCTAGCACGCTCGTGACGCATCCCTCGAGCACGTCGGCGTAGCGATAGCACGGCACGATCACGCCGACGCTTGGAAGCGTCACGCGGGCGCCGCCGACGCGATGCGCGCCGCGACCACGCCGCGCAGGATCCGCTCGACCTCAGTCCCGGCCTGTGCCCAGGTTGTGCCCCTGACACTCGCGGCCGCCGCGGCGGGCGTCTCGTCGCGCTCGGTGGCCGACCGCTCGACAAGCGCATCGAGCGCGGTCGCGAGCTCGAACGGCGTCGCCGGCGCATAGGCGACGTGTGGGTTGTCGAGCACGACGCGGTTGTGTTCGGCGTCGTTGACAAGCGGGATGCAGCCGCAGCCGAGCATCTCGTGTGGCACGAGCGACACGTTCGTAGCCGACAGCACCAAACCGGCGAGGCAGCGGTTGTAGAGCTCGCCCAACTGGGCCGGACCAAGAAATCCATGGTGGGTCGCGCGGAAGCTCAGCCGTCCCGAGGGCTCGCCGAAGAGGTGAATTTCAACCTCGGGATGGCCGATCGCGAAGAGGTCAAGCGTGGCCACCGCAAGCTCGTGTGCGCGCCGCGGCGTCGATGGGCGACAGTAGTAGCAGACACCGGTGCGCATCGAGGCGCCCGCGGCGCTGCGGTCGAGCACGTAGTTCTCAAGGTCGCACCCGAAGTCGAAGTGCTCGGCCTGCATCCCGTAGTTGCGCCGCAGGAGATCGGCGATCCAGCGGCCGGACGTGACGCCGTAGAAACCGAAGCGGTACGTGGCCTCGGCGAGCATTGCTTCGCTGCCAGCGGCGTAGAAGGATGGCTCGAAATCGGACACGAAGTAGCAGCGCACGCCCTTCGCGTGCGAGGCAAGGACGGGGTAGGCGGTCTTCCAACTCGTCGCCACGACGACGTGCGAGTCCTCGATGCCGGCCGCGAGATCGCGCACATCAGCGCGGACACCCGGCCAGCAGGAGTGGATGGTTCGGCGGTGCTGCTCGATCGACCAGCCGTGGCGGTCATCGAGGTACATGACGCAGCGATGACCGGCCCGCTCGAGCTCGGCAACGATCCGAAACAGCGTCGTGTGACCGCCGGACGCCGGGCTCGGCGGCACCGTGACCCAGGCGATCGTGAGCGGCGCCCCGCAGCGATGTGGAGTCGGCTCGGGCGCCAGCCAGCCGCCGGCGGCGATCTCGGCCGCACGCAAGAGATCCTCGCGCCGGACCGACAGCCGCGCGTCGCCAGCCGGTACCAACGCCTCGGCCGCACGTCTACGTAGGCGCTGGCTGACGCCGCCGGCGCCCTCGCCGCGTAGCAGCCGGATCGTCTGGTGCAGGCGCTCGCTCACATTCGGATTGCTCATGTCTGACATCAACGGCGAGATGGCCGCGGCGCTTCTGCCGGCGCGCGAGCTGCGCCGGACGCATTGGACGCCTGTTCTAAACAGCTCGATCGGCGAGTAGGCCGATGCCGGCTCGGCCGATGAAGAAGTAAGCAGTCAGGAAACGGAGATCCTATGTTGGCGAGCATGCGTGTCGTCGGTCCGGCCCCACCCCAGACAGAGCAGCTGACGATGCACATGCTGTGGATATCGACCCGGCTGTTACTCGACGGCAACTCGGTCGCGAGCGCCGCCACCAACCCCTCCCCAGCTGCCCTCCGCAGCCCGACATCACCTCCATTCTGCTCGAGATCGCGCTCTTCCTCGGCGGTAGCGGGTCGGCCCGATGGACGAACGGCTGCCTCCAATGGGAGTTTCCATGCAGACTTCGCGCCTGAGGACGGGGCTGCTTCCGCGTGCCCGCAACGAGGCGATCGCTCCCACGACAGGCGTAGCTGGAAGAAGCTGGCCGAACTGCTGGGGCTGGCGCTCGCCGCGATCGGCGTGCTGCCGGGCGCAGCGCTGGCGGTCGACCGCGTCGCGACACCGTCAACGTTCGCCAGCGTCTTCGCCGCCTCCACCGGCGGCGACACGATCCGTCTGGCGTCGGGTGACTACGGCGTGTTCCGCGGCGGCCTGAGGTCCGGGAGGGTCACGATCACCGCCCAGACGGGCGCGACTCCGGTCATGCAGCTGAACTTCAACCCCGCGAGTAACATCGCGATCGACGGTCTCAAGATCACTGACGCCCAGTTCAACGGCGCGGCAACGAAGAACATCACAGTGCGCAACAGCACGTTCGACGGCGCGCAGGTCGTCTTTCGCACCGGCGCGCTGGTCAACGCCAACATACTCTTTGACAACAACGTGCATTCGAACTTCGTGAAGTGCTCGGGCTGCTACGAAGGCCGCATCGAGCTCGCCGAGCGCACTGACCAACCCGACGGGATCACGATCCAGAACAGTCGATTCTACGGCGGCAACTCCGACGGCATCCAGAACGGCGGCAACGCCACTCAGATCCTCAACAACGAGTTCTTCAACATAAGGCAGATCGACAGTGCCGCCGGCGTCCACGCCGACTCGATTCAGCTTTACGGCTCGAAGAACACGCTCATCAAGGGCAACTACTTCCATGACGTAGCGGTCGGGATCATGTGCGCCGACGGGTGCGACCACGAGGTCATCGAGGACAACGTTTTTGCCGTCAATGGCTCGCCGTACGCGATGACCTTGCTCTCCGACAACGGCTCGGTCATCCGCCACAACACGTTCCTAGACGACGGCTTGTGCGACTTCAAGCTGCGCTGCGGCGTCCTGTACCTCGGTAACAAGCAGGTCGACCCGATCAGTCGCGGGACGATCGTCATCAACAACATCATCGGCCGCGTCTGCGTCTGCGCCGGCACCGCCAGTGGCCTCGCCGAAGAGTACGACAACCTCTTCACCGAGAGTTCCTGGAACGGCCGCGGCGACCTCCTCGGCGGGCCCACGTACACCGGCGGACAGAGCCCGACTAGCCGGGTCGGGTTCGCCCTGACGAGCACCTCGCTCGGCAGGGGCAGCGCGAGCGAAGGCCTCGACCGCGGCGTGCGCTTCGCCGCGCCGCCGCTTCCGTTTCCTTCACCGACGCCGACCCCAGCGACCAACGTGCCAGTGGCCTCCTACGGCTTCGAGGAAGCGTCTGGCTCGACGGTCACTGATTCATCGGACAACGCCAACACCGCCACGATCGTCGGCGCGACGCGCACGACGAGCGGCAAGTACGGCCGCGCGTTGAGCTTTGACGGCGTCAACGACTACGTGACGGTGCCCGACGCGCCGTCGCTGGACCTCACCACCGGCATGACGCTTGAGGCCTGGCTGTACCCCACCGCGGGTGGCACGGCCTGGCGACAGGCCGTGTTGAAGGAGACCGGCGGAGGACTGGCCTACGGCCTGTACGCGTTTGATAACAACGGTCGCCCGTCCGGCTTCCTGCGCGCTGGCAGCGAGATCGGCTCGGCCGGCAGCTCCGTGCTGCCGCTGAACACGTGGTCGCACCTGGCCGCGACGTACGACGCCACGACGCTGCGCGTGTTCGTCAACGGCAACCCGGTCAGCGAGCGCTCGGTGACCGGTCCGATAGCGACCAGCGGAAGCCCGCTGAAGATTGGCGGCAACGCCATCTGGGGCGAGTTCTTCAAGGGACGCATCGACAACGTTCGCGTCTACAACAGGGCACTGACGTCCCAGGACCTCAAGATCGTCATGAGCAACGCGACGTAAAAGCGATGGGCGACGTTTGGCACGACGACATCTGATCCGGCTGGCGCTGCGCAACTGGCTGAAGGCGCACGAGGGGCACATGCGCGCGACGGAGTCTACCGGCGTACTGGAAGTGCCGTCTAATACGTGCTCGCGGACGACTTTTAGGAGATGCTGCTGGTCAATGCAGCCATAGTTCAGCACGTCCCGGAGCGCAGCCCGAGACGATCGATGTTGCTGGATCGTGCAGCTAATGGCATGCGGGCTGCTGAGGGGCAGCCTGGTGCCGCCGCGCCCTGCACGCCCTCACGCACAATCGCAAGGACGCTATCTACGAGCCAGCCGCGCTGTCAACCCGTTGCCACTCCCGGAGCGCCTGAGTCCTACCCAACCTCAACACTGAGCGAGTTGCTGTGAGGTGAGGAACGTGTTGCCGCCGTTCGTTCGCGGTCACGATCAGATCGCTGTGGTCATGGTCGGGAACCTGAAGCGTCAGACAGACGCTGCCACGTCCCGCGCGGCGTCTCAGCCCACCCTGATCGAGGGCTCGGGGCGCTCTGGCAGTTCCGGCAGCGCATCCGACGGGCTCGACGCGTCGCTCGCCAGGGGCGGCGCCTTAGACACGCGGGCTGAATCCAGCCCCTCGGGCGGCGCCGCGGGCCACACGTCCGGCGCGAGCGCCTCAGCGCCGCTGGCGTCTCGCCAGCTGCGCGCTAAGCCGTAGGCGAGCAGAATCCCGGCGCACCACAGCCCGAAGACGAAGACGAACGCGATGACCGCGAAGAGCTTGCGCGGGCCTCGCTGTACCGTCGCCGACTTAGCCGGGCCCAGCGGCTTGACGACGAGCTGTCGCGCCTCGGGAACCTTGTCGGCTGCAGCCACTGACTGGAGGTACAGGTTCAGCTCGGTCACGGCGGCGCCGGCGATGTGAGCGGCAGCGGAAGGGCTCGGCGCCTGGGCGTCCGCGGTGATGATCGGCAGCGTCTCATTGACGTAGACCGCCAGAACATGCGCGTCGGGATCGCTAGCGCTGACCTTCGTCTCGCCGGTAGTCAGCGGAGAGGGCGTGGCGGCGGGGCCGCCCATCGGCGCGCTGGCGATCATCGAATCCGGCGAGATGCCCGCTCGCCGCGCGATCTGATCCTTCAGCGGACTCGTCGCCATTAGGTTTGCCAGGAGCCGCGCGCGCGCCGACAACGACACGATGTCGGCCTTGCTCTCCCCGCCACTAAGGTCGATCACCTGCGAGGTCGGCGAATCGACGAGCACGCCGGCCGACGCGATGCCGACCTTGTACTGGAGTTCATCGAATGTCGGCGGGAAGCCGACGCTGACCGTGAATGCCATCAGAATTCCGACCGTGACGGCAACCGCGAGTCCCACCGCCACGAGCAGGCGGCGATTCCAAAGCTCGCGTAGAACCGCCACGACCGTCATGCGAACTCAGGCTACCGCCACAGCCGTCGTCGTCGTCAGCGTGATCGGCGCGCCGCCGCGCCACAGCGATAGGTCGACCGCCTCCATCACCGACACGACGTTGAGACCGAGCTGAGCGTTGGATACCGGCGTGGATCCTGTCAGGATCGCGCGGGCAAAGTCACGCAGCTCGAGCGCGAGCGGCTCCGCCGCCTCGACGCGCGGAATGATGATGTCGCCGCTGCGGTACGTGAGCTGGTACTCGCCGAAACTCTCGGGGATCGAGAACTCCATGCCGCGGTCGTACAGGCGCACCGGCTCATCGGACAGGGTGTCATCGTAGGCGATCATCCTGCGGCTACCAACGATCATCATGTGGCGAACCTTCCGCGGCGCCAGCCAGGAAACCTGAAGGTTGGCGGTTGTGCCGCCCTCGAACGTCAGCGTGATGAACGCCGTCTCGGCGACATGCTCCTGAAAGGTTGTCCGCGCCGACGCTGCGACCTGCACGACGGGACGGTCGAGCCAGTGCAGCAGGATCGAGATGTCGTGCGGCGCAAGATCACAGATGACGCCATCGGCCTGATAGCGGCCCAGATTCATCCGCGAGGACGTCACGAAGTAGACCTCGCCGATCGCGTCCTCGTTGATGAGATCGCGGACCTTGTTGACGGCCGGGCTATAGAGGAAGGTGTGGCCGGGCATCATCACGAGGCCGCTCTGGTCGGCCAGGTTCTTCAGCTCAAGCGCCTGCACCGACGTCTTCGCCATCGGCTTCTCGACAAGTACATGCTTGCCCGCCAGCAGCGCCCGCTTAGAGAGCGTGTGATGCGTGTTCGGGGGCGTCGCGACGAGCACCGCGTCAAGCGTCGGGTTGAGCAGCAGCTCGTCGAAGTCGACCTCGACGGGAACGCCGGACACGCGCGACCGGAACGCATCCGCGCGCTCCGGATCGCGCTCGCACAGCGCCGCGAGCTGCATCGTGGGAGACGCCATCACGTTGCGGACTAGATTCGGCCCCCAATATCCGTAGCCCACCACGGCCACGTTGAGCGGACACAACTCGTCAGGCTCCTCGACGTAGCTCGTGCGGACAAACCGCTTGCTTGCCATCCTGGCAACTGGCTTCATGCCTGCCTCCTGTCGAACCCCTGAACCGCCTGGATTACCTGTGCCGTCTCGTCTCCCGACATGCCGGGAAACAGCGGCAAGGTGCAGATCTGATCGGCCAATCGCTCCGCCACCGGCAGGCTGCCGGCGGCAAGGCCGAGAGTCGCGTAGGCCCCAACTCGGTGAATTGGGACCGGATAGTGGACGGCGCTGTCGACGCCCTCCGTGGATAGGTGCTCGCGAAGCGCTGCGCGGTCCTCGCTGCGCACGATGAACAAGTGGTAGACGTGGTCTGCGCCTTCGCATGCCGGACTCACCAGCCCGAGGCTCGAATCTGCCAGGCCCTCGCGCAGAGCGGCGCCCAGCCGGCGGCGCTCATCGGTCACCGCATCGAGGTCGCGGAGCTTGATCCGTAGGATCGCCGCCTGCAGGGCGTCCAGCCGCGCGGTCGTACCGACGACCTGGTGGTGGTAGCGCGGACGCTCACCGTGGCAGCGCAGCAGCCGCACACGGTCGGCGAGCTCGTCATCGTCGGTGACGATCGCCCCACCATCGCCCCACGCTCCGAGGTTCTTGGTCGGGTAGAAGGAGAAGCAGCCAATGTCGCCGAACGTGCCGGCACGGATGCCGTGCAACCGCGCGCCGTGTGCCTGAGCGGTGTCCTCAACCACGCGCAGGCCGTGCTCGCCGGCGATCGCGATGATCGGGTCCATGTCGACCGTCGAGCCCATGAGATGGACCGGGATCACACACCGCGTGCGTGGCCCGATCGCCGCCTCGACGCCCGCGGCCGTGATCAGGTGCGAGTCCGGATCGACATCGATCGGCCGCGGCGTCGCGCCGACGAGACTGACGGCCTCCGCCGTCGCGATGAACGAGTTCGCGGGAACGATGACCTCGTCGCCGGGACCGATGTCAAGCGCCCGCAGTGCGAGCACGAGCGCATCGGTGCCCGACGAGAGTCCGACGCTGTGCCCGATCTCGTTGTAAGCGGCGAACTCGGCCTCGAAGGCTTCGACCTCGTGGCCGAGCGTGAAGGCGCCGGCCGACGCAACGCGCGCGACCGCCTCCATCATCTGCTCGAAGCGCTCCGAGTCGGTGCTGTCCAGACGCATGACTGGCACGGGGCCGGTGGCCTGCGGCAGGGGCATCGCGCCTGCCCCCGTCATGCCGGCACCCTTGCCGTTCTCGTCGCGGACAGCGCCGCATCCTCAGCGAGCCCCCGGTAAGGGGCGTGGTCCGTGTCGGCGTCCTCGACAGTCGCGGCGCCGGGGGCGAGCGCGGTCGGTGGAGGAGCGCCGAACGGCGCCTCCAGGCGGCCTGCCAACGTCGCCAAAGCGCTGCGTGCGGCGGCGCGCCGACGCGGCGCGTCGGCGTGGCCGCTAGGCACCAGCGCGCGGAGTGCGTGGCGCAGCGCGATGGCGCCGACGTACGCGGCGCGCGTCGCCGGCTGTAGGTGCTTGCGGGCGTACTGCTGGCGCGCGTAGGCGTCTTGGGCCACATTCCGTGGGCGGATGCCGGCCTTGCTGGCGTGGTGGACGATCGTCATCGTCGGCAGGTGCAGCGTCTGCCAACCTGCGCGCTTCATGCGCAACGAGAGGTCGGGCTCCTCGGAGTAGATGAAGAACCGCTCGTCCATGAGGCCGGCGCTAAGCAGCGCCTCGCGGCGGCAGAGCATGAACGAGCCCGATGTCCAGTCGCACGGGTACTCCCGCTCGTAGACCGAGAGGTCCTGTTCGAGTTCGCCCGACCAGCGCGGCTTCAGCGGCCAGCGCGACGACCACAGGGCTTCGCCGAGCGCCCTCAGCGGGCTCGGGAAGTAGCGGATCGTCGGCCACAGCGTACCGTCGGCGGTGATCTGCCTGATGCCTGCGAGCCCGACGCCGGGGCGGGCGTCCATCTGCGCGACGAGCTCACCTAAAGTCCCCGACACGATCTCCGTATCCGGGTTGAGGAACAGCAAGTAGCGGGCGTTGCAGGTCACCGCGCCGCGGTTGTTGGCATGACCGAAGCCGTGGTTTGGCGTCGTCAGGACCCGCGCGGCCGGAAAGCAGCTCTCGACGAGTTCGCGCGTTCCGTCCGTCGACTCGTTGTCAATGACGACGACGTCGAGCGTCGTCTCGCCGGCGTGCGATAGCACCGTGCGCAGACACGGCTCCAGCCACCCCGCCTCGTTGGTGGAGACGATGATGACCGCGAGGTCCGCCAGCGGCCTCATCGGGCCAAACCCCGTGCGGCGAGCTCGCGCGTGGCGATGTCGACCTTGTCCTCGGCGTCCTGGTCGGCGAGCCACTCCGTGAGCACCGCCATCCCGTCCTCGAAGCTGACCTTCGCCTCGAAGCCGAGCAGCTCGCGCGCGCGCATGGGATCCGCGTAGCAGTGTCGGACATCACCAGCGCGGTACCGCTGGGCGATCTGCGGCTCGATGTCAAGTCCAAGGCCATCGCGGATGACGTCCGCGACGCGCGCGACCGTCGTCTGGCGGCCGGTCCCGAGATTGACCGCATAGCCGGAAGCCGCGTCGGACTCCAACGCGAGGATGATGCCGCGCACGATGTCCGACACGTGGATGAAGTCGCGGGACTGCTCGCCATCCTCGAAGATGACCGGCGCCCGACCGTTCATCAGCCGGGAGGCGAAGATCGCCGCCACCCCGGTGTACGGGTTCGACAGTGCCTGGCCGGGGCCGTAAACATTGAAGAAGCGCACAGCCGTCGACGGGATGCCGTACGCCGTGCCCGTGACGAGGCACATCTCCTCGTGGTCTCGCTTGTTGATCGCATAGATCGAGGTCGGGATCAGAGGTTTCGTTTCGCTTGTGCCGACCGGGCTCAGCGGATCGCCGCAGCTTGGGCAGCTGCACTCCCACTCCTGCAGGAGCAGCTGGGCTTCGGGACGCGGTGGCGGAGCCATGCGACCATGCTGCGGGCACGCGTACTCGCCCTCGCCGTAGATCGACATCGATGACGCGACTACGAGTCGCTGCGGCAGCTCGCGCATCGCAATGACGCGCTCGAGGAAGACCGCGGTCGCCATCGTGTTGCCCCGTGTGTAGCGGGCGATCTCGTACATCGATTGGCCAACTCCGACGATCGCTGCGAGGTGCACGATGCGGTCCACACCCGCGAGGGCGCGGTCTGCGACGGCGAGATCGCCGCAGTCGCCGTGGATGAACTCGATGTCAGGGGGCAGGTCCGGCTGCGTGTCGCCGTGGACCTGCGGCTCGAGCGCATCGAGCACCGTGACGTCGTCGCCGCGTGCGAGCAGCTCGGCGACGAGGTGCGTGCCGATGAAGCCGGCACCGCCTGTGACGAGCGTCTTCATGCGGCCAGCGCCATCCGCCCGCGCGCCGCGGTCAGCGGCGCGCAGTCCAGGCGCTCGAGCTCGGCGCACAGCGCGCGCCGGCCGCGGTGATGCAGCCCGTAGACGGAGCTGTTCGTGCGGCCGAGCTGCTCTGCGATCTCGACCGGCGAGAGGCCGAGGACGTGGCGCAGGACGACGACCTGACGCTGGTCCCCCGGAAGCGCGGCAAGCGCCGCGTGCAGCGATCGGGCGCGCTCGGACGCATCCTCGCATGCGGAGTCCTCGAGGCCGAAGATCTCTTCGGCGGGCGCCGGGCGGCGCGCGCGGACGGCGTCGACGGCGACGTTGTGCGACATCCGCAGCAGCCAGGCCACGAATGGCACGCGGCGCTGCTCGTACTTCGAGATCGCCGTCATGAGCTTGGCGAACACCTGTTGCGTCACGTCCTCAGCGTCATGGTGGTCTCGCACGATCGTGCGGACGTAGCTGTAGACGTTGTCGGCGTAACGCAGGTAGAGGAAGCGCACTGCGTCGCGTTCGCCCTGCTTGGCGCGGACAACCGCGCGGTTCACGAGCCGCTCGATCTCGGCCGATGTGTCGACCGTCGACCGGGCCACGTGGCGATCCTTCGTCCCACCGGCCCACGGCGTATCGGCCTCCGGCATCGGGAGCGTCCTGCTGGCCTCGCGCTTCATGTGATCCCTTCCCTAGGTAGCGTTGACTCAGCAGCCAACTGCCTTAGCCCGACATCCCGATATCGGAGGCGGGTCCGTGCTCCGCACACGATGAGGGGCGTCGGTGCTTCTGCCTATGGGCCACCCGGAGCGGCTTCGTTCACTCCAATGAACGTTCCGACATGTACGTCAGCGCTCTGCCAGCTACATTCATAGCTTCAGAAAGTGCTCTTTTGCAGGCAAGACTTTGATCCTCGGCAATTCATCGCAAGCGCCAGCCTTCGGGGTCGCTGATGAGAGCTCGCCGGCGCCGACTGGATTCCGTGACGTGCGTCACAAAGGGGTTACTATGGCTCGGCATGCCTGACGCGCTCGATGATCGGACGGCGTCGGATGGCGAGCAGCCCATCCGCGTCCTGGTGGTCGACGGTCACGAACTCTTCCGGACGGGCCTGCGTCGGTTGCTCGAGGACGAAGGCCTGCACGTCGTGGCCGACGAGGGCAGCGGCGAGAGAGCCGTCCGTGTCGCGGCCGCGCTCCACCCACAGGTCGTCACCATGGACGTCGACATGCCGGGCATGTCGGGGATCGAGGCGACGAGCCGCGTACTCGAGGTCTCGCCGTCGACGACGGTCGTCATGCTCACGATTGTCGATGACGAGGAAGCCGTGCTCGCCTCCGTGCTAGCGGGGGCCTCGTGCTATCTGCTGAAGGATGCTAAGCCGCAAGAGATCGTCCACGGGATTCGCGCTGCTGCAGCGGGTCAGTCACTCATCGCGCCGGCCGTGGCGGGCGGCCTGCTCACGCGCTTGCGCCGCCACGGCGCCGACAAGCCGCCAACTGGCATCTCGCCGCTCTCACCGCGCGAAATGGAAGTTCTTTGCCTGATTGTCGCCGGCAACGACAACAGCGACATCGGCCGAGTGCTGCATCTGAGTACGAGCACGGTCAAGCATCATGTGTCGAGTACGCTCGAAAAGCTCAATGTCGAGAACCGCATCCAGGCCGCTGTCCTGGCCGTGCGACTCGGACTCGTCGACGACGCCGGTTCAGGTCGAGACGCGCCGCGCCCGCGAGCGCAGCTTGCCGCGCAGCCGCTCGAGCTCGCGGCGCAGCCGGGCGAGGCGGCGCTCGTACTCGTCGCGCGCAAGCCGGAGCAAACCGCGCCCCGTCCGACCGCACGCCCGCGCGCATGAGCCAGAGCAGGCGTTACCGCGGGGCGGGCGACTCAGCTCGGGCATCGCCGGCTAGAACGACGCGTAACCCTTGCCAAGAAATTCTCGGTGCGTCAGGGATCGGCGCGCCCGCTGAGCAGCTTCAGCGCCGCGGCGCGATCCTTAACCCCGAGCTTCGCCATTGCCGACGAGATGTGGCGGCGGACGGTGACCTGCGAGATCGACATCCGCAATGCGATCTCGCCGGTCCCCAGACCTTCGGTGAGGTGCTCGAGGACGTCGAGTTCGCGGTCGCTGATCGATGGTCCGCCCGGCCTCGTCGGCGTCATCCGACCGCGCGTGCGCGTGCGCAGCGCCTCCATGAGGCGGTAGGTGAGCCGCCGGGACATGGCCGCCTCACCGTCGAGTACGCCGCGGACTGTTGCGGGCAGGCGGCTCGAGCCGAGATCCTTGCGCAAGTAACCGGACGCGCCCGCCCGGATCGAAGACAGGAGCGTAGCCGGCTCCTCGGCGTCGGTGAGCAGAATGACCTTCACCGTCGGCAACCGCGTGAGGATCCAGTTAACCGCCACGAGCGAACCGCCCGGCAGCGCCTCGTCGATGAGGCAGACCGCCGGCTGTTCGCTGGCTGCGGCACTCATCACCGAGCCCGCATCCACAGGTTCCGCGCAGACTGTGAAGCCGTGATCCTCGAGCGCTAGCCTGAGGCCCACCCGCGTCGGCTCGTCGGGCTCGGCGATCAGGATCTGCACCGGCGGGGCGCTCGCGGAGTCCGCCAAGCTGCCGGACGTTGCTGTGCGCGCGGCCACCTCAGGTCGTGTTGCGCGCCACGACCTTGCGGTCGATGACTATCGGCTCGAACGTCCGAGATCGCGTCGGCCCATTGCGGGATGCTGATGTCCCGCCTCGTGGTGACCCAGACGCACTTATACTCGTCGTCGTCTTCATCGGTCGCGATGAGCGAGATAGCGTATCGGCACACCGTCGACTCGTGGCGCCCACCGCGCCAGCGTTTCACGCTCCCTATCTGTCAACTCGATCCACCTCGCAACAAGAGCCCCAAGCACGCGCGATGCTACCAGAAACAGTAGCGAATTAGTTAAGAGTCAGGAAAGTAGATTAGTGGTCGACTGGAGAGTCGGGTTCTGCGGCTGCGTCATGGTGCGCATCGCTGCTGTCGGCGGGTGTTGTCAGGCTGAGGTATGGCTGGCACGCGGTGGAGGAGCCAGGTGGCGCGCCCGACCGCGTTGAGGTGACCATTGCGGCGATCTATGCTGCCAGCGGGCGGTCCCTGCGGTTATCGATCGCGCTGCTTTGGACCCTTGTAGCGGCCTAAGAACGACAGGACCGTGAAGACCCGACGACCAAGAGGGGCTAGCCCCGCCGGCCCCGACTTGGCGCACCGGCCGAAAGTCGTTCGGCATCCTCGACGTCAACCGCAGCGGCTCGACCCTCACGGTGAAGATCATCAGATGAAAACATGCTCACCTACGCCAACGACTCATCAGGACGGCGCGTCGACCAGCGGCAGCAAGGTCGCCAGCCCCGAGATCTCCAGCACTCGCTCGATCTGGCGCTGGCCGCGGATGATCGACAGCTCGAACTCGCCTTTGGTCGCCTGTGCGTTGGTCTGGGCGAGCGTGCGCAGCCCGCTTGAGTCCATGAACGTCAACTCGCGCAAGTCGAGCACGAGTTGCGCGCCCGGCTCGGTGGTGGCTTCGGCGATCGCCCGTTCGAGCTCGGGCGCGCTGGCGATGTCGAGCTCCCCCGACGGAGAGATGTGGGCCGTCCGGCCGTCGCGAACAACCTGCAGATCGAAGGACGGAATCGACATGGCGCCGTGCCCAGCTTACTGGTCGTTCGTCGTGTAAGGCCCGGGCGGCTCACCGCTCGCCCGGACGTGCATGGGCTCACGGCGAACGGCGTGCATCAGAGCCCGGCCGGATGGCGCGCGACGAAACCGCCGCCGCCACGCATGTCCGACTGCCAGCGCGAGCCGGTGCTGCGCGTGCCCGACGTGTCGAATCGTACGCCGGCCACGACCATGTACACGTGTCCCGGATTGGAGTAGATCGTGATCCACTTGCCTTTGCCTGGAGCGCCCCAGCCCATCAGGCGCCCGGAATCCAGCGGGCCGCCCAAGAGTCCAGCCGACGCCAGCGCGAACGAGATCGAGCCCGAGCAGTCATAGCCCTTGTCGAGCCACTTGCCGTGCCCGCCGCCCCAGAGGTACGGCGTGCGCGCGATCTGGTTGCCGGCCTCGATGATCTGGCGCACAGCTTCCGGCGCCTCGATCGGAGGCAGCGCGATCCCGTTCTTCAACACCTCAGCGTTGCTGATCGCCGCGTCGCCCGTCGGTCCCCTGTTGCGGCTCAAGGCCCGAGGCCCGGGCGCCGAGGCGCCGCCGCGCGTGGGCTGATCGCCGGGCTGCTCGGTCGGCAGATCCGCGTATGCCGCGCTCTCGCCGGCCACCGGCTCGACGGCCCGCGCGCGCGCCTTGCGGGTCGGGATCGGTCCCAGTCCTGGGTCAGCCGTGTTCGCCGCTGCGCCGGCGGTCGCCGAATCGCCGCCGCAGCCGGCAAGAATCGCCGCGATTGCGACCATGGCGAGGAGCGTCGATGCCCGGAGGAACACGCGAGGCAGTATGCCGATGCGCCACCGATTGTGATCCAGGTTTGGCCGAACGAACGACAAGCCATAACGGCTCGCAGATGATCTACTCCGATTCCGCAGAGGTGCGCCAGCGTCTTGAACTCCTTCGCAGCGAGTACGAGCTCGCTGTGTCGATCGGCCTCGACGCCGATCTGGAGTACATGGCCGACCTGCACCATCAGCTTGCGGCCTGGAAGGCGGCGTGGATTGGCGCCAGCGTGACCGAGCTCGCGGTCAAGCGAGCCGGGCTGCGTGGCCGGCAGGAGGGCTGAGCGCGCCGGGCTCGCGGTCGCGCTCCGCGCGGAAGCCGCGCAGGCGCAACGAGTTGGCCACCACGAAGACGCTCGACGCAGCCATCGCGACGCCCGCGATCATCGGGTTGAGCAGACCCGCTGCCGCCAGCGGCAGCGCCGCGACGTTGTAGGCGAACGCCCAGAAGAGGTTGACCTTGATCGTCCGCAGCGTCCGGCGCGACAGGCGCAGGGCGTCGGCGGCCGAGCGCAGGTCGCCGTTGACCAGCGTCAGGTCCGACGCCTCGATCGCGACGTCGGTGCCGGTCCCGATCGCCATCCCGAGGTCTGCCTGAGCGAGCGCCGGCGCGTCGTTGACGCCGTCGCCGACCATCGCCACGACGCGGCCCTCGGACTGCAAGCGGCGCACGACGGCGGCCTTCCCGTCCGGCAGGACCTCCGCGATGACGTCGTCGACGCCGATCCGCTGGCCGACTGCGCGCGCGGTGCTCTCGTTGTCGCCCGTGAGCAGGATCGTGCGCAGGCCGAGCTCGCGCAGCCGCCGGACAGCCTCGCGCGAGCCGGGCTTGACCGTGTCGGCGACGACGAACAGCGCCCGCGCCGCGCCATCCCAGCTGGCGGCGATCGCCGTGCGGCCCTCGGCCTCGGCGGCGATGCGAGCCCGCTCGAGCTCGGGCGGCAGCGCGAGCGACGGGTCGGCGCTCTCCAGCAGCGCCGGGCGCCCGGCGATGATCGCGCGCCCGGCCACGGTGCCCTGGACGCCCATGCCCGGCCGGTTGGCGAAGTCCTGCACCGTCGGGGCAGGCTCGGCGTCTTCGAGCGCCTGGGCGGCCGCGGCGATCGCGCGGCCGATCGGATGCTCGGAGCCGTTCTGCAGCGCGCCGACGAGCCACAGCGCTTGGGCCTCTGAGACGCCTTCGGCGACGTTCACGCTCTGCAGGCTCATCTTGCCCGACGTCGCGGTGCCGGTCTTGTCGATGACGATCGTGTCGACGCGACGCGTGGACTCGAGGATCTCCGGCCCCTTGATCAGCATGCCGAGCTGCGCTCCGCGGCCGGTGCCGACGAGCAGCGCAGTCGGCGTCGCGAGCCCGAGCGCGCAGGGGCAGGCGATGATGAGCACCGCGACGGCGGCTGTGAACGCCAGCCCGGTGTCGCCGGCCAGGACCCAGAAGCCGAGCGCCGCGAACGCGATGGCGAGCACGACCGGCACGAAGATCGCCGCGATGCGGTCGGCGAGGCGCTGGACCGGCGCCTTGCCGGACTGCGCCGTCGTGACGAGGCGGCCGATCTGCGCGAGCGCCGTGTCGGCGCCGACCCGTGTCGCGCGCACGATCAGCAGGCCGCCGGCATTGACCGTCGCGCCCGTCACCGGGTCGCCGGGCTTGACCTCGACCGGCACGCTCTCGCCCGTCAGCAGCGAGCGGTCGATCGCCGACATTCCCTTGTAGACCACCCCGTCCGTCGCGACCTTCTCGCCCGGACGGACGATGAAGCGGTGGTTGACCTTCAGCTGATCCACTGCGATGCGATGCTCGACCCCGTCGGCGTCGAGGATCGACACGTCCTTGGCCCCGAGCGCGAGCAGCGCGTGTAGCGCGGCGCCCGCGCTGCGCTTCGCGCGCGCCTCGAACCAGCGTCCCGCAAGCAGGAACGTGACGACGACGCCGACGACCTCGAAGTACACGTTGCCCGCCGGCCCGCCGCGTTCGGGCAGCAGGCTGAGCGCGTGGCGCATCCCGGGGTCGCCGGCGCCGAGGAACAGCAGCGAGATGACCGACCATGTCCACGCCGCGATCGTCCCGAGCGAGATGAGCGTGTCCATCGTCGCCGTGCCGTGGCGCAGGTTCGCCCAGGCCGCCTTGTGAAACGGCCACGCCGCCCAGACGAGCACGGGTGTCGCGAGCTGCATCGAGATCCACTGCCAGTTGTCGAACTGCAGCGCGGGGATCATGCCCAGCGCCAGCAGCGGAAGCGAGGCGATCGCCGCGAAGCTCAGGCGGCGGCGCAGGTCCTCGACAGGATCGGGGACCGCGGCGGCCTGGTCGTCGGTGGCCGGCAGGATCGCCTGGTAGCCGGCCTGCTCGACCACCTCGACGAGCTGTTGCGGCGTGACCGCATCCGGCGCGTAGGAGACCGCCGCATGCTCGGTGGCGTAGTTCACCGACGCTTGAACGCCGTCGAGGCGGTTCAGGCGCTTCTCGACCCGAGCCGCACACGACGCGCAGGTCATGCCGCTGATCGGCAGATCGAGGTGCTCGGTGCGCGCGGCCGTGCTCATCGCGTCACGGCGGCGGTGTGGACCAGGAGCCTCGCGAAGGCCGCGACGTGCGCGGCCCCGGTCATGACACGACGGCGTACCCCGCACCGTCGACTGCGGAGCGGATGGCCGCGTCGTCGAACGTCTCGCCCGCGACGGTCAGTTGTCCGCTGTCGAGATCGACGTCGACGGCCTTGACGCCGGCAACCTGGAGCACTTCCTCCATGACCGACTTGCGGCAGTGCCCGCAGGTCATGCCTTCGACGGTGTAGGTGCGAGTTGGGAGCGTCATAGGATCGGTCCAATCGATATGGCGCAGGTGTATTGGCGCATGTACCGCAGTATACCCCCATGGGGTACGCTACTCTCAAGCTCATGGCCAACCCAGCCACGGACACGCAACCGACGACCGTTCTCCGCGGGCGCGGCTACAGCGCAAGCAAGGACCAGCTTCTCGCACGCCTGCGCCGCATCGAGGGTCAGATCCGCGGAATCGAGCGGATGGTCGAGGAGGACCGCTACTGCATCGACGTCCTGACGCAGATCTCCGCCGCCCAGGCCGCGCTGGACAAGGTCGCCCTCGGCCTGCTCGACGGCCACGCGCGGACGTGCGTGCTGCCGGCCGAGGGCCAGCTCCAAGCCGATCGTGCGGAGGAGCTCATGGCCGCGGTGGGCCGGCTCGTGAAGCGCGGATAGCGCACGCGATCCGCCGTCCGAACCGGCGCAGCGCTGACCCGTAGATCGCTGTGGCGGCGGGGACGGCCAACGATGTCGGAGAGCAGCGATGTTACGATCGCCAGCCTCGCTTAATCAAGGAGCCGGAAACCACTTGATCGATCGCATCCGACACGACATTCAGGAGCGCCTCGAGCAGCTGCTCGCAGAGGCCGACAAGCTTCGGCGCGTACTCGCCGCACTCGACCCGCGCGACCGGCCAGCACCCACGCCTCCCGCAGCTCCCGCCGCGCGACCGGCGCGACCGGCGCGACCCGTGCAGCCGCGTCCTCGCTCGCCGAAGCCCGCGAGCGCGCGCGCTCGTACGGCGCCGGGTGCGACCAAGACCGCGGTGCTGGGCGCGCTCGCCGACGGCAGCGCAAAGACCGCCGGCGAGGTTGCCGCAGCCACCGGCCTGGCCCGTGGAACGGTCAGCACGACGCTCTCGAAGCTCGCCAAGAGCGGCGAGGTGCTCAAAGCCGACCGTGGCTACCGGCGGCCCGAACTCAGCGCCGGGAACGGCGCCACGCCGGCCGCGGCGGACACGGCAACAACGCCCGACGGGTAGCCCTGGACCAGAGTTACGCCGGCCTGTCTGGGCCCCGGACACGCAACGCCAAGGCCAGCTCGAAGCGCGCCTGCGCATCATCGAGCGCGGGCCCGAATGCTTCGCGCAACTGCCCGAGCCGGTAGCGCACCGTCTGCGGGTGGATCCCGAGCTCGCGCGCCGTCTCGTCGACTCGACCCTGGCGATCGAGCCAGGCCCGCAGCGTCTGGATCATGCGCACGCGGGCTGCCGGTCGGAGCGCATCCAGCGGCGCCAGCCGCGCCGACGCGAGCTCGTTGGCCAGGCGCGTGTCGGCGTGCAGGAGCAGCTCGGCGGCGTGCTCCTCGGCGACGACCAGACCGTCGCCGCGGAGCCCGCCCGCGGCACGCAGATCAAACGCTCGCAGTGCGCGCTCGGCCGAGCGTGCTGCATCGCGGACCGTCCCGGTCGGGCCCAGCGCAGCCCGCCGCGATCCGAGCGCCCGCTCGAGCTGCGCGCGCCCAACCGGGGCGCTCGGGTCCGGGATGAACGCCAGCACGCGGCCGGAGCGCTCGCCGGCGCCGGCGTTGCCATCGGCGCCGTCGAGCGTCGCGGCGACGGCGCCCGGGCCGAGCCTGCTGGCCAGCCGCTCGGAGTCCAGGCCCTCGACGACAACGGCCGCCAGCCGCGCCGGCGGCGCCCACGCCGCGCTCAAGGCGGCGCGGCGCAGATCCTCGGCCGCAGCCGGCGGGTCGGCGGCGAGCAGGAGCACGAGCCGGGCGCGGCGGCGCTGACGCTCTCCCGCCGCGGCGGACTGCTCGTCCGCGTAGCCCTCGATCGACTCGCCCGAGATCTCGTCGATGTACGCGAAGATCGCCTCGCCCAGCCGGTACAGGGTCGCGGGCTCCAGCTCCGCTCGGACGCCCGCCTCCACGAAGCGCCGCCATGCGATCTGGGCGCCGACCCGGTACGCCGACAGCAGCGCGTTCAGCGTCCGGCCCTGGCGCATCTCCAGGCGTCCGAGCTCGATGTAGATGCGGCGGTCGCGCTCGCTGACGCCCGCGGGATGCTCGATCGAGTCCACGAAGCGCCGCAGTGCGCGCTCGGTCCCGTAGCGCAGCGTGACCCCGAGGCGCCCCTCCAGCGGCTGCGAGTAATCGGGCACCTCGACTCCGATCGCACGGATCGTCTCCGCCGCGAGCTCTGGCAGGACAGGACGCAATACCGCTGCTACATCGGGAGGGATGCCCTCCATTTGCGCATAACCTACAGATTCCGGCCTGTGCTGCCGCGTGAATTCGACAAGAAACCGCTAGACCTCAGCGAATAGGCTCAATGCCATGCCAAAGCTCACACGCTATGCAAATCTCGGTGCCGTCGTGGTGCCGTTCATCGCCTTCCTCGTCGCCGTCGTCCTGCTGTGGAACAAGGCCGTCGGCGCGACCGATCTGGCGATCATGTTCGTCATGTACGTCATCACCGGCTTGGGCATCACGGTCGGCTATCACCGTCTGCTGACCCATCGTGCCTTCCAGGTCTCAAAGCCCGTCGAGTACGCATTCGCGATCGCCGGCTGCATGGCCGTCGAGGGCCCGCCGATCGCCTGGGTCGCAGATCATCGCCTGCACCACGCGCACACCGACGAGGAGGGCGACCCGCACAGCCCGCACGTCGGTCACGGCTCGGGCCTGAAGGGCCTCTGGCACGCGCACAGCGGCTGGCTGATGAAGACGCAGGGCAGCGCCGCGTTTCGCAAGTACGCACCGGATCTGTGCGAGGACAAGGGCATGCGCTGGATCAGCCGCAACTTCCTGTTCTTCGTCGGCCTGGGCCTGCTGATCCCGTTCGCCGCGGGCCTCGTCTTGCACGGCTTCTCGCTCGGCGCGGCGCTGTGGACGCTGCTGTGGGCCGGCTTCGTGCGGATCTTCTTCATCCACCACGTGACGTGGTCGATCAACTCCGTGTGCCACTTCTTTGGACGGCGGCGCTTCGACGTCGAGGACAAGTCCACCAACGTCGCCTGGCTGGCGATCCCGACCTTCGGCGAGTCCTGGCACCACAACCATCACGCCTTCCCGCGCTCGGCGCGCCAGGGCCTGGGCCGCTGGGAGATCGACATCTCCGCGATGTTCATCTGGACGCTGGAGAAGCTCGGGATCGCCAAGAACGTCGTGCGGATCTCGCCCGAACGCCAGGCACAGAAGCTCGCCAGCGCCCGCCCGCGCGACGGTGCGAAGACCAGCATCGCGGCGTAGCCTTTCGTTCGCTTCGGCCTCGCTCCGGCGGCGGGCTCGCGTCGCCGGAGGGCTCGCCGCCGGCGCCGGGCGAACTCCTCGACCGTGGGGTAGGTAGCGTTGGCGGGCGATGGGCGCAGCGTCACCGGACGGCGACGGCGAGCAGCTCGAGCTCACGCTCGGACCGCTGTATCTCGTCGTCGTCGACGACCGCGTGAGCGGTCCGCTGACCGGCCGTCCCGCGCGCAGCTATCGCTCGCCGGCGCAGCCACTGGCGGAGGCGCGCTGCCTCGCGGCGCTGCTGCTCGACCGCGGTAGCGAACTGGATGGGGACGGGCCCTGGCGCAGGCCGCTCGCGGGCGGCCAGCGTCATGTCGCGATCGTTCCTGCGCCGGTCGGGCCGCTCGGCGCCTGAGGCTCGACACCGCTAGGTTGCGCCGATGCGGATGCGCGCTGCAGTGCTCGAAGAATTCGGCCGGCCGCTCGTCGTGCAGGAGCTCGATCTCGCCGAGCCGAAGGCCGGCGAGGTACTCGTGCGCCTCGCGGCCTGCGGGGTCTGCCACACCGACATGTACACGGCCTCCGGGGTCGACCCATCTGGATACGCGCCCACCGTCCTCGGCCACGAGGGCGCCGGGGTCGTCGAGGCGATCGGCGACGGCGTCACCTCGCTGGCGCCTGGCGACCACGTCGTCACGCTGTTCTCGCCGGCAGTGCCGCGAGTGCCTGCACTGCGTCAGTCCCAAGACGAACATCTGCCTCGCGATTCGCGACCAGCAGGGCAAGGGCCATCTGCCGGACGGCACGACGCGCTTGTCGCGCGATGGCGAGCCGATTCGCCACTTCATGGGCACGTCGACGTTCGCCGAGTACACGGTCATGCCGGAGATCGCGTTGGCAAACGTGTCGCCCGAGGCCCCGCTCGATCGCGCCTGCCTGTTCGCGTGCGGGCTCTCGACCGGCCTCGGGGCGGCGATGTACACCGCCAAGGTCGAGCGTGGCTCGACCTGCGTCGTCTTCGGCGCCGGGATGGTCGGGTTGGGCGCGGTCGCCGGCTGTCGATTGCAGGGCGCCGAGCGGATCGTCTGCGTCGATCTCAGCCCCGAGCGTCTGGAGATGGCGCGCCACCAGGGCGCCACCGACGCGCTCGTGGGTGGGCCGGACGCGGCGCAGGCGATCCTCGAGATGACCGGCGGCTTCGGTGCCGACTACACGATCGAGGCGACCGGCAACGTGGGGGTGATGCGCCAGGCCGTCGAGTCAGCGCGGATCGGCTGGGGTCTTGCCACGATGTGCGGCGTCGCCGGCAAGGGCGAGACGCTCGACATCATCCCGCGCTTGCTCATCACCGGTCGGCGCGTCGCCGGCTCGTCGTTTGGCGGCGTCAAGGGGCGCGACCAGGTGCCGCAGCTCGTCCAGCGTTACCTCGACGGTGACATCGACGTCGACGCGTTCCTGTCGCACCGCATCACGCTCGACGAGGTGAACAGGGGCTTTGAGCTGATGGAGGCGCAGGATGGCATCCGCAGCGTCATCGAGTTTGGTTGAGCGGCGAGCCATCCACGACCTTCGGTGGTCCGGGCTCAGCGGGACGCCCGCACCTCGACGCGTCCGCCGTTGATCCGCGCCTCGTAGACGGGCTGTGGATACGGCGACGGGCCGCGCTCCACCGAGCCGTCCTGCAGCCGGTACCGCGCGCCGTGCAGCGGGCACTCGATGCAGTCGTCGACCAGCTCGCCCTCGTGCAGCGCCCCGCCGCGGTGGCCGCAGCGGTCGGCGAGCGCGTGGATCTTCCCGTTGCGGCGCACGATCACGAGGTCGAGGTCGCCGACGGTCGCGATCATCGGCCGGTTCTGCTGGAGCATGCTCAGGTCGAGCGCCGGGGTCCAGTCCTCGGGCTCACGGTCAAACAGCGTCTGGTCGACGCCGACGCCACGTGCGTAGGCGAGGTCGCCACCAAGCCAGCCGCCGGCGCCGACTGCGCCGGCACCGGCCAGGCCGAGCAGCACACCGGTCGTGTGAGCGCCGCGGCGACGGGCTAGGAGGGAAGCGCCGTAGAGCGCCAGCGCCGTGACGTTCGCCACAGCGTGGACCGCGCCGATGCGGCGGATCGCGTCGTCGTCGGGTTCACTATCCGCCCAGTCGGTCATGCCGGTGAGCGCGGTCGGCACCGCGGCGGCGATCCCGATGCCGATCAGCCGCTCCGCGGCAGGGCGAGCCTCGCTGCCGCCCAGAACGTCGAGCAGCGTGGCGCTCGTCCACGTCCCGATCGGGATGTCGGTCAGCAGCGGGTGCAGCGGATGGCCCAGCGGCACGCCGCTGAGGGCGTCCTTCACGGGTCCGGTCGCAAGCAGTGAGCGCACCTTGCCCGCCACCGCAGTAGCCGGCCCGTCGACTTGGCGCAGGTTGGCGATTCGCTCGCTTAGCGCGTGAGCACGGGGGCGCTTGGTCACAGGCGCGTCGTTCCCGTGGTTGCGGGGGCGTCAAACCCTCAACCTGTACAAGACAGTTGGCCTCGCCGCGGGTACTAGCCTCCCGCAGGTGAGGCGGATCGCAGACGAGGAGCGCCGGCGGCGCTTGGGAGTTCATCATCACCTGGCCCCCAGCGCGCGCGGCGACCGGATCGAGCTCGTCGCGGGTGACATCGCCGGCCTGCATGCGACGGATCCGGCGACGCTGGTGCTGTCGGCGCGGGCACGGCTGCGCGAACCCTCACTGGAGGCGATCGAGGATGCGCTTTACGTCGAGCGCTCGCTCGTGCGGATCCTCTGCATGCGCCGGACGATGTTCGTCGTGCCGGTCGACCTCGCGCCGGTCGTGCAGGCGGCTTGCACCCGCGGTCTTGTGCCCGGCGAGCGTAAGCGCTTCATCGCTCTGCTGGAGGAAGCGGGCATCGCGGCCGACGGAGCGCGCTGGCTGGAGGACACCGAGGAGCAGACGCTGCGTGCGCTCCGGGCGCGCGGGGAGGCGACCGCAGCCGAGCTGGCCACCGACGTTCCCGCGCTGCGGGAGCGAATCGCGGTCGCGCAGGACAAACCCTACGCAGCGGTGCAGGGCGTCTCGTGGAAGGTGCTGTTCCTGCTCGCGGCTGACGCCAAGATCGTCCGCGGGCGTCCGCTGGGGTCGTGGACGAGCACGCTCTATCGGTGGTCGCCGATCGAGGCCTGGGTGCCGGGAGGCGGCTGGCTCGAGCTGGACACCGATGCCGCGGCGACCCAACTCATATGCCGCTGGCTGGCTGCGTTCGGACCGGGGACGATGGCCGACCTGAAGTGGTGGACAGGCTGGACTCTCGGACTGCTCAAGCGCGCGCTCGCGCAGCTGCACACCGTCGAGGTGCAGCTCGACAGCGGCGAGGTCGGGCTGGTGCTCGCCGGGGACGAGGAGCCGGCGGCCGATCCCGGGCCCTGGGCGGCGCTGCTGCCGGGGCTGGACCCGGCGCCGATGGGCTGGAAGTCGCGCGACTGGTATCTCGGCGAGCACCGCGAGCCGTTGTTTGACCGCAGCGGCAACATCGGCCCGACCGTGTGGTGGGACGGGCGGATCGTCGGCGCCTGGGCGCAGCGCAAGGAGGGCGGCGAGCTCGTCGTACGGCTGCTCGAGGATGTGGGCGCGGACGCCGGCGCCGCGATCGAGGCCGAGGCTGCGCGGCTGCGTGCGTGGCTCGGGGACCTGCGGGTGACGCCGCGGTTTCGCACCCCGCTGGAGCGCGAGCTCGCGGGTTAGGCGGCTCGTTCACCGACACCGCAACGCACGAGAAATCTGCCCGCTTGGGGGTTGGCGCTCGTCCGCGATGACGATACGCTCGGCCCTCGCATGCCGATCAAGTTGTCCGGCCGATACGAGCCAGGCTCACCCGAGGAACGCGCCCATCGCCTCCTCCAGCAATGTGATGTCGAGGTCGACCGCGTCTACGGGGTGGACGTGCGGCCCTCCGGCCAGCAGGAGATCACCTTCACGCACGACGGCAAGGCACAGACCGCATTCGTCGAGAACGAAGTCGTCGTCCTGGTTCTCGAGGGGTGGGACGTGACGCCGCCCAAGTCCGGCGCCCCCGCCTGGCGCGGCAACTAGTACACGCGGGTCGGGGCCCGATCAGGTCGCGCAGAGGTGGTGGCGCCGCAGCTCGGGATGACGCTCGAGCCGGGCGAGGCTGCGCGCGCGGATCGGGCCGATGCTGCCGATCGGCATCTCGAGCCTCGCGCTGATGTGGCGATAGTCGGCATCCGGCTCGCAGGCCAGGAGCGTCATCAGCTGGCGCTGGCGATCGGGTAGCGCCGCGAGAGCCCGGCCGAGAACGACGCGGCCCTCGGAGGCCAGCAGTTCGATCTCCGGATGGTCCTGTTCAGCGACCTCACCGAGCTCGACGTTCGCTCTCGGCTGCTCGCGCATGTGGACTTGAAGCATCCGCAGCGACTCGCGCCGCGTGGTTGTCGCCAGCCAGCCGGCAATCGCGGCCGGCTCGCGCAGGGCGCCGATGTGTTGGTGTAGGCGAGTCCAAGTCGCCTGCACAGCATCATCGACGTCCGCCGCGCTGAGCCGGTACGAACGGGCGATCCCGCGGAGCATGCGATCGAAACGCTCGATCAGCCGCCTCCATGCCGCGTTGTCACCGCGGCGGGCGGCTGCCACGAGCTCGAGGAGCTCGTGCTCGGACCGCGACGACGTGTCCACGCACGCGGTGCTGTCGGGGTCGGATGAGCAGATGCTGTGCAGGGCGGTCATCTCGGCGGCGATCATCGGGGGGAGCACTTACAGTTCGGTAACAGCCGGCCAACAGGGCTGTCTCAAGCGCCCCAAGCGAGTAGCGTTGGCGTAGGACGATGCAATTTCAGATCCTCGGACCTGTCGAGGTCCACGGCGACAACGGGCCGCTGGCGCTGGGGGGTGCGAAACCCCGCGCGCTGCTGGCTGTCCTGCTGCTGCACGCCAACGAGCCGGTCAGCGCCGAGCGCCTCGCGCTTGCGCTGTGGGGGGAGGACGCGCCGGGCGGCGCCGTCAAGACCGTGCAGGTTCACGTCTCGCGCCTGCGCAAAGCGCTCGGCGACACCGAGGTCATCTCGACGACGTCGGCTGGCTACCGGCTGCGCGTGCGGCCCGACGAGCTCGACGCCGAGCGCTTCGAGCGCCTCGTAGAGGACGGGCGCCGCGCGCTTGCCGACGGGCAACCCGAGCACGCCGCGAGCGTGCTGCGCGAGGCCCTGGCGCTGTGGCGCGCCGAGCCGCTGGGCGATCTTGCGCTCGAACCCTTCGCGCGGTCCGAGACGGCGCGCCTCGAGGAAGGGCGGCTCGCCGCGATCGAGGCGCGCGTGGAGGCGGACCTCGCGGCGGGACGTCACGCCGATCTCGTCGGCGAGCTGCAACGGCTGGTCGCCGACAACCCGCTGCGTGAGGGCCTCGCGGGCCAGCTCATGCTCGCGCTGTACCGCTGCGGGCGCCAGACCGAGGCACTCGAGGCCTACCACGGAGCGCGCGGCGTGCTGATCTCCGAGATCGGCGTCGAGCCCGGCCCCGAGCTGCGCCGGCTGCAGGAGGCGATCCTGCGCCAGGACGAGTCGCTTCAGCCCGAGCCGACCCTCGCCGACCTGCCGCACGAGCTGGATGCTTCGGCGTCGCCGCCGCTGCTCGGTCGCGATCCGGAGCTCGAGTGGCTTGTCGATCGCTGGGAGCGCGCGCGGACCGGCGCCGGCGCGCTGATTGGCCTGGCGGGCGAGCGAGGCTCCGGCAAGACCCGTCTTGCGGCTCAACTCGCCGGCCGGGTCCATGGAAGCAAGGCCGCCGTCATCTTTGCCTCCGGAAGCGGGTCGCGCGACGCGCTGCATGGCGCGATGCGGCGCGCTCGCGAGACCTCGGGCGCGACGCTGCTGGTGATCGACGACGCCGACCGCGCCGAGCGCGGTCTGCTCGACGGGCTGCTCGAGCTCACGGCGGTCGGTGGCCTGCTCGTGCTCATCACCGGTGAGGACGCGCGGGCCCTTGAGCGCTTCGGCGCGCCGGCGGTGCTCGAGCTCGCGCCCCTCGACGCCGTGGCGGCGCACGCGATCGCGACGCTCTACGCGCCGGGCCGCGACTTCAAGGACGTGCCCGCGCAGTGGCTGGTCGACTCCAGCGGCGGTGTCCCTCGTCGGCTGCATGAGCTCGCGAGCCAGTGGGCGCGGCGCGAGGCGGCGCGCCGCGTGGGGCTGGTGGCGGGCCGGGCAGCCGCCGGACGCGAGCAGATGCGATCGATCCAGGACGAGCTGACCGGGGGCGTCGAGCAGCTGCAGGCCGCCGACGAGCGTCTCGCGCGCGCGGGCGAGGACAAGACCCGCGTCGTCTGTCCCTACAAGGGACTCGCCTCGTTCGACGTCGCCGACGCGTCCTACTTCTTCGGCCGCGAGCGGCTGATCGCCGAGCTCGTAGCCCGGTTGGTGGGCGCCCCGCTGCTCGGCGTCGTCGGCCCGTCTGGCAGCGGGAAGTCCTCGGTGACGCGGGCCGGGCTGCTGCCGGCCCTGGCGAGCGGTGTGCTGCCCGGCAGTCACGAATGGGCGCAGGTACTCATCCGGCCTGGCGAGCATCCACTGCACGAGCTTGCCCAGGCGCTCGCCGGCGTCCGCGACGAACCGCGCATCGTCATCGTCGTCGACCAGTTCGAAGAGACGTTCACGACCTGCCACGACGAGCAGGAGCGAGCCGCCTTCATCGCCGAGCTCGGAGCGGCCGCCGCTGACCGCGACCAGCGCTACGTCGTCGTGATGGCGTTGCGGGCGGACTTCTACGGGCGCTGCGCCGCCTACCCCGAGCTGTCGAAGCCGCTGGCCGCCAACCACGTCCTCGTCGGCTCGATGCAGCGTGACGAGTTGCGCCGCGCGATCGAGCGCCCCGCCGAGCGGGTGGGCCTGCGCGTCGATCCCGAGCTGGCGGACGCGCTCGTAGCCGACGTCAGAGACGAACCTGGTGCGCTGCCGCTACTCCAGACCGCGCTGCTCGAGCTCTGGCATTGCCGCGAGGGCCGGCGCCTGCGCTACAGCGCCTATAAGCAGTCCGGCGGCGTGCGGGGTGCCGTCGCCCGGCTGGCCGAGGACGCCTTCGCGCAACTTGGCCTTCACCAGCAGATCCTCGCCCGCGGCGTCCTCATGCGGCTCGCGAGCGAGGGCGCCGCCGGCGGCATCGAGCGACGCCGAGTCGCGCTGGCGGATCTGGAAGTCGACCGAAACGAGGCGCTCGCGAGCGCCGTAGCGCTGCTTACCGACCGCCGCCTGTTGACCGTCAGCGCCGGCTCGATCGAACTGGCACACGAGGCCCTGCTGCGCGAGTGGCCGCGACTGCGCGACTGGATCGACGCGGACCGCGAGGGGCTGCGTATTCATCGCAAGCTCAACGCCGCGGCGCGCGAGTGGCAGAACCTCGACAATGACGAAGGCGCGCTGTTCCGGGGAACCCGTCTGACCGAGACGCTCGACTGGGCCGGCCACAACCCTCAGTCTCTGAATGAGGTAGAGCGTGAGTTCCTCAGTACGAGCGACGCGCGGCGCCAGCTGGAGCGGACACAGCGGCGCCGGCGGATCAGGTTCGCACTGGGCAGCCTCTCCGCCGCGGTCGTGCTCGTCAGCGTCGTGGCGCTCATCGCCGTGCTGCAGGGGCAGGAGGCGAGTCGCCAGCGCGATATCGCAGCCTCGCGAGGGTTAGCGGCGAGCGCGACGACGGAGCTCGCCATCGACCCCGCCTTGAGCCTTGCGCTCGCCTTGCGCGCACTTGAGCGGCGCGACACCGAGCAGGCCGAGAACGTCCTGCGTCAGGCGACGTACGCGTCGCGTGCGCTTGATGTTTGGCCGACGCATCGCGGGATCATCCGGGCCCTGTCGGTCAGCCGGGACGGGCGGACGGTGGCAACGGGCGGCGACGACGGCGCGATCGCTATCCGCAGCATGGATAGCGGTCGGCTGCTCTCGACGATCAAGCGCAACCGCGTTCCGGTTATCGGCGTGGCGCTCAGCCCGGACGGACGGCGCGTCGTCGACGCCACGGACGATGGGACCGTCACGCTCTCGAGCATCGACGGTCGCGATTCACGATCCGTCCTGGATCTCGGCCACGAGACCGTCGACATTTTGGCATCCCACAACTATGGGAGCAGCGTGAGCTTCAGCAACGACGGGCAGTGGCTTGCGGTCGGCGCGCTGGACGGAACCGTCCGCGTCCTTCGCGCCGACGGCGCGGGTCGCCCGATCGTTCGGCACGGCCGTGCTGGGCAGGTGACCGATGTCGCCTTCAGCCTCGACGGAACCAGGGTCGTCAGCGCCGCTCCCACCGCGACGGCGCGGGTGTGGGATCTCAGGCGCGACACCGCCGTCGCACTGGCGCATCTCCACGCGCAGAGCGCCGCGTTCAGCCCCGACGGCCGCCGGATCGCGACCGCCGGCGATGACGGGATCGTGCGGCTGTGGAAGGGTGATGGGACTGGACTGCTACGGAAGTTCCGCGTCGGCCAGGCACAGCTCTCGGTGGATTTCAGTCGCGACGGACGCCGGCTTGTTATGAGCGGCGTGGATGGCGTCGTACGGATCTTCGACGTCCGGGGAGGCCCTGTGCTAGAGGAGCTCATGCGGCATCGCGGCCAGGCCAGGGGCGCCGCGTTCGTGGCTGGGGGTAGGGTTGTCAGCTCTGGCGAGGACGGGACCCTGCGGCGCTGGGCGAAACCTGATGCCGCGATCCTGCGCGGGTCCTTCATGGACGCGAGCTTTAAACCGGATGGCAGCCGCGTCCTCACCGGGGGCGTGGACGGCCGCGCGCGCGCATACGATCGGTCGAGCGGTGTCAGCGTCGCCACCATCGGGCCGGACGGAGGCAAGACAACCGCGCGCTACTCCGTAGATGGCGAGCGCGTCATCACGGCCTCGCTGGATGGTGGCGTGCGGGTGATAGACCAGCGGAGCGGAACGTCGCACATCGTCGTCAGACCGGATGCCGCGTCCCCAAAGACAGCGGCCGATCTCGATCCCAGCGCCAAGCGAATCGTCAGCGGCGGGTTCAACGCGCTGGCCGTCGTGCAGCGCATTGACGGCGGCGGCAAGCCCGTCGTGCTGAAGGGTCATGGCGACGGCCTGACCGACGTCCGGTTCAGCCGCGACGGACGTCACGTGCTGACCGCGTCCGGAGACGGCACCGCTCGGATCTGGAACGCTGTGACCGCGAGGATGGAGCGGGCGCTGGTAGGCCACGGCGAGAGCGTGAACACAGCGCAGTACAGCGTTGACGGGCGGATCGTGACCGCGGGCTCGGATGGGACGGTCCGCGTGTGGCCGGCGCAGGGGGATGGTCGGCCAGTGATTCTGCGCGGCCACGAGGGCGGAGTTAACGCGGCGGCGTTCAGCCCCGACGGCACGAGGGTCGTCAGCGCTGGCGTCGACGGGACCGTCCGCGTGTGGGACGCAGCCGGTGGGGAGACGCTCGTCGTGCTGTACCGGCATAGGGGCGGGGCGCGCAGCGCAAGCTTCAGCCCAGACGGTGACGCGGTCGTCAGCACCGGCGGGGACGGCATCGCGCGGGTGTCCCCATGCGCGGTCTGCGGATCGTTAGAGGACGTACGGCGCCTCGCGCGCACGCGGGCCGATCGGGCTCTAAACGCGATCGAGCGCCAGCGGTTCCTTCCCGACGATAGGTAAGCGTGCCGTTAGCCGGCGCAACAACCAGGGCCGGCTGGCGTAGAGTTCGGCGAGGCCCGGTCGGCGAGCTTCGTTACCTGCGACCCGTACTCAAAGCCGTCGTCGTGGTCTGGCTTCCAGGGTGT
>Ga0307502_10000019_pt1 | contig 43412 bp, 38 predicted proteins | sample 16_S_MG_FD_201364 | JGI IMG/M metagenome (GOLD analysis project Ga0307502, IMG submission 201364) | Soil microbial communities from Populus trichocarpa stands in riparian zone in the Pacific Northwest, United States - 16_S | ecosystem: Environmental > Terrestrial > Soil > Riparian zone > Trees... | reverse complement strand
TTGCCCTTGAGGTTGGCGGCGGTGGTGATGGCCTTGTCCTTGAAGGAGACCTGCAGCGTCCCGGAGCGCTGGAAGACCTGGCCGACGTCGGTGATGCCGGCGCCCTGCTCGCGCGACTGCAGCGCCTTGGGAACCCACGCGATGGCGTAGTCGGCCCGGCCCTGTGCGAGCTGGGTCTGGGGCACGATGTCGGTGCCGCCCTCGAGGATCTGCACGTCGAGCCCGGCGTCCTTGTAGTAGCCCTCCTGCAGCGCGGCGAAGTACCCGGCGAACTGCGCCTGGGTGAACCACTGCAGCTGCAGCTTGACCTTGGTCAGCGGCTTGGACCCGCCGGCCGCGGTCGACGCGCTGTCGGAGCTGTTGTCGTCGCCTCCGCACGCGGCCATCGCCAGCACGCAAGAAGCCAGCGCGGCCGCCCAGGCGGCGCGATGTAGGAACCTGCTCACGAGAGTTCTCCTTGTGGTCGTTGCCAGGGCATCGCCAGGCGCTCGGCGAGTACCGCAGCGATGTAGAAGACGAGGCCGAGCGCGATCGCGGCCGTCACGATCGCCCACGCCCGCGGGTAGGCCGACGCCGCCGCGGCCGACGTGATGGCCGGGCCCAGCCCCTTCTGCAGCCCGCCGAAGTACTCCGAGACGATCGCGGCGATCACCGCCCCCGAGGACGCGATCTTCAGGCCGGTGAAGAAGAACGGCAGCGCCCCCGGCAGCCGCACCACCTTCGTCGTCGTCCATGGCGACGCCGCGTAGCTGCGCATGAGCTCCGCGTGCACCGGGTCGATCTGCCGCAGGCCGCGCAGCGTGTTGACGAAGATCGGGAAGAAGACGTAGATCGCCACCACAAGCCGCCGCGGCGTGCTCGAGGTCGAGGCGAACATCGTGTTGAAGATCGGCGTCAGTGCCACGATCGGGATCGCCGCCATCGCGGCGGCCAGCGGCGTGAGCATCTCGTCGAGCACGCGCAAGCGCGCGGCCAGCAGCGCGGCGACCACCCCCACCACGAGCCCGACCGCGAGGCCGACCAGCGCGTTCGCGCCGGTGATGCGCGCGGCCTCGAAGATCGTGTCGTGGTGCAGGCGCAGCTGCTCGAAGATCGCGCTGGGCTTGGGCAGCACGAACGGCTCGATGTCGCGCACCTCGACGAACCATTGCCACAGCGCCAGGAAGCCGACGCCGAAGATGATCGGCGGCCAGACGCCCTGGAAGATCCGCCCCGCCCAGACGGCCTGCGTCCTCATGCCGGCCCCTCGTCGGTGACCGGCGAGCGCCCGCGCAGCGCCTCGCGGACGTCGGTGATCGCGGCGAAGAACTGCTCTGCCTCGCGGACGTCCTCGTCGCGGCCGGCGAGCGGGACGTCGACGATCTCGGTGATGCGCCCCGGGCGCGGCGACATCACGACCACGCGCTGGGAGAGGAACACCGCCTCGGGGATCGAGTGCGTGACGAAGACGACGGCCGCGCTCGTCTCCGCGCAGATCCGGATCAGCTCGGACTGCATGCGCTCGCGCGTCATCTCGTCGAGCGCACCGAAGGGCTCGTCCATCAGCAGCAGCGCCGGGCGGCGTGCGAGGGCGCGGGCGATGGCCACCCGCTGCTGCATCCCGCCCGAGAGCTGGCTCGGACGGTGCTCGGCGAAGTCGGCCAGTCCGACGAGCTCGAGCAGCTCGAGCGCCTGCGCGCGCCGCTGCGCCTTGCCCACCCCGTGCAGGCCGAGCGGCAGCTCCACGTTGCCCTGCACGGTGCGCCACTCGAGGAGTCCCGCCGACTGAAAGGCGATGCCGTAGTCCTGGTCCAGGCGCGCGCGGCCCGCCGGCTTTCCGTTGACCAGCACCGTGCCCTCGCTCGGCTCGATGAGGTTCGCGACGATCCGCAGCAGCGTCGACTTGCCGCACCCCGAAGGGCCGATCAGCGAGACGAACTCGCCCGCCGCCACCGTCAGGTCGATGTCGCTCACGGCCTGAACCGCGCCCGTGCCCTCGCCGAAGCGCTTGCCGACGCCCTCGAGGTTGACCGCCGCCGGCGTGCTCACGTCGCCTCCTCCTGCGTGTGGTAGCGGCGTAGCGCGACGTCGAGCAGCGAGACGAGCCCGACCGCCACCAGCCCCATGACGGCGGCCCCGGCGATCGGCGCGTAGACCCGCGACGGGTCGCCCGTCGCCTGCTGGGCGTAGGTGATGATCAGTCGCCCGACGCCGCCCGGCAGGCCGATCGAGATCTCGGCCACGATCGCGCCGACCACCGCTGCCGCGGCCGCCAGCTTCAGCGCGGGGATGAGGTAGGGCACCGACGCGGGCAGCCGCAGCCGCACGAGCGTCTGCCACCACGACGCGGCGTAGCAGCGCAGCAGCTCGGTCTGCACGGCCGGCGGCGACGACAGTCCGCGCAGCGCGCCGACGGCCACGGGGAAGAAGGCCAGGTACGCCGAGATCACCGAGACCGACATCCACGGCTGCCAGTCGAGCCCGAAGAGCGTCAGGTTCCCGCTCCAGCCGTAGACCAGGGGCGCCAGCGCGATGAGCGGGACGGTCTGGCTGAGCACGACGTAGGGCAGCAGCGCGCGCTCGACGATGCGCAGGCGCTGCATCGCCATCGCCAGCAGGAAGCCGACGACGACCCCGGCGGCGAAGCCCGCCGCGGCCAGGCGCAGCGAGTACCAAACCGCCGAGACCACGGACGACGCCACGGTGCCGCTCGCGCCCGCGACCTCCTGCTTGCCGAACGCGCCGAAGATCTGCGACAGGTGCGGCATCGACGTGTCGTCGCTGCGCGGCAGGATCAGCGCGTCGCCGAGACGCACCCCGTCGTCGGGGATCACCAGCTTGTAGAGCTCCCACAGCGCCGCGAGCAGGATGAGCGCGAGCAGCAGCATCGCCGCCCGGCGCAGCCGTACTCCCCGATGGCGGCGACTCACGTCCTACCGCGGGTCAAGCGAGGTCCCTCCTCTCCGTACGGTGTAGGACCCAATCACGAGTCGCCGCGCGGAGCAAGAGCCGCGTGTTGTGGCGACGGTCCAGACCGGCTCGACCGTGGTCACAAATCGACGGTCGCCGCCTGCACGCGCCCCGCGCGCCAGGCGTCGTAGGCCGCCGCGGCGATGGCCAGGTCCTGGATGGCGAGGCCGGTCGAGTCGAACAGCGTCACGGCGCCGGCGTGCGGGCGCCCCGGCGCATCGCCGGCCAGCACCGCGCCGAGGTCGGTCACGACGTCGCGCGTGACGAGCCCCTGCTCGACCGCGGACGTCAGCTCGCCGCCGTGGCTGGCCTGCGCCCATTCGTCGCAGAACAGCGAGCAGGCGATGACCGCCGTGACCGTCGCCTCCGCCTTGCCCGGGCCGTCGGCGCCGAGCATGTTGAGGTGCAGGCCGGGACTCAGGTCGCCGACGTCGACGACGGGCTCGGCGCCCGGCGTCACGCAGCAGACGACGTCGCAGGCCAGCGCGGCGGCGCGGTCGCCAGTCTCCCACCCGAGCTCGGCGGCCAGCGCGCGCGCCGTCGCGGCGCGCGGATCGGTGCACACGCCGGGCCCGTAGCCGGCGGCCGCCAGGCAGCGCGCTGCCCACGCGCCGTGCAGCCCGCAGCCCACGATCCCCGCCGTCTTCGCGTCATCGCGCCCGAGCGCGCGCGAGGCCACCGCGGCCACCGCGCCCGTGCGCAGCGCGGTCACCGAGCGCGCGTCGAGCAGGGCGACGGGCGCGCTGGTCGTCGCATCGCTGAGGATGACCACGCCCATCACCGTGGGCAGGCCGTGCTGGGGGTTGCCCGGGAAGGACGAGATCCACTTGAGCATCGCCAGGCCGTCGCCGCGCGCGGGCATGGCGCGGAAGTCGCCGTGGCCGGGGCTGTCGAGGTAGACCTTGGGCGGCATCGCCCACGCTCGTGCGTGGTGGCGGATGAAGGCCTCGCGCGTGCGCTCGATGGCCTGCGCGGGCGACACGGCGGCCAGGACCGCGTCGTGGGAGAGGACCGGGATGGCGGGCACGGAGTGCCATCATGGCGCGCGTGCCCAACCGCCGTCCTGCGCTTCGCATCGTCGCGCCGGCCGCCTCACCGGAGGAGGCAGCCGCCGTGGTCGCCGCGCTCGAGCGCTTCATGCGCGAGACCGCGCCGACGCTCGCGCCCACGCCGCCGCCCGTGAGCGGCTGGCTGCAGGCGGCGCGCCTGGAGGCGGTCGAGCGCGAGCCCGGCCACGCGCCCTGGCTCTAGGGTGTTCCACTAGCCCGTCCCGGCGAAGCTCTGCGCCACGACCGCGATGCGGTCCGACCCGGCCGCTGGCCGCGCGTCGGGCGCGGTGGCCGTCGCGAGCAGGGGCAGGGTGCGCCCGCCCGCGCTCGACGCCGGGATGGCGTGCACGGTGAACGCGGCCCGCTGCCCCGCCCGCAGACGCGAGACGTCGCGGCACACGCGCCCGCGGTAGCGGAACGTCCCGGGCGCCGACGTGATCAGCAGCCGCGCCGGCGGGCGGTGGCAGAAGCGCACCGACGCGGCGCCGTCGCGGCCCGTGCCCCGCGCGACGACGCGGTAGGCGACGGGCTCGCCGACGCCCGCCACGGCCGGCGCGTGCACGCCCACCGCGATGTTGGCCGGACGCCCGACCACGAGGCCGTTGACGGCGAGGTTGTTGGTGGTGTTCGGATCCGGCGTGCGCGACGTCGCGACGACCACGCTCTTGAAGACGCCGGCGATGAGCATGCGCGCCCGCACGCGGATGACCACTTCGACGCCGACGGGCAGCGTGGCGCCGCCGCAGCTCACCGGCCGCGTGCTCGTGCAGCCGGCCGCTCTGAGCCCGGCCTTGACGCCGAGGATCCTCGCGACCTGGTTGGGACGGCGCGGATCGACCTGCGGGATCTCGCGCGCGAGCGCATCGACTGCCGGCAGCGGGCCGTTGTTGCGCACGCGGGTGACGACCGTGACGACATCCCCGACCGAGCTCACGCGCGGCGTCACGGTCTCGGTCACCGCGACGTCGGCCCCGCCGAGCAGGGAGGCCGCGAGGACCAGGTCGGGCCCGGGCAGCGGGTCGATTGGGCCCGGCGGGAGCGGCGGCTGCGGGGGCGGCGGAACCGGCGGCTCAGGGGGTATCGGCGGCTCGGGCGGCTCGGGGGGCGTCGGGAAGTCGTTGCCGACCGTGGCGATCTCGCTCTCCCCGTCGAGGATCGTCACCGGGCTGTTGTCGACCGACGCGATGGCGCCGAGCGGATCGGGCTCGGAGATCGCATAGCGGACTCCGCCGGCGACCTCGCCGATCGGGACCGACCCCGTCTGATAGCCGCCCGGGACCGCGACCACCGCCTGTCCCCCGTCGACGAGGTCGAGCGCAGCGGAGAAGCCGGTGTCGCCGTCGATCAGGATCCGCCACGGTCCGGGGGGCGCAACCCCCGGACCGGTGACGAGCTTGCGGACGGTGATCGTCCCGGCGCAGCGCCGCGTGGTCGTCGTCTGCTCGAGGGTCGTGGAGCCCGACGTGGCGACGATGTGGTGGACCGTGTCGCCTCCGAGCACGTCGAAGAACGTGTCCGTCCCCGCCAGCGCAGTGAACGACCCGCTCTGTGCGCTGTCGCGGTCCGTCCACGTCACGGTATGCGCGACGGAGCCGGTGTTGCGCAAACGCAGGGTGTGATGGTTAGTCACCGGATCGGTGCACAGCGACGCCAGCGACAGGTCCTTCGTCGGCGCCGGTGGCAGGCAGCCTCCGAAGGGGCGGTGGAAGAGCCCATCGCTCCCGATCGTCACGCGGTCGGCGATGATCTGGCCGTAGAGGTTGCCGTTGGCGACGTTGACCGCCGCGTTGGGCGCGAGCAGCGTTCCCTGCCAGTCCAGGCCGCTGGTCTGCTGCACGGCGGTGGCGAGGGGGAAGTTCCACAGCAGCTTGTCCGGCGAGCCGCCGACCAGCTCGATCCGGTACAGCCCGCTCGTGAAGGACGAGCCGGTGACGTTGATGAGCGTCGTCGAGCCCGCCGCTACGTCGACGGTGACCTGCCCGGCGCTCTGCAGCTGCGCCGTCGTGATCGCGAACACGTTGCGCGCGGGATCGCGGCCAGTGAGTGTGAGCACGTTGTAGGTCGGCCCACTGACGATCCCGTTCGGCTTGAGGTCCGCCCATTGCGCTGAGCGCTCGCGTAGGGCGTTGAACCCTGTGTCGAGGTCTTCCGGGAAGACGGCCTGGTGCAGCCCGCCGAGCGCCGTCAGCGTGCCCGTCGCCGTCAGCGCGCCGCCGTAGGTCACACGGCCGTTCGGGACCGAGCCCCCGCCCCCGTCGACGGTCAGGTTGCGACCGACAACGAAGTCGGCGCGATTCCCGTCGGGCGTGAGCGGCGGGTTGGTGCCGATCGTGATCCCCTGGACCCGCGCGTCATCATCGACACTGACGCGACCCTGGATCGTCGTGCCCCCGGTGTTGGCGGTGAACGCGCTGTGCGCGACGACGTCGAACTCCCCGGTCGCGGCACAGTTGGCCGCCGCCGCCCGTTCCGGGACCGCACCGACGGCGGCCACGACAGCGAGTGTCACCCACCAACGCATGAGCCCAAGCTAGGACGACGACGGGTGAGCGATCGTCACCCGCTCGGGGTGACGTCAGCCGGCGCGCGCGAGCAAGCGCCGACGCGCCAACTCGCGCGGTAGTGTCGATATGCCGCCGCCGCGCCCGTCGTCCTGATACCGACCGGCGACCGTCGCCGGCCCACGATCAGGAGGCAAACGTGCCGCAGTACATGCTGCTTCTCTTCGCCGATCCCAGCCAGGGCCCGGCCGAGGGCTCGCCCGAGGCCATGGCCGAGTGGCAGGCGTGGGGCACCTATACCCAGGGCCTCAAGGACGCCGGGGCGTTCGTGAGCGGCGAGCCGCTCGAGGCGCCGACGACGGCGACGACCGTGGCGATGCGCAATGGCGACCGCGTCGTGACCGACGGTCCGTTCGCCGAGACCAAGGAGTGGCTCGGCGGCTACTACGTCATCGAGGCGGCCGATCTCGACTCCGCGCTCGACCACGCGTCGCGCATCCCCAACGTCGGCTATGGCCACGTCGAGGTGCGCCCGGTGATGCAGGTCCCCGGGATGTGAGCAGCCCGGTCGAACGGGCCTTCCGCGAGGAGTCCGGACGCGTCCTCGCCACGCTGATCCGCCATCTCGGCGGCGACTTCCAGCTGGCCGAGGACGCGCTCCAGGACGCCTTCGCCGTCGCGCTGGCCACGTGGCCGCGCGACGGCGTGCCGGCCAACCCGGGCGCCTGGATCACCACCGCGGCGCGGCGCAAGGCGATCGATCGCCTGCGCCGCGAGCGCGCCCTGCACGACCGCCTGCCCACACTGCACACGCTCATGGAGCTCGATCGCCACGAGGAGGGCCCGGAGCCCGAGGACGAGACCGCCCTGGACGACGACCGCCTGCGCCTCGTCTTCACCTGCTGCCACCCCGCGCTGGCGATGGACGCCCGTGTCGCGCTGACCCTGCGCACCCTCGGCGGGCTGACGACAGGAGAGATCGCGCGCGCCTTCCTGGTGCCCGAGCCGACGATGGCCCAGCGCCTCGTGCGCGCCAAGCGCAAGATCGCCGCCGCGCACATCCCCTACAAGGTGCCCGGCGACGCGGAGGTGCCCGATCGCCTGGACGGCGTGCTGGCCGTCGTCTACCTCGTGTTCAACGAGGGCTACGCCGCGAGCGCCGGCGAGCAGCTGGTGCGGGCCGAGCTGTGCGCCGAGGCGATCCGCCTCGGCCGCCTGCTCGCGCGGCTCATGCCCGACGACGCCGAGACGGCCGGGCTGCTGGCGCTGATGCTCATCCACGACGCGCGCCGCGACGCCCGCGTCGCCGGAGACGGCAGCTACGTCGCGCTGCCCGACCAGGACCGCGCGCGCTGGAACGCCGCCGCGCTGGCCGAGGGCCGCGCGCAGCTCGACCGCGCGCTGCGCCTGCGTCGCGCGGGCCCCTACCAGCTGCAGGCGGCGATCGCCGCGCTGCACTGCGAGGACGAGGTCGACTGGCCGCAGATCGCGGCCCTCTACCGCCGGCTGACCTGCATGGCGCCCTCGCCCGTGGTCGAGGTCAACCGTGCCGTCGCCCTCGGGATGGCCGGGAGCCCGCACGCCGGCCTGGCGGTCCTGGACCGCGTCGACCTCGAGCGCTACCAGCCCTTCCACGTCGCGCACGCCGAGCTGCTGCGCCGCAGCGGCGACGACGAGGCCGCCGACGGCGCCTACGCGCGCGCCATCGAGCTCAGCGCGAACGCAGTGGAGCGAGCGGAGCTCGAGCGCCGCCGCGCGGCTCTCGGCGGATTCTCAGCCAACCCTTAGTGCCTTCTTCACGAGCACGCGTTCACTGAGAACCGTCAACGACAGAAGGAGGACGACGAATGCCTCGACGCTTGTCAGGCACCATCGCGGTCCTTGCAACGGTCGGCGCGCTTGCGGGCGCGGCGGTCGCATACGGAGCAAGCTCGACCACGTCGACGCCGAGCGCACCAAGCGCGGCTCCGGCGGCGAACCAGTCGACGCCGAGCCAGTCGACGCAGGATCAGGCGGCGCCGGCGGCGTCGCACGACCGTGGCGACTGCCCGGGCATGGGCGGCGACTCCGGCTCCGGCTCCAGCGGCTCCGGCTCGAGCGGCTCGGCCGACTCGGGGAGCACGAGCGGGACCGGATACTCGCCGGGCGCGCCCGGCTACGGCGTCTAGCCCACGACCAGCGTGGCGTGGCCTCGCCGTCCCTCCGGGGCCTCACCGCGCATCCTCCTCGGCGTCGCCCTCGTCGCGGGCCTGTTCGGCGCTGCCGCCTGCGGCGCGGACCGCGCCGGCTCGGCGAAGCCCGCCGGGCTCGTCGCCATCGGCGCGGGTCTCAAGGGGCCTGCCGGGCTGAAGGCCACCGTCTACGCCACCGGCCTGCCAACCGCGTCGGCCTTCGCACTCGATTCTCGCGGCCGCCTCTGGGTCGCAACGTCGGCGCCGACGGACCACCGCAAGGACGGCGTCTACGTGATCGCGCGCGCCGGCGCCCGTCCGCAGAAGGTGATCACGGGCGTGCGCGGCCCGCTCGGCCTGACGTGGTACCGCGACAGGCTCTACGTCGCGTCGCTCGGCCGCGTCGATGCCTACAGCGGTTTGCACGGAGCGCACTTCGCGCGACGCAGGACGATCCTGGTCGAGCCCGCCGGGCACGGCTGGAACAACAGCATCGTCCAAGCACCGAACGGCCGCATGGTCATGAGCATCTCGTCGGCGTGCGATCACTGCACACCGACGTCGAAGTGGTCGGCGACGATCGTGTCCTTCCGCCCCGACGGCAGCGACGTCCGTGTGTACGCGAAGCGGATCAGGGCCGGCTTCGGCCTCGCCCTGTATCCCGGTACGAGCTACCTGCTGGTCAGCATGAACCAGCGCGACGACCTCGGCGCGCTGACGCCGGGCGACTGGCTCGCTCGCGTCCGCCGGGGACAGAACTGGCGCTTCCCGCAGTGCTACGGACAGGCGACCTCGGCCTGCGCCGGGGCGCCGCGCCCGATCGCCGTGCTCGACAAGCACGCGGCGGCCGGTGGCGTCGCGGTCGTGACGGGCCAGCTCGGGGCGTCCGTCGGGAGCGCGGCGCTCGTCGCCGAGTGGCAGGCCTCACGCGTGCTCAAGGTCGCGCTGACCAAGACGGGCTCCGCCGTCGCCGAGCCGTTGCTCACCGGCATCCGCAACCCGCTGGCCCTCGCCACGACCCGCGACGGAGCCCTGCTCGTCGGCGACTGGGGCACGGGGAGGATCTACCGCGTCGTGGCGGGATAGGCGGCGGCGAGGATCGCTGCGCACGAGCGATCCACCTCGCTGATCGTCGTCGCCCAGTTGGAGACCGAGATGCGCATGGCGCGCCGGCCGCGCCATGTCGTCGGGCCTGTCCAGCACGTGCCCTCGGCCTGCACGGCGGCCACCACGGCGTCGGTGACGTCGTCGTCGTCGCCGAAGCGGACGAGGACCTGGTTGAGCACGACGTCGTTGAGGACCTCGACGCCGTCCTCCGCGCCCAGGACCTCGGCGAAGCGCCGCGCGCACGCGCAGCAACGCTCGACCAGCTCGGCCACCCCATCGCGCCCGAGCGAGCGCAGCGCGGCCCAGATCGCGAACGAGCGGGCGCGGCGCGAGGAGTCCGGCGTCCAGTCCATCGCATCGCGCGCGCCCGTCGGCAGGTAGGCGGCGCTGGCGCCGAACGCCGCGTGATGGGCCTGCGGATGGGCCACGAAGGCCAGGCCGGCGTCGTAGGGGACGTTGAGCCACTTGTGCGCGTCGGTGGCCCATGAGTCGGCGCGCCCCACGCCGGCGACGAGATGGCGGTGCGACGGCGCCGCCCCTGCCCAGAGGCCGAAGGCGCCGTCGACGTGGACCCATGCGTCGTGGTCGGCGGCGACCCGGCACACGTCCTGGAGCGGATCGAACGCGCCGCTGTTGACCTCGCCGGCCTGGGCGCACACGATCGTCGGGCCGTCGGACGCGGCGAGCGCGGCGCGCAGGGCGTCGGGCGACATCGAGCCCTCGCCGTCGGTGTCGATGCGGACGATGCTGTCGGTGCCCAGGCCGAGCAGCCGCACGGCGCGCCCCAGCGTCACGTGGTAGTCGCCGTTGGCCAGCAGGCGGACGGGCGGCGCGCCGGTGAGGCCGCGTGCCTCGACGTCCCACCCCGCGCGCTGCAGGACGTGGTGGCGCGCGGCGGCCAGGCCGGTGGCGTGGGCCATCTGGCAGCCGGTGGTGATCGCGAACGAGGCGTCGCCCGGCAGGCCGAGGAGCTCGGCCAGCCAGCCGCCCACGACCTCCTCGGCCACGGCGGCGGCCGGCGCGGCGACGTAGAGGGCGGCGTTCTGGTCCCAGGCCGAGGCGACCCAGTCGGCCGCCAGGGCGGCCGGCAGCGAGCCCCCGAACACGAAGCCGAAGAAGCGCGACGACTGGCTGGTCATCAGCCCCGCGTCGGCGCCCGCCACGAGGGCGTCGAGGACCGCGACCGGGTCCTGCGGCCCGTCGGGCAGCGGCCCGCCCAGCGCGGCGCGCAGGGCTGCGGGGTCGGTCTCGGCGGGCCCGACGCGGCGCTCGGGCAGCCCTTCGAGATAGTCGGCCGCGTGCCCCGCGGCGGCGGCGAGCAGGTCGCGCGAGTGCATGGTGCGACCTTATCCCGGGCCTGCCGTGGGCAGGGCACGCGCCGCCGCGAGGATCGCCTCGCACGAGCGGTCCACGTCGCCGAGCGTCGTCGCCCAGTTGCAGACCGAGATGCGCATGGCGCGCCGGCCGCGCCACGTCGTCGGGCTCATCCAGCAGCTGCCCTCCGCCTGCACGGCGGCCACCACGGCGTCGGTGGCCGCGTCGTCGTCGCCGAAGCGGACGAGGACCTGGTTGAGCACCACGTCGTTGAGGACCTCGACGCCATCCTCCGCGCCCAGGACGTCCGCGAAGCGCCGCGCGCACGCGCAGCAGCGCTCGACCAGCTCGGCCACACCGTCGCGCCCGAGTGAGCGCAGGGCGGCGTAGACCGCAAAGCCGCGGGCGCGGCGCGAGAAGTCCGGCACCCAGCGCGAGCCGTCGCGCTCGCCCTCGACGGAGGTGCGCAGATAGGCCGCGCTGACGACCATCGCGTTGCGGTGCGGCTGGGGATCGGCCACGAACGCCAGGCCGCAGTCGTGGGGCACGTTGAGCCACTTGTGGGCGTCGGTGGCCCACGAGTCGGCGCCGGCGAAGCCGCCGAGCAGGTGGCGATGGCGCGGGCTGGCCGCGGCCCACAGGCCGAATGCCCCGTCGATGTGCACCCATGCGCCGGCGGCGTGCCCGGCCTCGACGACCTCGCCCAGCGGATCGAAGCCGCCGCTGTTGACATCTCCGGCCTGAGCGCAGACGATCGTCGGCCCGTCGCCGGCGGCCAGCTCCGCGCGCAGTGCCGCGGGATCCATGCGCCCCCAGTCGTCGACGGCGACCGGCACCAGGGCGGCGGTCCCGAAGCCGAGGATTCGCGCCGCGCGGTCGATCGTCACGTGGCGCTCCTCGCTGACCAGCAGCCGCACCCGCGGCGCGCCCTGCAGGCCTCCGACCTCGGCGTCCCATCCGGCGCGGGCGAGCACGGCGTTGCGCGCGGCGGCGAGGCAGGTGACGTGCGCCATCTGGCAGCCGGTCGTCAGGCCGAAGGACGCCCCCGCGGGGAGGCCGAGCAGCTCCACCAGCCAGCCCCCGACCACCTCCTCGACCACCGCGGACGCCGGCGACACCGAGTAGCCGCCGGCGTTCTGGTCCCAGCCCGCGGCGACGACGTCGGCGGCGAGTGCGGCCGGCAGCGCCCCGCCGATCACGTAGCCGAAGTAGCGCGGCGACTGGCTGCGCACGATCCCCGGCGTCGCGGCGGCGACGAGCTCGTCGAGGACGGCGTGGGGGTCGGTCGGCCCGTCCGCGAGCGCTACCGCGAGCCCCGCGCGCAACGCGTCGGCGTCGAGCTCGTCGGCGCCGACGCGACCGGCCGGGAGCGTCTCGAGGAAGTCCGCCGCATGCCCGGCGGCGGCGTTGAGGAGGTCGCGGGAATGCATCCGCTGACCCTATCCAGGCCGCTTTCCGGCCAAATGGCCGAATCCCGGTCGGCATTTGGTACCTTGAGCTGTCCCCGCGCACTGCGAGCAAGGAGACCGACCCCTCAATGGAGCCCGCTTCTCTCCCGGTGACCAAGGGCCGGGGCTCGATCGAGGACCCCGAGGTCCTCGAGAACGTCCCCGGTCATGTCATCCCCATCCTCGAGCGCGAGTTCGACGACTTCGACACCGAGTCCGCCAAGTTCCTGCGTGGCGAGACGCCCGAGAACGAGTTCATCGGCTTCCGCCTGAAGCAGGGCGTCTACGGCCAGCGCCAGCCCGACGTGCAGATGGTCCGGGTCAAGCTCCCCATGGGCGGCATCACGCCCGAGCAGCTGGAGGCCTTCGCCGACGGCATCGAGCGCTACGCGCCGCTGAACAAGGGCCATATCACCACGCGCCAGAACATCCAGATCCATCACATGCCGCTCGAGGACGCGGCCGAGTTCATCCGCGGGCTCTCCGATGCCGGCCTGTCGAGCCGCGAGGGCTGCGGCAACACGGTGCGCAACGTCACCGGCGACCCGTGGGCAGGCGTGGCACCCGACGAGCTCTTCGACCTCACCCCCTACGCCGGGGCCTACGTGCGCTACTTCGTGCGCCATCCGACCACGCAGCTCATGCCGCGCAAGGTCAAGACCGCCTTCGACGCCTCGCCCGAGGATCGCGCCCTGACGGGCATCCACGACATCGCCTTCATCGCGCGCGAGCGCGACGGGCAGCGCGGCGTCGAGGTCCGCGTGGGCGGCGGCACGTCGATCATGCCGCGCATCGCGCCCACCCTCTACGACTTCGTGGGCCTCGACGACGGCGAGTACCTCGAGGTGGCCGAGGCGGTCTTCCGCATCTTCGACCGCCAGGACTGGCTGCGCGTCAACCGCGCCCGCGCCCGGATCAAGGTCCTCGTCGACAAGATCGGCATCGACGAGATGCGCAAGCTCGTCGACGAGGAGCGCCAGGGCGACTGGGTCAACGAGCGCGAGTTCGACGTCGAGGGCCTGCGCCTGGACGTCGACGAGGCCGACCGCGCCCCCGAGGTGCCGGCCTCCTACGCCTCGCCCAACGGCGACGGCAGCGAGTTCGAGGCCTTCCGGGCCTCGAACGTCACCGCCCAGCGCCAGGACGGCTTCTCGGCCGTCCAGGTCCACGTCCCGCGCGGCGACCTGACCCCCGAGCAGCTGCGCTCGCTGGCCGACATCGCGCGCCGCTACTCCGGCGGCTGGGTGCGCACGACCGTCCACCAGAACCTCCTGCTGCGCTGGGTGCGCGACGAGACCGTCTACGAGGTCTGGGAGGCGCTGCGCGAGCTGGGCCTCGGCGACGCCGGCGCCGACCAGGTCGGCGACGTCGTCTCCTGCCCGGGCACCGACTCCTGCAAGCTCGGCATCACGTCGTCCATGGGCCTCAACGCCGCCGTGCGCGAGCGCCTGGACGAGATGTCGATCACCGATCCGCTGACGCGCAAGCTGCACATCAAGATGAGCGGCTGCCCCAACGGCTGCAGCCAGCACCACATCGCCAACATCGGGTTCTACGGCGCGTCGATCAAGGCCGGCGGGCACACGATCCCGGCCTACGTCGCGCACATCGCCGGCAACTACGAGGGCGGCGAGATCGTCTACGGCCAGCGCCTGAAGGTCCGCCTGCCCGCCAAGCGCGTGCCCGAGGCGGTGGAGCGCTGGATCCGCCTCTACGAGGCCGACCGCGCCGACGGCGAGGAGTTCAACGCCTTCGCCGCCCGCGTGGGCGCCGCCACCTTCGAGGACGCGGTGCGCGACCTCGCCCTGCCGGTCGAGTTCGGCCTGGACACGATGGAGCACTTCATCGACTGGGACCGCAAGGTCCCCTTCGTGGTGCAGAGGGGCGAGGGCGAGTGCGCGGTCTGACCGACACCGTGACTCAGGCCGCCGAGCACGAGCAGCTCGTCTTCCTGTGCTCCTTCCAGAAGGAGGAGTCCGTCATCCTCGACGAGCTGCTGGCGCTGGCGCCGCACACGCGCGTGGTGACCATCGACACCGGCGTGCTCTTCCCCGAGACGCTGCAGACGTGGCGCGCGTTCGAGGAGCGCTTCGGCGTGCACGTCGACGTCGAGGACGCCTCCAACCCGGGGCTGCCGTGGACGGGCACGCCGCACTGCTGCGGTGACGTCAAGGTCGCGGCGCTGGAGCGCGCGCTGGCGGGCGCTGACGCGTGGATCACCGGCATCCGCCGCGAGCAGGCCGCCACGCGCGCCAACGCGCAGTTCGTCGAGTTCGACGAGAAGCGCTCGATGTGGAAGTACAACCCGCTGGCCGACTGGACCGAGCGCGACCTCTGGCGGCGCATCCACGAGCGCGAGCTGCCCTATCACCCGCTGCACGACAAGGGCTTCGCCTCAATCGGCTGCGCGCCCTGCACCCAGCCCGGCAGCGGCCGCGAGGGCCGCTGGGCGGGCACCGACAAGGTCGAGTGCGGGCTGCACGTATGAAGCTCACCCACCTCCAGATCCTGGAGGCCGAGGCCATCCACGTCATGCGCGAGGTGGCCGCCGAGCTCGAGCGCCCCGTCCTGCTCTTCAGCGGGGGCAAGGACTCGATCGTGCTGCTGCGCCTGGCCGAGAAGGCCTTTCGCCCGGCGCGCTTCCCGTTCCCGCTCATGCACGTCGACACCGGCCACAACTTCCCCGAGGTCATCGCCTTCCGCGATCGGCGCGTGGCCGAGCTGGGCGAGCGCCTGATCGTGGCCAGCGTGCAGGACTCGATCGACGCCGGGCGCGTGGTCGAGGAGACCGGCCCGCGCGCGTCGCGCAACCGCCTGCAGACGACCACGCTGCTCGACGCGATCGCCGAGCACGGCTTCGACGCGGCCTTCGGCGGCGCGCGCCGTGACGAGGAGCGGGCGCGCGCGAAGGAGCGGATCATGTCCTTCCGCGACGACTTCGGCGGGTGGGACCCCAAGGCCCAGCGCCCCGAGCTGTGGAACATCTACAACGGGCGCATTCGCAAGGGCGAGCACGTGCGCGTCTTCCCGCTTTCGAACTGGACCGAGCTCGACGTGTGGGAGTACATCGAGGCCGAGGACCTCGAGGTGCCCTCCATCTACTTCGCCCACGAGCGCGAGGTCTTCCGCCGCGACGGGATGCTCTACGCCGTCTCACCGCACGTGCAGTTCATCGACGGCGAGCAGGCCTTCCTCGAGAGCGTCCGGTATCGCACCGTCGGCGACATGTCCTGCACCGGCGCCGTCGCCTCGACGGCGCTCGCCCTGTCGGACGTCGTGGCCGAGATCGCCGCGACCACGATCACCGAGCGCGGCGAGACGCGCGCCGACGACAAGGTGTCCGAGGCCGCGATGGAGGACCGCAAGGTTGCCGGTTACTTCTGACCTGCTGCGCCTGGCGACGGCGGGCAGCGTCGACGACGGCAAGTCGACCCTCATCGGGCGGCTGCTGCACGACGCCAAGGCGATCCTCGCCGACCAGTTCGACGACCTGCGCGGGCGCGACGGCGAGCTCGACCTCTCGCGCCTGACCGACGGCCTGCGCGCCGAGCGCGAGCAGGGCATCACCATCGACGTCGCCTACCGCTACTTCGCCACCCCCCGGCGCTCGTTCATCCTGGCCGACACGCCGGGGCACGTGCAGTACACGCGCAACATGGTCACGGGCGCCTCGACCGCCGACCTGGCCATCGTCCTGGTCGACGCGCGCTCCGGTGTCGTCGAGCAGACGCGCCGCCACGCGTTCATCGCCTCCCTGCTCGGGATCCCCCACCTCGTGGTGGCGGTCAACAAGATGGACCTCGTCGACTACTCCGAGGAGGCCTTCGACGCGGTGGTGCGCGACTTCAGCGGCTTCCGCTCGCAGCTCGCGGTGCGCGACACCGCGTTCGTGCCGCTCAGCGCGCTGCGCGGCGACAACGTCGTCGAGCCCTCCGAGGCGATGCCGTGGTACGGCGGCGTGCCGCTGCTCGAGTACCTCGAGACGGTCGAGATCGAAGCGGACCGCAACCTCGACGAGCTGCGCTTCCCCGTGCAGTACGTCATCCGCGACGGCTCCGGGGACTACCGCGGGTACGCCGGGCAGGTGGCCGGCGGGCTACTGCGCCCCGGCGACGAGGTGCTCGTGCTCCCCTCCGAGCGCGTGACCACCGTCGCCTCGGTCGACTCCTACGAGGGGCCGCTCGACGTCGCCTTCCCGCCCATGAGCGTCACGGTGCGCCTGACCGACGAGCTCGACGTCTCGCGCGGGGACCTGATCTGCCGCCCCGGCGACCGCCCGGCCCTGGCCCGCGACCTCGTGGCCGACGTCTGCTGGATGGCCGACGCACCGCTGCGCCCCGGCGGGCGCTACGCGATCAAGCACGCGACGCACAGCGCGCGGGCGATCGTCGAGTCGATCGACGGCCGCCTGGACGTGACCAGCCTGGAACGCGAGCCCGGGCCCGCCGAGCTGGCGCTCAACGACATCGGCCGCGTGCGCCTGCGGACCTCCAAGCCGCTGGCCTTCGACCCGTACGCGCGCAACCGCTTCACCGGCTCGTTCATCCTCATCGACGAGGCGACGAACGACACGGTCGGCGCGGGGATGATCACGGCTCCGTAGGCCCGCGGCGCCGGGGTGGGAGCGCCGCCGGGTCAGGGTCGACCCCTAGGGACCATTCCCAATGGTGCGCGGACGTCGCGAGGACGATCCTGTCCTCACGATGACTGACCAGACTCCGCCGAACGAGAACGAGCCGACCACCAACCCGCCCGGCTCGGAGCACTCGGGCCCCCTAGAGGCGGGCCCCGAGCCGCCGACCACCGAGCAGCCGACCACCGAGCAGCCGACCACCGAGCAGCCGGGGCCCGAGCGCCCGACCACCGAGCAGCCCACGGCACAGGCGCCGGGTGGCCCGCGCCGGATCTACCGCTCGCGCAGCGATCGTGTCATCGGCGGCGTCTGCGGCGGCGTCGCGAAGTACTTCGACATCGACCCCGTCCTGGTGCGCGTCGGCGCCGTGGCGCTGGCCTTCCTGGGCGGCGCGGGCGTCCTCGCCTACCTGGCCGCCGTCCTGCTGATCCCCAACGAGGGCGAGCCCGGCCAGCCTCCCCAAGCCCCCAAGCGCGGGATGGCCATCACCGGTGTCGTGCTGCTCGTCGTCGCCATCTGCGTGGTGCTCCCCTTTCAGGGCGGCTGGGGTGCAGATTGGGGGCTCGTGCCGCTCGGGTTCCTCGCCCTTGCGGGCCTCCTCGTCTGGCGGCTGGCTTCCGGTCAGCGTCCTGAAGGGGACGCACGCGCGATCCTGCGCGCCATGGCGCTCGGCGTCGCGCTGATCATCCTCTGCTTCGTGCTCGCCATCAGCGGCGCCTGGGCCGCCGCGGCGGGCGGCAACGGCGTCGTGGCCGGGATCGTCATCGCGGCCGGCATCGCCCTGATCGCGGGCGCCTTCTTCGGCTCCTGGGCGCGCTGGCTGATCCTCCCGGCGCTGGCCCTCGCGCTGCCCGCCGGCGTGGTCGCCGCCGCCAACCTCGACGTCAGGGGCGGCACCGGCGAGGTCACGTACCGCCCGGCCAGCGCCGCGGAGGTGCACGACTCCTATCGCCTGGGCGTCGGGCATCTGGTCGTCGACCTGCGCGACGCGCGCCTGACTCCAGGTGATCACCGCATCAAGATCCGCCTCGGAGTCGGCGGAGCCGAGCTGCTCGTCCCGCCCGGCGTATGCGTGTCGACCGACAACCACGTCGGCATCGGCGGCACGTCCGTCTTCAACCGCAACGGCGGCGGCATCGACGCCGATTGGACCGACGAGCGCAGCGCGCCGGAGGGCACCCCGCGCGTCGTGGTCGACGGCGACATCGGGATCGGCGCCCTGATCGTCCATCACAACGAGCACGAGGACTGGGACGGCGTGCCGGGCAACAAGGCGTGCGCATGAACGGCCGCCGCCCCGACCTGCCGTCCCTCGTCGCGGGCTTCGGGCTCGTCGTCTTCGGTGCCGTGCTGATGGCCGACGCGCTCGGGGCGTTTCACCTGAGCTTCGCGGCGATGGCCCCACTCGCGTGCTTCCTCGTCGGCGACGTGCTGCTGGCCGCCGGGCTCACCCGCCGCGACTGACGGCCCGCGGCGGCTGCCATGATCGACGCGTGATGGGCGCCACCCCCACCGCCACCCCGACCGCCGCACCACGCCGCGAGCCTTTGCGTCGCGACGGTGCGCACCGACTTGTCGCCGGGGTCTGCGCCGGAATCGGGCGCCACCTGCGCATCGACCCGCTCATCGTCCGCATCGTGTTCGTGGCGGCGGCCACGGCGGGCGGTGTCGGGATCGTGCTCTACGGGCTCGCATGGGTGCTCCTGCCGGCCGACAACGCCAAGACGGACCCGTGGATCCGCCGCCTGCCCCGCGGCCGCGGCGCCATCGAGGTCGCGTTCGGGATGGGCCTCGTGACGCTGGCCTTCCTGCTCACCATGCGGGCGCTCGGGATCTGGTTCGCGGACGTGATCGTCTGGCCGGTGGTGCTGCTGGCCGCGGGCGCCGCGATGCTGTGGCGCTCGTCGCTGCGACCCACCAAGGTCGAGACACCCGAGCAGCCGCCGGCCCCCGAAGAGGAGCGCCGCGAGCGCACGCAGGTCCTCTCGCGCAATGGCGTGGGCGCGACGCTCGTCGTCGCCGCCGGCATCGTCTTCCTCTCGGCGACCCACGCGCTGACCGCGGCGCGCGACGTGATCCTCGCCGTGCTCGTGGTGGCCGCGGTGCTCGGGATCATCTTCGCGCCCTGGGCCATCCGCCTCGTGCGCTCGCTCGCCGCCGAGCGCGAGGAGCGCATCCGCTCGCAGGCGCGCGCGGAGATGGGGGCGCACCTGCACGACTCGGTCCTGCAGACGCTCGCGCTCGTGCAGAAGCGCGCCGACGACCCGCGCGCGGTGGCGGCCCTGGCCCGCACGCAGGAGCGCGAGCTGCGCGCATGGTTGGCCGGCCGGGAGGGCGACCACGACCTGCTCGCCGCGGCGCTGGAGGCGGTGGCCGGCGAGGTCGAGCGCGCGCACGGCGTGCCGGTCGAGATCGTCGTCGTCGGCGACCACCGTCTCGACGGTCGCGGCGAGGCCCTCGTCGCCGCGGCGCGCGAGGCGATGGTCAACGCGGCGAAGTTCGGCGGCGGCTCCCCCGTCGACGTCTTCGCCGAAGCGTCGGACGGCGCGCTGCAGGTGTTCGTGCGCGACCGCGGCCCCGGCTTCGATCCGGACGCCGTGCCGGCCGACCGCCGTGGCGTGCGCGAGTCGATCGTCGGGCGCATGGCCCGCCACGGCGGGCGCGCCGCCATCCACTCGGCGCCGGGGGCCGGCACCGAGGTCGAGCTCACGCTGCCGGGGACGCCGTGACGCGCGTCGCCATCGTCGACGACCACGGGCTCTTCCGCGCCGGCGTGCGCGCCGAGCTCGAGGGCCATGTCGAGCTCGTGGGCGAGGCCGCCACCGTCGAGGAGGCGGTCGCGCTCGTCGTCGCGCAGCGTCCCGACGTCGTCCTGCTCGACGTCCACATGCCCGACGGCGGCGGCGTGGCCGTCATCCGCGGCACGACCGAGCAGGCGCCAGACACCCTCTTCCTGGCCCTGTCGGCCTCCGACGCCGCCGAGGACGTCATCGCCACCATCCGCGCGGGCGCCCGCGGCTACGTGACCAAGAACATCGCCACCGACGAGCTGCTCGACGCGATCGCCCGCGTGCAGGCTGGCGACGCCGTCTTCTCCCCGCGCCTGGCGGGCTTCGTGCTCGACGCCTTCGCGGGCCCCACGACGGTCGGCCGCGACGCCGACCCCGAGCTCGACCAGCTCACGGCGCGCGAGCGCGAGGTCCTGCGCCACATCGCGCGCGGCTACATGTACAAGGAGGTCGCGCTGCGCCTGGGCATCTCGGCCAAGACGGTCGAGGCGCACGTGTCGGCCGTGCTGCGCAAGCTCCAGCTCTCAAACCGCCACGAGCTCTCGCGCTGGGCGGCGGAGCGGCGCCTGGACTAGATCGTCTCGGTCGCGGGCTCGCCGTGCGGCATGTGCGGCACGTCGGGCGACTCGATGGCCAGGCGCGGCAGGCGGCGATCGAGCCACGACGGCAGCCACCAGGCGCGGCGTCCGAAGATCTCCATCAGCGCGGGGACGAGCAGGCAGCGGATGATGACAGCGTCGAAGAACACGGCACTGGCCAGCCCGAGCCCGAACAGCTTGATGATGCGATCGTCGCCGAGGGCGAACGACGCGAAGACGAGGATCATGATCGAGGCGGCCGCGGTGATGACGCGACCGGTCGTCTGCAGGCCGCGCGCGACCGACGCCGACGCGTCGTTCGTGCGCTCCCACTCCTCGTGCACGCGCGAGATCAGGAAGACCTCGTAGTCCATGCTGAGCCCGAAGACGATCGCGAACATCAGCACCGGCACGAAGGAGTCGATCGGGCCGGTCCCGATACCCAGCAGTCCGGCTCCGTGCCCGTCCTGGAAGACCAGGGTCACGAAGCCCAGCGCAGCCCCGATCGAGAGCAGGTTCAGCAGCGCGGCCTTGATCGGGATGATCGCCGAGCGGAACACCACGAGCAGCAGCAGCGCGCTGAACAGCACGACGACGCCGACGAAGAGCGGCAGCTTGTCGGCCACCACGCGCGAGAAGTCCTCGTTGGACGCGGTGAAGCCCCCGACCTCGACGCGCGCACCGGTCCGGCGCTCCACGGCCGGCACGACGTCATCACGCAGGCGCTTGAGCGTGTCGGTGGTGGCCTGCTCCTGCGGGCCGGTCCGCGGATAGGCGGTGACCGTCGCCACGACCCCGTCGGGAGAGACCGCCGGGGGCGCGACGAAGGTGAAGTCCTTGTCGGCCTTGACCGCGTCCGCGATCTGCTGCGCCGCCGCCTTGTCGCCCTTCTTGGCGAGCTGAGCGACGAGCAGGAACGAGCCGTTCGTGCCGGCCCCGAAGCCCTCGGCGATCAGGTCGTACGCCTTGCGCGTCGTCGTGCCGGGTGGGTCCAGGCCGGCGTCGCTTGAGCCCAGGCGCATATTGGTCGCGGGTAGGGCCAGGGCAAGGAGCACCGCCACCGAGATGCCGACCGCGAGCCAAGGCCGGCGCTGGACGGCGTGCGACCAGCGCTCCCATCCGGCCCCTTCGGCTCGCTTGCGCTCCCGACGGGCCGCACGGCCCGAACGCCAGTGGCCGCCGGGAAGCGACAGCCGCCGCTTCGTGCCCCAGAAGCGGAAGCCCCCGCGCTCGTCGTACTCGTGCAGCACGCCGTCGATGAAGTTGCCCGATCCGCCGATCAGCGCCGGGATGACCGTCAACGCGGCGAACATCGTCGCGAGAACGGCGGTCGCCGCCCCGAGCGCCACGCCCTGCATGAAGTTCAGGCCCAGCAGGAGCAGACCGAGCAGCGCGATGACGACGGTGATGGCGGCGAACAGCACCGTGCGCCCCGCGGTGTCGACGGCCATCTCGACGGCCCTGTCGCGGTCGAGCCCGTTCCTGACCTCCGCGCGGTAGCGAGTGACCACGAACAGCGAGTAGTCGATCCCGACTCCCAGGCCGATGAGCGACGCCAGCTGCGTCGCGAAGTCCGGCGTGTCCACCACGTGGCTGATGAGCGTGATGATGCCCAGCGTCGTGCCCAGCGCCAGCAGCGTGGCGAGCAGCGGCAGCCCGGCGGCGACAAGCGAGCCGAACGTGATGAGCAGGACGATCGCGGCGAAGAGCACGCCGATGAACTCCGACGGCCCCTGGCTGTTGGTGAAGCGCACGATCTCCGCGCCGGGCCCTCCGTGCTCGACCTGGAGCTGCGGGCTGCGCGCGGTGAACGCCGCGTTCTCGACCTCCTCGAGGGTCTCGGGCTTGATGTCGTTGGTGCTCTTCTCGTACGTGAACGTCGCGACGCCGATGCGACCGTCCGTGGTGATCTGGCCGCCCGCCGAGAACGGGCTCTGCACGGCCGCCACCGTCTTTGCCGCGGCGACCCTCTTGAGCGCCGCCTCGATGCGGGCCTTGACCGCGGGGTCCTTCAGCGTGCCCGTGCGGGCCTTGAACACGAGCTGGTCGGTGTCGCCCTTGGCGGCCGGGAAGTGCTCGGCCAGCAGGTCGTAGGCGCGCTGGCTCTCGGTGCCCGGCAGCCGGAAGCTCGAGATCTGCTTGACGCCCACGCTCGCCGCGACGATCTGGACCACGACCAGCGCCAGCAGCCATACGCCGAACGTCCGCCACCGATGGCGGTTGCAGAGGCGCGCGAGACGGACGAAACGAGAGCTGGGCCGAGAGGGGGCGACCCGATGGATGGTAGCCAGCGGCTCGCGCGGGCGGCATCGCGGCTCTGGCAGCGAGCGCCTGCGCAGAGTTGTCACAAGTACGCGTTGTGCCGGAACAGCGGGGGCGCCGACCATGGCGGCATGCCCCAACCAGTCCAAGTTGGGCCCGGAAACCGAACGCTAACCGGACCGGTTCGCGCCATCGCGGCGGAGCAGGCCGGCGTCGCGACCCGGGAGCAGCTGCTGGCCGCCGGCGTCAGCCGCTCAGCGATCGGTCGCGCTCTGCGTGTCGGCAAGCTGCACCACGTTCATCGGGGCGTGTACGCGGCGGTGGCGCCGGAACTGCTCACCGAGGACGGGCGACTGCTGGGCGCCCTACTGGGCGCGGGCGATGGCGCCCTGCTCACCCACGGGACGGCGGCTTGGCGCTGGCGCATCATCCCCGCCCCTCCCTCATTGATGCAGTTGGCGCTGCCGCGAGACCACGCGCCGATGGACGGGGTGACGCTCTTCGTCAGTCGCAACCTGCGCGCGGACGACGTCACCGTCAACGGCCGCTTCCCCACCACCTCGGTCGCGCGCACTCTCCTGGACCTCGCGATCCGCTACGACCGCCGAGCCCTGCTGCGCGCGCTCGCCGAAGCCGAGTTCCACCACGACCTGCGCCCCGCGGACATCGACCGCACCCTCCGCCGCGGGCACCCCGGCAGCGCCAACCTGCGCGCCGCCCTCAAAGCCCACGCTCCCGGCTGCGGGCAGATGAAAAGCGAGCTGGAGCGCGCCTTCCGCCGACTGCTCATCCGCCATCGGATCGAGCTGCGGCTGCGCAACGAGCCCGTCGGCCCCTGGACCGTCGACTGCCTGTGGCCCGATCGCCGCGTCACGGTCGAGCTCGACGGACGCCAACACGACCGCCCCCACCAAGCCGACAGCGACGACGACCGCGACCTCTGGCTGCGCCGCCACGGCTACGTCACCCGCCGCTACGGCAAGCGCCAGATCGACGACCAGCCGGACGACGTGATCGCCGACCTCCTCGACGCGCTCAGCTAGGTCGCGGCGCCAGCGGGCAGGCGAAGCGGAAGGTCGGGTGCGGCGTCAGGGTGCCCGCGCGGGCGATCTCGCGCGCGGGGGCGCGGACCGCGGGCGCCGTCGACCCGGAGCGATCGAGCTTGAGGACGTCGATGCCGCCCGCCACGTCGAGCGCGTAGACGACCTCGTGGCTGGGGTCGCTGGGCGCGAAGTAGGCGGCCCAGAACTCGCCCTGGTTGACGTAGTAGCCGACCTGCTTGATGGCGCGCGGGTCGGAGATGTCCAGGAAGCGCACGCCCTGGTCGTACCAGCCCTGCGCGATGACCGAGCCCGACACGTCGAACCAGTGCGCCGAGCAGTTGACGGTGGTCGGCAGCCCGAGCGGGTTCGAGCGCCCGGTGCCGTCCATGAGCTCGTTGAGCTCGGTCGTCCACAGGTCGAGCAGCTCGAGCTTGATCGTCCCGTCGGGGTTGTGCTGGTCGGTGATGCGCCAGGTCTGCAGCGACCCCTGGCCCTCGCACCCGGGGCGCAGGTAGTCCTCCTCGGTGACGGCGAGGACGTTGCCCATGCCGCCGGGGCTCGAGCTGACGGTGCCGTCGTCGGCCACGCTGATGTCCGTGCGCATCGAGTTGTGGTGCAGGAAATCGAGCGGCGAGTCGTTGGCCGAGCCCGGATCGGTCGACGGGCCGCTGTTGCCGGTGTTGGTGACGGCCGGGTCGCTGCGGTAGAGCAGCGTCGGCGCCAGCGGGTTGGCGATCGTCGCCGTGTCGTAGCCGAAGGTGCCGTCCTCGCCGGTGACCCAGGCGATGCCCGACGCGTCGATGTGGACGTCGTGGGTGAAGCCGCCGCCGGGCACCGTGAAGACGCCGACGTACTGCGGCTTGGTGGGATCGGCCAGGTCGAAGACGGTGAGGCCCTCCGAGGAGCCGGTGGTCCACAGGTAGCGACAGCCGGCCACGCAGTTGGCGATGTGGCCGTTGCTCGAGCCCGGCGTGTGCGCGACGCCGTTGAGCCCGGGGACCTCGACCGGGGTCGCGCTGGCCAGCGACGGTGCGGCCGGATCGGTGACGTCGATGACGTAGATGACCCCGACGCCGGTGAAGCTCGGGTCGTTGGTGATGATCACGTAGTCGCGCCCGCCGATGTGGCCGAGGTCGACGTCCTCGTTCTCGAAGTGCGGCAGCGGCAGGCGGCTGAGGCGCTGCGGGGCCTCGGGCGCGCTGACGTCGTAGATGCCCAGGCCGGTGGCGCTCGTGACGTACATCGTGTCGCCGTCGGGGCTGAAGCGCGCGCCGATGGCGCCGACCGCCTCGGGGAGCGTGCCGAGCTCGGTGACGTTGTCGGACTTGAAGAGGGCGGCGGCCTGGGCCGAGGGGGCGCTGATCATGCCCGCCACCACAGCTGCCAACACGACGTAGGAGCGCATGTGAGGCCCCAACGCAGGGCGCGCGGTGAACTTGCGCTCTAGATGGCTGATTCCACGACCCCCGCACCTGCCTGCACGCGCTCCGCGGCGCCGGATCGGCATCCACGGCCCGCGCACATGCAGGCACGGCGGCCGCGGAACCAACCATCTAGGCTGTCGATCGCATGTTCGAGAAGGTCCTGGTCGCCAACCGCGGCGAGATCGCGATCCGCATCGCCCGCGCCCTGCGGGAGATGAACATCGCCTCGGTGGCGGTGTACTCCGAGCTCGATCGCGACGCGTTGCACGTCGCGCGCGCCGACGAGGCCTACCTGCTGGGCGGGCCTACGGCGGCCGAGAGCTATCTCAACGTGCAGCGCATCCTCGAGGTGTGCCGCGAGTCCGGCGCGCAGGCCGTGCACCCGGGGTACGGCTTCCTGGCCGAGAACGCGCCCTTTGCCGAGGCGTGCGAGGAGGCGGGCATCGTCTTCATCGGGCCGCCGGCCAGCGCGATCGAGGCGATGGGCTCGAAGACCCGTGCGCGCGAGCTGATGAAGGGCGCCGGCGTGCCGATCGTCCCCGGCACGACCGAGCCCGTGGCCACCGTCGAGGACGCGCGCAGGATCGTCGCCGAGGACGTCGGCTTCCCGGTCGCGGTCAAGGCGGCAGGGGGTGGCGGCGGCAAGGGCTTTCGCGTCGCGCTGGAGGAGTCAGAGCTCGAGGCCGCCTTCGAGGGCGCAGCGCGCGAGGGCGAGAAGTTCTTCTCCGACGCGACGGTGTACTTGGAGCGCTATCTGCCCGATCCGCGTCACGTCGAGGTCCAGGTCCTCGCCGACCGCCACGGCAACGTCATCCACCTCGGCGAGCGCGACTGCTCGGTCCAGCGCCGCCACCAGAAGGTCATCGAGGAGTCTCCGGCACCGGCGGTCGACGACGAGATGCGTGAGCGCATCGGCCAGATCGGCGTCGAGGCCGCGCGCGCGGTGGACTACGTGGGCGCCGGCACCATCGAGGGCCTGCTGCAGGACGGCGAGTACTTCTTCCTGGAGATGAACACGCGCGTGCAGGTCGAGCACTGCGTGACCGAGATGGTGACCGGGATCGACATCGTCCGCGAGGGCATCCGCGCTGCCGCCGGGGAGGAGCTGTCGGTCGCCCAGGAGGACGTCGTCCTGCGCGGCCACGCGATCGAGTGCCGCATCAACGCCGAGGACGCCTCGAAGAAGTTCGCTCCGGCGCCCGGGGCCATCACGAGCTACTCCGAGCCCGCCGGGCCGGGCGTGCGCGTCGACAGCGGCGTGCGCGCCGGCAGCGAGGTCACCCCGATGTACGACCCGATGGTGGCCAAGCTCATCGTCTGGGACGTCGACCGCGCGCAGGCGACGGCCCGCATGCTGCGCGCGCTGGGCGAGTACGAGATCGGCGGCCTGAAGACGCTCATCCCCTTCCACGTCGCGCTCCTGCAGACCGAGCAGTGGGCCAACGGCGAGACCTGCCGCGACCTGCTCGAGGACAAGAACTGGCTCAAGCAGCTCGCGTTCCCGAAGGCCGAGAAGCCCAAGGGCGACGATGGCGAGGCCGAGGAGACCGTCGAGCAGACCTACACCGTCGAGGTCTCCGGGCGCAAGTTCGACGTGCGCGTGATCGGGCCCCCGTTCGGCGGCTCGGTCAACGGCGCAGTCCCCGCCGGCGCCCCGAAGCCCCAGCGCGCGCAGCGCGCCGACAGCGGCGGAGGCGGCAGCAGCGACGAGCTCGTCTCGCCCCTGCAGGGCAACATGTGGAAGGTGCTCGTCGAGGCGGGGCAGGCCGTCGAGGAGGGCCAGCTCGTCTGCATCATCGAGGCGATGAAGATGGAGAACGAGATCACCGCCCACAAGGCGGGCGTGATCGCGGACCTCGCGGTCAAGGAAGGCGACGCCATCGCCTCGGGCGCGACGATCGCGGTCATCAAGAGCGAGAGCTGACACCGGGGCGCGAATTCGTACCGGTCTGGTGCCACGACGTTTGACATGACGATTACGCGCCGCTAAGGCTGCGCATATGAGATTGGGGACGCTGAGCGGTCGGCTACGTCGCCGGCCGGACCGGATCGGGACTCTGACGGTCTCGATCCTCCTGCTGACGGCGGTCGCCGCGCCAAGCGCGCGGGCGACGCTGCGGATCATCAACCACAACGATCCGGCCGGAGACCCGACGCTGATCACCTACCGCCTGTCGACGCCGCAGCGTTCACCGCTCATCCCCGACTTCAAGCTGCCCGACGAGCAGTGCCAACTGCCGAAGGACGCGTCGCACTGCGGCACGAGCTTCGGCGTGAACCCGATGGTCTACGGGACCAGCTACATCGTTCAGGCATTGGTTCCTCCCGGTTGGAGGACCGAAGCCATCGAGTGCATCGGCCAAGGCTTCCCCGGGGAGTTCACGAAGGACGTCGCGAATGGTCTCGTGACCCTCGTCCATCAGAACCAGGCCGCCGAGCAGACCTGCGCGTTCACGAACGGGCGGATTGCCGGATCCGGCGGGCAGGCCTCCTCCTCGGGAGTGTCGCCCACCGTCCCCGTATCCGAGGCGTCAAAGGTCGCCGTTCCGCGTGGGCCGGCGCTGGTCGGGATCAGGGTCGGTCGGGGCTTCGCAGCGGCGACGGTTCGCGTCAGCCGGCGCTCGGTGATCAGGTGCCAGCTCCTGTCGGGCAAGAAGGTCGTCGGGACCGCGCGCGTGGTGCGCGATGCCGGGACGAGAACCGTCCGGGTGACGCTCAGGCAGAAGACCTGGCGGTCCTTGCGCGCCCGCGGCCTGAAGCGCAAGACGTTCACGCTCAAGGTGACCATCGTCGCCGGCAAGGCGACCCACGTCTTCAGGCACCGCGTCCTGGTGAAGCTGTAGCCGCCGTGAGCAGGGCGAGGGCGGCGCGCACGGCGTCCACGACCTCGTCCTGCTGAGCGAGCGTCATGGTGGCGAAGAGCGGGAGCGTCACTGCGCGCGCCGCGTACGCCTCGGTGACGGGGAGGCCGACGGCGGCGCCGTAGATCGAGAAGCGGTGGACGGGCGGGTAGTGCACGCTGGTCTGCACGCCGCGCGCCGCGAGCTCCTCGCGGAAGCGCGCGCGCCCGACGCCGTCGTCGAGCACGATGGTGAACAGGTGGTGAGCCAGCTGCGCGCCGGGCAGGGGCGGCAGCGCGGGAGTCAGCCCATCCACGCCGGCGAGCAGCTCTCGATAGCGGGCGTCGAGCTCGGCACGGCGGGCGTTGTCGGCGTCCAGGCACGCGAGGCGCCGCCGGGCGAGAGCCGCACGCGGCTCGTCGATGCGGTAGTTGAACCCGAGATCGACGACGTCGTATCCGGAGGCGTGGCCGCGATGACGATCCCAGCTCAACGTGGTCATGCCATGCGAGCGCAGCAGCCGCACCCGTGCGGCAAGCTCGTCGTCGTCGGTCACCACCATGCCCCCCTCGCCGACGGCGAGGTTCTTGTTCGAGAAGAAGCTGAACGCGCCGGCCAGGCCGAAGGTGCCCAGATGCCGGCCGCCGAGCCGCGAGCCGGCGGCGTGCGCAGCGTCCTCGAGCAATGCCACCCCGCGATCGCGTCCGAGCCCAGCGACGTCGGCGATGCTGCCGGGATGGCCGCCGTAGGCCAGGCTCATGATCGCCCTGGTGCGCTCGGTCAGCGCGGCCTCGACGGCGGCCGGGTCGAGCCACGGCTCGGTCACGCTGACGACGTCGGCGAAGACGGGCGTGGCCGCGGTGTAGGCGATCGCGTTGACGGTGGCCACGAAGGTCAGCGACGGCACGACCACCTCATCGCCGGGCCCGAGCCCGGCGGCGGCGCAGATGAGGTGCAGGGCCGCGGTGCCGTTCGCGACGGCGAGCGCATGGCGCGCGCCGGCGTAGGCCGCGAACTCGCGCTCGAGCGCCTCGGTCTGCGGGCCCATGCTGAGCCATCCTGAGCGGTAGACGTCCGCGACCGCTGCGATGTCCTCCTCGCCCACGACCACATCGGCCAGCGGCACCGTCCACTCGGGCATGACGCAACGGTACCGGTCGGATCGTCAGGGGATGTTCGTGTGGCCGGGCCCGAAGGGGTCGGCGAACCGGCGTGCGTCGAGCGCGGCCATGATCTCGGCGACGCCGTCGGCGACCGTCATCGCCGTGCGAAATCCCAGGACCCGGGCGATCCGGTCGAACGACACCTTGTAGTCGCGCGGATCCTCGCTGCGGTGCACGAAGGAGACGGTCCCGCGATCGGTCTGCGAGCGGATCAGCTCGACCAGGTCGAGCTTGCGGTAGTTCTCGCCGGACCGGCCGACGTTGAACACCTTGCCCGCGACGACCTCACCAGGCGCCTCGAGCACCGTCCGGACCGCCCGACCCGCATCGCGCACGTGGACGTAGGGTCGCCAGAACTGCTCCCCGAACACCTCGAGGCGGCGACCGGCCCACAGATCGCGCGTGAACTCGTTGACGGTCAGGTCGAAGCGCATGCGTGGCGCGACGCCGTAGAGCGTGGCGAGGCGCAGGCAGGTGACCTGCAGCGGAGCCTGGCCCCCGTTGAGCAGGGCGCGCTCGATCGCCACCTTCTGTCGCGCATACAACGAGACCGGCGACAGCTCGCCGTCCTCGTCGATGGGGACCGTCGGGTCCGCGAGCCGTCCGTAGTTCGAGCACGTCGACGCGAAGACGAAGCGGCGCACGCCGGCGCCGCGAGCGTCGAGCACCAGCGCCGTCGTGCCCTCGACGTTGACGCCCTCGGCGAGCCCGGGGTCGCGCGCGCACGCGGGGTCGCCGACGATCGCCGCGAGATGAACGACCTCCTCGATCCCCTTCAGCGCACGGCGGCGGACCGCCGGATCGCGGACGTCGCCGCGAATCACCTCGACCCCACGGGCCTCCAGGGCGCCCACCAGCCCGGCCTGGCCATCGTGCAGCAGCACGTCGAGCACGCGGACCGTCCGCCCTGCAGCCGAGAGCTCATCCACGACCGGCATGCCGAGGTAGCCGGCCCCCCCCGTGACGAGCGTCGGTCGCGCCACTGCGCCTCACTGTAATGAACCCTGTTGCGCCATCGCGCATCGGTGTCATAGCCTCGGGCCGGTGTGGAGCGTGATCGAGGATGAGGACAGCTCACGCTCCCCGGATGACCGCCCACTCGAGGTGAGTGCAGGCACAGTGAGGTGGCGCGGAACCGACGCGATCCGCGCCGCGATCAAGCGCTCGATGGACGTGATCGTCTCTGCCGTCGCGCTCGTGGCGCTCTCGCCACTGTTCCTCGCGATCGCGCTCGTCGTGGTGATCGACTCACCGGGGCCGGTGTTCTATCGCGCCCAGCGCGTCGGCTTTCGCGGCCGCCCGCTCCGAATGCTCAAGTTCCGAAAGATGCACGCGGCCGCCCGCGGCGCCGCGCTGACCGTCGCCGGCGACGCGCGCCTGACGCGCACGGGCGCGTGGCTGGCCCGCACGAAGCTCGACGAGCTGCCTCAGTTCTGGCACGTGCTCCGGGGCGAGATGAGCCTCGTCGGGCCGCGCCCGGAGTCGCCGGGCTTCGTCGCCCGCTTCCCGGACGACTACGCCGTGATCCTCACGACCCGCCCCGGGCTGACCGGCTACACCCAGCTCGCCTTCGCGCGCGAGGGATCGATCCTGGACCCCAACGACGCGCACGGCCATTACGTCAGCGAGCTGCTGCCACAGAAGGTCGGGCTCGACCGCTTGTACGCCAGCCACCTCGGCACGCGCCGCGATCTGCGGATCCTGATCGCGACGCTCCGGACCCTCTTCTTCAGACACCCGGTTGCGGTTAACCGCGCAACCGGAGAGCTGACCCGACGGCGCCGTTGAACCGCTCGCCGGGGACGCCGCGTCGGACCGGATCGCTGAGCGTTGATTAACGACTGACGAGCGGTATCGAAACACCGCCGAACGGTGTGTTCACCGCGCGACGAACGGCTGGCCAGGAGGCACGCGGGCGGCTAGTCTCGCTCACCGTGCCGGTCCTTGGCGGTACAGCGTTGCGGAGTCCCCGACGTTCTCGCCGATGCGTTTTCGTCGCGACGCTGCTCGTGCTCGCGGCTGGATGTGCAGCCACCACGGCGGCCTCGGCTGCCGAGACCGTGACGACCGCCGATCAGACCGCGTCGGCCACCGCCACGACAGCGACGGCCGGCACTGCGGTCACGAGCGACGCACCGACGGCTGCCGTCACCGACCCGCTCGCCGCGGCCGACGCAACCACGACGACCGTGCCACCGACTCCCGGTCCGGTCACCGCTGATCCGGCGTCTCCCGCCGGGACGGACACGGGTACGACACAGACGAGCACCAGCAAGAGCACGACGACCAACGCCAAGGACACCAGCAAGAACACGACGACCACCGGCACGAGCTCCGCGGGCTCGACGTCCAAGGCCGGCAAGGGCTCGCAGACCACCGGCACCGCGAACACGGGCACGACCGGCGCCGGCACCTCGGACACCACGAAGACCGGCAAGGACGGCGGGAACCCCTCCGCGACCGCCGGCGCCGGGACAACGGCCGGCGGCGGCGCCGATGGCAAACCGCAGGCGACGGGCACGACCGCCGCGAGCAGCACCTCGCCGGTGTCGGCCCCGACGGTGACCGCAGCCGCCGCGGACGTTCCGCCGACGGCGCTGGCTTCGCCGGCGCTCGGCGGTCCCGCGCCGAGCGGCCCCCCCTGGGCCGTGCCGCAGACCAGGGCCGCGGTCCGTGCCCCGCTCATGCATCCCTCGCAGCTTCCGCAGCGCGCCGACGATCGGGCGACCATCGGCCCGACCATGTTCGTCAGCACCAGCCCCGCTGCCGCGCTCGTCGCCTTCGCGCTTCGCTCGCCCACCCCCGCACCGATCGCCCTGCTGCCCAGCCCGGCCCCGCTCGCGCAGGGCGTGGCGACGCAGAGCCGCACGCCGAAGCCGAGGGCCACCCCGGCGCGCGAGGCGCCACCTGCGTCGAGCGCGCAGGGCAGCGACGAGCGCCGGCCGGGCGCTCCGGCCGGACCTCCGAACCAGTCCTTCTTCGCATCGGGCAGCGCGCCGCCGGCCGGCGGCGTCTCATCAGCCCTCTGGTGCGCGATCCTCGTGGCGACCTTGGCGTACGCCGCTCAGGAGCTTCGCCGCCATCGCCTGCGATTCGTCGTGCTCGAGCCGATCGGCTTCGCCTCGCCTCAGCAACGGCCTGGCTGACCCCTCGCACCCGGGGCTCCCGTCAGTGCTGCGCGCGTTCACCCGCCCGGCACCCTGCAGAGCCGTTGATCGAAGGGGAAGTCATGTCCAGCAACCCATTCCACAGTCGGAAGGGGACACCTACAAAGGCAGCAGTCGCACTGGCCGTCGCAGCGGCGGCCGCCATCATCGTGCCGGCCGCCGCGCACGCAGCGACCAGGCACGCAACGAAGCCGGTGCTCGCAGAGGGCGTCGGCATGCGAGCCCAGCCCAGCGTGCGGGTGCGCGAGCTCCAGCGCGTGCTCGTGCGCCGGGGATACAGCGTCGGCGCAAGTGGGGCCGACGGGCGCTTCGGTCCGCGGACCCGCGCCGCGGTACGCCGAGCGCAGCATCGCCACCGCCTGAAGGTCGACGGCGTCGTCGGCCCGCGGACGCGCGCGGCGCTGGGCTTCGGCGCTCGGTCGGCACGAGCGGCCGGACAGCACCGCCGCGCGAGCACCACGAAGCAGAGAGCGAGGAACCTGAGACCGGCGACATCGGTCGCGACAGCGCCGACGCCCGCCGCGAGCACGCCGGCGCCAGCGCCCCTGAGCACCAGCAGCTCGACCAGCCCGGTCGTGATCCTCGGCCCGCTGGTCGTCCTCATCACGGCGCTCTTCGCGTTCGTGCACATGCGCCAGCGCCGGCGCCACGCGGCACGGATCGCCGCCTACCAGCTCGGGACCTACATCCCACCGTCACTCCAGCAGGCCGGCCAGGAGGAGCCGGTTGCCGAGGCCACCGAGGAGCAACCTCCGGCGGCCGTGCCCGGACCGCCACCACGCTCCCCGTCCGGGTTCGGGAACGGAGCGCGGGTCATCGGATATGTCACGGAGCAATCCGCGGCGAAGGGCCGCGCGCCCGAGCTCGACATCGAGCGCGCCTGCCAGCGATCGGGCTGGCAGCTCGCGGAGATCGTGCGCGACCGTGCCAACGGGAGCATCCTCGAGCGGCCCGGTATGTCCCGCGCGCTCGAGCGGATCACCAAGGGCGACGCACAGGGGATCGTCATCAGCGACGGACGGCTGCTCAGCCGGTCGGCGGACTTCGCCACGTTCGTACGGTGGTTCCGTGACGCCGACGCGACGCTGATCGCGCTCGACCTCGGGCTCGACACCTCGACGCCCGAGGGCCGTCGGCTCGCCGGCGCGCTGATCACGCTCAACGGCTGGGCCGGCGATTGGATCGCCAGCGGGCCGCTGCGCAGCGCCGCCGCGGTCGCGCCCAAGGTACAAGAGCCGCCGCGCCTCCCGATGGGCGAGCGTCCCGGGGTGTTCGCCCGGATCGCGCGGATGCGCGACGACGACATGGCGCCGCAGGAGATCGCCGACCAGCTCAACAAGGAAGGCGTGCCAACGTTGTTCGGTACCGAGAAGTGGCGGCCGTCGACGATCCAGACCGCGCTGCGCTACTGGCGAGCGGGATCCGCGACCAACGTCGAGGAGCTGCCGTCGAACGAGAGGAACGCGCGCGCGTAAGATCGAGCTGAGGTGAACCGGGGTCAGTGCCCTGACGTGGCTTGAGCGGTTGCGGCAGCGCCGTAGGTCGGCCTACGGCGCCGGCTCGCTCGATCGCGCGCTGGACGTCTGCCGGCGGCTGGCGAGCTACGGGCTGGCGTCCACCGTCGGTTACACGGCGGGCCCGGGCGAACGTCCCCGCAGCGTCGCCGACGCGCACCTGAGCGCCTTCGAGCGGCTGGCGGCCGAGGGCATCGACGGTCATGTCTCGGTGAAGCTCTCGGCGCTCGACTTCGACTCCGACCTCTTCGCCGAGCTCGACGCGGCGTCGGCGCGAACCTCGCGACCATTGCACGTCGACGCGCTGGCACCTGAGACCGTCGACGCCACATGGCTGTTGCTCCAGCGCGCGCCACGCGCCGGGGAGGTCGGCATGACCCTGCCGGGGCGATGGCGTCGCAGCGCCGAGGACGCCTCGCTCGCCGAGCGGCTCGGCCTTCGCGCGCGGGTCGTGAAAGGCCAGTGGGCCGACGCCGGGCCGGACGCGGTCGATTCCGCGCAAGGCTTCCTCGACGTCGTCGATCGGCTGCGCGGCCACAGCGGCGGCGTCGCCGTGGCAACGCACGACGCCGCCCTCCTGGCCGAGTCGCTGCGGCGGCTGATCGCGGCCGACACGCCGTGCGCGGCGGAGCTGTTCTTCGGCATGCCGTTCCGCGCGCCCGCCGTGGCCGCTCGACGGTTGGGGGTGCCCATCCGGATCTATGTCCCGTATGGTCACGCCGGAGCGCCGTACGGCATCGCCGACGTTCCCGCTCGGCCCGTGGCGGCGTGGTGGCTACTGCAGGATCTCGCGCTCGGAAAGGACAAGACGTGGCTGAGCATCAGACGCTCACGCCCCCAGCGGTGACCAGGGCGGATGGACCGAGTGCATCGGTGCCATGGGTCAACTCCATCTTCGAGCAGCCGTGGTGGCTGGACTGCGTTGCGCCCGGCACCTGGAACGAGGCCGTCGTCCGCCGCGGGAGCGAAGTCGTCGCCCGTCTGCCCTACGCCGCTCGCCGCAAGCTCGGGCTGACGATGATCGTGCAGCCGACGTTCACCCAGACGCTGGGTCCGTGGTTCGCCCCGCTTGAGGGCAAGTACGCTCGCCGCCTGGAGACCGAGAAGCGGCTGCTGCGCGAGCTCATCGAGATGCTGCCGCCGTTCGACTTCTTTCGCATGTGCTTCGCGCCGACGATGACGAGCTGGCTGCCCTTCTACTGGGCCGGCTTCCAGGCGACGGTCTGCTACACCTATCGCATCGAGGACCTCTCGGACCTCGACCGCGTGCACAACGAGTTCCAGGACCACGTGCGGCGCGGGATCCGCAAGGCGCAGCGCAGTGTCGAGGTCGACTGCGACTTCCCGCTCGACGAGCTGCTGCGACTCGACGCCCAGACCTATGCCCGTCAGGGCCTCGAGCTTCCACACTCCTACGAGGTCCTGCGCCGGCTCGATGCGGTGTGCGCCACCAACGGATCGCGACGGATCCTCGGCGCCGTCGACGCCGACGGAAGGACCCACGCAGCGCTCTACGTGGTGTGGGACGAGCGGACCATGTACGCGCTCATGAGCGCGCGCGACCCCGAGCTCCAGGCGACCGGCGCCAATACGCTGCTCTACTGGGAGGCGATCCGTCTCGCCTCGCAGGTCTCGAGCGTCTTCGACTTCGAGGGATCGATGGTCGAGCCGATCGAGCACTACTTCCGTGGTTTCGGTGGCAGGCAGATCCCGTACTTCTGCATCTCGAAGGGGGGACGCAAAGGGCAGTGGGCGGTCGCGGCGTGGAACGCTCGCCATGCGCTGGGCCGGCTGAGCCGCCGTGGGGGCTAAGTCGTTGGCACCGCTCGCAGACCGGCGCCGGATCATCGCGCTCGCGACGGCCGGGGGCTGCGCGCTCGGCGTCGTCGCCGTCGGCGTGCTCGGGCTCGCGATCCAAGCGACCCATGATCGGGACGCGGCGATCATGCACGGCTTCACGGGGCTCGCCCCCGAGCGCCTCTACGAGCAGATAAGGGTCATCGCGATGATCGTCGACCCCGTGCCCTACGCATGCATGGGGCTGGCGTGCATCGGCGTCGCGATCGCCCGACGCCGCACGTGGCGGGCGCTGGCCGTCGGCGTCGTGCTGGTGGGCTCGGGCGCGACGACGCAGATCCTCAAGCACCTGTTCGCCCAGCCGCGCTACGCGGCATGGCTCTATGGCGGACAGGTCGACGGCGCAAGCTGGCCGAGCGGCCACGGAACCGCGGTGATGACCGTCGCGCTCTGCGCCGTCCTGGTGGCCCCGCCTGCGTACCGCGCTGCCGTCGCGTTCGCCGGCTTCTGCATCACGGTCACCCTCGCCTACGCCACCCTCGGGCTCACGTGGCATTACCCGTCCGACGTGGTGGCGGGGTTCCTCGTCGCCGGGCTCTGGGTCTCGTTGGCCATCGCATGGCTGTTCCGAGTCGAGGCCGACGATCCCGAGCCCGAGGCCCTGCCACCATTTGGCTGGCTCCTGGCGGCAGGCGTCGGCTGCATGCTCGTGGCCACCGGCGCCGTCTGGGTCGCGTCCGAGCGGGTGCCGATCGACTTCGCGGATCGCGCAACGGCCGCCGCCGGCGCGCTCGCGATCGCCGCGCTGTCGCTGGCGCTCGTGCTGGCGACGCTCGTCGCGGCGTCGGAGAGAGGCGCCGACGAGCGGTCGCGCCGTCTGGCCGCACCGCGTCGTCGGACGCCAGCGCGCGCCTAGCGGCGGCTCACGCCGCGCTCGGGCGCGACATCCTCCTCGGGCAGGTAGTAGACCGGGAAGTCGGAGCTGGGGCGGTTGATCACGATCCCGATGATCTTGGCGCGCGCGTTGGTGAGCTGGCGCTTCGCTGTGAGCAGCTCGCGACGCCGTGCACGCTCGAGGTCGACCACGAGGATCACGCCGTCTGCCGCGGCGGCGACGGCCGACGCATCGGCGACGGTCGACACGGGGACGGTGTCGACGAGCACGAAGTCGGCGTCCTCTCGAAGCTCGTCGAACAGCTGCCGCAGGCGCTCGCGCGCGATCAGGCCCGACGCCAGCTCGTGCCGGCTTCCCGTGAGCACACGCAGATGCGGAGCGACGACCGTGCCCCGCGTGCGCGCCGCGCGGATCTTGTCGTAGGTCTCGACGTGGATGTCCTTCCAACGGCGCAGCGTGGACTCCGAGATGTCGCGGCCCGCGGCCCTGAGCGAGCGGGCGGCGCGGCGGGCGTTGCCCGAGAGCCTCGCGAGCTCGACGAGCCCAGCGGTGATGTCGTCGTCGTTGTAGACGCGCCGCCCGGGCGCCTGCTGCTCACTATTCCCCGGCGCGGCCCGGAAATCTCCATGGTTCTCGCCGTTGCCGTCGGCGACCAGCCGCAGCTGGTCTGAGTCGCGGTCGTCGGCCGACGAGGCGAGCAGCGCGTCGAGCACGCCGCCGCCGGGCTCTCGTGACGTGTTGAGATAGGCATGGAGCTCCGGCTTGCGCAGGTCGAGATCGACGGCCATGACCTCGGCTCCGCTCAGAGCCAGCGAGCGAGCCAGCCACCCCACGACGGTGCTCTTACCGTCGGCGGCCGCGGGGCTCGTCACGGCGAGCACCTGGCTGTCGCCGTCGTGGGCCGTCAGCTGCAGGTTGAGCCGCAGGAACTCGAACGACTCGAGGAACGCCGGATCCTGGGCGGGAGTCCAGATGTGCGTCGGGCGCCGCGAGCGCCCGACCTCCGGGATCCGCGCCAGGACGGACGCGCCCATCAGCGCAGTCAGCTCCTCCTCGTCAGCGATGCGGTCGTCGAATCGTGCGAGCAGCAGCGCGACGAAGATCGCGAGGATCAGCGCCACGAAGCCCGCGATGACCGCGTTGCGCAAGGGCTTGGGCGAGCTGCGATGGTCCGGCGGCGTTGCGCGCTCGACGACGTTGACGTTCCCGTCCGCCGACTGCTTCAGGGCCTCGAGGTCCCCGACCTTGGCGTTGAGCGAGTCCGCCCGCGCCGTTTCAGCGGGCGTCTTCGGATTGGGGGGGACGCGGGCCGACAAGGCGTCGATGGCGCGTTGGATGCCCGCGCGCTCGGTTTGGCGGCGCAGATTGACGATCTCGGTGGCGAAGGCATTCGCGATGGCAGCGGCCTGCGTCGGCGAGTCCCATTCCGCCGTCACCGTCACGACGTCGGAGTCGCCCTGCGCCGCCACCGTCACGGCGTCCTTGAGATCCTGGGCGGTCGCCGACCCCCGGAACCCGCGCTTGACGTTCGCCGCCACCGTGTCGAGCGACGCAAGGGCGAGGTTGGTTGCCGCCGTCCGGTCTGGGACATCGGTCGTGTCGGTGGCGCCACCGGTGATGATGGCGTCGGCGCTCGTCGTGTGGCCGAAGAGGAGGTCCGCACTCGCGGTATAGCGCGACGATTGCGACAGCGACCACACGAGCGCCAGGCCCGCGGCGGAGACCACGATCGCCGTTATCAGCCAGCGCCGACTGCGCACGATGGCGATGAATCGAGGGAGATCCATGCCGAGGTACCCGGTCATCCAAGCGACAGCATAAGCGCCACGGCTGGGCCTCGCCGCCGACTAACGGGGAAAGACCAGGAAGGCCTTGCCATAGACAGAGAAATGCATGTCGTCCTCGATCGATGCGCGCTCGAGGCGAAGACGGTCGGTGTCACGCGGAGAGAATCCCCGAATGCCCAGGGCGCAGTCGATGATCCCTGACTCGGCGAGCAGCCTCTCCTGGGCGGGCTGGCAGCGCCGTCCGAACGGATAGGAGAGCGGTACGGAAGCTCCTCCGAGGTCGGCTTGCAGGCGTCGGGCCGGGTCGAGGATCTCGTCGCGCACACCCGCGGCGTCGAGGCGCGAGCAGTCGGGGTGCGTCGCGGTGTGCAGGCCGACCCCGTGGCCGTCGGCAAGCCACCGCGCAAGGCCGTCCGCGCTGAAGTACGGGCGGTGCTCCTCCAGGAAGTCCACGAGCGCCGGCATGTCGCACGCGGCCCAGAGCTCGTCGGCCAGCTCGTCCTTGCGCGCCATATCCCACCCCCACGCGGCGGCGAGCAGTTGCGAGACGTCGCCGATCCCCGGTAGCCCGACGCGCACCATGAGCTCGTTGTACGCGCGAACGCACTGGTCGGGCGACCGCAGCGCCGCTATCGCGCTGAGCTTGTTGCGCCACATGAGCCCGCGGTTGCCAAGCATCGCGGAGAGGACGAACGTCGTCGCCGTGACGCCGTGCGCGCGCAGGACGTCGAACGCGCCGCCGCCGATCAGGTCGAAGCCGTCGTCGAAGGTGACCGCCAGGCGCCCCGAGGCGCCATCGGCGCCGTCGTCGTTGTCGGCGAGCACCTGCTGGAGTGGCGCGAACTCGAAGTGGCGCCCGAGCGTGGTGAGGTGGTCGTCGAGCCGCTCCACGGTCAGCCCGGGCCCGAACGCCGCGAGGTGAGGCCCCTCGATGCCGACGTGGTGGGCGTACACGATCTTCGTCCTCGCGTTCAGCGCGCGTTGGGTCCACCGCGCGAACGGGCGTGAGAGCGCGAGAATGCCGACGTGGCGCCGCAGAAGATCCGTCACCTGACGTCGGTTCATAGCATCGGCGACCCTCGGATCTTCCACAAGCAGTGCAAGAGCCTCGCGGCGCTCGGGTACGACGTCGGCCTCGTGGCCTGCCACGATCGCGCGGAGGTGATCGACGGCGTGCGGATCGTTCCACTCGCTCGCCCGGACGGCCGGCTGGACCGCATGACTCGTGTCGCCCGCGACATGTATCGCGCGGCGGTGCGCGAGCGCGCCGACGTCTACCATCTTCATGACCCGGAGCTGTTGTGGGTCGGAGCGCTTCTCAAGCTCCGCGGGTTCCACGTCATCTACGACGTCCACGAGGACGTCCCCAAGCAGGTGATGAGCAAGCATTGGATCCCGCGGTGGGCGCGGCCGCTCGTCGCGAAGGTGGTGATGTTGGTCGAGGGGGTCGCCGCGCACATCGTCGACGGCATCGTGGCGGCGACGCCGTCCATCGCACGCAAGTTCCCTCCGGCGAGGACGGTGGTGGTGCAGAACTTCCCCGAGGCGTCGTTCCGACGGCTCGACGATGCCGGCCCGCGAGCGGAGCGGGCGGGCGCCTTCGTCTACACCGGCGGGCTCATGGAGGTTCAGGGCGTGCGGGAGATGGCGCAGGCGTTCGCGCTGCTCCCCGAGGGGATGACGGGCACCGTGGCAGGGACGTTCCACCCCGCATCGCTCGAGAAGGAGATCGCTGAGCTGCCGGGCTGGCGTCGCGTGCGCTTCCTGGGCCAGGTGCCGCGGACCGCGATCGTCGACGCGATCGACGACGCGCGCGCCGGCCTCGTGCTGAACCATCCGACGCTCAACTACGTCGACGCGTACTCCACGAAGATGTTCGAGTACATGGCGCGCGGGCTTCCGGTCGTGTGCTCGAACTTCCCGCTCTGGGCCGAGATCGTCGGTGGGGCCGAGTGTGGCATCGCCGTCGACCCGCGGAGCCCGGCCGCGATCGCCGATGCGATCCGCAAGCTGAACGAGGATCCCGCGCTTGCCCGCCGGCTCGGCGAGAACGGCAAGCGCGCGATCGCCGAGCGCTACAACTGGGAGGCGCAGCTGCGCAAGCTCGAGGCGCTGTATCGGCAGGTCGCGTGACCCTGCTGGTCGAGACACCCGCCGCCTACGAGCCCGAGCGGCGCTACATCCTCGAGGTCGTCCTCGGCGACTGGCTGGGACTCGACTGGGAGCTCCGGACGGTCGACCGCGACGACGTGCGCATCGGCATCGCGGAGGAGCGCGACGGGCCCTGCGTGCTCGTACCCGACGTGCTCTTCGCCACCCCGCCGCAGGACTGGCTGACCGTCGCATCGCTGCCCTCCGTCCGGCCGACCGGCGGCCTGCCCATCCTCTACGGGTCGGGACCGGCGCCGCCCGAGCCCGAGCGGCTCGAAGTGGACGTGTTCGGCGGCGCGTTCTTCATGCTCACGCGCTACGAGGAGCTAGCCGTCAAGGCGCGCGACGAGTTCGGGCGCTTTCCCGCTGCGGCCTCGGTTGCCGCCCGAGGCGGCTTCCTGACCACACCGATCGTCGACGCCTACATCGAGCTCCTGTGGGAGGCCCTGCAGCGGGCGTGGCCGCGCCTGGAACGCAGGCGTCGCGCTTTCGAGGTCCTCCTCACCCATGACGTCGACGATCCGCTCGCCACCCTCGACCACGGTCCACGCGACGTCGCGCGCCAGCTCGCCGGTGACCTCGCCCGCCGCCGCGACCCGCGGCTCGCCCTGCAGCGCGCCCGCTCGCTGCTCGGCGATCGCCGTCTCGATCCGCACAACACCTTCGACTTCCTCATGGATGTCAGCGAGCGCCACGGCCTGCGCAGCGCCTTCTACTTCCTGGCTCATCGCGACAGAGGGCCTCGGGACGGGCCATACCTCTTCGAAGATCCCTGGGTGCGCGCGCTCATCGGGCACATCGCGCGGCGCGGCCACGAGGTCGGGCTTCACCCGAGCTGGTGCACCTATCGCGACGCCGCGCGGACGAGGGAGGAGCTCGAGCGGCTGCAGCGGGTCGCCGAGGCCGAGGGCGTGCACCAGGACGAGTGGGGCGGCCGGCAGCACTTCCTGCGCTGGGCCAACCCCGACACCTGGCGCAACTGGGAGGCCGCTGGACTGAGCTACGACAGCACGCTCGGGTACCCCGAGGCGGTGGGCTTCCGGACCGGGACGTGCCATCCGTATCGCGTCTACGACCTGCGGGAGCGGCGACCGCTGCGACTGCGCGAGATGCCCTTCCAGATCATGGACGTCACGCTGCTCTCGGCCACGGGGCTCGCTCCCGACGCGGCGCAGCGCGCAGTGTTGGACATCGCCGCCAAGTGCCGTCGCTACGGCGGGCGCCTCGGGCTGCTGTGGCACAACAACACGCTGTTGCGCAGCGCTCGCGAGAAGCGCTGGTACGAGGACCTGATCGCCGCGCTGAGCGCGGCCTGAGTCAGCGCTCCCGCAGCGCCCGGACCGCCGCACGTGGCAGTGACGGGCGCAGGTGACAGGATCGCGGCGACAGCCCCACGCGCCGCAGCGCGGAGCGGCACGCGCCGACGTCGTACGGGATCGCGAAGAACCGTGCCTGCCGCGCGTCGAGGTCGAGCACGGCGAAGCGCGCGCGCACCCGGAGCTCACGCGACTGGCCCACAGCACCGGGGTTGAGCAACACGGCCTCGCCCGGCGGCAGCGCCGTCGTGCCGCGAGTCGGCAGCCGACCGGCGCTCCGGGTGTACGCAAGCGTCCTGTGTGTGTGGCCGAGCACGAGGGCGCGATCGCCGTCGTCGAGCCGGTCCAGCTGGGCCAGCGCCTGGCCGGCCGCGGTCGTGTACTCCTGCGGGTCGTCCAGCGCGCCGTGCGCCACGCGCACGCCCCCCGGCGCCGTGGCCACCCGCGGGAGGGCCGCGAGGAAGGCGCGCTCGTCCGCGCCGAGGATCTGCCGCGTCCAGCGCAGGCTATGGCGCGCCAGCTCGATGCAGCGGTCGTCGGACAGGATCCCGAGCGCGATGAGGTCGTGGTTGCCGGCCACGCACGTTGCCGCGAGCTCGGCCACCGCCGCCACGCATTCGTTCGGATGGGGCCCGTAGCCGACCAGATCGCCCGCCACGAGGTAGCCGTCGACGCTCTCGCAGTCGATGGCGCGCAGGACGGGGCGCAGGGCGTCGAGGTTCCCGTGGACGTCGGCGATGACCCCGTAGCGCATGCGGCTAGAACTCGACGCCTCGGCGCGCGAGCAGCCATTGCGCGGCGGCGCCCCGCAGCGAGTGCGCCCGCGTCGACGAGTAGACCGGCCGGACCTCACCGCCGAAGCCACGCTTGAAGCGGGCGATGCCGGCTGTCTTCGGGCTGCGCTCGTCGACGTCCAGCCCACCGAAGTCGTAGAGGCGGAAGTCGCGCTCCCTGAAGCGGCGGATGTCGTGCCAGTGCAGATACCGGTTCGCGCGGCCGATGAGGTTGCGCGCCCCGCTGTCGCCGGCCTCCGCCAGGGTGGATCCCGAGTACAGCATGAACCCGCGGCCGCGGGCCGCAACGTAGGCGTGGCGGACGAGCACCCCCTGGTCTTCGCCGGTGACGCTCGTGAGCACGAGGTTGCCCTGGCGCGCCAGCGCGTGAAGGCGCGGCCGGAACACCTGGGAGACGGACTGCGCAGCGGCGAAGGCGTCGTAGAAGTCGGCGAACTCGTCGACGTCGCCCGGCGAGGGAGTGGCCGCGGCCGCCACCTGCAGCGGGTCCTTCTGCATGGCCCGCCTGATCTTGGACCGCGTGTCCTTGGACATCTGCTCGAACAGGCGCTCGTCGTCGTCAGCGAGATCGATCACGAGCGTGTGCCGCTTGCGCGAGCCGCGCTCGGAGGGGGGCTGGAACGCACCGACGATGCGCAGGAGGTCGACCCGCCCAGGCGTCCGGGCGTCTTCGCGCGGCACGTCGAAGTAGGCCTCGCGAATCGTCAGGCCCCGCCGGCG